>Ga0116229_10000240_pt1 | contig 64902 bp, 58 predicted proteins | sample S1TSphgellanicum_3_FD_87313 | JGI IMG/M metagenome (GOLD analysis project Ga0116229, IMG submission 87313) | Host-associated microbial communities from peat moss isolated from Minnesota, USA - S1T2_Fc - Sphagnum magellanicum MG | ecosystem: Host-associated > Plants > Peat moss > Unclassified...
AAAAACAAAAAAAAAAAAAAAACAAACAAACAAACAAAGGTCGGGGCAGTGCCCGAAACTGCCCGGACAGACCGACCGACAGACAGACAAACAGGTAACTTTAATATATAAGATGAGGTGAATTATCTGGAGAATACCTTTAGTTAAACAATCTAAGCTTGTATGTCAACACACCAATCAACTCAACTGCGTTTTAGGGATGAATGGGTTACGCATGTGCCATGCCTGTGTAGGCATTGTCAAATAGTCATTGATTTCTTGGTTTGCTAGGTTGCAAGGATATTAGCAACATGCACCAAGTGGTGAACATTGCTGTCAGTGGCCAAGTAAACTCACATCTCTTGCAAATCTTAAGGCCAAGTTGTTACCACGAAAGTTTTGTTTGGAGTTCTTCAGTTTGTTGATCCTTTAGGCCATCAACTTATCACAATCATGCAAATTGTGCATGATATTGATATAGTAAAACCCCTTTATAATCACACCCTTGGTGACCACTTTTTTTTATAACACTAAGGAATTGTGGTTTAAATGTGTATAGTCACATTCCATATAAACCTTTACAAGATTGTGACTATGGGTCAAAAAAACTTTACAAAACAACTTTTTTATGCTATAATAGAAGCATCAATTGTTTAAATTTTTTATGTGAGTTATTCTTAGCTCTATTATACATTATTAAACTTGAAGAAGGTTGTGATTTCTACTTATTTTAATAAGACAATTTACATGAGCTTGAGCTCCTTAATTATTAATTTGTGTATCTTGTCAACTAGATGTTTTTAATTAAGATTTTCTGTTTTTTTGGCAAGTTCACATATCTTTTGCTTGTTTGTATTAGAATTAGTTGAAATTGATAGATAAATTTCAAGCTCTTAAAATCTTGGAATGTTTTGTTAAATTGTCACCTATCTAAAAAAACTTCTAAAATGTTAGTAGATTATTCAACTTGACAATAGGCCTTTAGATGTTTAAAATGATATCGCCACCAAATCCCTTATTCAAATCTAGCATGTGTTAGCTTGTTGAAAAGCTAATTACAAGATTCACAAGGACAACAAATTTCAAGCTCTACATTTCAATCAATAATAAAATATGACACAAAACCCAAGAAGGTTGTATGAATTTTTTTATAATAGATCTTTAGATGTTTAAGATGCCATCGTCACTAAATCCTTCAGTCAAATCTAAAATGCGTTACTTCATTGGAAAACTAATTACAAAGCACATAAACATACCAAATTTTAAGCTCTACATTTCAATCAAAAATGAAACATGCCATAAAACCCAAGAACATTGTACGAATTTTTTTCAAGATTGAAACTTTCAAGCTCAAACTTACATCATACCTCCTATTTGAAACATAGTATTTATCCCACATTATTATCCTTCGTCTTCACCATTTATTAACGTTCATCATTCCCCTCCCCCCCCAAGATCAAATGAATAGGTTGTCCAAGGTTTAACCTTCAAAATCACATCCAAAGAGAAAGAGAACAAAATGATCAAAGTTCAAACCTTTTAAGTAGAAAATAGAGGAGGGATGCAAGGAAAGGTCCCCAACTTAGTGGCCAACAAAAGGTTCCAACCTTGGTGGTTTTGAGAAAAATGCAATGTTTGATGACCAATGGAATGTTCCAAGCTTAATAGTGTTGAAAAGAATCCAATATTTGATGGTTAATGAAATGTTCAAAGCTTAATAATTTTGAAAATAATCCAATGATTAATGGCCAATGGAATGTTTCAAACTTCATAATTTATGGAAGGACAAAGAAAAGTATCCATTTATTATTATTTTTTTTCCACCAAAAAAATGATTTCATCTTCCCCATTCACCATTGACTCTGAGGCTTTTATTTTAACTTGACCCAATTGTTCTTTTACATGCATGTTGTCCACCTTACCAATTTACCCTACCTCCATTACAATATAAAATTTGCATTGATTATCCTTTCAAGTTTTGTGTCCTTTATATTTGGTGTTGTGATCCTTTGACAGAAAATTATGGTGAACAACACCACCCTCTCAGAAGAACTTCATGTTGTAGAAATAGGAAACAAACATTTTAAATTATCCTTGGGTTTAGCATACGGCCGTGTTGTGTGCTCTTGCTTGGAGCCTATTCCACCACATCTAAAACCCAAACATCCTCAGGCTTGGTACTACCAATTGGACCCCATGCTTGTTCCCAGTGGTGTTTATTGAAGTTGAATCAACTATCAATGATGATCTTAAAATATTTTACGAACGCATTTATGAAGGTAATGAAAATTTAATTTTGGCATGGTCTTCATCTCTAGGTGTTAGTTACACTGTCCGATTAATCAATTGTGTTCCAATCATAGGACTAAAACACATTGTTTCGATCCTTTGACGCATGCTTGAATTTTTGTTGTTATGAACCTTTTTGTAGCACAATTTAGAATTCAAGATGTACTTGCAGCTCCTTCTTGGGCTTATCCATGAATTAAACAAAGATTTTGTATATCACAAAATCCATTTTGCAATTATCACCCTATCACATTACTTATTGTATCTGCTATGTCATCTGAAATTAATCCTACATGTTTATTATGTTTGAAAATCATTTTTGTTTGTTGTCATTGAACAACATATATTGCCACACCTTAAGAGCTTCAAAAAATTCAATTATCTTAGCTTATGTTTTATTACATGGTGACAACCTTAAACATTGCCACAAATTCAGCATTTTGTTATTTGATCTCAATCCCAACACCTTTAAAAACCTTAAATGCTTAATCATGTAGTTGAAGTTCTAAAAAACTATGATTATAAACTTTTATTAAGGAAAAGAATCAACCCCCACATTTATTTAATGAACCCCCAACAATTTTCCTTTTATGATCATGCATATGACTTACTACCCATTCTAGCTTGAAATCTTTGAATATCCATGATAACCCTAACAAACCCCTATAAATTCAATGCAATTCGAAATTAATTGAAACTACCGCACTTAGATGTTTTAGTAGGGTTCACACATTTCTGCTACATATAATTTTAAATAGTGATGTGAAGGTTTAACCTTTGAAAGACTAGGTAATTATTCAACAAGATGGTGGGAAGGTCAAACTTTGTACATCCATGTAAACACATTCTTTTTTATAGCCAACTTCATTATGGATTATGCATGCATTTTTAGCACATGACCTTCATGTTAAAACATGCCATGTTCATTTTAAATTATCACATGGTTGGTTTACATTACAAAATTTTAGTTAAGAAAAAAATGTTGGTGGAACTATGTGTAGGGAATTATGAAACATAAAATGCTCTTGTGAATGGTGTTGATGGGATTTTTGAAGATTTAAAAAATATATTTTAAATATTTTAGTTTGGATACATTTTCATAATACTTGGATCAAACATAATACACAACAAATCTATGAAATATTCCTAAAGCAAACAATGGACACTAATTGAACATAAAATTATCAAAATACGAATAGGGAGTAATCCTTTTCACACTATCACAAGAATCTAATCTCCAATTCAATTAATTGTGTCACACACTATACATCATTCACAAGGGTTGGCTCTAGATCATTTAGCATTTGATCCAACCAATGTGACAAAACATGGTTTAACACATATTGCATTATTGAAAGTTCATTAAAATTTTTAAATATTTATTATTTCCATTATTGATTTTTTTTTTTCAAGTATATCATCTTATTCAAGAAAAAATGGTTCGATTAAGAACAAATGCATAATATAAACTTGCTATTATTTTTTAAAAATCCTAACATTCAATTTTTTTAATTGTATAATCTTTTAAAACTCATTCTTTAACATTACATTTTGAAGATATTCTTGTAGATTCAAATCTATTAGCAACACATATTCTTTATGTAAATGAAAGAAGAATAAAAAATCGTTCATTTGAATACAAAAGTTCCATATATTATCATATTATGATGAACATGGCATTATGGTACTTTATGATTATAACGTGTCATTGACAAAAAACACAACAATCACAAATTATAATGCTAAATTTATCCCTGCATTTTTTAATGACAATGTATGAAAAACTTTATACATAATTGCAATATATATAAACCACCTAAAATGCAAGTGTCACATGCCAATTTTATCCTAGAAAACATTAATAAAAATTGCCTTCACATTGTTTGATTGTAATAATTGGAAATTTCAATATAAACTTTTTAACAAAAAAATAAAATCATCAACGTTATAAGCTCTTATGAATTAACAAAATTTTAAATTCATTTCCTGAAAAAATATCACTATTAATAATAAACAAATATATCACATATGGACAAATGCACCAATACAACAATGTCATTCTAGAAAAACTATAAAAATGTCTTTGTGTGGACATACAAAGACCATAAGGGCATCCCAGCTCATATTGTTCAACATCGGATTAAACTAAACACCACCATGCCATTTGTTCATCAAAATAAATACTAAATGAACCTTAATTACACAACAATGGTGAAGCAAGACTTGGACAAGCTCTTGGTTGTTGGATTCATTGTGCTAATGGAGGAAACATCTTGGTTATCACTAATTGTTGTGGTATTGAAGAAGAGTAAAAAGTTGTGCATTTGTGTAAAGTTTTGAAAGCTAAATGTAACCACCAACAAAAAACATGTACCTTCTACAAATTATGAAGGAGGTTTTGGACATGGTAGCAAAATATGAAATGTATTTTTTATTTGATGAATTTCCCAATTACCATCATATCATGATAGCTCCTGAGGACAAGTTGTTTTAGATTATATTAGCATGTCTAGTGATTGAAAGTTGCACCTAGAAAAGCTGCCTTTTTTTCAAAAAATGTTATGAATTCAGTATTGACCTAAACCTTGACAAATGCATGTTCTTGGTTTATTATGGAATCATTTTAAGATACATTATGTCTAAAGAAAGTAAACTATTAGAATTCAATTTATTTTTTTGGCAATCATGAACATGCCACCACCAAAAACCCCCAAAGACATCTAGGTTTTCAATCGCATGGTTCAATTCTACTACTACTTTATCTAAGATTTTGCTTTCATCATGCTCCCAATCACCAAATTGCTATGAAAAACAAAGGTTTTTGATTGGACACCAAAATGCCAAATGTGGGCTTGGATGATCACTACCACTATTAAACCCAGAAACTGAAGGATTTGCCTTTTCACAAACAAACAACAACAAAAATAAAAGGAAAACACACCAAGTTAAATATAAGAACAAAGATCTAAATTTTAAAACCAAGCCAAATACAACAAAAAATCAAGTCAAATCATACTAAATCACATCTTGAACCAAATATGAAAATTAAAAAAAAAATTGTAATTTTGATTTAGGTATGCAAATTTTCTTTGTTGGTCAAGATATAAATAAAAATTGATAACATTTTTTGTTATTGTGGTGTACAACAAATACAAGTTCCTTCACCAACAACCATAATCTCACATAAATTTTAAGAAATAAATATATTAAGTGAAGGTATTGTTTATGCTTCTACCATGTTAAATTATAATTTATAAAAAATGGGGGTACAACAAAACACACTTACCATGTTAGATTATAGATGATAGATAATGTAAACACTCTTGCCATGTCATACTAAAGTTTGCATAAAAACATGTAGGTAATGCGCTCCCCACAACATCATAGCATTTTCTATTACAATTTGCAAAAAACGAAAAGTATTGCACCACCAAGAATAAGCCATCTCTACCATTTGCAATTATAGTTTCAAAAAATGAAGATATTGCATCTACTTTGTAATTATAGCACTTGTGATTATAATTTATAGAAAAATGAAAATAACATTTACATTTTACAAACTACACTTAATTATACTCCCATTGATTCAATGGTTAATATTTTTTGTATGTGCTTGTACTTCATGCGCAAGTATTGCAATGTGCCTTTGGGCACTATTTTAATTCTTGCATTTAGGGAAAACATTTTATCATCATAAAAGGCTAGAAAGTTAGTTTAAATCAAAAGATTATAATAAGATGAACTTACAATATTCTACATCAAGTTTCTTTCAAGTTTAGTCTGGGGTTAGTCTATAGGAATCAATAGTAGGTAGGTAAGTGGGTCCATGTAAGTGAGGTCTTGTTGGTGGGTAGTAATGGCTAGGTGGGTTGGAAATAAGTGCCTACTTGTTCTTCATGGAATAACTTCATCTTTCAACATTGACATCCGTATTTAACGAGTAGGTAAATAGGTGTAAGTAAGTTGCTTTAGGTAGGTAGATAGGTCATATGTAAGTAAACACAATTTACCTTTTGGTTGGTAGGTTAAATGAAGAAGGAAGGCCAAAAAAATAAATTATTTTTTGAAAAAAATACGCACATATAGGTAGAACTTTGGATAAACTACATGTGTTAACCACAGTTGGTTGGTTCTTTGTTCTCTTTTTGTTAACCTAGCTCCATTTCCACACTTATTATTTTGAACCTTGGAAAGAGAAATTTAAAAAAAAAAAATGCACTCACATATGTCATTGTTTGTTATGTTCATTTATTTGTTTACATTATTTTTATACAATTTCACATAGTGAGTAAAATCATACAAATGTATGTTTTTGTTATCATTTATGATTATATTTATCCTATTTTACACATGATGAAATAGCCTTTCACAATCTCACATTTACATGTCCAAAGTTATACACTTACATGGATGGAAATGAAAACTATACACTTACATTTGAAATGTATATATTTTTAAATATACATTACATTTACATGACATGTATGTCAAAACCATATATGAGCATAACATTACACCAACCCCTAATTGATTACTAAAACAATTATGATTTTTTAATTTTATAACTATTTTTCTAAGAAAAATTAGAGATTCATGTGCATATGTGTGTATAACTACCATTGTAAAAAGCAAATGAAAAAAAATAGCCGAGGAACTCATGATCATTTGAGAACCCTTTCTTGAAAACAATAGATTTTTTGAACTTATGAAATAATTAAAATGGAAGATTCTTTTATTTTGGGAAAAAAATTCAAAGAATCTTCCATTTTAATTAGCATGAAATATATGCTTACAACAAAAATTCTAAGTTTTTTTTCTAATTTCTTAAATAACCCATGTTGGACTTGTAAAAAATCATTTCATTCCATTTATAAAGTAAATGAAAGTGCAATTCCTTTATCCATGATGAGATGAATGACTGTAGATATGATTGCGGCTAGTTTTATTCATTCATCCATACATCCAACGATGGATATTCAGTGCCCTTATCCCCTTCATAACAAATTAGGGTTCGAAGCGTACTAGGGTTTGATGATCAGTGTTGTCTGCAGCTTCCGACAGAGAGGGAGAGAGAGAGAGTTCTTGGAGCTCGAAATGCACTGGACGATCTTCTCTGCATAACCCACAAGGACGAAAATTTTGGTCACTCATGTCCCACGCTTTCCGAAGAGCCAAGGATCGGCGAAAACGGTCGAGTTTGCAAAGCTTTTGGAGCTCCGGGATTGTAGACTTGGATCTTTGTCGTGGCCGTTTGCGTGTTGGAGAAAGCAGAGCTGCTTAGGCTTCCGAGCTCTCGCTACAGTTGGGGGTGCGGTTGGGGGTAGAGATGGAGGATGAGCATGGGAAGGGATTGAGGTGCTGAAAGGGTTCGTCGCATTACGCATTATAAAGCTTGTGGGAGTTTTCGGTAAAAAGCTTCTTTTGTAGTCGAGGAATAGGGGGACGGGGAGGAGTCTCTTAAGTTGAGGCAGCGATGGGGGCGACGCGCAAGCTGCAAGGCGAGATTGATAGAGTGCTGAAGAAGGTCCAAGAAGGCGTGGACGTGTTTGATAGCATCTGGAATAAGGTGCGCCGTCCCCCCCCACCCCCCCTTTTTCTATTCTTTATATCTCCAGATCCTCTTGTTGCACTGTAACGGAACGGAGCCGCAATGCGTAGCAGCATTCCTGTGAAATATTCCGAGAGTAGACGTAGTTGCCAGACTTGTTGAAGATGCGGTATTGATTCCTTTTTTGTGCAAGAATCGCTTACAGCAGCAACCGCTAAGTAATAGAACCGCATTGCATAGCTTGATTCCTGCGAAGTTTCTAAAGAGTAGCAGCAGTCCACAGACTCGCAATTATGAACAGGTCATTGGCTTTCTGATTGAGAAACTTAGGTTTTCTGGTGGTGAGCCACTGGGGCCATTTAATTTGCAGTTTGTCAAACGATCTTGGTCATTCTTGATATGATGGTGGAGTGAATTTGTCATGGAATTTTGGTTGTTGTTCAGTTGATATAACTTTTGCAATCTGATGAAATGTTGTCCATGTGGAAAAACTGACAGCAACATTGAATTTTCAAGCCATATGAGTGTATTATTGTTGCATACTTTCTTTGCTTCTATGGCATTGCATTAGAGCTGAAGTTTCAAGCAGTAGGCACACTTTCTGAATTGAAGATGTGTTGGTGGTGTAAGTTTTGGCAGTTTTTATGGAGTATATTTATATTATGAACTTGTAGAATATGGAATTTCTAGAGCTACAATTGTGAGATTTGAGAACTTTTGTGTCCAGAAGATGGCCCATGATGATGCTCTTGATTGATGGTGTGACAGGTGTATGACACTGAGAATGCAAACCAAAAGGAGAAGTTTGAAGCTGACCTGAAGAAAGAGATCAAGAAGCTGCAGCGCTATAGGGATCAGATAAAGACATGGATCCAATCCAGTGAAATCAAGGACAAGAAGGTGTTTCTGTCTTTCTCATCCTCTCTTCCTTCGTATGGGGTTCAAGGACAAGTGTACCTTGTTGTTGAAGCCACAAAGCAATCCATGCTACACAAGTTCGAGAAGGAGTTTTTTGGAAAGTGCTGACTTTTATGGGTTTCTGAGCCTGCGCAGTCACTACTTGATGCTCGAAAACTAATAGAAAGGGAGATGGAGAGGTTCAAAGTGTGTGAGAAGGAGACGAAGACAAAAGCATTTTCCAAAGAAGGCCTAGGCCAGCAACCAAAAACAGTGTGGTTTCCCCTTGCACTTATGTTTGAATATAAGTACTTGCTCATCAATACAAATTTGGTGCCGTTAAGCCCAGTTGTTTCAGCAGCAGGCATTACTTTTGGTTGCAGGATCCAAAGGAGAAAGCTAAGGGGGAGTCACGAGATTGGTTGAATAATATGGTATGTAGCCACAACCCCCTTTTCCCCTGTTTTAAGATCCACTGCTTGGATATTTAATGTAACCAATAGCATCAACTGTATAACACGTCTCAATGTGTTTGCGAATTTTGGTCTTTTGTTGGGAAATATATTTTTCATTTGTCTTGCTCCCCTTTGATGGTGCTCCTGCCTGGCTACATTTGTGGAGGACTTTTTGTGATAATGTCTTCCATGCAAGTTGCAATTTGAAGAATGGTCATGTGATGTTATATCTTGGCATGTGAAACTATTACAGAAAACATTGGATTTAGACAATTGCTGATAGATAAACTGTGATCTTGCACCATAGGTCAGTGAGCTGGACTCACAAATTGACTCATTTGAGGCGGAGATGGAGGGTCTTCAAGTGAAGAAGGGCAAGGCTCGCCCTCCACGTTTGGTATTGTTTCTAAGCTATTGATGTGTTCCTGGGCTTTTTGCAAGAGTGCACAATCTCCTTTTCGTATTTCCTTTGAGCACTTTACTTGAGGTCTTTGTCTCTGAGCTTTGGTTAACAATTTCCTCAAGTTGAGCTGTAATAGCACATTATGTGCAATTCCAAATATTTAGGTGTCCTACACAAGCTAAGCAGCTCACTCTTGCCAGAGCTAATATTATCACTTAAGTCCTTCTGAGCCCTGTGTTTCAGTATTCTGAGAGTAGAAGTCAGTGAGTAGTCATTGGAGCTTCTCACTGCTATTCATGATGAAGGTCACGGTTTGACACTTTGTGAACAACTCTCATAAGGTTATGACTGAACTCTTCGTCATGTTACCTTCAAATTGTTGTTGTGGAGATTTCTCTGCAATTTCATAGTTAGGAGGAGAGAACAGATAAATCACATTTGGATTCCATTTGCATGGGCCTTGATGGCGGGAACAGACACACTTGGAGGATTCAATAGCGCGGCACAAGCTTCACATTCAGAAGCTTGAGCTTATGCTGAGGCTTTTGGACAATGATGGATTGAGCCCTGAGCAGGTCAATGATGTGAAAGATTTTGTTGAGGATTATGTTGAGCGGAACCAGGTACCTCCCTCTGTTATATGTATATGTTGGCCTACATATTTTGACTCATGAAAGATGACCTGTCCATCAGATCATGGAGGAGCTTATGGTGTTATATAGTGTAGCTGTCTTCCAGGTTGCCTTGCACACTTTGACCTGATTTGCTTACAAGGAATTTTTTGGCATTTCACTACTCAGGATAACTTTGAGGAGTTTGCAGATGTGGATGAGATCTACCAATCACTTCCACTTGTTGAAGCTCTGGAGAGTTTGGATGCGATTCCAATTGTACCCCCTGCTATTGTTGTTAAAGAGAAGGTACCTTCCTAGAACTCTTATATCCTCTTGATGGTAAGTAAAAAGCAGTGAGGTAGAATGACGTCTAATAGAACATTCTCACATGTGAGGTGTACTTTTGTGTCACAGTTTCACATTTGCTTCATGCTCAATGTGCAACAGAGGCACAATCATCAACTATTCTTCATCTGAACATTTCTTCAATAGATACACTCCTGACACATTTGCCATAGCCTTCATGCTCCTGAAGCCTGTATTTGAAAAATAGAGAAAGAGAACAGATTTGAAGAGAACCTGGGAATGGGCTTGCAGGCTGCTGTTGCAGCAGCTATTGGTGTTGCTGCTCCACCCAATGGTGCAAATTTGAAGCCCTCCATTACTGTGCCAATTGCACAATATTCTGTAAGTATTGGCACAAGAACAATTAGAAGCTGCATTTTAGGTTCTGAGTGCAGCTGTCAGCTCACCCAAACCTTTGCCTATATTTGCATTCCATTGTGGTATGATTGAACCAGGGAGTTGACTATTCTACTTGTACCATTTTTCCTTTAGTCTTATTGGAGCCCAAATGGACATTTGAGCTACAAACCAATCCTTTTTAAGCTGCCTGATCATGAGGGATGCTTTTATTGATTGTGATAGTTCATAATGGTTTGGAATAAACAATGGAATCATTCTGCAGGTTGTGGCATCTGCAGTTGTTGGTGTAGGGATGTCACCACTGGTGTCACCATCATCACAGTCCCAGATACTTGAAGACAGTGCAACCTCTGAAGCATCAGCTGAGTCACCAAGGGTTCGGACAGCATCTATCCCTCTGTTGGGAAGCTCACCTACAACTGGAATGATTGCTAGCCCTCAAGAAACAGGCTCAGTGGCAGCAACAGCAGTAGCTTCAGTCACATCAACAGCAATTCTGTCCCGGGGATTAGGCAATCCCACCAATTTGAGTGTCCTTCCAGGTGCTGCAGCAGTAAGGCCACTTCCCATAAAACTATCTGGTACAGCAACTGCTCTACAACACAGTGTAGTGAGCTTGCTGGGGAGGACCAAGGAGGAGGGAGGAGGTATAATGGGCCATAGAACTGGACCCAGTAGCACTGATGGGGGCTTGGTTAGAAGTGTGAGTAGAGGAGCTGGATTTTCTATGCAATCACCGCCACATGTCCCTCTTGGGGTTGGGGGCTCTCTAGGTTCCAATGTACATGCAGGAGCCTCTCCTCCTGTGTTGGATCTGAATAAGAGGACAGGGTCAATTGGTGGAGATGATAGAACAGGAGCTGGTCTCTCACAGGAATTGCCAAACTCTCTTGGTGCTCAAAGCCAACCTTTTGTAGCAACAGGTGCAAAGCTTGGTGAAAGTGGCGGTTCTACTGTTGATGGCACAGAAGGAAATCTCATTAGTGGGCGCCTTTTCACACCTCCAGGAATGTCTGGTGGTCATTGGAGACCACACACTGCCAGCACACTTCAAGCCCAGCAGGCAGATTCGGTCAGAAGATGCCTACTTGGAGGCTATTTCTACCATCTTTCTCATAATTTTTAGTCACAAATTCCTTTGACTTTGGATTGTGGCTTGTCACTCTTGCAAGGGGCCCACAGAGTTATGTCTGTAGATTTAAGTAGATGCTTGTTTCCAAATCTCTCAGTGGAAAGCTGAAAGAGGAATCCTTTTCTTTTGGTCTCTGAATATCACATTTGACTTCCATCTTTGCTGAAATGTGAAGCCTGTTATCTGCTGGAAGCAGCACAGTGCATCCATAACACTTTGTTTTGGCTATTGGGTGGGGTGGGGGTTGCAGGGCCAGTTTCATGGTCGCACAGAGATTGCACCTGATCAAAAACAGAAGTTTTTGCAAAGACTGCAGCAGGTTCATCAGAACCAGCAAGGCCATGGTACAGGTGCTGCCTTGCTTGGTGCTGGAGGATCATCCCAGATTCCTCATCTTGCTGCCCCCATGCCTAAACAATCCCTTGGATCGCAGCAGCAACCCGCATTTCTGCAGCAGGTTTCCATTAATATTCGCTGCTTTTCCCCTATGTGCTTACAAGCAGACTGCTCATCAAGGATACTTATGATACACAAATATGAATGCCCTAGTTGTATTGAGAATTTGTTTGAAGCTAGATAGGCTAGGCCCTCAAATTGTCCAAGCATCACTGCCCTGGTTTCTGAAGGGATACATGAGCCATGTGATTTTACTTATTTTAATCTTGTTTTCCTTCAGGATTGAGAAAACAGTCAGCCAGTCCAGTTCATGTGGTGCAAAGGAAGTTGTTGAGATGACGATTGGTGTTTGATGTACTCTGGTTTACTGGTTAACTTTCTTATTAGATTTTGGTTGTCTGTGCAGGCCCAGATTCAGATTCTTCAGCAGCAGCAGCAGCAGCAGCAGCAGCAACAACAACAGAATTCTGCTTTGATAACAAACCAAATTTCTTCAATGCCACAGCAGCAGCCACCATTGGGCTTTGCAACAAGTTCTCAGGGCCCTTCCCAAGCTTCAACACCAGCACTCCCACCTCAGAACTTGCAGTTGCCTGCACCTCAGTCTTCTGCTCAGCAGCTCCACACACAGCAATCCCTTTCATCCACAACATCTTCTAGTGAGACTGGTCTGTGGACATAATCCACCACACAATTCTTGAGTTTGCAGTGGACAGAGGATACTTCTGTTCCTCTCTGTTGTGACTTATTTGGGTTGTAGGTGTTGTCATCTCAGGGTTTGCAGATTCTTTCTTTTTTGCATGTTGAAGACCTCTTGGCTGTTATGGGGCCTGAGAATGGATACTGAATGGCAGCTTGTGATTGCTCAGAGACAGGTGTAAGAGCTGCAGAGCAAGTACCACAGCAGCTTTCACCCCAGCAGGCAAAGCGTTTGGAGGAAACAACCAGTGATGCATCTGTGTTGAGTGCAGTTTTTGCCAGAAATGTATCCCTCAGTGAAGATGATCTGAAGAATGCTGACACATTCGATGTTTCAGTGAGCTCATGTCGCTCCATAGTCAAACTTATTCCAGTATGCATTCTCCAGAATATGGTTAGACTTTTGAGCTCATGTACGAAGCTAAGATGGTATTTATAGATTGTGACGATAGTCTTGTCTGCAGATTGGTGGACCAGGGACATTGGCAGAGTTTAGCCAGCTATCAAGGGATGCAGACTTTGCACCAGGGCAAGTGGTATCATCTTTACAGCAGCCCTCAGCTGGTCCAGGTGTGATAGGGAGAAGGAGTATGAGTGACCTAGGTGCCATTGGTGACAATTTGAGTCCAGCGCTTGGGGGAGTAAATGCCTCAGTACAACATGATCAACTGTTCAATTCACAGGCCCTAGAGGCTGCTTATCGCAACCTTCCCTTGCCAAAGGACTCTGAACGACCCAGAAGCTATATCCCGGTTCGTTTTTGTTCACTCTTCTGCACATCATTAGTTCCAGCTCTTTACTTTGGTTTTCTGGTGGAAAGATCTTTGAGCGTCAAGACAATGATGCTGTTTGATTTGTCTCATCCTCCCTCTTTTCTGAGCTGAAAAGTGGCTGTTTGTCAATGTTGCTTTCCCTCTCCATTCTTTCTCTCTGTCTCTCCTTTATTTGTCTAATGTTCCCTGTTTCTTCTTGTATTGTTCCAGAGATGTTCAAGAGACTTGTGGGCTTAGTTATGTCAATAAAGCTTATTCCTTTTTCATTGGTATTGAAGCCTAAAGTGACTTTTGCCTACAATCTGGATTGTTCTCTGCAGAGGAACCGGGCTGCAACTCCATCCAGCTATCCACAAGTGCAAGCACCTATTGTAGATAATCCAGCCCTGTGGGAACGATTGGACACAGATGTTCTCTTCTTTGCCTTCTACTACCAGCAGGTATGTTCTGCTCTCTCTCTGTCTCAACTAGTTTACTATTCAAGCATATGTCCCTGAGCATTGTGTCTATTGTGACAGGCCTAAAGCAAATGTACATATATACATGTCTTGGATGATAGCCATGCCTCATGCTTGACTTTTCATATGGCCTGTTGTGATTTTTCTCAGAAAGAACTTTTTCTTTACTTGCAGGGGACATATCAGCAGTATTTGGCCGCAAGGGAGCTGAAGAAGCAGTCTTGGAGGTATCACAAGAAGTACAACACATGGTTTCAGCGTCATGAAGAGCCCAAGATCACAACAGATGAATATGAGCAGGGCACTTATGTGTACTTTGACTTTCATATTGTTCATGATGACTTCCAACAAGGCTGGTAAGCCCTTGCTTTTGCATGCGGGTTTCTTCTTTGCACAGCTCATGTTTCTTTCTTTCTGTCTCAGGAGTTGTTTGGACCAGGACAGTTACCTTATGTTAAGTCTCTTTTCTGTACCCTTTTCTCTTGGGAGTTGGAATATAGGAAGAGCTATATTTTAGCAGTTGGTTTGTTGTCAAGTGCTTCACAAGCATCCACGCTGATTATGATGCCTGTTTGTGGGTGTTACATTGGGATTTTGGACAGGTGTCAACGGATAAAGACAGAGTTCACATTTGAGTATAGCTACCTTGAGGATGAGCTTGTGGTCTGACTCCACTCTCTGCCCCTCTGTGCATACAAGGGTTTGTAAGATTTCAGACTGATTTGTGCCGCATTTTAAGGCTTTCTTGTGAGTAAAGATCTCTGCAGTATTTGCATCGCACTGCACAAGTGCTTGATGCATCTCAGAGGTTATGAAATGGCTTGGGCTACAGTGGCATCAGCAGATGTGCTTCAAACATTTGGCCTGCTCATCTTTGATTTTCTTCTTTTCTGTTGGTTGGTAATACATTTGAGCTACCAGGGAACTCTAGACATTGATGTGCTGCACAGTCTGGACTTGTCTCCTTGAATATCATGCAGGAGAAGAGGCATGGACCATAACTTCACTGGTATGACTTTGGAGTCCCAAACTGACAGGCAAGCAAAGAGCAAGTAACACTCCATCTATTCTCAAACAATCACACAAAACAAGTCTTACCTCCTGTAATCTGGAGGCAGGTCAGGTGGTTAGCTCAGTTTTTGTTTTTACTACTTACCTACTAAACCCACTCGCTGTGACCTATGTACCATTCACATGCATCTACTTACATAGTAGCTCATGAATGATCCTACCTACTAAACCTGACATGAACTCAACTTTTGAAACTGTTGACCATACCTGAAGATCATGATTTGTTTTGTAAACATTAATGTTGCTTTTGTTCCGAAAAAGCACATGGGACATGGTGGACACTTGGTATAAGTAAGAGCTGATTTGAAGTAGTTTTATTGGGTGTTTGTTGACATTGAGAGGAATTGGACGAGAGAATGGACACAAATGTGAGAATCCCTTGTTTGACAGGAAAGAATAGGAGGATGACCAAACAAGTGTTGGGCAGTTATTAGAAACTGCATCAAACCCCGACCAGGTATGAGGCATGGTTCTTAGGGTTGATAACCATGATTCTCAAAAAATCAATATACCTAGTCTGGGATACAAACATGGTTATAAAAAATTCAAGTACCCAGTCTAATATACACCTGTGTTTCTCAATTTTTGAAACATCAAATGACCACCTAGAAAACTGGCAGTTCTTTAATTTTGAGTTTTGTAAAATTCCAGGGTCCTGTGGGTGTTTTTAATTATTTTTTATAAAAGAATTGAGAACTGGTGGTTAATTAAAATTCAAAGAACCGTCACACTGTTTGGACCAAACATGGCAAATAGTTGGTAGCCCTAAGAAAAAGTAGGGAAGGCTATAACCACATCAGCAAGTTGGGTAGGTTTCACCCTCTAAACAAGGTGTCACAAACATGCTGGCCCTCCCAATAGAAAAGATGTTGTACATGTGCATTTATGTATGTATACAAATATGTATGTTATTTTGTGATTTATTTGTATGTGTTTGTGTGTATGTGCACATCTTGTTGCTTTGATTTTGATTTTGTTGTTGACCATATGAGTTTCTAGTACCCTTATTTTGTTGAGCAAAGACTTCATTCACAAAAACCTCCTTCTTCTCCTTCAACCTTCATGTTGGGATTCTCCAGATTCTAATGGCATCATTCATTTGTATGGTTGGTTTTGTGACAATGTTTGCAAGTCAAGTATGCCTGTTTAGATTTGGACTACCGTTCTAGTTTCGGTGGTGGTTCCAACAATTTTTGGTAATCATTTGCATGGCCCATACTTTCTTTGTAAATAACAATAGTTTTTTTGTGATCAAACAAAATGTCTGTTTTCATTCATGTAGTGGTGTACCAATCCTACATGGAAGAAAGTGGTGAGTAGGTTGTCATCTGCCTTGTGTTGCAAAAAGTTTAAATATCCATTCATAGTACACTTTCATTGTTTCATTTGCTCCTTGTTTAACCATGCACAACACCATTTAAACTTGTTCATCGCTTTGAACTTTTTGGTAGCATTTTCCAAAAAAAATTTCAAGTTATTGGAAGGTACATTTTGAGTGCAATTGCATGAAATTTTCACCTGACTTTGAAATATTGTCTCTTAATGTAAAATAAAAGAGATTGATTATGTTTGAATCATTTGTTTCCCCATTAGCTTGATAGCTTTCCAAAAGACCTTTACATGAACGTCAAGATCAGTCCCCATGTTAAAGGTCGGATAGGCCAATGACTTTCGGGTAGGAGGAACACTCATTGTTGCATTGACTTGGACTAACCTTAGTACTAAGGGGGGTATTAGGGGCTCTAAGGGTGACTCATCCATGGCACGTAACCACTTTCCAATGCTCTTCCAACTAACCACTCCTTGTAGTTGAGCCACCTCCTTTGCCAAGTGGGCTACCTTCACTGCCCAGTGAGTCGTTACCAACCTAAGGTGGGCCACTCCTACCATTACATGGATCACCACTGTTATTGAAAGGGCCACTACCTCCTCTACGTGGGCCATCATTACCTCCAATTGAAAGGGCCACTACCTCCTCTAGGTGGGCTACCATTACCTCCAAGAAGAATACCTACCAGCACTGGTTGAGATTTGGTTTTACCTGTCAAAAAATTCGTGAAGTAGAATGATGATGAGGAGGTACAACACTCGAATTGCCTTTCTTTTTAAACAAATGCCCTCTTGAGTCGAGGAGTTGTCCACCATTCCTACTTTTCATGGGGGTTGCAATCGTCACCAAATCGAAAAACATTACAATAATAAAGGCATTCATACTTGGGGCAAGGTAGGTTATTTGGCAAAGTAAGGACCTTGTATTGGCTAGGTAGTGGGCATACCTCCCAAACTTTGGTAGTTGGGTACAATTGTAAATGGATAATTTCTATGAAAGGGACTATTGAACTTGAGTCATAAATTTTTTTGATGTTCATTAAGGAAGGCACAAAAGTCATGTTAGGATCAACAAATTTTGGTACCATAGGAGAAATATCGGTTATTGCTTGAGGAGGTGAAGTTTGGATTAGGATTTGGGTAAAAACTACAAGAGGTTTTGAAACAAAGGTTGAAAATGAAGGGGCAATTAAGATTTGGCTAAAACAATAAGGACAATTTTACTATCACATGCCTAGTTTGATAACAAAAAAACAGGTCAATAAAACAACAAAAGTAGATATTTCAACATTAAACAGAGGTGTTACCGGAATGTCAAGTTGGAAATCTTCTTCATCAATGAAATTCATTTTTTATGATTTGCCACGTCGTGAATCTTCAAAAAGATTTTTCCCATGAGATTGTTGCAGTTTCTCAATTCACTTATCGAGTTGAATAATCTCATCCTCCCAAGTGCCCAGCCTAGGTAAAACAATTTCATGTTACCAATGAACTTGGTTTTTGGTAAGGTTTCACATTAGTTCTTGTGAAGTCTTCGATTTCTAGACAACATTCATTCATTCTAGTAGTTGATTTCTCATATTTTTCCCGATTTCCAATTTTGTGTTTTTTGATGGTCACCTCCAACTCCTCTTGCTTGCCACTGTGTTAGGTAGCAATTTCATCCATGTTCATCTTGGGTGCCACGTCTCCTTCTTGATTTCCTAATGATCCAATTTGCGTATTTTCTTGCACAACTTCTTCCATCCTCTTTTGCACGAATATTTTTCATCAGTACTATCATCATGCTATAGTAACAAACATCTTGAACGCATAAGCAAATTTTTTAGGTTTTCTAGGTTTTTATGCAACTTGTAACACACACAAAACAAATAGTAAAACAAGATGTTCACAAAAATTAAAAGTCATTTTTCCACTAGAAACAAATAGCTTAAACTAAAAGTCTTTGCAAATAGAATCACGTAACCAAAAATTATAGTTCTGTGTCTTTAATATGGTTGTGAAATGTTAAGGCCACTTGGTGAATCTATGGGTTTTTTACTCAATCATTAAATAAAAATAGAGAGTGAACATTTCACTTCTACAATTTTAGTAATTTTAGTCATAAATAATCATAACAGATTAAAGAAAACAACCAGAATTGTCAGTAAACATTCAAGTTTCTATCATGCAATAGTTAAAAGTCGGGCGAATTTTTATGCTTGGTTTTATTGTGTAGCCAAAAATATACAAGGATGATTAAAGATTTTAAATTTGTTTCTGGTTTATAGCCAGATTTGGCTCAATGCTCCTAGGGATGATCACCCATTTTCTTAACATCTGCCTATGGATGATGGTCACTTTGGCTACAAACAAAAATTCCTAAAAAAACACTGCTTCCCTAAAAAATAATACTTGCGATTTTGTTTCCCAGTTGTGCTTCAGATATTGTTATGATTCAACCCAACAGCCATTCAGAAGCAATCAGCTCATTTCCAGGCAGGAGTAAAGACACATGAAGAACTTGGGAGGAACTCAGCATCTGCAATGTTCTACAAATTGTTGAGGCACCCAAGCACATACCTGTAAGTCTCATCTCAAAATAAGAGTCATTTGCTCTTGAATATTCAAAGCTCTTACTTTGCAAATCACTCTTACTTTGCGGAGCTCCTAGCGAGTTCTCTGTATATCTTTGTATCTCCTGGCCTTTGGGACATTTCTCAAACCATTTTACACCGCCCAGGCATGTGGCAGACGCAAAGCCAGTGAAACAAATACTTGCTTCCGGTAATTCGGGAATGTACATCTTCACTGGAACTTCCTCCACAGAATTCTGCGATCTGAGTTCCAGAGACGCATATCTGAACTGGGGAGCCGACAGGTATCCAATACCTCTGCTGTGCGGTCACAGGACATGGATGGAGAGGTACAGAGGCTTCTCGCCTGTAGGCCCGACATAAAGAAAGACACAAGTAAAGGGGGCAGCTACGTGAGAGACGAAGATTAGGACCCTCAGGAATGCAAACTACGATTTAGAAGCGGAACCCGAAGATCTCCCAATCCAAGGCCGATCATTCAACGAAACCATCACGCCCTCCCTCCGTCTCTGCTGACATCGAGTTCGCTCGGTCGGCTAAACTTTTTCAGATTCTTCAAATTGCTCTGTTGGAGAACGATCAACTCTTCAGATTTTGTCATGGGACTACCAAAATGTCTATCAAAGTTCTTTGAATTCCATGTGATTTAACTTAACCCTCCTATTTACTCTGAGCTTGTCATTAGTGGGAAAAGATGGCAAGATAGAATTGTGAAACAAATTGTGGATATATCTTTGGAAGTTTTCACTCTTGAAGTTTTCACAATGACGCCACTTGCCCAAACATAATCAATTCGAAGAGCCTTATTTTTAGAGTTTCAACTTAGCATCACCATAACTAATTTCAGAACTTTTCGTAATTTTTTTAGAACCTTTTTTTTATACTAATGTAGATATTATGATCATGTTAACTCTGGTCTAGATCTGTACTGTTGTGAGATAGTATAGGGTAAGGCCCTGCTCTTAGGGAATTACTGTGTGAGCATGAGGGCGGAGCCCAAGGTCCACACAGTAATTCCTTAACAGCAAGACCTTACCTTATGTAACAACCTAGTAATCAATGGGTTTTTAAAAAAAAATTCCATTTCAAGAATTCTCTCCAAGGTTGTTAAGTTCCTAGCATCCTCATCACAAATTTGAAGTTTTCTTGAATGACAGGCATAATATACTGTAGTGGTGGAGCTCAAACTCCACAATAACATTTTTGTATTCCAGTAGAAGCAAAATCAACACTAAAAAAATGATTCACTCACCAGATTCTGATCATAACTATTGTCAGGAGTAATAGTGATTAGCTGTTGTTGCTCAGGCTCCCAACTCCATCCACTGATTCCATCAGTGCCCAGCAATGGGTGAAGATTAGTGTATATTAATCTTCTCCAAATGTTGGGCAACCAATTATTATACAACATGTGTCCTGAGTACATTCTCAGAAGCAATAGGAAACCATGATCGTGATATCTGCATGCACCCAACTACAAAGGCCAGAGTACATTCTCTGCAGCAATGGGAAATCTTAATCACAATGTCTACATGCACCCGACTACAAAGATCAGGTAATCGCTCTGCACATTGACTACAATCCTCATCTTGATTATGAAGGTAGAAATAGAGGAAGTTTCTAACAGGTAAAAAATTATGTTCATCCTTGCTGCTCCAACAAGAAACAGATAGAGAAAGTGCATTTCACACCTAGCAGCATCTGGGAAAAATCTTATGTCAGCCTCAAGATGATCCTCATCAAATGCGATTTATCCCAGCATCCCCACCAGTGGTCTGGATAGACTCTACATGTCATGAATGCACTCCAGAAGGCAGCATTGGGAAAGGACTCTTGCAAGGTGTAAAGGTAACTAACCTGAAGACATACCTATCTATGTACAATTAGCTTCTTGTTTTCCATTGTCAAGACTCAATACCTCTGATAATTAGCAAATTATCTAGAGCCTCTTCTTATTGAAATTCAAGACTCAAACAGTGAACCTTCAGTTGTGGAACACTGATGTTTCATTTCAAGGCAGAATGTTCAGCTTTGGTCTCCCAGACTCCTTCCCAATCTTACCACACTTCATCTGGAATTTGTCATCAGTAAACCTCTCAGTAAGTCTTTTGATTTCTGGAGCTAAAGACTGCAGTAGATTCAAAAGTTTCTGCACAATTATTTGATCAGGACCTTAGGCTCTAAACACTGTTCGGATTGTTGTGAACAGCTCAATTTTCATGAGCACCACCTATTGCAGTGAGGTTGGAATTCTAATCTGCCTCCACACCACAGCTAAGCCACTTCCCATGATGTTCATCAGAACTGCCGACACAGCAGCTGGTACAGCTGTCAAGGGTGATGCAAAGTGTATGGTAGCCAGGACCACACCTAAGGATGAATTTTGCATTCCCACCTGCCAGTCTCATTGAGCATCAGTATGGATTCAAAACAGGACTCAACTCAAGGATTTCAGACAGGGTTTTCATGGGGATGCATTTGTAACTTTATAGCAAAACAGATTTAAGTCTGAGAAGACTGCAATCATGAAAACAAAACAGTAACATGATCTTGCTCATTATCCTTTGTCCCATTGCATCACATACCTTCATCCACCTCATAGAATACTTAATGTAATGACAACACCCACCTCAATAGAAATAGCACGCCGTTGTGATTCACCAAACCCTGCCAGCATGGAAGCTATGTAGCTGCCAAATGAGCAAATGTGCATATGAGAACACAAGAACATTGTGAAGCACATAAATCCAAAGTTTTCAAACCATTACTGATTCACTCATGTAAAAACTTGTAACAAATGTGAAGCAAATCCAATAAGACATTTCTTTGCTGTTGGAAAGGCTGTTTTTACCCAAGCAGAAATCCTGCAGCATGAACTAAAAAGACAGCCCCTCCAATATTTCCAAGCAGGATGAGAGCAGATTGAGCACCACTCCCTGGTCCAGTAGGTAATGCAGCTGCTATGTGTGAGGAAACAAATCCTCCGGAACTGCTAACCCTGGCAGTTACCTCTTCAAGAGAAGCAAGACTTAGGAGCGGCACATTTGCAGAAAATACACTGAAACAAAGGGAACCAAAAATATATATTAATACAATGTCAGAAGTGACGGTTCAAAGTGTAGCAGAAGATGAGTGTTCTTTTTGTGCACATTCTCTATCACAACTGCCCTATTGTGTAATCCACAAGAAAAGAAATCCTACCCATGAAGTTTCAATCAGGCAGTCCATAGATATATAAGGAGAGAGTGCAAGAGAACACAAACCTACTGGCCAAAAGAGAGGAGACCAATACAGCAATGAGAGGTGCAAAGGGTATGATAAAAGCAATGATTTGTGGGCATGAGCTCTGAATGCAAGCCCCCACTAAAACTGGAGCCAGAACTACCTGCACATAGGATCAACCCATCAGAACTATTTCATGATCATTGCTTCCTCTAACATACAGGTCATTAGTCAAGTGGACGCTTTGGCCATTGGACATGGTGAGAAAATGGCAGGACATATGACCAATTTGATCTCACAAACAGCTGTCATGAATAGGAAAGCGAGCTACAAATGCAATCTGTACACAAACAAGAGGTGGATAAACCTGGAAAGTACTAATAGCCAAGCCAGCAGCATCAACAGGGACATAAGCACCAGCCAGTATGTTTGTCAACAAGGGGGTGGTGAATACAGCCGCAAAAGTTGTGCACATTGTCATGACAATGGAGAGAGCCACATCCCCTTTTGCTATGTATGTCACCTGACAAACCAGAATATCCAGCATACTTATGACTTTGAGCATCCTAAATTTGAATATATAATCTCAGGTAGGTTGACAGCAAATATCTCCAACCCATTCATCAGCAAAACAGGAGTTTTTTCAAAAAACTCAATTGTATATGGCAAACCTAGGCAGGAAACCCACCACATTGGACGCTGTTCCACCTGGGCAACAAGATAACAAAATAACGCCTGCAGAGAGCTCTGGAGAAAGTCCTAGTGCTTTGCTCACTCCTGCCCCCACGAATGGCATAATACCATACTGCGCCGCACTTCCAAATAAGACCTGGAGTTTTGCTTTGTCTAGTAAGCAAACAGGGCTATACAAGAGTTCTTGGATTTGAAGCATTAGCCCACCTTCCAGCATATCCAAAAGGAGCTGATGACCATAATCCCATGTGGCATGCATCTTTCCAGTTCTCTGTCAAGGTATTCTGGAGTGATTCACATGCCAACAGATGAACTGGTTGGAGACATTTTGGAGGATGTCACTGTATGCACATTTCTATCAACTACGAAGGTAGTTGGTTGAGGCTTTATGTAATCCAGATCAGAATCTGAAGATCCACACATATGACTTTGGGGAATTTTTAAAAATTAGTTGGAAGGCAAGTTTGAGATAAGACCTTAGCTGTAAGGGGGAATGGAGACACTAACCGCAAGAGGTCGATTGAGAAAAACATCAAATAAATCTTGTATACGGAGGGTGAAGCCCATGGCAAGCATAATAATGCACAAGGCTGCACTGTAAGAAGTAGGTCCTCTCTCTACAAACCATGTGAATGTCGAGGGCCTAAAATAGGCCAGCAATCCACCCACCAAAACATACACAGGATACAAGCTGGTGGCTACAGACAGCCACTCCTCCCACCATTTTTGAGTCTGATCAACCTGCACCCCCGGCCCAATCAATTACACATCTCCTCAGGCACATACCCTATTCCTCTGTACATGTGCAGTGGATTGTTCTCACCAGTGTTGGCAGGTTCAAGTCTAGGTTATAGGTCAGGTTCTAGGCAGCTTGGACCAAAGGTTCCGAGTTTGGTTGGAATTGCCTTTGGAACCTTTTGTGTCAGGTAAAACCCTAGGGTAGGGGCATTCTCAAAATAAGGGGCCTAGGACGAGGCAATAGCTGAGTCCAGCCCCGCATTTTGGGAGTGTCTCCCACACAGGGGCTTCACCTATCGTAAAGCAAGAGGCAAATTTTATCATGAACCAAACCTACGTATATCACAAGGCATATGAATGGGAGGGTTCTTATCCCTACTCCTCAATAGTGGGAGGGTTCTTACAACTATAAGTAGGCATAATTTCCCTCCTACCTTTGAGGAGTAGGCATAATATCCCTCCCGATTTCTAGGATGGAAATTCATGGATACAAGGTGCCCTCCACATACACTACAAATTTTCTCCAAGTGCTTTATGTACACATATCGCAAACTGAAGGTACGAACAATGAGCAAATACAGACCTCTTTTCGGTCAGGAGGCTCTTGTGCAGTAGAAGAAGCCTTTGACCGGAGAGCCCTTACTGTCATAAGCCGTGGTGTCCTTAGTCTTTCTACGGCAATTGGAGCTACTAACCGCGACGAAGAGGCAGCTCCATCGGAGGCAACAACGACCCTCAATCCAATGCCTCCATTCTTTCTCCAAAAATTGTTGGCATGAGAAGTGCGAGGCAACCTTGACAAGCCGTCCGTGGATAACGTTGAACAGCCACTGTAGTATGAGCATTGAGACGACCAGGAATGGCCATAAAAGTGGCGACGAGAAGAGAAAGCTACTGGTGGCACTTGCATCTGACGACGGCATAGAAAAGACATTCTAGCTTGCCCAGCTATGAATGTAACTGAGCGTCTTGCCAATACGTCGTTGCACCAGAAGGCGTCAACATGCACAGAAGCAAGCAAGCGAACCTAGTTTCCCACGGCCGAAGCAGGGCGTCCTTGGGGACGATGAGATCGGCAGTGTGCGGACAGTAATGCCCGCTTTACACTAGGAGTCAAGGGTGAAATAGGAAAAATCTTTTTCAATCTGCCCCAAGTACTAATGAATGCTGAACTTTATGGCGTTGTCTTGACCCCAAGGCTGAAAAGAAGGATACCATCAAATTTGGGAGGCCAATTTGCAACCCTTGGGGCCAATGTTCCAGCATTTATTAATATCCTGACGTCAATGTTCTAGCATTTATTAGTAACTTGGGGCCAATTTGCAACCCAAAAATGCTCAAAGTTGGCCTCAAGTCTCCACATAATATTCCCCAAATTCTCAAATAACAAATAAGTACTTTTTTTTGGTTGAAAATTGATAGCAGATCAATGAGAGAATAGAAATGATAAAAACACTGATTTTACCACAAGCTCTTCACCCAACTTTAGGATCTCACAAATGTTGCTACAAACCTACGATTCATCCTCAAGTTCGTGCCCAATCTAAATATGAGGTGAACACCTCATGCAGATGGTATTTACTCTAGAAAATACATGGACAAGATCATCATTTCATGCACTGACATATTTCACACTAAACTTAACAAAAAAAATATTTAAACAAACTTACTTAACATATCTCATAATCTTAAAAATATGTGCATGTAACATAAATATGTCAAGCAATTATAACTTACTAAAAATAACTTAAATAACTTGATAGGAAGTTGATATCCAACACTTTTAATCTCCACATTTAACCTTTCAAAGTCTCAGCAGGTTGTAAAGAAGAACATAGAGTGTGAAGAAAGGTGTAGGGGTAAACCCCTTTGGGTGGGAGACCTTCTCCAAAGAAGGTGCCTGGAATAAGTAGCTGAATCCAATCTTGCAATTTGTGAATTTCTTGCACCCATGGGCTCTGCCCATTGTAAATCATGATATCATGAAGCTAAGAGCCACTTTAGATTATGGTCTAGGGATCAAAATCTCAAGGATCAATTTGAGAAAAATTGAATTTTTTAATTTGACCGTTTGTCATATTTAGTTTTTTTTTTAAAAGAGTATTTTGAGTGTTTTCAAGGCATAAGGTCCAATTGGTACAAATGTGGGATTCACATGTGAGAGTATTTGGTTGACATATTTTTTTCATTCTTTTCATGTTTTAAAACAAAATAAATAAATAAAAATTTATTACACACACAATGAATGAACATAGACACAAGATATTGGTGGTTTTAATTTTCACTAAAGTTAGATTTTTTATTTAGCAAAGCCCACTTCATTTGCTTGGTAAATAAAGCAAGTAAAACCTTGCAAGGCTTCAAATACATCAAATCATTGATGTTTTTCTTTTTCTTGCTTTGATTTTAAAGTTTTATCAAAATAAGCACAACTAAAGTTTCAAATAAGTTGAAATTTATCTTGTTTCTTCACATTTTTGACAAATTTAAGTTTCATTTATCCTAATAATATAATTAAATATAATATTTCACTGTATGTCCAATTTTTTCTAGCCTTCTCACTTTTTTCATCTTCTTTTTTCGTTATAACTACAAATTTTTTTGCCTTGTTACTTTCTTTTGGGGAAGGGGAGTCAATTTAAGGATTTCATATAAGTCAAAATCCTATGAAAATTGTTGTTTCAAATTTTCATGATCAAATTTTCATGTCCTAATTTTTTAAACACTTTCATTTTGTGCACTTGCAAGGATTAAAAATACATTCTTTCAAACAACAACCTTTACGACTCTTCATTATCCTTTTTTTTTTTAAAATTATGATAATGAAAGGTATGGAATGATTTTATAATGAGATGGCATGTGGATCATGTGAATGTGAATGTGTAAATGGGTGTGCATAGCAATACAAAGTTGTAGTTTAATTAATGCCGAATCCATGAAGCAAGTAATGTATGTTTAGTAGGGTTTCAAGAAGGCTTTTTGTTGGGCCTTGCCCACATAAGGGACAAGGTCCTTTGCATTGGTTTTTGGTTTTAGAAATTGTGCATAACAATGGTGTTTTCATACTATTGGAAGCAAAGGAACCAATTTGTTGGTTCTAGGCATTTACACGGGGGGAGGTTGAAAGTAGGTTTTGTGTTCATGTGTTCACACAAGGAACAAATAGAAAGGGGTTTCAGGAGATGGGTAGATGGAAAGTGGTTTATTTAGGATTTAGAGAGGTATCGATGAAATTAAAGTTAGGTCATTTGAAGACGATTTGAGTTGGGTAATGGTTAGTCAATTGTTTGTGATTTCGCATGGATGGCATATGGGGAAGGTAGGTTTTGTCTATGATTTTGTGCAAAAGGTGTTTAAGGAAGGCATATTTTGTTATTGTTTGGAGCATGCTACATAGGTAGTTGTGTATTTGTGGTAGAATAGCTACAGTCTTGTTGTTGGGAATGTGGTATGCAACTAGTCGTGCGTTCATGGTATTCATGTTATTGTTTTTTTTTGAATGTGCAAAGTAGGCATGTGTGATATTGTGCATCATTGGTGGCTACTAGTGTGTTCGTGGTACTGTATGTATTAATGTTGTTGTTTTTCTTTTTGAATGTGTAAGGTTGTTGAATGTTATTGCATGGAGTGTGTTTGAAGAAGGCAAGTGCTAGTCATTGAGGTTGCAATGTAAGTACAGGGCAACGTTGTGGGGTTTGTCTTCTTCGCTTTAGTATGTAAGTGTTGTCATTGCCACGATTACAATATTTGGTCCATTTGAATTAGAGAGTTAATGGTTACATGAACTTGTGAAAAAAATTTAATAAAGATTTAATGGTTATGTTAATGTTTGCTAAGTTCATGCAGCTAATGAAATGGTGTTCTTATGCTTTTTCATGCTAAAATAAGAATGTAAAAGATGTTTGTTCTATAATAAGCATTCTTGGGCATGAAATCATCTATGAAGTAAGGTCCAATAATGTTTATTCTTCAAGATCTAGTTGTCATTATGTTTTTTTTCATTTTTAAAGTGGGTTTTTAAAACAATCTGAACCTTCCATGCAAGTTAATGAATGTTTGGGAACTTATGTGGGTTCAATTACTCGGGTCCAAAAGAATAATAAGTTTCCATATGTTATTGACTAATGGTCATGCTACAAATGGTCAATTTATACTGTTAGGTGGGAGCATTGTGAACATCTACTTATTGGTGGCAATTGTTGATTTGATGATGTATTTTGGAGTTTTCAAAAATCATGAAGTAAGCCAAATTATGGGTTTTTAGGTGCATAGGAAAATTGGAAATTATAGGTGTTGCTTGATGAAATGCAATAAATGGAAATGCATTGAGGAAGTTGAAATGCAGGTTGTACATTGAAAGATGGGCCAAAAAATTTAGCTTTTACATGTTTGAAAATGTAAAGCTTTTACTAGTGAGGTATAATGGTGTTGTGAAGATTTGATTGATTTGATCGTCACAAAACCTTTGTTGAGCAAAAATTTTAAGTAGCAATAATAATAAGATGTCAGTTTGACAATTGTAGGTGTGAAAATGAAAAGAAGAAATGCATATTTGAATGCCATATTTGTAAGATTCTTTCAAATATATTATGAGTTAATGAATGAAAAACATTGTGGATGGATTTAAAATGTTGTAAAATTTCTTTATTTGTTGTAATCACTTAGAAATTGCATTGAAATATAATGGTATTGTTGTGAAAATTTGATTTAGTTCAAGAAATATCTTTTTTTTATGATAGAGATTTTGTTGAAGAGAATTTTTCAGGAAAAATTATAATAAGTTTGACATTTGCAAGTGTGAAAATGCAAAGAAAAAGGCATATTTTTCATGTTATAATTGTAAGATTCTTTGAAACATATTATAAATTAGTGAATGAAAGGCACTATGGATGGATGTAGAATGTTTTACAATGTTGTAGAATTTGTTTTATTTTTTATTCATTTACAAATTTCATTTTGTACAAAGTTTGCATGTAGTATATTGTTGTGAAAATGGGATTTGTCAATGTTTGCAATACAATAATTGTTATCCTTGGAAATTCTAAGTTTTCCCATAATATCATTAAATGTGGATTGCCAAGTGTCATCATGGGATTTTTTTGTATTGTAAACTTTAACCTAGAAACTTAGTTGTATCTTTTAATTAATAGTTGTAGCCTAAACCCTAAATGGTAGACCTAAAGTTCAGACTTAACCCTAAAATGAAAGTTAAACACTAACTTTACATTAATATTTATGAAAGAACGTAAGAACTTCCAAGTGTCAAACCTTGGTCATAGAAGAACTATAAACCTTGACCTTTGTTATATGTAATGCTAATGTTGAAATTCATTTTTATGGTTTTTTGCTTTTTAACAAGGTGTTGCTTATAAACATTTTTTTCTTATAAACTTGTAGAGTGTTTTGAAGTTTGTAAATGTTGTGAAAACTTAAAGGTGTTGCAGTTTGTCTTTAGTATGGACAATTGTGATGTATATGTTTTCATTGTTTATCCTTTGTTTTTTTTGGTTGTGTTTTTTTGTGTTCATGGATTCTGAAAACTATTGAAATTATTATTGTGTTTTAATTAAAGTGTCACATATAATTTATTGTATATGATGTATATTTGTTGTATTTTTTCTTTTCTGTCGAATATTATTTGTATTCAATGGCACATATTGTTGGTAATCCAAGAAAGAAAAAACACCTATTTATGTTTTGGTTGTCACTGACGTACATCAAAGAATGTTGAATGGATGTTTTGAAGGTTATATACTAAATAGATACATGGGTCTTATGATATTGTAGGGAGTGGATACAAGTTTATACATTATGACCTTATGGATGAGGGTGCATTCTTGATTGTCACCCTTATTATAATGACTGCTTTTGTGACCACCTTTTCACCTTATCTAAATGTTGGGTCTTTCATTCGAGTATAGAACTTTGGAATGACATTTCAAAACAAATTTTTAAAAGGTGATTGGTCATTTGTCTTGAAGGTTGGAACTAGCACAATGATTGAACATATTGGTCCATTCATGTTTGATTTTTGTTTTGTTACTACTCATTCCCATCAAAGTTTCATCCAACGACAAAATTTATAAGAACTTGGAACAAGTGAGCTTGTGGTCATTAGGATGTATGGCAGGTTTTCAAAAAAATTCATTTTGATTATTGTTGATGATTTGGGGCCTAATGACACACAAGTGTTTTTTTTTTTTTTTAGAGTTTTATCCACAATATGTATAGTTGAAACTTACAGCACTAGAAGACCTATAACCTTTTTGGCCAAGAATGCAATTCTATGTCTAGTGAACAACTTTTGACAAAATTTTCAACCATTTGTTAATCATGTGCTTAATGTTGCAGCCAATGAAAAATTGGTAGAAGTGCACAACAAACAAACTGAAGGGCAGGATTTTGCGGTGATTTTTGAAATATTTAAAATAGATTTGTTTTTGTTTTCATTTTGGTTTGTAAATTTCTTTATGAAGTTTCCATTATGGTTGTTCCCACCTTGTTTTTGCTATAATAGACTTTTGCAAAAAAATTCGTGGAATGTAGTTTTGTAAATTATTCCAGTTGAAGCTAATATTTGTGCATGTTGTCACCTCCCATTTGTGACAATATTACAAATTGATGGCCATTTTTGTTATAATTACAACAACATTATTGTAGTTGAAAGTCAACCTCAGATTTCTTTCAAAATAAAACAAAAGAATGGTAATGATTATGAATACATTTTAAAAAAATCTTGGATCAAATCCTTACTTAGTCATGATTTGATCAACCCTGAATATTTAAAATAGAAACAAGGTTTTTTCTTAAGGTTGTTTCAAAATAAGAAACAAGAAGTTAAATTCATTTTAAGTCCAATAGCTGAGATTTGTTGGATTTTCAATTTTTTTACAAAGATGAAAAAGAATAAAAATTTGCAAAAGAACCTTCATAATCTAAGGTTTAGGACTTGCTTATTGTATATAGCATAGTTCTATCCACATATGACACTTAGGATTTAGTACGGTTGTGAAATTTACTTCAAAAAACTTCTTGGTTTCGAACAAATATTTGTATTTTTGTGGACATGACCATCTTTTCAATTGTACATACTTTTATGTATGTGATCACTTAGATGAACCATTTTGGTGAAGTCAGCTTGTATATTGGATAAACAAATTGTGATTTTTCTGGGAACTTTGATTTGGGATAACTTGATATGGAAAAAAAAATGGATCTTTGCAAAACTTGAATTTGGGAAACTTACTTGTGGGAAATTGAAAAAAGTTCAAAATTAATTCAAGGTTTTCTTTTTTGGCTAGGTGTGAATTAACAAGTCTATTGGGATTTTTTTTCCAATCACCTCTTCCTTAATATATTAATATTAATATATCAAATTTATACTTAAAATATTATACTTCAGAAAATAGTATATGTTATATGTAAAATAATAAACTATTAAAATTTTAAATAATTAAATAACACTGATTTACATAAACAATTGTTAGAATAAGACTATAAAACCATTTCGAGTTTTTCACATAGTAATAATTCAAATACATTATAACAATAAATTGCCAAAATACTTAATGTCAAATAACAAATTCAGAAAATACTTTGTGAATATTAGAAATTATTGTGAAAATTACAAAATATTGAAAAAAACTGAAATAATTTAAATTGGACTTTCATGTCTTGTATTTGATAATAAATATGAAATAAAAATATATAAGGTAATAAATATTTAAAATTAAAAAAACTTGAAACTGTAAAATTCTCCAAATCAACCTTGAATTACAACTTTGAAATTGGATTTCATGGATTTCATGAACCTATATAATAATACATAATCATTATATAGAAAACTCTTTCTAAACTAATACTGTGTAAACTAATATTCTCTCTAAACTAATATGCGGGCACAGGCTCGTGGTGGCCTCATACTTAATCTAATAATTCTCTATAAACTGATATTCAATATTTTTTTCCGGTCCCCTAGCATTTTATAAACTAATACATCATATGTAAAGCGAAGGAGGGTATTCTAAGAGTACCCAGAGTGCAACTTTCCACAACCTCACTTTCTGCCAAGATTTCTACCACTCATGTCATATGATCTTCTACGTGCTTCTTTGATCCTCCACCAAGCTCCACAAGGTTTTGTTACCTTCCCCAATGATCCATGACCTTCTACTAACCTCCATGACCTTCCATGCTATTCTGGTAGGTTCCGGAATGATTTTTGTTACCCCCCATATAATTTGTGTAAACTAATATCCTCCATAAACTGATATCTTCCAGCCGGTCCCAAGGATATTAGTTTAGAAAGTGTTTACTGTACAAAGAAATGCAACCTTGAAAAACCTTTTGACTTCACCTTACGAAATCATATCATAGATATTAAACTACATATGAATTTTTTAAAAATGTTAAATAAAATAGAAAAACATTTAATTGCACCACCTTTAGCATTTGCATAAACATTTCAATTATAGGGATACGGAGAATATGGATTACATGGAAGTATTGTCATTGTCCCAACAAATTTGAATATTGTTAAAATTGTTTAACCTCGAATGCCACATGAAGATTATTCAATTTTCTGTTTTCTTAAAAAAAAAGTTAGAATATAAATTGATATATATGTTAGGTCATGTTCAACCTAACATAGTCATAAAAGCATTACAAGAAATTGATAGGATGCCTTTGTATATAACAAAAAATGTTGCAATAAAACCAAATTTACAAGGTTTAATAGAATTTGCAAATGCAAGTGGAAATAATTATTTGGAAAATAACAATTTTGAACAAATTTTTCATTCAAATAATTTAGAAAAATCTAAAGAAATCATAGAAAAAAATTGTGGAGGAACATTGGTACAAAACATATTGCATCTTGAACAAATTATTGATGATGATTAAAAAACTTTAATAATTGTTCCAACATAAGGTTTTTGACCAGTTAGATTATTTCGTGATCCATATTTAGAAAAATACAATTTCCCAATGTTGTTTTATGGCAATCCAAAACGATGTCTTCACATGTTCATATAAAAAAAAGTATAAGATGAATTTAACATGTTAATAGACAATTTGCATATTGAATACAACAAATATATATTTTTAAATGATCAAAATTTAAATACATTTTATATTATCTTTTGCATGGATTTAGATGTGAAAAGTAAAGTTATCTAATCCAATTCTCAAAGCTAATGATGTTTCAAATAATGTGAATTTAGACAAAATATTGAAATGTAATTTAGGTTATAAAAATTAGGTCATATTAAAGGATCTCTAGATTATTTAAATCAATTCAAAAGGATGTTTTTGTAATGATTAAATAACTTGGACCTCCAACTTTTTTTGTAACATTTACCACACATGTAAACAATTGGCTCATTCTTGTAAAAACATTAAAAGATTTACACATTCAACATGTTCAAAATTTTAATATAGAAAATGAAGATTTACCAAACATTATTTTTTTTGTTAAAAATGACCTTGTCACTTGTGTGTGCTATTATGAACATAAGATGAATAGTTTTCAAAAACTTCTTTAAACTAATAATGTTTCATTTGGCAAAATAAGCAATTATTTTTTAATAACATAATTCCAATCCACACGTTTAGCCCATGATCATGGACTATTATGGTCTAAAAATGCTCCTAAATTTGGAATTTTTCCAAATGAAAAAATGAAAATTTTATTGATAAATATTTAACAATTGATCAAATTATTATTAAAACAAAAATTTGTACTGGTAAGATACATCAATAGTAACAAACATGTCGAAAAAAACAACTAATTTGTTGATTTCAATATCCAAAACCACCAATGATGTTCACAAAAATATTATCACCTTTAAATGAACACAATAATAATCCAAATCTTCATCAAATAACTTTTCAAAATTTCAAACAAATTGTTGATATGGGAATAGGTCTAAAAATTTCATTTGATTTGTTTTTTTTTGGAGTTACAATTAAATGAAAAAACCTATTTACTTGCCTTACAATGTATAATATGAAAACCAACATTGTTTTGGAAACATAAACCAAGTGATATACAAACAAATGTTTTTAGTATACATGTAGGATCTTTATGGGAAGCAAATATAGATGCACAATTCATTTTAAATCCATACGGAGCAACAACTTATTGCACTTTTTATTTAACAAAAGTAGATAAATACATGACACGAGAAATTTAAATCATATTAGACAAATGTAAAAACGAAAAAACTAACGCATATGAATGAATTAAAAAACTAGGAAATGCATTTTCAAATGCACAACAATTGTCAATTCCATAATTAATACATATATGTTTATCCATTCCATTATATCATTCAATATGATCATTCCAATTCCTAAATAATTGTGGAAAAAATGATAGAGCATTTTTTTTATTGCCTCAAAAAATATTAAACAAATTATTTCCAAATTCAATAGACATCCATTGCAAATCATTAGTTGAAAATATAAAATATAAAATCAATAATTAAACCATATGTCTTTAGCAAATTTTTTTGCTAATTATGATATTAAGTTGTAAAAAAATCGTAAACATAATAAGATTATATGTTGGGGTTTCATTTAATCTTCATAAAGATGCAAAAAACTATTATAGAAAATTATTATTATTATTTAAGCCTTTTCATGGATTAGAAACTAATTTGAAATGTCAACATATTTCATGGAAAGATGTTTATTTCAATGTAAAAAACAACATTGAAAAATAAAAATAAAAATTGTATATAATTTGAACATTTTAAAATATTACATACGGTGATGAATGGGATAATTTTTAGTCGCAAGTACAAAAACACACCAAAAAACATGAAATAAATGGATGGGAAAATGTCATTATTAATGAAATAAATCTTAATGTAATTAGGCCAAAAAAACACATGTTTACAAATACCATAGAGAGTTGAATCTATATGTTTAACATATGGACATTCATCAACATTAAAAAACAAACCCCAAAAGAACAAAACACTAATTCATGATATTTATTCACAAATGGATGAATGCATCCCATATGAAAAATTCTCAACAAATATGAAAAAACTTAATGATGAACAAAGACTTATTATAGATGATATCATATATATATATATATAATCGTTCAAAACTTTTACACATTTTTTAAACAAAAGGTGTAAGGATAAAAAAAACTTTTGCATCAATGTGTATCATACAAAACATGTTAAAGTATTATATAAAAGATATTACAAATGTTAACCCTTTGAAACCAAAAGTCATGAAATTAGCATACATTGGAAAAGTTACATTGAATATTAATGGTATGACCATTCATTTTGCATTTGCGATTCCTTTGAACAATTTTTTTAACAAACTTAAAGCATTAAGTGATGAAAAAATGATAATTTAATCAAATTATGATCAATTACATTTATTAGTCATAGATGAAATTTTATTAGTTGGCATTAGAATGTTGACATTTATTGATTGTAAATTACAAGTAATAAAACAAGTTCATAACCAATATATGGGTGGTCTTGATGTAATAATCATAAGTGATTTTTATCAAGCACCTCCAATTCGAGATTCATGATTCTTACATAAAAAATATTGGATTTCATATTTTAGTAACAAAAATTTGGCATGAAAATATTAAATATTATGAATTACATAAAATTATGAAACAAAATGATGTTCATTTTATTAATATTTTAAATAGGTTTTGAATTGTTTCACAAACAAATGATGACATAGATTTTATGAACAATTTTTGTTTAAAACCACCACCAATGGACAACATATTACCAAATTTATTTTTTACAAACCTTAAAACCACTATTTATAACAAAATTGTGCATGACAAAACACTTGATGAAACATTCAAATTTCTTGTGAAAGATGTTCATTTTGAAACTTGTTTTTCTCATTTCAAATTATGAATGTTACCATTTCACTCCTTTGGTTTCCATCATGAATTATTTCTTTAAAAAAAAATGTTAGTGGAATTGTGTGCTGGTAATTATGCAACATTAAATGGTCTTGTAAATGGCGTAGATGACACTTTTCAATATGACACAAAAAAAATTCAAAATTGTTCATTTGGATATATTTTCACAACTCACAAATTGAAATGAGTACACAAATCAAGAACTTTCATTTTTTAAAACAAATCCTTACAATTGACAACAAATGGATACCGATCAAACAAAAAATTGCAGAAATACAAATAAGTAGCAACCCTTCTCATATCATCACAAGAATACAATCTCCTATCCAATTAGTATTAGCACACATTATTTATCAAGCACAAGGTTTAACTCTTGATCCAAGTGGTGTAACAAAACATAGTTTAATATATATTGCATTATCTCAAGTTTGTTTTAAAGAATATTTTTACTAACTTTTTCCATTGTTGCACAAAAACTTTCAAATAGATAATTTAGTATACAAAAAAATGCATCATCTAAAAACAAATTGCACAATACAAAATAACAATTGCTTCTTTAAAATCTTATCATAAAAAAATTATTGTCATACAATCTTTGAATTCTCATTTTTTAAAATTGCATTTTCAAGACATTTTTAATGATCTAGATTTATTTGTATAGCATATTCTTCGTTTAAATGAAACACAAATACAAAATATTTAAACACATCAAGAAATTTATTACACTATTTCAAATAAATTCAAAATTCTTTCATGTTATGACTAGCATGACATAATGATATTCTATGATACAAATATGTTCTTATCTCATACATTTTCAAAAACAATTTCATGCGCTGAATTTCTCATTGGTTTTTTCAATAAAAACATAGGACAAGTTTGTACAAAATTGCAATTTATTAACCACCGCAAATGAACACAATTTTTGTCATTTCCATTTTAAAACCATAATTACATAAATACCTTAAAATTGTCCAACCATAATAATTGGAGATTTTAACATAAACATGTTAACAAAAAAAATTTGAACAATAACATTACAAACTTATATGAATACACATATTTTCATATTACATCTAGTGAAAGCACAACATTTAATGAAACGCAAATTGACCATATATGGACTACCGCACCAACACACCAATGTCATGATGGATCACAACAAGCTCATTGGACAAATCATAATCCTATTTACTTTGCATTCAAATTACCTAACTATGTAAGCTTATAAAATTTAAGATTGTTTGTCAAATCCTTAAAGACTTGGCAAAGACTCAACCTTGTAAGACATTGTTAAAATTCCGGAATGTGTTTTTAAAGGGGTCTTCCAAAAACCATTTGATAAAAAAACTTATTTGCAGTCGTTTGAGTTTTTGTTAAAAAATCAGGCCTTATACCCGGTTAATCAAATACCTTAACCCTTGCCTCAACCTCATAACTGCTCCTCCTTGAGTTTTTAAGGCTCGGACGCAGGCAATTCTTTGAAATATCCTAAAAATAGATGAATAAAACTCAAGTGATTCTTTGAATTTTTTATTTTCAAATACCCGGACTCAACTATTACCAAAAAGAAAGGAAACCCACCCCACACTGGAAAAGACTCAGAACTCATATGGTACCATATGTAGACAATCCATTTCTGTTGGCAAAACAAAGTAGAATTCCTTAATAAAAGTATTTTCCTCTTTGACATCTAGCCAACTGTGGGTCATTCCTCTTGTGGATGATCTCTAGTCCATCTCCTTCACAAAATTGAAATTTCAACACATATCTATCAAATCAGTAACTAAATTTGAAGAATCCATGCTGAAAAACATAGAATACTCCTCAATATCCTCAAAGATTTTCTTTCATGCAAAAAAAAAACATCTTCGAATTTTTATGTTTTTTGAAAGATCCAACATTTCTACAAATAATGTGATTCGTGTCAAAGCCCGGAGGGCTACAGTATTGGTGATAGTTTTAGAAAATTGTCCAATGTTTTCTCCAAATAGCAGCAAAGTGATAACAGGGGTAGTCCAAAAGTGGTGACATTCATTTGAGAACCAAAATATTTCCCTTGATTTCTGGACAAAATTTTCTTTTCAAAAATCAAACATCAGGCATAGGTGATAGAAAATTTTAATCTTGTTCTTCATTCACACACACACACACACACACACACACACAGAGTGCACACAACTAGAAAGCCATGCGCAGACTGAGGCATTGCATGAGATACTGAGGTGCATTTGCTGTGCAACAAACGGACTGAATGACACCATTTCATTGTGCTGGTTGTTGCTGAGCTGGTTTGCATTAACTCGTATGACTCAAATAGTCCTTTTCTTGTCAACTTGGCAAGTGCAAGAATCCAGGTGGGAGATGCTGCACCATAGTTGTACATGCTACTTACGATCACAAGTCTTTGCAAAAAATATCATAGCAAACTCAGCATTGTAGGTTTACCTTCACACCACATAGAATGTCCAGTTGTTTTTCAATCTTTTCAATGTCCTGACAGACTTGGGAAACTGTCCTGAAAACTTGTAAGTCATAAATGGGAGCAGAGGCCTTTTGATATCATTGTTGTGAAGACAAAATAGACACTGCTTGGAAGTTGGAACATACCAACATACCTACCATTCTTCTTAGCTACTCTACAATATTTGTCTACAAACAAAGATAGATGCACATGAGCCAGCCAATGCCATTTGGAACAGAGAAATGAAATTAAAGAAAGTTCTGCACCAAAACAATTGATTTTAGAACATTGGTTTCAAAAGACGTGATTTTTTCTTACAAAGGTCGATATTGGGGGGATACTTACCTTATATCTCACGATAAAACAAGTCAAAACAAGCACTCCTTTTCAACACTGCTCATAATTGTCTCTTCTGTGACATCTGATAAAAAAACTTTGCTCCTAATTTTGAACAACCACCGAACTTGAAAATAATTCAACAAGATTCACACAACTTTCAACAGAGTAGTTAGCCATCCTTTCTGTGAATAGGCTGTTGGTGGGGTACAAGGAAAGGGAGATGGGGACAGTTTGATGAGTTGGACATTAACAATCTTGTTCTTTAGGCCACAAACTTTAGCAATTTGACCCATGTATATATATATAGTGTGGATGGGCATTTGAAATCATCCACTAGGTATGGGTCAAATTGCTAAAGTATGTCATCTAAAGAACAAGATTGTTTTCTCTGATGTTTTAAATATTTCTTGAGTCATTCTACCTACTGGTGGTTTAACTAAATACAAACACAAAAGCATTGAAGGGGATCCATATGGTTTATAATGCGCCTCCTTCTTATTCCCATCTTAAATTATATGGAAAGAAATTTTCACCAAGTAAGTCTTTACATTGCTGAAGGCACCACTCACATTTAGGTCAAGGAAAATTTTCATTGGAGGACGATTCGAAGAGCAGCTCCACCCATACTAAGAGAAACTTTACTAGTTCAGGTTTTTGGCTGGCATTTCTGTACAGGTCTCTTATCTTTCACAGTCTCGGTTTGATGTTTGCAGGTCAGGGCTTTGGAAAGCTTTAATAAATAATGTTGAAAGGAGAAATATTGTTGGATGCCTCAACACCCAGTATGGGTGAATCTGCTCTAAGGTTTTGTGTAAAATTCTGAAACCTTAGAGACACTCCCCCAAATAAAAGTTTGAACTCCAAAAATAGAATTCTATGTATTCTTCCCATTGGTCCCCAACCTATAAAGGATATGAGAGTTTAACATTATGAGAAGATTTTGTGACAAAAGTGTGGTGCTATTGGGAACATGGTGGGAACGCGTTTGGGAACTTGATGTCAAAACATTGAGAACTTGGTGATGTTTATTTATGTATGTAGATATATGTGTAGCGTAAAGCCCCTAGGACAGGTGCTTGACAGAAATAATGGACACCTGAAGGTGGGAGCCAAGGGAGTTCCAAATTTTTGTAAAGCTCTCATCCGTGGGTTTGTTCATGGGCTTTTACACAGCTTAAAATTGGAAGTAGCTGTTTTGAGTCTTGGCAGTTTGTTTCTTCGCCAAACTTTGCAAAGAGCGACATCTACTCGAACGAGTTGGACATCTGTTACTAGTTCAAGTATTGAGCCATCGTCGTCGTCATGGGGATGTGCGTAATTCATGGGCCACGAGTGCTGCATCAGGACGGGGAAGAAGAAGAAGAAGAACAACAACAACAACAACAACAGGAGGAGGAATCTTTGCCGCGAAGAGACGATCACAGCAGCGGCTTCAAACCGTATTGTAACAATAATGCCAAGGGGGGAGGCGCGGTCGCCGTGGTCGAAGCAAAGGAGAGGGAGGAGGAGGAGAAGGAGGAGAGGAGGAGGAACAATGATGGATCGGTTGGAGCACCCCTGGAGCACAACCAGCAGCACCCTGCTCTCTGGAAACGCCGCATTCTGCGAGGAGAGCGCTGCGAGCCTCTGGCTTTCTCTGGCCTTATTCTGTACGACGAGCACGGCAACCGTGTAGGAGGAAATCACATGAACCGCTGCTACGGAGCACGTCCATCTACTTGCTTGCGTGTGAATCCTTGATGATCATCCCAGGACATCTCTCTCATGTTTTCCACATCCTAAGCCATTGGGATCCTGAAGACACCACCTACTGTGTGATGCTCTTCTTGTTCATAGTTTTTTTCCTCCAGTTTGCAAACTGTTTTTGACGGGATATGCAATATCTGCAGAGAAGCTGAAGACTCTGGATGATGAAGCTTGCTTACTGCAGGGTCTTCAGCGCAGGGGATGGGCAATTGTATATAAAGAAGCTTATCTGCTTCACCATCAGACTTCCTCCACTCGACTTCAGTAGAAGACAGAAAAATGGGAAGACTTTCAAGGTTTGTCTGGTTGTACCTTCACTCATCAGTTGGAAAAAAGACCATTGAACCTTTTTCTCTGCAACTGCAAAACTCTAGATGCCAGCTCAAACCATCCTTCAGGTTTGTGAAAATTAACAAACATGACCATTAAACTATTATGCTTCAAATGTTTGGTTTGTGATTTGGGATCTTGCCCCCTACTGACAACTTCTTCAATTTGTTGGTTTTCAATGTTTCTTCTGTATTGGAGCAGACTTTTGTTGCTGTTGTCAGTTTTAATATCTGCCAAATGTTTCTTTGGCATTTGAGCTGAGACTTTGTTGCAGATTACTGCAAAAACACAATGACCTGATTGTAACATTCTGAGCCTCACAAATCAAGATCTGGTAGCAAAATGCATGACTGAATGCATCAACAAAGCTTTCTAGCAGAAAGTCTTTCTCTCTGGCTGATGAGAGGTCTCTTAGAAGGAAGTAGAACAGGTGTGATACCAACATAGACCATAGACCCTTCTCTAGACAGTTCCAGAAAGACATGAACCTTTGGTGAAAAGATCTAACCAACAGCCTGGTGTTTTGTCTGCCAATACATACCTGAAATGTGATGGGACCTTACCTGCATTCTGACAAATGCAAAGTGACCCATTTTCATTTTCTCCATTTTGATGAAACTGGCTCAAAACTGAACTTCACATGGCTCACTGACAGCAGGCCTTCGCAAAAATATACATAACGTATGGTTTGGGAATATATGTGCGAGACAAAAGTATGAGCACTGAACCATTTCAGATGAGGACAAACAAAATGGTGGCCATTCTTATTCTAACGACCAGAACTAGGGACATGACATTGTCTTAAGAGAATGGATTGGAAAGAGGGTAGAACAGAGCACCCTAGGTGAAAATGCCTTGTCAGGTTATGGCTAAGGCAGCATTCAATGGAACTTTCTGGAAGTCATTCCGCAGTTGCCCACAAGCAGCATTTGCATCCAGTCCTCTTGTTCTCCTAATGCTAGCTGTTACTCTTCGGGTGCTAAGTGTCTCCACGAATGCAAGAACCTGACAACAAGGATGTCAACAAATTCTTCATTTGTGAGCAAAATGACTTCTCCGCAAGACATCACAATTCATGCAAATCTGTCTGTCACCTGCATGCCTTAAACATTCCTTCAGTGAACTTGCATGTCTCTGAAAGGGATATCATATGAGGTGGAATATCAAGCATAGAAGCCTGAATCTTTCAGCTCCCCAGTTGCCTTGCCTTGGACATTTCCAGTATGTCCCGCCCGTTAATTATGAAGAGTTGCTGTAGGTTCAAATTTGAATCCAGCAGAGGATTCCTGAAACCTTCAGAACTAGAAGTTCACACCAAAACCTCTACATACAGCCAGATGCCAGAAAATTCCATGGATTTGAGATGTAAGCTTACAGATGCCTTAGTTGGACGCTGAAATTCAGAATCTGCAATGGGATTGTATGGAATAATGTTGACATGGCGTCCCAAGTTCCAGTGATGAAGCAAATCTGCAAGCTCATCTGCATGCTGCTTTTGATCATTGACCCCAGCTGCCACACAACCCCCATTTATCAAATCAGATGGGTTGTATTGCATTGGTCAGCAACTACATGCCTTAAGCATCAAACCATAAACCCCAAACCCTGACACAAACCCTGTACTTCCAGCCATCACTCTAAACCTACTCCTAAATCCTGAGCAACAATACATCCTAAATTGGGCCCTTGGTGTTTACCAACACTAAAAATTGCTTATGGTGAGTGTCTCCTATAATGTGCTGTTCCGAGGTTAACTAGGGATCTAGACATATGCTACATGAGCTTCCAATTGAACATGTTAAAACTATCTATGCTCTAAAGAGCATGTTGGACCTGACAAACTCAGATGCAGCATAAGACATTTTTACATGAGCACACAAATCTTATAGAGTAGCAATTGTGAGCTGAATCTAATATCAATGGACACCAAAAATGAAAACACACAACTTACATTGCTTGCCTAAGTTTCAGCCACAATTGATCAAGTCCGACAGCAGTCTACAATGACAATTCAGGGTGGGTCACAGACCTGTGGACAGGACTATTGTTACCTAGTAAGGTGTATTCAAAAGAAACACGTCGGCCTGTTGTTTGAAAATATTGACGGCAGTCTTCCATCAAAACTTCCAAGGGATACAATTTTGCACTTGGGACAATTTGTGCCCTTAACTCTTGATTTGGTGCATGCAAACTGGTGAATCACAGATGCACAAAAGGACCTTCACTTTCAATTGCATTGTTATGCCAATTTATTCACATGAAAATCAGACTTAAGTGCAAGGTAATCACAGCACAAACCACAATGTGAAAATATTCTTCTAAGCAGTCTCCAGACCCAAGCCAGAAAACATTCAGTTCTAATAATGCAGAGACGAGAAAAGCAACTTGGTTAGCATATACAAAAATCACCACAAAATGTACTTCCATGTCCCATAGAAAGGCATGAGATGGCACAAGGTTTTCAATTCAAAAAGTCATATCTGGTTCAAGGCTAGCTTTGAGCAATTCTCTTTAGCAAGTACATTGTGAGGAATGGCACCTGATAGCCAAAGTTGACTGGAGCTTATGAGTGGCAAGATGGTTTATGGTGTTGGGGACACCAACAGTGGAAATTGTCATCATCCGCTGTCCTATGAGCATTTCCTGCTCATATTGAAACTCAACTTATGAGATACAAGTTGAGAATGAGAGCTTTCAACAGATACAGGATCCTCAAATAAGAATAGCAATGCAAGGACATGTGTCATTGAACAGAATAAATGTTAACTGTGTTTGGCCCTCAAGATAAAAACCAAACAAAAAGAAAGGGAGAGAGAAGTCAACCTTGTTCAAAACATGATGTGCAGCAAGAACAGATGCAATATTGAGAAGTGGTTCTCCCATGCCCATGAACACTACATTTGTCACTCGTTGTTTGAAAAGCTCCTCTATTGCAAGCACCTGAATTCAATCTCAGCTCTCAAGAAATTAGACATACATTCAGAATGTAAGATATTCAAAATAATCTTTATAACAGCAACATGTGTACAGTAATAACCAGCTACCATAACATGCTCACTGACTTCATGAGCTCCCAGCAGTGGGTGGAGGTCAATGTCATACATTAACCAGCATACTGAGTTTCTGTGAAAAGACATATGGTAACAGGATGACTCAGCCATGACCCTGGCTAGCTCAACAAAACCTAAAAGAATGCAAATGTTCAAAAGCATCAAAAGGATCCGAAGTCACAAAAAGGCTTGAATGTCCAAAGTCCTGCTACTACAATGCACTGAACAATTTAGTCATGCAGCTCAGTCAAACTAGTGTCAAGGAGTACATATCTATGAGGTTGTGGAGAAACTCCACAACACTTTGAAGGTACAACAATGAGTGTGGTCATAACTTTATCAGAGTCACCCACATAGTCTCAGACCATCACCTTCATCATGAATAGCAGGAACAAGCTGCCATGATTCCTCAATGACTTCATCAGCTTCCAACAATGGCCATAGATAAGTAGAGAATAATCCACCCAAAATTTCAGGCAACCTACTATACCAAGATGTGCATCCTGAGTTTCTGTTGCATTTTCAGAAGCTCTGAGAAGACTCAGTCATGACATTGCCCCCTAATCAAGGGACATAGCAAATTAAAAATAGTAAACAGTATCCCCATTCAAGCTACAACAAACTCATGAGGATAAGCTTCATGTCATTTTAGCTTGTCACTGTACAAGCAAGCATCTAAGCCTAAGGCATAGAGAGTGCCATATAGAGGGTAGTGGATGGGCCCCACCCGCACCCTGAACATATCCTTCTAGCCACACTGGGGAACCAATCAAGGAGTATCCACATTCAGAAAAACAAGAAAACTTTGGCAACCTACACAGATTTTGCAAAATCATTAATGTGCCATGAAATACTGAGAGGTGCAACCTTGCAATTCATGCACCCTTTGAGCATGTCTACATCACCTATACAGGAAATGCAGAGACATGGCATGTTGGGTTATAGTGCTGGTGGAATATGAATATGAATGTGGAATCCCCTAATAAATAACAAGGGAGAGAGTTTGTGCATGGGACATGGCAAGAGAAGAAAATAGACCTGCTCAATTATCTCATGAGGTTTCAAGTTGCGAGCAAACCCGCCTTTCCCAGTGGCACAAAATGTGCACCCAAGAGGACAACCCACCTGCAGAAACAGGTGAAGATTAGAGAAACTCACATGAAAGAAAGTGGCTAGAGAGAGAAAAAATAGCCATGATAGACACTGAGTTATCCACAGACATGAACAAATCTGTTCCGGCTTTCCATCCACATTTAGCATGTTGGAAAAACACAGGGGAATCCAGAGGGTTAAGAACCTGAGATGATACACAGGCAGTAAGTCGACTTCCACCACTCTTCTCTTCAACAGGAATACCCACAGTCTCCACTAGTCTACTGTCCACCAACCTCAGCAATATCTGCCACTCATACATCACTGTCATTCTCTTCCCTTAAAGCTTGGAGATCAGAGAAGTGGCTTATACAGAAAAATCCCAAGACCTACAAAAGATGTTCAAAGATCTACGAGATGCAAAATAGAGGGAAGGAATAACGCACCTTGACAGTCCCATCTGAGGAGATGGTGGAGTGGTGAATGGTAGAGCGGCCCATGCTCCAGCCTTCTGCCTCTAATGCATCACGGAAAATCTTTGGTACTGCACAAAATATATGACCTAAATCAGTGGCTATGAATGGCCTGCATAAAACCACTCTCCTACTGTACAAAGCATATGGCACTGGCACAACTCTATTCTGCTCTGCAATAAAACATGGCTATTTCATGGGCCTACAATAAGGTTGAACAGACAATAATTAGGGCGACACAATTTGTGCAATATAGAGGATACCGCATGAACAAGAAGGGAATGAAAAGCGTACACTGTGCACAGTCTTGGATACTGTTCATTTTGTTCTTGTAAATGAGCAGATGCAACTGCCTTCCACGATATTTTTGCTACACACCATGAACACACATAAGACCCAGAGAACTCACAAGGTATAATCAAGAACTTCATGAACACAGGCTATGACATGACCAGCACAAAAGCATCAGTCTGAACATGAATCTGCCATTGACAAATGTGGCTAGTACAAGCCACTAACTTCTGCAGGTATTTGCTCATAGATCTGGCATAACACAAATAATAAACATTAAAAAAAAACTCTTTTCCATAGCTGTACTTGTATTCAGTTAGGAATTTGATGGGCATCTCCAGATTCATGAACATGAGCAAACTGAATCATGATAGTCAATTGACACCCAGTTTGAGGATTTCCTGTGACAATCCTTAATTTGCCAAAGGCATAACTTGGTAGATAAATCAGAGGAGAGACTGCAAGTTCAGAAATCTCATACTACAAGGCATGACACAGAGAAACCACAGTTGCTTCATGCTTGGCTCAACTTTCAGGGTTTAGGGTTTAGGGTTCAGGTTTGAGACAAGAATTACTTGGGATAGAGTTTGTGTTCAGAGATACAATTTTCAGGAGTTTGTTTCTCAAGGATAGTTCTTCAATACTCTCCAACGAGATATAGATGCTTAATCCTGAAGAAAAAAATTGTGTAATTATTTATTACATCTTTCTTTGCTTGAAAACGACAAGGAAAGAATCTGCATTCAGATGCTTACTTCACCTAGTGCAATGGCTAGCTCCTCCAGCTCTTCTTGCGATTTTCCAAGCAAGATTTTGGAGCCACTCCCCTCGATTCGGTTCTCTTGAAGCTCATTGTTGCCATCATTGAACTCCAACACTTGCGTTTCACTTTTATCCCGTCTTACGTGGGGCTGCCTATTCCCCGAAAAATGACAAAACCCAGTCATCAATAATATTGGCAATTCCGCTCTTCAGAAGTTCAAGCGAGGAGACATTGCATTTCGAGGTACAGAGAAAACAAATCTCCTGATCAAAGATCTGCAGACCAAAAAAGAACAAACCTATTAATGTCGACCTTCTCTAGTCTCTTCAAAGTTGGCCTCCCGGCAGCAGCAGCTCCTCTCACATGGAGACATTCAGGTGGCACCGACTTCACCACTCCAGGAGATTGTCGCTTCACAACTGGGTTCAAGCACACTGGGTGGTAGAAAGCAGATGCAGCAGCATCAGGACAGAAGGTTATGCTGCAACGGGAAGAGGAAGAAGCGGACCCTTGTGCTGAAGCTCTCAACAATGTGCAACTAGCCATCACAAGAGTCTCCTTGAAAAAGGCCGGCTCTTTGTTTCGCCGATTCACAGCACAAAGCTTTTCCCCCAAAACCCACCACACAAACTGTAGATTAGAAAACCATCTTTGAGTCTTTAAGAGCACACAATTTTCATCTGTGCATCAAAACAGAAACAGCTGCTGTGAAATCGATGCGAAGAAACACCAATCTTGGTGCCGGACACCCCCAATCTGCTTCCTTCGAAGGAATTTTGAAGGACCCAAAAGAACGGGTCGACTGTGAGGCCGCTCCAGGAAGTCTCGGTGGAATGGAAACCAACAGGACTGAAGGGCCGGCCCTTAAAAGCAATCATCGAGTAAACTGCTAAAAAAAGGGATGTAAGGGCCCGAGAAATGAGGGCAAGGGCCCTTAAAGCAATAAACTGAAAGAGGGGTGTAAGGGCTTTTAAAGGAATCATTGAGTGTGAGGTAAGGACCTAAGAATGAGATATCCTTGAAATAAGGGCCCATTGCAAGGCAAGAGTTGAACTTGGACCTGAATTTTACTAAAGTCCCACTTCCAAGTGTCCCACCTTTAGGGCCGCTCCCTAGGCTTAGTATTCTCATATAACACCTTTACAAGATACATCAAAGTATCATCATTCGTTGCAATGCGTGGGGCAAATCAACAAGCATATTGGGAGTTGCATCCCATTTGTTGTGGATGAAAATCCTCATCCAATCCAGTCCCTCAAGAGCCTTTTTGGTTCATTGCACTCCCAATGGCCCTTCCCCAACAATCCGGTGTGGCAAGAGCATTTTTGGTTCATTGTGTTCCCAATGGCCATTCCTCATGAACCCCACCTAGCCTACCTAACTTAGCTACCTACCTATTTACTTAATCTAATTCATGTAATCTAGCTACCTAGCTACCCAACCTACCTACATAGCTAGGTGACATACCTACTTAGATCAATTAACTCACCTAACAGCTAGTTATCTAGTCTACTTAGCATACCTACTCAACATACCTACCTAGATCATTTAACCTACCTAACACCTAGTTAACTAGCCTACTTAGCATACTTACTTAGCCTACCACCAATTACCTAGCTTACCTAGCTATTTACACTAAGTACTTAGCCTAACTACTTACCTAGATTCATGGTTTAAAATGCATAAGGTTATATAAGCATGTCACATACACTTACATGATCAAGATTGGATAGTAATTATAAAATGTCCTAGCCATAGATTTCATATTTTGTGGAATTGGTCGTCTTAATGGAGCCTAAGTAGGCTGTCTATTAAGTACCCAGCCTTAAAAGATGGCTAGATACCTATTACCATAGTACTTGGGCAGCTCCAACACTTGTGTTGAATAATTAACATATTTTTAAAATTTTAACTTCAATATATTTTGAAATTTTGAAAATTTTGGCAAGTTAAGGATATGATTATTAAAAGAACAATAGTTGTCATGAGTTTCTTGTTGTCCTTCTGGTTAGATGGTTCACAAATAGGACATTTGAATGGACTAGGCCAAAGTTTGAATCTAGTTGCTTTCAAATGTGGTTTTTATGATATTGATTGCGTGTTTAATTTTTTTAACATACATGGCTTATCATTTTTCAAAATTTTGACAAAATACAAAATGATTTAATTTATGTTGAAACCGCCCATGTAGGTAACTTACCTAGCCTACCTAACCATTGTTCAAAATTCACATGCCTATTTTAGTAACGTTCATAGGCTAAATAGGCTTCCTATTAGGTAGCTAAAAAATTTGGTTGATTAAAAAAACCATTTTCCTTCTTGTGAAGAAAAACAAGCTAGATCATTACTTGATGTGACGAAGAAAATGCACCACCATGACCATAATATTATGAATCTATTATAGTTACCTTCAAGAAGTTCCTCATCTTCACCAAATAAGAGAAAATTGAACCATTCCCAAGGTTTTGGTCATACCTAAGCATGAGATTGACAATTTGTGCAAAAGGATGATGGAGTTGCAATTGATATCAAATTCTATAACTAATTAGCTGAAATTCTCTTTCATGAATGAAGATTTTTTTATTTGAGGTAACAACAACAAAAGTAATTGCAAGTTATCCTAGCAAGTTGTCCTCATGTTAATTTTCATCGTGTCAATACAAATAGTGAGGACACATCATCATCTGTAAATGATGTTTTCTCCCATAACCAATTATGTGCAATCCAAAATCACAAATCACAAATTTCAAGAAAATTCAAAATTCCTTTAGTTGAAAAAATAATAATTTCATTATGAAAAAATGAAATGTCTTTTTGAAAAAACCTAATTATTGTCTTTTACTTTGATGCCAACAATATAAAAAGTATTACCACATTTTTTTTCTTGCTTGCTTGTCATGCACTACCATGTCAACAACTACAACCATTGTTGTCCACACACACATCAAACAATTGACACATACCACCCTAAATGACATATCACATCCAAACCAAAATGTAACTCACCTACAATAAACAAGAATCCAAGTTCAAAACATAACTCATATAACAATATGTAAACATAAAATGTTTCAAAACACAAAAAATGAATTTGCATAATAAACTTGTGTTTATTTGAGTTTCAAATCACCAAAAAACGATTTAAGATCACACATTGTGAAATTTTGTACCAAACACCAAATATTTTGAACTTAGTTCACACTTGAATCGATTCCAAAATTAAAAAAACCCTAATTATATTAACCCAATTTATCATTAATAACCTAAAATTTAATTAAACAACTAAAATAAAACACTTGATAATTATCATGTGTTACCATGTCCATGTTTACAACTATTGTTGTCCACACACACATCAAACAAATGACACCAACCACTTTAAATGATGCATCATATCCAAACCACCCTTCAATGTATAACTAAGGTCCTTCTAAACCATATAGTTACATAAGAAATTCTTTGTGTGAACCCACCAATAATGAACACCTTGATTCTAAAGTGGAAGGACTAGTAGGTTGAATGCAACTTATGTGAGCCCCATCATTAATCACTTAATTGTAATCCCTCAAATCCTTAACCAACCGTGAATCATCATGGAGAAATATTTAGGATCTATTCCCTATCATATAACTACAATTTTTTTTTATTTATTTTAGCACCAAGGGAAAAATAATTTCCAACTAATACTTCCTTCACTAGTGGCATAAGACATCCCATATGTCATCCTTTGGAACATCAATCATAAATCAACATAGAGGTTATCCTTGAAGATTGTTCACATAACATATATCATAGGACAACATGGACAATAGTTGAAGATGGGTCAATTTGGCCATCCAACATTAGGAAGATGACATAACACATAATTATGCATGTGGTCCTTCCATGTCTAACCATCTCAACCTTCCAACAACAATAATCCAAAGGGTAATAACTTCCAAAGATACAAACATGTCCCATAGTCATATCCAACATAATTAGTGTTATTTGTTGCAAGTACACATACTTTCTCGACTTGAATCTATGAACTCAATGTTAATAACCATTTCTTTGAATAGTGGCGTAACACAATGTATCATGATGCCAAGAAATTGCCAAATTCTCCACATCCATTGGCATTACATGTTAGAATAAAGTTGTTCATTGTTCACTTGCTTGAAGCCGTACATTTGAATCATCCAAATTGATTATTACCATCACATCTCAACATATTAAGGTTGATAACTTGGGGTTATAATAAAACATTAATAAATAAGATGAGAATAATGCAAAAGAAACTTACCGATTGATCTTATATCCCATAATTACCATGGTAGTTTTAAATCCCACTTTTTAATATGGCCCTCTTGAAAATATTTGTGCAAATTTCATTTCACTATGTATACCATCCATTTAGCTAACCAATTTGCCTCAAGATGGTTTCATGACATTGTAGGATGTTTAATCAATGTTTTTTCACACAACTTTTTGAACTCCCACAAAATTTTGTACCTTGGTTAAGGAGTATTGTGATCAAGGTGCCAAACCTGTTGAACATTGTATTTAAAAATGCATAGGCAACTCCCTCATTATTGCAATTTAACAATGGCATCAACTCTTGTCACTTTGAACAATGTTTAATCATAACCAAAACATATTAATTATGTCACATTATCAAACTCAACATGCTAGCAAAAACTAAACTTCATTGATAATCAAGCCCGATAATGGGAAATGGTTGTAAATGAGGTGTAGGTGAATTGAATGACATTTGCATTTGGTCACACACACACATCAACAAGAAAATAATTAAACTTATAGTTGCATCTATTGCCATTAGTAATGTGCTTAGAGAAAGTTGTGAATTTGTTGAAGCCCAAAATGGCCCAACTTTTCATGAACATGTTATACAAGGTCTTCATGTTGTTCTAGACTAAGCATTATCCACAACCATGAGAAGGAATCACCTTCCCACTTGAGCCATTTGGCCCTATGCACAATTTGGTCATGTTCCTTGGATGTTAATTCAATTAGGAGATATTTACAAATATGTGATAACAAGTGCATCCTCATGTATGTCCAAGACACCATTGCCCTTTGGCTCAATGTTTACATCATAGGAATCCCTACACTATTAAAAATCATGTCTGCAATAACTAAACTACCTTACAACTAAAGCTCCAAAACAACTAATATACAACCAACATAACTATTGCATGAGCTATGAACTTGTGAGTGTGAGATGTGAGCATGTGAGACTGATTATTGTGAGCATGAAAGATTTATTTGGAATAATTTTGCCATGTAAATAAAATATTCTTATCACATTAATAGAATTTTTTGACATTTATACAAAGTATATTATGTTTACATGACAAAAATTTCCTATCTACATTAATTGAACATTTTAATCGTAACTTTAAATTATCTTTTTAACTTTGTTTAGGGGTAAGAATAAAAGGAGGTAATTAGACTACCTGATTTATAATGTTGTGCACCATTCAATATTTAATTAAAACACACTGAATTTAATGTGTGATTTCTCACATAATGAAACATGATTCATACCTATGAAATTTATGAACCTTGATATTAATATAATCATTTAGTTAACCAAAACATACTAAATCAAAATAGTAACAATTAGTGCAATTTTTGGCCTTAGAGCAAAACACATAGCATCATTTTGAATGTTACAATGAACAATTTTTTTAAACAATTTTTGGTGTCACTTTTGATTATTACTCCAAAATAAAAACTACAAATCAAGCCAACAAGCAACAAAATTTATTGCAACAAGTAAAAAAATTAATGAAAATTTGAAACTATTCACAAAACATGACATGCTACAATGCATAGTACAAGTGTTTACATGGCATTCATTTCCTTCATTTCCCTAATGAACTTAAAATCATAATCACAAAATCCATGCAAATGCATGCTGGGAAGTTCCCAATTGTAATTTCATATCGATTCTTGTTTGAAATTTTGCCACATATAATCTTATAAATTTGTCAATATCCAAGAGTAGGAATTTCCAATGGTGGTTTAGAAGTTGTTACAAGAAGCCAGCCAACTTCCCATTGATTATAATGTTATTTTGACATCATAAATGGTAGTGTGCATCAAGTTGTTTTCCCATTTGGTGTTGTGGACCATGACATTACATTTGTTAATTGATTTATTGGAAGGGAATTTTCCCCATTAAATAGACTTTGAGGAAGGATATGTTATCGTTTTCAGAGAAAAAAACCTTTTTTTTCAAAATATTTCACTTCATCTTGTGAAAGATTGGTCCTTTTTTGTGTAGGCCAAATAAATAGAATTGCTAGTCTATTGATTGCATACTTATGCTTTGTACCCCCCACACAATGGTTTATGTCATCTACATAGAACCAAAATTCATGAAGCAAGTAGAAGAGTGCACCTATGAACTTAGAAGACAAATATGAGTAAATAAGGTAGAAACACTAATGGCAGTTGACTTGGTAATTATCCTTGGTTGGTACAAGAATGGTTGGTGGTTTTTTGCAATGTTGAACATTAGATGTGCAAGGTAGGGGGACATCATTCTATATGCCACACTTCACCTCTACAGAGAGCTTTCAAGACCTCAACACTTCCATCGGTGATATCCACAACTTCATATTGATCAACGCTACAAGAAGGCCATTCAATTTGCCCATGTAATTTTTTAATTTATGTGTTGACACATGAATGAAACAAATTGACATGACCATGCCTATGTGAATCCCCTTTTGATCCTAGAGGCAAGTTTGGATTCCATTTGTAAGAGCCAAACATTTTTTCCCTTCCCATGTGTGTGATTTTAATTTTGAAAGATGAACCCAATGCATATTTCAAAATCATGTTTACAAGTTGCTTCGGTCACACAATTGGGTTACTTTATGTAGGAAAAGTTCATTCCTATCAGGCCCTGACATGATGGACCACCTTTTTTGAAATAGTAATACAATGTTTGCTTGAAAGTTCAAACATAATCAACAAAAGTTGCAATGTACAAGCAAGCTCCCCTTTTCCCCTATTATTGAAGCCATATGTTATGCATTATTTTTGAAAGGTTGTAGGTGGGCATGTCCGCAAAATCCTCCAAAGTGAATTTCTACAAAAATAATATATATATGTTAACATCATTTTCAAATGAGTTATAACATATTGTAAACATGCCATCTAAATTGGATGGGATGGAAAATACAAGGGAGGGATGAAAACATAATATGTATCATAAAACTTCCCCATTGTTTGACATGAAAATGGCAAAAATTGAACCAATTTTCCAACTTTTGAAGCCTAGTTACATCTATAGCCCTTGTGGAATACCACCAATGCCAGATAGTTACATAACAAACATTTGTTTCCACCAATGAGGTGGCATTTTTATATGCATAGCATAAGGTCTTGTGTTGTATTTAAGTCGATTTATTGTTTTGTGTGTATGTCCATAGATTGAGTTAAGTGGAAATAACACGTTTGCTCCCTGTCAACCATCAATTCATTCATATCCCAACTACCATACACAATTTGCATTGTGTTTTAATTAGCTCAAACATTATCGACATGAAACCCTTGAGGTATGAATTTAAGAACACCATTCATTGCGACTACCTTGTTCAACTTTCACCATAAGACACATTGAGTATCCGTGTCTTTATATTGCATGTCATAAATGAAAATCGTCATCATTTTATAATATATTGCATCAATCACATGGCAGGTGAGGGTTGTTTAGTCCTGAACATGTTTCACATGATCAAAAATGTTTGGAGGTCACCACCAACTTGCATCCATTTCACCAAATCACATCCACTACCATTTCCATCCACAAATATTTTGAACATGAACATTTTGTCTCCAAATTTTTGTCTTGGGAAAAAAACTATCTTGAATGTAATCATAACCACTATTGGCCTTGAAAGCTAGAATGTTAAAAATGTACCTTTTGTTACCTAGATGATGCTTAAAGGATGCAACCAAGTTCCTAACATTGGGAGAACAAAAGGGTTGTGAACTTGTCCATCATGACTTGGCACAATTTGTCTCTTTTCAAAGGTTTTGTCAACCCTTCACGATCCTTGTTGAACAAGTGTTAGGATAGAAATGTTTTACTTGCAACCAACATTACAATTGTCAATGGGAGTAGTCAATGGGGGTGTGAGACACCTTTTCATGGACCAAAACTTTGACTTACACTCAATGATTTCTCTACACCTACCCTCCACCATTGGATGTTCTTGTGTACTTAGATGAATAGTTGCCCGAATCAAATTTTCCTACTTATGCGTGACATATACATGTGAACAACACATGAATTAACACAAAACGACACAACATTGTAGATTTTGTAATAAGGTGAACTAAGAGTGAGATGATCCTTGTTGAGACCTTGAACATTGTTGCCAATCCAAGCAATTTCATTAGGGCTTAAAATGAAATAATTACAGAATTTGTTTTGACATTACAAATCACCCAAACACCTTATCTTATGAAAAACGAAGTTGAAATCATTTTGACCTTCCACCAAGAATGGCCACTGTACCTCTTGTCCATTCCTTGCATATAACCAAAATGGCCTTGTGAATTATCAATGAAGGGGAATTCAAAGAGAATGTCAACATCAAATGCGAATATAATGCTAGGAACATTCTTAATCCATAATGTATTATAGTTTAATTCTTTCAACTCCAAAGTGGCATAGGGGGCAAAATACATTACCCTGAAGTAATCCATGACACTAAGAAAGAAAAAGGTGAGCCTTGAAACAACGTGTGGAAAGGATTGGAGTGAAACATCTTTGTTGAAAAAATCACACAAGTTTATGATTGTAATCTTGTGATCTAAAGCAACACCAATCGATTTGTCCTTGAGGATGGCTTGTGCATGAGTAAAACTTGAACTTGGAGCTTTGAGCTTGTAGCTTAAAACTTAATGTGATTTTAATCCACCTACATGGATGAATGTGTCCATAGATGAATGATTTCATATGGACAAATGTTATTTTTGCATGGATGAATTTCATTGATGAGTTGGATTAGATAAATAGATCATTGGATGAAATTCATCCATGATTGGAAGATAAATAAATTAAAAACTATTTATATCCATCTTTATTTGTTGTCCAAATATTAATATTTCAAACTTGAATGTCATTAAATAATGATGAAAAATGTGCTTATAGGGTAAAATATGATGATGGGACCAAAATATTTTTAAATTTTTTGTTTAAAAGATAATTTTCATCAATAATGTTTAAAAAAATTTTAAAAAATCATGGGATGAGTGTTACCCCCTCGGATTGTTGTGAACAACATTATATATGTATTTTGTGAAAAATTAGGGCACCTTGAAAATAAATAAATATTAAAAACAACCTCATTGTCACCTATGATGGTAGGTTGTTTGAAAGAAGCTAATTAAGGTGCTTGAAACTAAATTTTAGTTTATTTCAAAAAACTTATTGTCATCAATGACAATAGGGAGTTTATTTATATCTAAAACATTCAAACCCATCGTTGTTAACAACACTAGTTAGATTTGACAAAAGTTGTGGCATTTTCAAAGAAGACTAAAAACAATTTGGCCCCCATTGTTGTCCATGACGCTTATAAGTAGGTTTGAAAGAAGTTGTGGCACCTTTGGAGAAGGAAAAAAAACCCATTGTCGTCAACAACACTAGGTTAGTTTGCATAGAAAAAAAAAACAATTAATTTTTTTTTATAACAATGACCATGGGGTGGATGTTAGCATAGTGATAGTAATTTAGTTAAAACATATTGAAAATAATGGCATTTTAAACCATAGCCATCAAATACAATTATAAGGGAATTTACATTATATTATTTAACAAATGTTATATCATATAGAATTAAATTGTGTTTCATGAAACTTTTGTTAAAATTAGGGGGGGAAAAAATCATTAATAAGGACTTAATGATAAAATAAAACATTCATTCATATTTTGATGGAAGTTTTATATATTAAAAACATGTAAATTCAATTTATTTTTTTCATCCATACATTAGATGAATGAAAAAAATCATTCATTGATAATGAAGATGAATGCTTACATTCATCTTCATGTTTGTTTCTATGAACTTATGTATATAATATTCATTTTGTGGTTAGATTCTTGGGCTTTATGCATGTGTATAGGGGAAAAGGTATTTTACTATCCCAAGTTCCAACTCTAGTTTCATGCAACAACTTGCACTATGAGAAAATCATGTTCGTTGCAACTAGGCTATCTAGTTGTAATCTAGTTCTATTAAACACTTTTCAATTACAATGGACAAGTTGTACAAACACAATATTCTCATAGTAATTGCCTTGTTTGTCCTTGATCTAAAAACCATGGGTGACAACATTGACAATAAATATAACAATGTTTTGGGAGTTTTTGGGGAGATTTTCCCCAACGATCTTGAATCTTCAAGCATTGAAAGTCCATTTCAATCCTTGTGCAATGATACTTGGAACTTGATAGACAATTATAGTAACATTGTTGTTGTCATCATATGCATCATCTTTGGAAATGTGCATAGTTCTAGGTTGGAAACCAAACATTACACACAAACATTTTTCAAAAATGTGTAAAATTCCAAAATCATCGGCAAGGATTGTCAACTTAGGGTGTTCTTCAACATGAAACGTTGCCATCTTATAGACCTTCCAAGGTGAAACCATTGAAAAGGTATATTTATAACAAAAGTATACAACTAGAATAGGAAGGGGAAATAGAAGACAATCAAAAGAAGAGGATAAAAAGAGGCAAGGGAATAGTTGGGAGGTGGAGAATAAGTGTTATGTTCGAACCCACCCTATTAGAAATGATAGAAATAATTTAAAACCAACCTTGGAGGAGGGAACATTGAAAAATCAAGAAACAAAAAAGGAAAAATGGTTATGAAAAACATATTGATGGCAATAACGAATTGCATCCAACTAAAATATCAATCATTGCTAATTATCATTTTTTGGGTTGAACCTTGATACCCCAAATTGTAATATTCTTGAAAACTAATGAGTATGCTTAATGGAATTCCTAAAATAAATTGGGATAGTAATAATTTTGAATGACAAAATTTTCCACCTGATTATTTTTAATTAATTTGAAATAAAATAATAAAACCATGGTTTTGGTAAAATGATTTAAACATATTATTTGGAATGGATCAAAATAAAATTATATAAGCATAATATCTAACATTCTCCAACAATGGTTCATAATAATTCTATATAGTTTGGATAGGAATTCATATTTGTTTTCTTGTTGTAGAGATGAAAGTTTAAAGGAGGTCAAATGCCACATACTCCATGACAAAGAAAAACTTATTTTCATACGAAGAGTTTTCATTTCATACTTGAAAAAAAAGATCTAGCAAAACCTCCTTTCTACAAAAAATCTATAGGAAAAAAGGTTAAGATTATTGTATTTCAATAATTATTCTTTTGCAAAATTTAAATGCTTTCATTGAATTTAAATCTCCTATCATAAAAAAAATGCAAGCATCAAGATCTTGCTTTCAATTCCATAATTTGTGAGAGAAGAAACAATGTTTTTAGGAAAATCCCTAATATTTTGTTTTGACTCCAAGATTTTAAGAAAGACCATTTTTTGGATAAGGTTTTGAATGTTTTTTGATTTTTTAATTTTTCAGATAAGTAGATTGAATTTGATATTGTAAATATACTTAAATATGATATTAAAGGTTGCAACAAATAACATTGATCCAAGGTTGTTCTACTCAACTTTGAAACATTAAACTATGCAAAAATAATTCTTGAATGAATAGAAGGATAAACTATGCTTGAAATTGAATTTCACTACATGGTTTATGTGAATGTATCGGAAAGGTGTGGTGGAAATCCCAATGTTTTGTTTGAGATTTTCATGTATATATTCATTGTGTTGGTATTCTTGTAGGAGGTGGGGGACACACAATTTCAACAACTTGAGGTAAAATTTCTTGTTTAACCCCAAATTTTCATGCTTTCAAGTTTTTTTTTCATTTCATGTCAACTTATTTTTTTCATTTCATTTCACTTCGTGCTTGCCCTCGGCCATGCCCTAGCCGTGCTTAGAAGCTCCAAACATGGTTGAAGGAAAATTCTTGCTCTCAGCCTCCTTCCTTTAGCACCAAAACTAGGGGCCAAAAGAGGAAGGTTTTGCTCGCAACCTTGTTTTCAAGTTCCAAACTATGGAGCTCAGAGCTTGAAAACAAAACTAAAAGCAAAACAATTACCCTTGGCCATGCCCATTTTGAAGCTTAGAAGTTCCAAGCATGGCCAAACGAGATTTTTAAAATTTTTGGCCTCCTACTTTTAGTGTTGAATGTAAGAGGCCAATAACAATTTCTTTCTGCAACCATGCACCAAGCTTGAATCTCCACACTTGGAGCTCAAGGAAGGTTGAAAACAATTTTTTTTCCTATTGACCATGTGCAAAGCTCCAAGCATCTAGCTTGGAGCTTGAAGTAGTGTCAAGAACAATTTTTTGCCTTTTGGCCATTACAAAGCTCCAAGCATGGATCTTAGAGATTGAATTAGTGTGAAGAATAATTATTTTTGCACCTAGGCATGTGCAAGGCTCCAAGCACATAACTTGGAATGGATGAAGATGGGTCAAAAGAAAAAAAAATTGGTTTCGGCCTTTTGCTTTCGGCATTGAAAGTTAAAGGTCAAGAAAAACTTTTTTTTCTTTTTAGTCATGTGTGAAGTTCCAAGCATCAAACTTTGAGCTTGAAGGAAGACCATGAACAACAAAAAACTTGCTTTAGGGCTCCAACTTTGCGTATTGAAAGTTAGAAGTCAAGAGCAAAAGAAATTATTCTTGGCCTTTCTTCAAGCTCCAAGCTTTGAGATTAGAGCTTGATAAAAGGGCATGAGGAAATTCTTTGGATTTTCATTGTAGTTCTTTTCCTCCAAAAAATTTCATTTTTGGGTCTTTGGATTTGTAAATATATATATTTGTTTGAAGTAAATTTAGTTTGGAAATTCGTAAATTTTTGTAGGAAACTTTTGAAATTGGAAGTTAACCAAAGGATGTATATTGGACTTTTATTTTAATTAATAATCCTCAAGTGAAACATTCTTATTCTAGCACTAATGTGATTTCCTTTTGCAAGTTCTTAGATTGCACAAAATGGGTCTTCTTAGCACATGAGAAGAATTGCATGAAATTTTAAAAGAGGTATATATTTTAAAACCATTCCAAAGTTCCTTGTCAAATGCCACCAGTATGTACAATTAGAAATCAAATTTGGTTACCTTGGTTACAAGAACATAACTTTGAAACAAACCCAAGAGAACAAATGAAGCACACAATTTTGGAAGATGTGCGAGTGACATCTTATGCATTGGTACAATTTTTGAAGCCCATCAAAATTTCAATCCATTTTATTTCTTAAGTTTAAATATTGTTTTTGTTTCAATGTGGTTCATCCATTTATTTTTGTCACACACTTCTTGAAGTTGGTTGTGAAATGTCTTTCTCGGCAATGTTTCCAATCCTTCAACCCTTGTGGATTCAAATTTAACATCTTGAAATAAAAGCATTTTACAAGTCCAAATGAAGCAAAAATTCAAGATAGTGGAGGTCTTGGAGAAACACAAGAGTCATCCCAAAGTGAAAGTTTAGATGAATATATCTTTTTGTAAAATGATTTCAATGCCCATAGTCCATTTGACATTGAAAATCAATGTGCTAAAGATGGAACATGTGTTCCATATGGGATATTGTGAAGGGGATAAAATTTTCTATGTCTTTCTAACTAACTAGCAAGGGGAAGGGGAATTGGTGGAAAATCACATTCATGAATTAGACTTTCATTGGAGACATGTGAATGTTTCTTTTGAGGAAGCCTTTAATTCAAAGGTAGACTTGAGGAGGTTTTTTGACTATCCCCAAGCTTGGATGCCTTTTATTCTAGAGTCTACTCCCATGATTTCTTGTGACACATTTTTATAAATTCCATCATGCTGGATATGAGAAATGGCCTTGTCTGGTGATTTATAGAAATGATAGACCTTAATAAGTATGATTTTTCATAGTTCTTCTTTGAAGTTCAAAGCTACCTTGATTTTTTCCTATCCATCTCCTTTCTTTCCATTAAATGTTTTAAAAAAAAAAAATTATGTGTAAGTTTGTCAAAATCAATCATGTGAAACCAAGTTTCATTTACGATTTTTTTTGCATTCAAAGTATTGGGAAGATTCCTTTGATTTAGTTCAAGGATGTCATGAATCTTGATCTTTAGAAAAAAATTGAGAACAAGTTTAAGAAAACTTGGTATTCTTTGACGCAAGGGAATTTTTTTGAAAATATGTACAAGTTAAAAATTCCTCATCATGTATCTCTTTCAATATAAGGTATTTATTCCATTTGAACAAAATCAATGACAAGATGTTTTTCTTTTTGATTTAGTGTGAGTTCTCTACACTGATGGACATTATAGTCAAGTTATATTATGAGGAAGTGCCAAATCCCAAGTTGGGATACACTTCCAAGTTCCAAACATTTATGCAAAAGACAATGGTTTCAATATGTGACTTGATTCTTCGTCCTCAATTCTTCAAGCAGATTCAGTTCCATTATGACATGAATTCAAATTCAAAGATGTTCATTGAAAGACTATAGATGTTAGCTTGCGCCAATGTCACAAACGAACATGAGGTTTCATGGTTGAAGATATGAAACCAATCCAATGTGTTGAAGGAGGCCAAAACGTTTCCCAAACAAGGATTCTTAAATGGTACTTTTGATAAATGGTTCCACAAAATAACTTTATGGTTTTAAGTAAACCCCCTTCTCATTTCAACCTCAAAATTTCTTTTTAAGGTGAAAGAATTCTTGAATAACATTCCATTTGCTGCAATTGGAGGTGGAGGTACAAAAACTATTTTCTACTATTATCAGCGATCTTAGGCTTCAACTTGGGGAGTTCTCTCAGTTGCTAACTCTTTCCAAGTATATTCAAAAGTGGAAGTTGGCTCTTTTGGAGACGTGCTTTTTTGGACAAGTTGAGCCCAAAGATGCAATTCAAGAGAGTAAGTTGTGGGAGTAGCAACTTGGTGGGATGGAGGCTCCCAAACAAGTACTATATAAGTAATGCAATCTCCTAATGTCAACAACTAGTCCTTGATCTCCATGGATTGAAATTTCCAGTGGCCTTAGACTTTTGTCTACTTCAAGTATATTTGTACACCCTACATACCTAAAGTGTGTATAATAAAACACAAAATTTGTGGCTGGGCAACACCAAGATGTGTCTGGTCATCAGACACATCTTGATCAGGCGATTGGGCAGTCAAGGAAAAAAGAAGGAGATAGGACCGATTGCTGATGTAATGTCTTCTGTTTAGTTAGTATGGTTCAACAGAGCCCCATCAATCCAATAGGCTACTGTGTTGAATTTATTCCAAACTGTTTATCAAAACTGGCATACTTTAATGCCTTCTATATCTTTCTTGATGCTAGTTTTCAGGGATGACTTCCAAATAAAACGGCTCCAGCATTTGAGGTGAGGCAAAGCTAAATCAAATAGAAGTCACAATTGAGATACTCCAATGGTTTCATGTTTGCTTGAAGGCTTTATGGCAACCTGTGTCTCAACAGTGCCAGGGTGCATATAGTTTGGCAATATTCGCATTTTCTGGATGTTACACATCCTCATGAAAGCTCATGGGAAAAGAGGTGATCAACCAGCTTATTATGTCGGCCATCTTTTCACAAGACATGGACAGTGATTGCCATTTTTTGAATATGCTTGGCATTACGAACTCTGGAATACCATCTGTTGCAAAATAGGTGATTCAAACTTGTATCACTTTTGGGGTGTGATATAGGAAGCTGAGTTATTCCTCATTTACCTGACCAATCAGGATATCATGGATATCCTTGAAAAGGCCGAGTTGTTGAAGTCCATCAAATAGATTTTGGGTTCACAAGAATGAAATCTTTTTATTCCACAATAGGAAACATATGATTGAGTAGATGGGCTCTTTACTCTTTTTAGTCAGAGCTTTACTCTTTACTTTAGTCAGAGCTGCAAGTCAATTTCTTCCCCTAAATGTTGGATGAGGCTTGTTGGGGGTGAACCAGCAACTACCAGTACACCATGAGGAATGGATGGTGGGTGGACATGATCTCTCTCTTAAGGTGTAGGTGCAAGAACCAGACCCCTCCTATGTCTCATGATCTATGTATGTTCATGATAACTTTCAATGGTGTGCTTTATGGGAGGTAAAGCCCATGGGTGCAGAACATTCCCAAAATGCCAGGCAAGTTTGGGTATGTCCTCATCTTAGGACCCTTATTTTGGGAATGCCCCACCTTAGGGTTTTATCCTTTTCATCTTGGCCAATTTTGGCTGTTTGGAAATTTTTTAAATCCAAAAATGCTATAAATGATAAAATTTCTTTTATAGTAATTAATGCCAAATTTGGCTAAATTGTCTTTATGAATGGATGATCTCAAATTCTTCGACATTACAAAATTGAAAAAAATAAAAATAAAAATGGCTTTACTCTAAACGAACAGGAATAAGACCCTGAAAACCGGCTAAGTTTATAACTTGGGACAGGAGGAAAAGTTACTGAACAAACTCTTGGGAGAATTCCTTACCATATGTGCAGCCGGTGAACGCCAGTTACAACACTGGTCAGCAAGAATCCTGGCTTTTGAGGCTCTCGTGTCTAAGTCACAATGCCTACCTTGACCCTGGACCATCTAGAAAACCACAACTTCTTAAAGCGAGTACTTTACCCTACTGTACAAACTACAATCGTCTTAGAAATTTTTGCAGTGTAGCTGGAGGCTGTGTTACGGTGCATGATTATGCCTCTGGGTGTTGTGTTTTCACAATGAGCTTTATGTGCACAGTAAAGTCCTAGGTAGAGAGGACTGTGTGGAAATCTCAATGTTGAAGTCCAAGATGCTGCAGAAAAGGATGAGGAAGTCTGGAATCCTCGTGAAATTCGGAGTTGTGGGAGGGAAACTGCCCATCCTAATTAGTGTACTTTTTCATGGGCCAGGCTTTTACGAAAAGCATGCAGCCCTGCCCTGCTCTATGAAGGTTGCATCAATTTTGACATTGTGTAAAAAGCCCATGGGCAAGAGCTTTAGCCTGTGCTTGCCCAATTTTGCCTCTTGACTCTTGCCTAATGCGCCTTTAATTTAGACATGCCCTTGCCCTTGGGCTCCACCCCCTACTGAGTACAAACAAATAAAGCATCTGAGTATGTTAGTGATTTTTTTTGTGGCAAACTTTTGCCATTTGGTGAAAACATTTAAAAAAAAAAAAAGTCTGTCACAAATTCCCTGTTTTTTGAGATTAAAAAATAAAATGAATAAAAATATATTGCCAATGATCTCTACTATTTTCTACAATATGAAAGGGTGTTTAAGATTTTTTACTTTTATATTTTTCATATTGTCAAATTTGGATAAATATGCTTATGGGTGATCACCACTTGAGCAACATCACAAAGTTGAAAAATAAAATCACTGGAATAAATTATTAGTCCTTTGTATATGGGATTACATAATTGCACAAGATGGACGGAGGCTCCTAGTTATCAGAGATAACATCCCTGTTTCAATCTGACATACATTGTACTGCTTTGGGCACTTGTTTTTGAAGCTCATGGTGTCATCAATCTGTGCCTACTTACCACCGATCAATCCATGCACTCCTGCTTCACACATTTTCAAGATCATCTGCAGCTGTCATGCAGTCGGCACAATTGTGGACATCAATAACACAGAGATCGAGGCTCTGAAAAAGGCAATCACAGCCGAATGGGAGGAGCTTGAGGATAGAAGCGTGACAAGCAATCATTGTCCTGTCGTTAACAGGGAACATCAATAGAGGATGTGGGTCAGACTCTTGATGAACTCACGCAAACGGTACAAGTTGGTTTTGGCATCTAATCATAAGCCATAGGCTAGTGTTGTTACTCGAGAAAACCGTGGTGCACTTTTAAAAACCTTCGCAGGTTCACTTAATGCAAGGGTGCTGCTGCTAGAATCCAATTGCGGACCTGTCCACCAGTGTATTGTTCTTGGAAGTTTAGTTTGTAGCCAAAGTGCCAATCATCCACGTGAACTTGATGATCATCCCTAGCAGGCTTTCTTTGTTTTTTGGCGAAAAAATCGCCAAAATGTGATACCAATCCAAATTTCTGGCGAAAAATCCCTGTTTTCTCAAAAACGTGTTGCCAACATTTCGCCGATTTCTAATTCTTTTGGGGAGGGTGTTGCCACCGGCCTGTCTATAGGCTACACATTTAATGGTCCTGTACAAAATTGTCCCCAGTTTTGTCGAAATCTGCCTACGGAGGCTTGCCACTACTGTATGCTACAAAATTGAAAAAAAAAAAAAAAAAAAAAAACACAAACCCTATAATTATTTAACCAAAAAAAAAAAAAAAAAAAAAAAAAAAAAAAAAAAATAAAAAAAAAATA
>Ga0116229_10000242_pt1 | contig 64771 bp, 56 predicted proteins | sample S1TSphgellanicum_3_FD_87313 | JGI IMG/M metagenome (GOLD analysis project Ga0116229, IMG submission 87313) | Host-associated microbial communities from peat moss isolated from Minnesota, USA - S1T2_Fc - Sphagnum magellanicum MG | ecosystem: Host-associated > Plants > Peat moss > Unclassified...
GGACTGGAACAGGCAGCCGCGACGCACCAGCGCCTTCCGCAGCCCCGCCGCATTGGTCAAATTACCGTTATGCCCCACCGCGAAACCGCCGAACTCGAAATCGGCATAAAGCGGCTGGACGTTGCGTAAAATCGTCTCGCCGGTCGTCGCGTAGCGATTATGGCCGATGGCATTGGTGCCGGGCAAAGCCGCGATCACCCGCGCATCGCCAAAATTGTCACCCACCAGGCCAAGCCCGCGCTGCTGATGGAATCGCTGGCCGTCATAGCTGACGATGCCCGTCGCCTCCTGGCCACGGTGCTGGAGCGCGTGCAGGCCAAGGGCAGTCAGGGCGGCGGCATCCACCACGTTCCACACGCCGAAAACGCCGCATTCCTCATGCAGCGTGTCGTCGTCCCACGTCGTGGGCTCGGGCAGCTCGTCAATACGGGTCATGAAATTCTCCGGGACGACCCTCTCGAGATGGGGCGCCTTCCCACTCTAGCCTAGTTAGTGTGAACAGGCTCACGTCCAAGCGCCCTACCCTCTGGGGTGGCATGCAGCAATTCAGCAGACGTGGTCGGCGGCCCATCCGGCGGCGGCGGCACACGCGGCCGGTATTCCTGCGGCATCTGCGCGGCGGCCCAGACGGCGCCCTGGTAAAGCCAGGGCACGGTGCGGGCCTGCTGCACGGCAGGTGGCCATTTTTCCGGCGGCACCATCAGCGCTAACGGGATATAGGCGAGGATAAGCACGGCCACGCCGCGGGCGATGCCGAACACCAGGCCGAGCGTCCGGTCGAGTCCGCCGAGCGCCGAGACCTGAACCATCCGGCCAACCAAATTCGCTAGCAGCGACAACACGATCAGCAACAGCACGAAACTGACGATATAGGCGGCGGGATCGGCGATGTCAGGATTGCCGATGGCCGAGCGCATCATTGGCACGACGCCAGGCCCCAGCCGGAACGAGGCATAGCCAGCGAGCACCCATGACCCGAGACCGAGAAGTTCACGCACCAAGCCACGCGACAACCCCAGAAGGGCAGAGATGCCCACAATGCCGAGCACCAGGAGATCGACCAGATTCATGCGGCCGGCCGACGAGGATTCATGCTGCCTTATGCCGCCAAGCCAAAGCGCAAGCAACCGGGCCCGGTCTGGTCACGTTGCTGGGCCATCGCGCACTGCGCGCCACGGAGACCAACCCCATGAATACCAGATTTCGGATGGCCGCCTTTGCCGCCCTGGCGGTGTCTTTGCCCACACTCGCCATCGCCCAGGACCCGCCGCCGCCGAACGCCAAGCCAGCACCGGACAAGAACGCGCCGGACACGCCGAGCAAAGATACGAAAGCCGCGCCGGCCACCGCCCCACAGATTTCGAATTCGCCGATCATCGGCACCCCGAACCTGACCGTGGCAACCGTAAAGATGCAGGCGGGGCTGCGGGCCAGCAAACTCATCGGCGCCGCCGTGTTCAACAGCGCCAATCAGCAGATCGGCACCATGGACGACCTGATCCTCGATACGCAGAACAAGGCCAGCCTTGCGGTGATCTCGGTCGGCGGCTTCCTGGGCGTCGGCGGCAAGCTGGTGGCCGTGCCCTATTCCGCTGTGCATGTAGAGGGCGCAAAGGTCGTTCTGCCCGATGGCACGAAGAACGCGTTGGATAAGATGCCCGGATTTACCTATACCGGTTGAGCCGGAGCGCCCCGCCACTACTTCGTGAAGGTGGCGGGCGTATCCAAAGCATCGGTGAGGAACGTTAGCAGCGCGCTGCTGAGCGATGCCGTGTCGGTGGCAGTAATAAAGTCGTTATTAGGATCGGATGAACAGGCCGCCAGGTTAGCGGTGATCGAGTTTGAGCCTGTGCCCTCAACGATCGGTACCCCGTTCGCCAGATACCAGGTGTGCATCAGCGGATAATACGGGGTGTAGACCACATACACGGTATACCCCATCGTCTTGAACGGTGTGCAGGCGCTGGAGGGCATGGCTTGGCGCAGGCCGTTATAGCCCGCGCCGGTAGGATCGTCCTCGAAGCCATCGGTGATCAGCATGAGCACTTTTTTCGGCTTTGTAGCCGCCGTACCGTCCCCCGCCGCGGTGACGTAGTTTGTGGCGAGGCTGCTCATCGCCTCCTCAACTTCCGTGTCGTCGTTGTTTCCGCTGGTCCCTGCCACGGCCGGCTGGATGCCCGTATCGGTATAGACGCCACTGCCCGCCTTTGGCGGGCTACCGACCGCGCTGATCGCTGTGCTCCAGGCGCTGCCTGCCTCACAGCCGACGGCTTTCGGGGTGCAATTGGCGCCGGGATAAATCGGGTTCAGCGTGGTGTTGAAGGTGTAGATGCCAACACTGAGATTATTCATCGTCGCGATGTTGTCGCTCTGCATCGCTGTCAGCACCTGATTCGTCGCCAGTTTCAGCGTGTCCAAACGTAGGGTCACGCCATTCTTGCGAGCCATCGCCCATAGGTCCGTGCCTAGCCCAGCCGCCTTGGTGCCATCAGAGTGGCAAGCAAAGGCGCAGGGCGGTCCGGCATAGGCAGGGTAGCCATTCACCGCGGTCGGGCACTGTTCGGCCTGCTTGCACGTACCGGCCGAAACCTGCGTCTGGCTGCAATACGTGGGCATGGTGGCGTTTGCGATCGCCGGGACAAAGCTCAGGCTGCCGGTTTTTACCGGTGTGGCCAGAGCACCATTATAACTCTGGCCCTGCCAGAGATACTGATAGAGGCTGTAACTTTCGCCAACAACCTGTGTATACGTGCTGTTTGACGACGTACGGATAAATTCATTCGATGGGTCGCAAGGCGATTGCTGCATCAGCGTCTGCATATCGGTGGTGGTAGCGCCAATCCCCATCGAGGATGAGGTATCCAGCATCAGCACAACCTCAACAAATGTTCCCGACGACATCGTGGCCGCAGCCGAGGTTGATATGTTGTAGCTGGCCTGTTTGAACAACCTGCCGAAGACCGATTTGACCGTACTGCTGAACGTAACGGTGGCCGTAACGAAGCTGCCATTGGTGGCGATGGTGACTGTCGGCGTGGTCGAGGTAACTGTGGCGGCATAGGTGCCTTGACCCAATTCGGCGGCGAACCATTGCTGCCCGGAGGTCGTGCCTTCAGTGATATAACTCGCGTCGCTGAGCGCCTTGGCACTGGCCGCCGTCTTGGCGGCATTCAGGGCGGCCGCACTTGCCGCCAGTGACAACGACGAATAGGCCTCGTTCCAGATGCCATAATCGACCGCCAGGCCGACCAGACCAAGAGTTGGAACGGTCATCACCGCAAAGAGCAGCGCCACGGCGGCCCTGCAGTTGCGCAGGAAGGAAGATGTGCGCATGGGTTGCGATCCTCTGGCAAAAGCCATGGCAGGCAGTTTCGGCATCATGATCCGGCTCCGAGAGCGATCAGCATGTCCGCACATTGCCGTTGGACCCAGTGGAGTTGAATGTAACGACCTGATTGAGGCCGCCGATCGGCGCTGGCATCGTGGCAGAGGCGACAATCTGGATGTTGCCGAGGAACAGTGGAAAATACGGCTGGAACGAATAGACGACATCCGCGACAACCTGCGGCGTCAGCGTCATCGCCGTGCCACCGGCCAGAACCGGACTCGGCATTTCGTTGATGTTTCCGTTATTATCCTTAAATCGCGGCACCGACTGGAGAGTGCCGCAGGGCCGCATATATCCCAAATACACCGCTGGGCCGCCGACATTCAGATAGCTCGACCACACCACGAATGGCGTTTGCGACCCGCAATTGGTCGCGGCCGTGCAGAGCGGCGTATAGCTGACCGAACTTAGCACCACTGCAATGTTACCGGGAAACAGGCCACCGCCGTTGCCCAAATTCAGCCCCGGAATTTCGGCAAAGACCACGCTCATCGCCTGCTGCATCTGATCGGCGGTCAATTGGGTGGTGACAGCGCCGGTTGTCGGATTGGTGGTCACCGACATTTTCTCCGCCGCCTCGGCGATCGCATTGGCCGCGTTGTGCACTTGCGCCCAGATCAGATATGCGCGCGCGGCATCGATCACACTCAGCGTGAGGATCAGCAGCACCGGTGCAACCAGAGCGAACTCCAGACTGGCAACAGCTCGCCTTTCAACAGACCGGCTTTGGGTCCGGCGCATCAGCATCCGGTTTCGCCGCCACTGAAATACTCGTTCACGAAACCGGTGGCTGCGTAGCTGACATGCACGCGCGACCCGCCGCTGGTCGGCGAGACCTGCGACCAGGAGGGAACCAGCATGCCTAGGAAAGTTGGGCTCAAATAATAAGCGCGCAGCAGCATCATCTGGGTGGCGCCGCCAGTGCAGACCGAATCGCTCGAAGACGTCATCGCGGTCAGGCTGGCAGGATGGGCGGTAAGGTAGGTGTAATAATTCTGGCCGGAGCCGCTGGGGATGCTAGAGACGCTGACATAAAGCTGGCTGCAATCGAGCCGGCCGCCCAGCGCCGGACAGACGGCCGAGGTTACCCAGCTGACCTCGGCCGCGCCGGTTGCGCTGCCCTGGGAGGTTCCAACTTGCACGCTGCGGGCCGCCACATGCACCGCTTCAGTAAGGGCCGCCTGAACATAGAAGTCGTAACCAACTTCCATCGTGCCGAGGACAAAGACAAAGAACGGAATGGCAAGAAGGGCGAATTCGAGAGCGACTGTGCCACGCCGGTTCGCCGCAAAGGCGGTTCGGGGCCGTAAACACGGCAGTCTGGTTAGGAAATGCATAACCTACTTAAATCCCATTTTGATATAAAAAACAACTTTAAGTTGAGTAACTGCCGCACGTTCTCGTGATAAAAAATGAGAGACCGTAACGGGTATGCGTCCGTGTAATCTGCAATCTTATGCTTAACAGCCTAGTCGCCAAATAGTTTCGGCAATCCAGGGTTGTATGTCAACATACGTAACGAAAATCTGATTTCACCGCTTGCGGCCCATTATCCCGTAAAACCAAAGGGCTGCCCGGAGGCGGCATAACAGAACCTCGCTCGGCCTCCCGCGCCAGCCCTAGGCCGGGCGCGCAAGCCGATCGAGTGCCGGGCCGAGCAGGTTTGGATCTCCAACCGCCAGCACCCGGCCATCATTGGCGGCGTCAAGCCGCGCGCCGCCCCAACCGACCATCCGGCCGCCGGCGCCTTCGACCACCGGCAGCAGCGCCGCCCAATCCCAGATTTTCAGATCGCATTCGGCGATGACGTCGATCTGGCCCAGCGCCAGCAAACCATACGCATAGCAATCGCCGCCCCAGGACGTGCGCGCCACGGCATTGGCCAGGCTACGCCAGGCCGGAGCATCGGCCCCAAGCATATCTGGGGAAGTGCAGGAAAGCTCCGCCAAAGCCAGGGTCTTGCAAGCACGCGTCCGGGGTGTGCCGCCATAAGGGCCGGAGAACCGTGTAGCCTCGCCACGAACGCCCACCCAACGCTCGCCGGTGATCGGCTGATCGATGATCCCGAGAACCGGCACACCATCCTGCAGCAACGCGATCAGCGTGCCGAAGACAGGTCGCCCAGTAATAAAAGCGCGGGTGCCATCGATCGGGTCCAGCACCCAGCGGAAAGACGAGTCCGGATTTTCCAGCCCGAATTCCTCGCCCAATATCCCATGGCCAGGATAATGCCGGCCCAGCACCGCCCGCATCGCCTGCTCCGCTGAACGATCGGCGATCGTCACCGGGCTATCGTCGGATTTGCGCTCGGCCGCCAAAGAGGCGCGGAAATACGGACGAATCGCGGCACCCGCCGCATCGGCGGCAAGATTGGCAACCGCCAAAAATCGTGCATCCGGGCTCAACACGAACGTCCTGGGGCCGGCGCGCTAAGCGCAGAAATTGAAATAAATGCGTCAGCACTCAGACAAAATTGCACGTCAAAACAAAGGCTAAGGGCTCGTTCGACACCGCGAATCATAGCGCTACTTGTCGAACAAGCCCTTAATGCGGCTTGGCGGGCGCCGCCACCGGCGCCAAATTCGGTGAAGCTTGCGGCGACGCGGGCGCCGTAGATGGCGCAGCCGGCGCGGTGGCGCTCGGCAGAGCTTCCGGCGACGGCGACAACGTGTGCAAATAATCGATCACATCGGCCCGGGTCTGGTCGTTGCTGATGCCGGCATAGGCCATCTTCGTGCCAGGTGCGTAGGCGCTCGGTTTGTGCAGCCAGATATTCAAGTCCTCGAACGTCCATTTGCCGCCCTTGCCCTTCAGCGCGGCGGAGTAGCTGTAACCGGGGGCACTCGCCTTGTCCCGCCCGACGACACCGTAAAGCAGCGGACCCACCTTGTTGGCGCCACCCTCGTTAAAATTATGGCAGGCGATGCAGATCTTATGGGTATACGCCTCGCCATCCGCCGGGTTTGCCTTCGCCAGAAGAGGCGCGATCGGCGGCAAGGCCGGTTCTGCGGCGGGCGCAGGCGCCGCGGTGGTTTCAGCGCCCTTAATCTTCAGAACGCTCTCTTTCAGCCGTGTAGGATGCGACAGATCATCGGCGATAATGCCAAGTGCGCTGAATGCAATGCCGGCCGTGAGAATGGCCGCGAAAACCTTGGTGAACTCCATACCGCCCATGCCGCACCCAACCCCAACCTGATCGTAAACGCATTTGCACTAGGGCAAAGCCACCGGTTTGCGCAACCAACGCTGCCCACTTATGTTGCGCGGCACCCTAGACAAGCGCTCGGGGCACGACAACCCACCCGATCGGCGAGCCAGGTATCCAGCCGCGCCCGCCCCCGGCACGCCGGGCGAGACTGAAGGCGCCAATGGCAGATCCAATCGCATTCCAAGGCATTCCGGGCGCCTATTCCGATCTCGCCTGCCGTACCGCCTATCCTGGCCGCCCCACTTTGCCCTGCAACAGTTTTGAGCAGGCGATCGAGTCGGTGCATAACGGTGCCGCCGCGCTCGCAATGTTGCCCTGCGAGAACTCGCTCGCCGGCCGTGTGCCAGACATCCACGCGCTGCTGCCAGGCAGCGGACTCTCGATCGTCGGTGAGCACTTCCAGCGGGTGGAGCATTGCCTGATGGCGCCGCACGGCGCGACGCTGGCCGGGCTGAAGCGGGTTCATTCACATTCCGTCGCCCTGGGCCAGGTAAGACTGGTGATCCGCGAGCTAGGGCTGACGCCGGTGGTGCAAGCCGATACCGCCGGCGCTGCCCAGCTGGTGGCGGAATGGGGGAAATTGGAGGACGCAGCCATCGCCTCGGCCCTGTCGGCCGAGATATACGGGCTGAACATTCTGCGCGCCAACGTTGAGGACGCTTCGCACAACACCACCCGCTTCTATGTCGCCGCGCTGAAGCCGGTGAAACTGTCGCCCGAAGCGCCCGGCCTGATGACGACGTTCGTATTCCGCGTGCGCAACGTACCGGCCGCGCTCTATAAGGCATTGGGCGGCTTCGCGACGAATGGCGTGAACATGACAAAACTGGAAAGCTACATGGTGGGTGGCCAGTTCACCGCTACCCAGTTCCTTTGCGATGTGGAAGGCCACCCGGAACAGCCGGATTTGCGCCTCGCGCTTGAAGAGCTCTCCTTCTTTTCGCGCGAGATTCGCGTGCTCGGCGTCTACCCGAAGGCCGCCTTCCGCTCCACCTGAAAAAGTTAATAAAGCGCTTGCAAAAACATATCATACAGGTTTAGTATGGTTTGGTAGGGTGACGTAGTGCCTCGCCCTACGGCCTGCCCGAACGTGCTGATGAGAATGGCGGCGTTGCCCTACGCCGCCATTCTGTATTCACCGTATCTCAGAAGGGTTTACCCGCCAGTCATCGATCAACCGCCGTGCGATCGAAATCGGCGGGGGCAGCACAAACCCGTCCCTTGCCTCAAGTTCGGCCCGCGTGAACCAGCGCGCTTCCACCAGCTCATTGGCGTCGATCCGAATATCCTCAGTGACCGCATCGGCGGTAAAACCGAGCATAATGCTGGCCGGAAACGGCCATGGCTGGCTGGACTGGTAGCGCACATTGGCAACACGTATCCCGGCCTCCTCGTGCACCTCGCGCGCCACCGCCTCCTCAAGTGTCTCGCCTGGCTCCACGAAGCCAGCAAGAGTGGTGAACACCCGCATGTCTCTGAATCGTGACGGCTGGCCCAGCAGCGCTCGATCCCCATGGGTGACCAGCATGATCACCGCCGGGTCGGTCCTGGGAAAATGATGGGTGCCGCAACCAGTGCAGGCCATCACATGGCCTGCCTGCTCGGCTTGGCAGGCGGCGCCGCAGACGCCACAATACCGGTGCCGAGTCCGCCAATGCATCAGCCCGCGCGCATGCGCCAGAATGGCGGCGTCTTCCGCCGGAAGCAGGCTGCCCAAACGCCGCAGGTCCTCGAAGACGCCAGCCGTTAGTCCGGGCAGCGGGTCGTCCAGACTGCTCAGGTCGAGCGCGAAGAAAGTCTCGCCGTCACGCACGCCGAGCAGCGCCCAGGGCACGGCCGGCAGCAAATGGGCAACCGCACCAGCAGCCAGGCTGGCAATACCCGGCAGGCCGCCCGATGGACCCGAGACCAGGTTTTTTGAGCGCCAGACCGGGAGGAATCGCGTCTGGGCGCCAATCAGCTGCTCTGCCACCCAGCCGGTATCTTTCCGGCGCGCATCTAGCCGATCGAGCAGGCTGCCGGCGAAGACATTTGTAGGGTGGGGATGGATGGGGTGCATCAATGGTTCCTGCCACGCGCCGTGGCAAAAGTCATGCCTTCGGGCCCGCTGCCCGCGGGTTTAGGCGCCGTCTCGTGCCAGCCTGCCAAGGCGCAGCTGCGTCACGCGCGGCGGATTGACAATCCTGCAGCTCCCATTCTCCACTGGCACGTGGTCCTGGGTCCGCAAGCTCAAATTCGGATTATAGAACCGATCCCCTGAGCGCAACGCGTCCCCCCAGCGTTCGATCATCCGCCTGGTATCTTCGGGATGGAACACCTGCTTGGTCTGGCTGCGCGTGGCCGACTCGTAGTGATACAGGATCGTGCTGCCATCATAGAGCACGCTGTAGCCGGCAGCACCGATGCGCAGACAAAGATCGGTATCGTTGAATCCGATACTGAGCGATTCGTCGAAGCCGCCCACCTGCTCGAATACCTCGCGCCGCAACATCAGACACGCCGCCGTAACCGCGGAATAATCCCGGGTAGAGGACAAGGCGCAATTATATCCCAGATTACGCCGACCATGCGCATCGAGAAACACGTTCTGAAACTTCAGCGCGTGCTCGGCGGAGTCGTTAAAGCCCAGCACGACCCCGGCATGCTGAACATTCTTATCGGCATACATCAGCAACGCGCCAACTGCGCCCACATCCCGCCGGTTCGCCAGGCGGCGCATGCGATCCAGCCAGCCATCCTGCGTCGCCTCCACATCGTTATTGAGGAACAGGATGAACGCAGCGTCCTTTCCGTAGGTCGCCACGGCCAGATTGTTCATCCGGGAGAAATTGAACGCGCCCCTATACGGCATCACCACATGGCGGCGCGAAAGTTCTTCGAGATAGGCCTGCGTCAGCGAATCGTCCGACTCATGGTCGATCACCACCAGGCGGTAATCCACAGCTGCCGATGTACGCTCAATCGAATCCACCGCAATGCGCAGAAGATCAACCTGATTCTTGGTTGGAATCACAATCAATACCCGGCCATCCGTCTGAGGCCAATCGATACGGAACTGGTTGAACCATACGCCGTTACTAACGCGGGCACCGGTATGCAGGCGGTCCAAATGGCCCTGCAACGCAGACATGGTTGCCTGCATCACAATCTCCTGCTTCGCATGCCCGGTGCTGGTAGCGTGGGTGCGCCAACGATACAGCACGGCCGGCACATGTGCCACGCTGCGCGATGCCTCGATCATCCGCAACACGAAATCGACATCGGCGGAAATCGCCATGCGCTCATCCCAGCCGCCGATGCGGCGGGCCAGCGCCGTTCGCACACATACCAGATGTACGAAATAGGGATGGCTGAGATAATAATCATGGCTGAATGCCGGACGCAGACGCAGCTCCGTGATCGCCTCGATATTCTCGGCCGTCTGCGCCTCATCGCTATAGAGCAGATCGGCATCGGTAAGCAGAGCCGCACGAATCAATTGCCACGCTGCGTCGGGTTCAAGCTTGTCGTCATGATCAACGAAAGCGACGTAATCATACCGCGCGGCGCGGAGCCCGAAATTAACAGCGCGCGCAATGCCGACATTGTCCGGCGACGTCAGAACCCTCACCCGGTTGTCGCGTGCCGCATACCCGCCGAGTATTTCGCTGACATAGGGCTCGGTCGATCCGTCATCGACACAAATCAGTTCCCAGGCATCGCAGAATTGCGCACGCACGCTTTCCAGCGCTTCGATCAGCCAGCCGCGCGGTGGGTTATAGACGGGCATGATGAAGCTGACGCCGTGGGAGCCGGCGCGGTGATTCAGACTGCGGCGCAGGCGTGGCAGCACGCCCGGCGCCAAACTCTGACGGCGGTGCAGGAAGCGGCTGATATTCTGGTTAATACTCACCTTTTGCGGCGATCCGGGGAGGATCATCGGGGTGCCGGCAATGCGCACATGCACCTCCTTGTCCATCAGCGCTTCGAAATGCGCCGAAAGGTCGATCTTGAAGGCGCATAGCCCATCATTCAGCCCAGCGTCCAGCAGATCGCCGCGAAACAGGTTGGCAACACCGCTGCCGAGCACCACCCCACCAGGTCCAACCACCTCCACCATTACTGGCATATCGGGTGCCGCATGATTCAGCGCCCAGCCATGCGCCGACATGCCATGCAAAGTGTCGAAACACCCGCGAAGTCCGGGCACCGGGTCGAGATAGACGGGGCTGCCATCAAGCTCGGTCGGGGCTCCTGCAAGCCGCACCCCGATCCGGCGCCTCGCGGCCGGATCGGGGTGCGGCGGCAACGAGACGATGAAGCCGCAGCCGCCATCACCGATCCCTGCTTTGGCAATGTCGGGCCGCATGGCATCGGCGGTGACGCTGGCCACCAGAGCGGCATCGACATACACATCCAGCTGAACGCGGCGGGACGGATGATCCAGATTCACCGCCCAGCCCTCCACATGGTCCGGGCTGGCCACGTCGAGGCAGCCAACGAAACCCAAGGTGGTGGGGCTCACAGCCAGCTTTGGGCCGGCCAGCAGATGGCCACCGACCCGCGGCCGCAAACTGGCCACCTGGCCCGGCCTGAGCAGGGTATGGACCGGCATGCGGAAATGCCAGACCGGCGAAATTCCGGGATTTCGCGTCGCGGTCGCCTGCGCGGCCACGCTTTGCCCATATAGCCAATCCAGACCGATCTCTGGGTCAAGGAATGGGGCGGCGGTGAATGATCCCTTCAAATAAAGCCCGTCCGTCCCGACCTCGCCCATTCGCAATCGGTAGGTCTCTGCCAGGCTCAGCTTGCTCCCGAGCAAGCTTTCACCGCCGGGGAGCGACAGAACGTCGAGCTCGCCAAAAACCAGGTGACGCGGCAGGCTGTAGGTAAAGCGCGTCGAGCCCCGTGGCCCGGGTTCGAGTGCCGCCATCCCATGAACGACGCCATCTAGCACGATGGCCACCCGCTCGTTTGGGCCGCCGCGAGGCGATCCCCGCAAACTCCCTTCGACCATGCCCCCGGCAAGGATATGCAGTTCAAGCGAACGCGAGACGGGTCGTTTCATCGGGCCACGGTTACCAGGAGATGACTTCGTTGCAACATACGTATAAACAAGGTCAGCATAACTGCCCTATCTGCCCTTGAACTCTCGCCGCCGCACAGTGCATAGACCACGTTCAACCAGAATTGGGGCTTTTCTGGCATGCGCATTCTCCTGACCGGCGGTTGCGGTTTTATCGGTTCGGCCGTCGTTCGGCATGTTCTGCGCAACACCGGCCATGACATCATTAATATCGACAAAATGACCTACGCTGCCTCGCTCGATGCGCTGGAGGAGGGCAAGGCCCATGCCCGCCACACCTTGGTTCGGGCGGATATCGCCGACCCTGATGCGATGAAGCGCGCCTTCGCCGAGTACGCGCCGGACGCGGTGATGCATCTGGCGGCCGAAAGCCATGTCGATCGGTCGATCGACGGCCCTGGCGATTTCATCCGCACCAACGTCCTGGGCAGTTTTGTCCTGCTGGAAGCCGCGCGGAGCTATTGGACCGCGCTGAATGCGGAAGACCGGGCCAAATTCCGCTTTCATCACGTTTCGACCGATGAGGTGTTCGGTGCCCTCGGCCCGAACGATCCCCCATTTACCGAAACGACGGCATACGATCCCAGAAGCCCTTATTCCGCCAGCAAGGCGGCTTCTGACCATCTGGCGCGCGCCTGGATGCATACCTATGGCCTGCCGGTCATCGTCAGCAACACAACGAATAATTACGGCCTGTGGCAGTTTCCGGAAAAACTTATTCCCCTGATCGTCCTGAACGCCCTTCATAACGAAAAATTGCCGGTATATGGCGATGGGTCCAACCAGCGCGACTGGCTGTTCGTGGAAGACCATGCCGAGGCGTTGTTGCAGGTGCTGGAGCGCGGCGTTCCCGGGGAAACCTACGCGATCGGCGCGCAGCAGCCGCGTCGCAATATCGATGTGGTCAAGACGATCTGTGCAATCCTCGATGAAATGGTTCCCGACCGTGCGGGAGCTCGCGAACGACTCATTCATTTCGTTACCGATCGACCTGGACACGATTTCAGATACGAAATAAACCCCTCCTTTGTCCATGCCAGCCTTGGCTGGCGCGCGGCGCATGATTTCGAACACGGCCTCCGACTTACCATTAGCTGGTATCTGGAAAACCGCAGCTGGTGGGAGAGGATCCGGGCGGCGCGCTATGCCGGCCAGCGGCTTGGCACGGCGGCCTAGCCACAGCGGGGCAGAAGCGATGCGCTTCTTTTTTGAAAGAAGCCGCTAGAACCGTTAGTAGACTAGTGTGCGGCAGGCCAATTTTTAAGGGTATTGATGAATATGAAGGGGATTGTACTGGCGGGAGGGTCTGGCACCAGGCTGCACCCCATTACATTGGCCTCCAGCAAGCAATTGCTGCCGGTCTACGACAAGCCGATGATCTATTACCCGCTGACCGTGCTGATGCTGGCCGGCATCCGCGACATCATGATCATCTCCACCCCTGCCGACCTGCCCCAGTTTCGCCGGCTGCTTGGCGACGGCAGCTCGCTTGGCCTGGATTTTTCCTATGCCGAACAGCCGCACCCCGAAGGCATCACCCAGGCCTTCCTGATCGCCGATAAATGGCTCGCAGGCGAGCCCTGCGCTTTGGTTCTTGGCGATAACCTGATCTTCGGCGAGCATCTCTCCGCCGCGTTCCGCGCCGCCGCCATCCGGCCGGAGGGTGCGACCGTGTTCGCCTATCAGGTCCGCGACCCTGAACGCTACGGCGTGGTAAAATTCGACGAGGCAGGCAATGTGACGGACATTGTCGAAAAGCCCCAGCACCCCCCCTCCAGCTGGGCAGTGACGGGCCTGTATTTCTACGATGCGCGCGTTACCGAATTTGCCAGGGCGGTGAAACCCTCAGCGCGTGGCGAGCTGGAAATCACCGATCTCAACCGACTCTATCTGGAGGAGGGATCGCTTCACGTGGAGAGGCTTGGCCGCGGCTGCGCCTGGCTCGATGCAGGCACGCCGGACAGCCTGCTCCAGGCAGCCAGCTTCGTTCAGACCATCCAGTCCCGGCAGGGCATGCTGGTCGGCTGCCCCGAGGAAGTCGCTTTCCGGATGGGCTTCATCGATGCCGACCAGCTCCACGCCCATGCGCGCCGGCTCGGCAAGACCGATCTGGGCAGGCTGCTGCGCGACGTGGCCAATGGCGTGCATGCCTGAGCCAGTAGTGTCGTCGATGGTTTTCAGAGGGCGGCGTGCATTGGAGATAACAGTTGAAGATCGAGACACTCGGCATACCGGACGTGAAGCTGATTACCCCGCCGCGATTTGGCGATGAGCGCGGCTACTTCTCAGAGACATATTCGGCACCGCGCCTGGCGGCAGCTGGGCTGACCGACGCCTTCCTACAGGACAACCAAAGCCTGTCCCGCGTACGCAGCACCGTACGCGGCCTGCATTGCCAGATCGCGCCCTTTGTCCAAGGCAAGCTGGTGAGGGTGATCCGCGGATCGATCTGGGACGTAGCTGTGGATGCAAGGCCAGGCTCGCCAACATTCGGGCAGTATGCGGGGGCTGAGCTCTCAGCCGAGAACGGCAGCCAGCTTTGGGTGCCGCCTGGGTTCCTTCACGGGTTTTGCACGCTAGAGCCTGATACCGAGGTGATGTATAAGGTCACTGCTCTGTATGATCGCGCTTCCGAGCGTGGGGTGCTGTGGAACGATCCGACGCTTGCATTGCCCTGGCCGGTCGAACCAACCGAGGTAGTGCTTTCGGAAAAGGACAAGATTTTGCCAGGCTGGGACGCAGCCGCCACCTGGTTCGCCGCATGAGCCCAAAAATTCTGGTTACCGGCGGCACCGGACAGCTCGCCTCCGCACTGGCGCGTTTGCGACCGCGGAGTGTGGTGGTGGCGGGGCGTCCTGGCTTCGATTTCGACCGGCCCGAAACCATACCCGCCACCATTCGGGCGTCGCGCCCCGCCCTGGTGATCAATGCGGCGGCCTGGACGGCGGTGGATGCCGCGGAAGCCGAGCCGGAGGCTGCCGATCGTGCCAATCACACCGGGCCCGCCTTGCTCGCGGCCACCTGCAAGGACCAGTTCATTCCCCTGATCCACGTATCCACAGATTATGTGTTCGATGGGCTAAAGGGTGCCCCCTATGTTGAGACGGACCCTACGTCTCCGACAGGAATTTATGGTGCTACCAAGCTGGCGGGCGAGACCGCGGTGCTGGCGGCACACCCCGATGCGGTGGTATTACGTACCTCTTGGGTTTACGCAGGGACGGGGAAGAATTTTGTGTTGACCATGCTTAACGCCGCCAAGCGCGCCCCGCGCCTGCGTGTGGTTGCCGATCAAATCGGCTGCCCGACCAATGCGGGCGACCTTGCTGCCGCTGTGCTGGCTGTCGCCGATCGCCTGCTGGCGGCGACGCCGGACGCTGTCGGTGGCATCTATCACGCCGCTGGAAGCGGCGAGACCAGTTGGCACGGCTTGGCCCTTGCCATTTTCGCCATAGCCGGTCGCCATGGCTGGCCCACCCCCCCCGTCGATGCGATAGCAACCGCCGATTGGCCGACGCCAGCTCGCCGGCCACCGGATTCCCGTCTGGATTGCGGGAAACTTGATCAAGTCTTTGGGGTGCGCTTGCCGGATTGGCGAACCAGCCTGGACTCTGCCGTCACCGGTATGTGCACAGAAGCGCAAAATGGGGCCGCACTGGCTGCGGCGCCAGGCTAGGTCACCTGCATGCCAAGCGACACCGACGTCGCCATCCTGCTGTCGACACGCAATGGCGCCGCGTATCTGACCGAGCAACTGGATAGCCTTCTGGCCCAATCCCACACGGATTGGCAGATTTTTTGGCGCGATGACGGCTCCGCGGATGCCACGCCAGAGCTGATGCGCGAATTTGCCGCCGGCTCCGGGGCGGGGCGGGTAGTGGATTTGAACGATAACCAGGGCCATGTCGGCATCACCTCCAGCTTCCTCGGCCTCCTGCGCCGTGCGCCGCGCGACCGTATCGTAGCATTCGCCGACCAAGACGATGTCTGGCTACCGGAAAAACTCGCTCGCGGGGTCGCTGCTTTGAAAGCAATGCCGCAGGAAAAGCCCGGCCTCTATTGCGCCCGGCAGCATCTCGTCGCAGCCGATCTGCAGCACGTGAAAGACAGCCCGCTTATACGTGGCAGAATGGGGTTTCCGCAGGCAATGACCCAGAACGTTGCCACCGGCTGCACTGTGATGCTCAACCAGCAGGCCGCCCAATTGCTGGCCGAGGCGCATGAGCCAAGCGAAACGCTGCATGATTGGTGGTCGTATATCCTTGTCAGCGCGGCCGGCGGCGCCCTGATGATGGACGAGACGCCGACTGTGCTCTATCGCCAGCATGCACATAACGCCGTCGGTGTCCCGCTCTCGCCAGGCCGCAGGGCCTGGGCTGCGTTACGACGGGGCCCGAGCGTGTTCATGCGCACGTTCCGTGCTCATATGCGTGCTCTGGAAGCCCAGCCGCAGCTTCTCACACCGCCGGCACGCGAGGCTCTGGCGCTTGTGTCTGCCGGACTCCATGACGGTTTCAGCCGCCGGCTGCGTGCCCTCGCCCACCCCGCCTTGCGCCGCCAAAGCTGGGCCGAAACCCAGCTCTTTCGGCTATGGTTTCTACTCGGCTGAGACCTGCGCCGGTTTCAGAACCGCGACAACATCTCCCGCATATGCGCAGGCGGTTCGGCCACCGCCGATACCTCAGGCGTCAGACGCAGAGTAATGGCGCGCGCCAGCAACTGGAGCGGTCCCGTCCCATCGCCATAGACAGGGTCGCCAATCAGCGGGCAGCCGATCGAAGCGCAGTGAATCCGTATCTGATGCGTTCGTCCCGTGTGCGGCCGCAGTTCAAGCCACGCTGTTCTATCCGACCGGCCAAGCACGCGCCAATCCGTCACCGCACGTTGGCCGGCCGGGTCGGTCACCATGCGCCATCCCGCACGGCTGCTCTGCTTGGATAGATTTGCATCGATGCTGCCTTCATCAGCGTCCGGCCCAGTTTGCACCACCGCCCAATAGAGTTTTTCGGCCCGCCCGGCGGCGAACTCGGCCTGGGCCGCGTGCAGCGCCGCCCGCCGCAACGCGATCACCAGGCAGCCCGAGGTGTCAGCATCCAGCCGGTGCGCCAACCACGGTCCATCGCGACGGCGGCTCAATTGCACAAACACATCTTCCACCGAAGCGCCGCCACGCGGCCCTGCGTGAACCGGCAGCCCGGCCGGCTTGTCAATGACGACGAAGCGGTCATCCTTGAACAGGATCGGGAGCATCTGCAACGACCTCCTTCATTGCCGCCGCTCGTGCAACAGGCAGCATACCCAGTCGGGCATAAAGCCGCCCTGCGCCGGAGGGGTTATCCGCCAACACCTTGAGATCGACGCAGGCAGCGCCACGATCATAAAACGCGCCAAACGCCTGCATCAGCAGCGCTTCGCCAATGCCTCGCCGGCGCCAGGCCTGCGCCACCGCCAAATCCTTGATGAAAGCGCTCGTCCAGCATTGCGCCACGCCGACCACGCGAGTCGCGGCGTCCGTTGCAAGGAAAATGAGGCAAGGATCGAACTCCTCGTCGTCTCGCAACGCGGCCCACCACGCGCTGAATGGACCGATGACCCCGCCCCAATCTGCATAAGCCTCCGCCAATAGGCAGTGGACAGCTTCAGCATGTCTTTCCGGGTGGAACGCGCTGGGCCCAATCCCTGCCGGCCAGCGGGCAAGAGTGACAAATGCGTTCAGCTGCTTTCGCAAATGAATAGATGATTGGCCGTCTACAGCGTAAGCCACTTCAACCATGCGGCGCCAGATCAAAGCGGATGGTTTTCAGGAAGACGCCAAGCTGTCTGGTATCGCCGGCCAGGTGCAGATCGGAGGGACGGGCCGGATGGCCGATGTGGAACCGCAGCGTTTGTGCGCCTGGCACCAGTTGGTCCTGAGGTATCGTCAGGCGCAAGACATAGTCCTGGCGATCTGGCACATTGAATGATGTCGGCGCGTGGCCGTTCACCGATACGGTGATCGGCTGGAAGCTTCCACGAAGGCCGGTAAAACCCTGCATCACCGCCTCCAACACCAGCCCGCCGGCCGGGGCTGGGGTGAACGACGTAACGATGGCGGCCTCTGATTCGATGGTCCATGCGCCGTTCGGTTCGGGCGTATACCATCCCGGCCCGAGAATTGGCGGCGCACCGAGGGCGCCGATAACGATATCCTGGCCAATCCCGATCGAGGGAATGGCAACCGGCGCCAAGCCCTGCAACGCCTTCGGCTGCAGTGAGCACACGGTAATCACATTCATCGCGCGGCAATGATCCGCGCCGCCGGGAACGAGCACCGCGACAGTATGGGCAGAGGATCCGAGAAACACACGCAGCTCGCCTTCGGCCAAAGGTCTCTCAGCCGATTCAGTAGTCACGCATTTGGGAAGTGTTCCGAACCGGCCAACATACATGGTGTTGGCCGGCACCCGGTGCATCGAGGCTGCCAGCAAGAGTTCCATGAATTCCGGCGCATTCGCATCGGCCCCGCAGCCGAACGCCGGAAGAATCGTCAGAGTCCTGTGGGTTGCCATCAGCGCATCCAGTCTGGCGCCATCGAGGACCATGGGGGCACGCGCACGCAGGTCGCGCGCAGCCTGGCGGCGCAGATCACGCGAATCGAGCAATTGCAGCACCGCGGTGATCAGCAATACGGCCGAACCCATCTGGCCCGGCAGCAACCTTGAAGCGGTGGCGACGCAGCCAACCATGATGACATAGGCGACCGGCCAGAACACGCGGCCGCTTGCGCGCAGTTGGTGCATGAAGGCGGGCACCGGTTCCAGGTCGAGAACCTTGTGGGTTCCAATGTAAACGACATTGGATAGCGCCAGCGCGGTCAGCACCAGGCAGGCAAGGCCGAGACCCAGGTGAAGACGCAGAAAGAACACGCGCGTGCTGAAGACGACGGTGACAAAGCAAATCGCCATCAGCACCAGCAGGCCGGTGCCGAGATATTGATAGCCCTCGTATTGCGAGCCCGTAGCGTCCACGAACAGGCGGCCACGGCCAAGATAATGCGAGAAGGCCGGGTAGAACGGTGAAACGGCATTCATCGAAACAACGCCGAACCCGCCTGGCGGGTCGGTAGCTGCATAGCCGAGGCAGGATGCCACCAGAACCATCAGGAGGATCGAAGCTGCAACCACGATCGCGGCGCGCACCCAATACCGGTTACCCCGCAACGCCAACGACAGCGGCGCCGCCGATACTATCCCCAGCGTCATGAAGGCGAGGTAAGGGTGAACCAGCAGACTTGTCAGCACCAGAACCGGCGGCAGCCAAACGCAGAAGCGCAGATTGCGTGTCGTGCGGAAATACGAGCCCAAGGACAGCAATAGCAGAAAATGCGCAGAGAGGGCGCTGTGGGGATGCCGATAGATGAAGGTTGGCAGGGCGATGGCGAATAATGAGACGGCGATGGCCGGAATGAAACGCGTCTCTCCGGCGCTACGCAGGGCGAACACGGCCGCAGGAGCCTGCATCAGATAGGCGAAAGCGAGCCAGAACAGGACGGCCGAAAATCCTGTCGGCAACCAGGCGCGAAACAGTTTGAGCGGCAGCGCGACCAGCGGATTGCTGTCCGTCATCGCAATGCTCAGCCCCTCAGGAGCGTTCAACTGTGTCGTTTTAAGCAGCGGCCAGTGCCAGGCATCCTGCAGAAAGGCGCGCTGGCCAACCACATGCGCGGCCACGTCGCCGTTCAGTTGCGCATTCGGTATAACGCCGCTCAGTAGCAGGTTCTTGGGAAATATCGACAGAAGGAAGATCAGCCCCGTCAGAAAGGCGCAGCCATAGCAAATCCAGCGTAGCCGCGCATTGCCTGTGCTCAACACCCTCACAACAGCCCTTGCCACCCGATCGGCTGGGCGCAGACGTTGAGTGATCGACGAGAAGACATCTTTGAGCATGGTCGACAGGGCACTCCCGGGGGGCTCGGATTTGACGGGTGGTCTCGAAGGCCCATTGGGGTGGCCTAAAAACGATCGGCGGACAATCGTGTCGGCACCTCGGCAGTTGCGGTTGATCCGAATGAACAAGCGTGATTCCTCGGCTGAGGCAAGGCCATGCCGGCCAATCTGCGTTTTGACATGCTGCAGGATCAGATGTTGATATGGACTCCGTTGCAGATGCGACGCATCTCACCGGCCCGCAAAAAATGACGGAGAAACCGCCATGTCCAAGCCCAGCGGCAGTTTTGTGTGGTACGAGTTGCTGACAACCGATACCAGTGCGGCCAGGGCCTTCTACAGCGACATCTTTGGCTGGCACGTTCAGGATGTTGGCGGGACTCCCGACCATTACCATGTATTTTCGGTCGGGGCCGCACCGGTCGCCGGCCTGATGTTGCTGCCGGAGGAAGCCCTTGCGATGGGCGCCAGGCCAGGATGGATGGGTTATATCGGTGTGGACAACGTCGATGCAGCCGTCTTTCGGGTCACCCAGGCGGGCGGAACGCTCTACCGCGGGGCGGAGGATGTCCCAGGGGTCGGCCGCTTCGCCGTGGTTGCCGATCCGCAGGGCGCGCCCTTCACACTATTCACGGCGACGCCAGAACAAACGCGCCCTACGCCACCAGCCGCCGGCACGCACGGCACCATCGGCTGGCACGAACTCCATGCCAGCGACCTGGAAGCTGCCTTCGCCTTTTACGCCGACATGTTCGGCTGGACGAAAACCACCGCCTTCGACCTGGGCCCGATGGGCACCTACCAGATTTTCGCAACACCGGATGGCGGCAGCGGCGGCATGATGACCAAGGACGAGACCGTGCCAAGTCCATTCTGGGCCTATTACATCAGTGTCGATAGCGTGGAAGCTGCCGTCGCCCGCGTGAAGGCGGCGTCCGGGCAAATCCTCCAGCCGCCGACGCAGGTTCCGAGCGACACCTGGATCAGCCTCGGCCTCGATCCGCAAGGTGCCATGTTCGCCGTTGTCGGCAAGCCATGAGCCGCTGAAGGCTGGTTTGAACGGGCAGTTTTGTCGCGGTGCCGATGCTCCTGTTTCCAATGATGCCCTACCAGGATTGACACCCGCATCGCGCGGGAAGAAGCCCGCACGATGCAAACCGACACGATCTGCGGCGCCAACGCGGTCACCGCCCTGTTCAAGCGGCGGCCGGACTCCGTCTTGCGCCTGTTCTATACAGAGGGCGTGCGCCCGCTCGCCGGCCCGCTTTGCGCCGAGCTCGCCCGGCGGAAGCTGCCTTACCGGATGCTGCCGCCGGACGAGATGGCCAAAGCCGCTGGCACCCAGCACCATGGCGGGATCGCGGCGGTGGCCCGCGCCCGCGTGGTGCCGATCATGGAAGCGGCCGACGCGCCGCGCGAAAAACTGATCCTGATCCTCGACGGTATTGGCAACCCGCATAACTTTGGCGCCATCGCTCGCAGCGCGGCCTTCTTTGGTGTCAGGACCCTACTGATCCATCACGTGCAAGGCGCGGCTCTGCCGTCCGACGCCGCCTACCGCACCTCGGAAGGCGCGCTCGAATTCCTCGATCTGTTCCGCACCCGCGACCTGCCCACCCTGCTACGGGCCTGGGGCCCGCTCTATCGTACGGTTGCCGCCACCCTCCGGCCAGGCGCCCTGGCACTGGCCGAGTTGCCGCGCGACAGGCCATTGGCCCTTGTGCTGGGTGGCGAGGAATACGGCGTGTCGGAGCCTGTCCTCGCCTCCTGCCGCAGAGAGGTGCGGATCACTGGCGTAGGTGTGGTGCAAAGCCTCAATGTAGCCCAGGCAGCCGCGGTGTTGCTGCATGCGCTGGCTTGAACTGTGCGCGGCAAACCTCCGACGGCGAGGACGCACCGCCTTTGAGCAGAGCAACGTCAGCCCACGGGTCTCGGCAGCAGCAGATATTCGGTCCCGCCCTGGCGCATCCGTCCTGCCTTTTGCTCGGCCAGCGCCCCTGACCCAAAGAAAATATCCGTCCGCCCCGCGCCCTTGATGTCGGTGCCCGTATCCTGGGCAAGCATCAAAACCCGCCAGGCCGCCCCGCTGATCGGATCGGTCGTATCGACAAAAACCGGCGCACCCAGCGGTACAAAATGCGGGTCGACCGCAGCCGACCGCTCCTTCGTCAGATTGACTCCCAACGCCCCAGGCGGCCCCTTGCCGTTATCCGTGTCGGTCAGCACGCGGAAAAACACGTAATCCTCGTTGCGATCCATTACCGATTTTGCCTGGCCGGGATGGGCGGTCAGCCAGGCGCGGATGGATTGCATGGTCACATCCCCGATGGAAAGCGCATTCTGCTCCACCAGCACACGTCCAATCGGCGTGTAAGGCCGACCATTCTTTCCGTCATACGTCACACGCATCACGCTGCCATCCGGCAGACGTATCCGCCCTGCCCCCTGTATCTGCAAAAAGAACAGATCGGCCGGATCGCGCAGCCAGAACAAGGCGCGCGCAGCCGAGCCGATGGCCCCGGCCTCGATCTCGGCCCGCGCCGGGTAGGCAACAAGCTTCCCTTTTACCAGACGCCCGACGAGAGGCGGGGCCCCAGGGTCATCCGCAGGGGGCGGGCTCTGCAAAAGATCCTTGGGGCGCCCGAGAAGGGGCACGTCGAACCCGCCGCCCTGGGTTAACGCCCCCTGAACCTCGGGCTCATAATAACCGGTAAAAATGCCTGGATCGGTCAGCCGATAGGGCTGGAACCAAGCCTCATAAAAGCGGCGCAACCCGGCGGCGTCATTGGGAATAACCTGGCCCAAGGCCACACACGGTCCGGTCCACTGGCCTGCCTTGCCGCCGAATGAGGCCGCCAAACCTTGGCCGCCGAGCTTGGTATCCACCGGCAGCAACGCCATTCGATGACATTCGGCCTGCAAGGCAGGATAGGTCTGAATCAGCGCATCGCCAGGCCACCCGGGCAGCTGATCAAACCGCACCGCTTGCAACGCCGGTTTGGCCACCACCGGTGCCGGCGGCTTGACACAACCGCCCAAGGCCACAGCCGCAAGGGCCGCCACACCGCACCAAAAACGCATCCTTATGTATCGCTGTGTTGTCGCAACGTGGGGCGATACTACTCTAGGCGCTGCGTGCGGCTGCTAGGCGCCAGGTCAGGTCACCCTGGCCAAGGTCTCGCTCAAACGTCCAAAGGTCGGAGATTTCAGTCACCGCATCGGTGCCGGCGACTGGATGACCAGCCTTGTCAGAGGTCATATTCACCTGGCGCGAGACGAAACGCACAACAATCGTCGCGGCCGAGCCAACCAGATGCGCATCGGTGATCGTCGCCTCCTCGATGTCGCGTATTTCCGTCCGCTGAGTCTCGCCCGCGGTTTCCCTGGCAGCAATCACGCGTTCGAACGCGCTATAGGTCTCATCGGCCAGCAAGGGCCGCAGCCTGGCGCGGTCCCCGGCGGCAAAGGCAGCAACGATCATGCGAAACGCATGCTCGGCGCCGGTCAGGAACTGCGCGGGGTCAAAGCGCCGGTCGCTATTGCGCATGGCGGCAAGGGTTCGGCCCACCGGCCCGGCGCTGTCTGGCACCGGCCTGACGGCGGGTGAAACAGGCTCAGCCTTTCCGTCAATCACCGTCGCACCTCGTGGAGCAGGCCGGGATGTTGCCGCGGGCGCACCTTCGAAGCCGGTACGTTTGCCCAGGATGCTGCGCAGCCGTAGCACCAGAAACGCCGCAATCATCGCAAACAACACCAGATCGATCGGGAAGCCGCCCGCCGCTTGCACTCGCTACTCTCCTCAATCCTCCTACCGCACATAGGCCCTGCAACCCGTCAGAGCAACGCCTGCTGACCAGGGCGGAGCGGGCGGCAACGCGGAGGAGGCGCGGGCTGCCCTGCGCCTCCTCTAATGTCAGGCCTTATCCGGGCTCAGCAATTGGAGGTCCCAGTGCATGCCCAATTGATCAGGTCACCAAACGTATATTCGCCGTTCTGCCCAGGCGCATAGAGAATCGACGCCCCGTCCTCATAATATCCAGAGGCGGTGTAGTAGAACGAGAACGACGCAACCACGATGTTTCCGCCCAGGGTTTCGCTCGGCATCCCGGAGGGCGCCTGGCCAAAATCCTGGATTTCCGGCCCGCCGCTACCGCCGCCTTGCACGGCGCTGCCCCACAGGAATGTGTTCGTCGGTCCTGCCGAAACCTGGGCGTAGTTCGCAATCGGGTCGCTGCAGCCGTCCAGATTGCAGGGATAGCCGAGCTGGGTGATCGAATTCGGGATGGCGGCGTTAAATTCATAGCCGAGATAGCCGGTATAATCGGCCACGCGGTGCACCACGCCTTTTACTTTCCGGGTATTCAGGATGATCAGCGCGTCATCCTGCTCGTTCGGCACAGTGCCGCCGCCCGACCACCACGCACTGGTGGTGTCGGCGTTGGACCACGTCCATTGCCCGTACGGCTTCGAGGTGCCAGCTTCCGCCGGGTAGAACACCCAGTTGGTGTAATAATGCCCGTTGCCATCCGCCACGCAGTGGCCGGCGGTGGCGATCACATTGGCGCGGATCACCGAGGCGCTGCACTGATAGTCGCCGGATGGCTCGGTGAAGAACAGATGGCCGACGGTGCCATACGGATAGGCCTTATATAGTGCGGCCCCGCTCGAAGGATAAAGCTTGTTGGTGGTGAAGGGCTGGCCGCTGGTGCCGGTATACGTGGGATGGACAGAAAGGCTGCGGCTGGGCGCAGTGACAGACCCAGGCATATCCACGGCGAGGTCCGGGTCATAGCTCTCGGTCGGCAGGCCGCCACGGACGATCTGGCGAGCACCCTTTGCCACCGGCTTTGCCCGGGTGATCGGCATCTTGGTGGTCACTTGCAGATCCAGGCTCTTGGCATGGGCCAGGCGGTCGGGCGTCCAGTAGGCGGCGAGCGCTTCGTCGGTTCCGGCCGGCGCCGCGATCGCTGGCGCCCGCCCGCCACTGGCGTCGGCGGTCTGTGCGGCAGCTGCCAAAGGCAGAGCGGCGGCGAGAAGCCCAAGCCGGATAATGACCGCGGGAGACGGAGAAAGAAGTTGCATTTTGCACCTGTCAGAATTGCCTGGCCCAGCTATTGGGCGCACAGCTTGTTGATCCGGCGCGGCGCCGCATCTTTGCGTTCACCGCAAGACGATGGCTGACAGCTACAGGTCTTTTATGCAGTTTAAAGCTTTTGAAAATTGCTTAAATGTTGTTAAAACAACGGTCTTGCTGGCGGCGGCGATGGGCGCACGGCGTTGCCGCCGCCCCAGCATCGCCCTGCCGGCAATTGCCGGCCGCCTAGATCGCGCCTAGCTGATCCCAATGATCCTGATGCGTCACGGCCAAAGCGAGTTCAACCTGCATTTCACCGCAACCAAGCGCGACCCTGGAATCCCCGATCCGCGTCTGACCCCGCTCGGCCAAATCCAGGCGAAAGCCGCGGCCGAAGCGCTGCGCGATGCAGGCATCACCCGCATCCTCGCATCGCCTTATACCCGCGCCTTGCAGACAGCCGAGCCGACGTCGCGCGCCCTCGGCGTGCCGGTACAGGTGCATCTGGGCATTCGCGAACGCTGCCACTTCACGTGCGATATCGGCAGCCCAAAAGCCGCGTTGCAAGCTGCCTGGCCCGATCATGACTTCACGCACCTCCCGGAAACCTGGTGGCCCAGCGCGAGCGAAACCCCTGAAAGCGTGGACGCCCGCGCCGCGCTGTTCCGCGCGGAAATGCAGGCCGCCGCCGATTCAGCGCATGTGTTCGTCGTCAGCCATTGGGCCTTCATCCTGGCACTGACCGGGCACAGCCTGAATAACGGCGATTGGATACATTTCGACCCCTACGCACCCCGCGCGGTCGCTGCTTTACCCTGAAGACCTGATCCGCACTTTGCGCCGCCCGCGGCCCGTGCTACCGCGCGCCGAGTTCAGGAGAGAGCCTATGTCCGAGACCGCCGACCCCACCGCCCAAGCCGGCCAAGCCGCGCCGCCGCTGGTGGTGAACGTCCAGTATATCAAAGATTTGTCGTTCGAAGTACCGAACGCGCCAGAGATCTACGCCACGCTGCGCAGCCAGCCGCAGGTTTCGATCAATTTGGATGTCCAGGCCCGCGCCCTCCAGGATGGGCAGAACGTCTACGAAGTCGTTCTGGCGGTGAAGGCCGAAGCGCGCGAGACGGTGCAGAATGGCGGCGAAGGCCGACCGGTGTTCATTGCCGAGCTGCAATATGCTGGCGTCTTCACCCTCAACGGCGTGCCAGCCGAATCTGTAGAGCCCCTGCTGCTGATCGAATGCCCCCGGCTGCTCTTCCCGTTCGCCCGGGCCGTTTTGTCAGATGTCACCCGCGAGGGCGGGTTTCCGCCGGTCCTGCTGCAGCCGATCGACTTCGTCGGTCTTTGGCAAAGCCGCCGCCAGGCCGCAGCAGCGGCCGCGAACTAAGGCATCGTCGGCAAATAAGTGCGTCGGCACGCCGATAAAGATGCCGCTTCAAACAAAGGCGTGAGGCGCCCGTTCGACCCCGTGACCCGATTCGGTTAATGTCGAACGGGCCCTAAGTCGCCGGGAAGGTCCTTCGGCTGTCATATGGCAGCCGAAGGCGGTCCATCGGGCAACCACATCACTTGATCGATAGTCGACGCGCCGGTGGCGATCATCGCCAGCCTGTCGAATCCCAGCGCAATCCCGGCCGAACGCGGCATACCGTGCTCAAGTGCCATCAAAAAATCCTCATCGAGCGCCCAATCAGGCCCGCTGATCGCGTGACGGCGGGCGCGGTCGGCTTCGAAGCGAGCCAGCTGCTCGGCAGCATCGGTCAATTCTTCGAAAGCATTGGCGAGTTCGATGCCGCACGCGAACAGCTCGAACCGGAGCGCAACACGCGGATCGGCAGGATCACGCACTGCAAGCGCCGCCTGAGCGGCCGGCCAGTGAGTCAGGAAGGTTGGGTGGCGGCGGCCGATCTGCGGCTCGACCCTCTCAAGCAATAACCTGAAAAACAGATCCTCCCAGTCCTCATTGGCGCGTAAAGAAGCACCTGCGGAGGCGGCAAGAGCAGCAGCATCGCCAGCCGTACCAAGCAGGTCAGCGCCGGCATAGCGAAAGAAAGCCTCCGCCACCGTCAGCCGTTCAAAACGGCAAAAATCCGTGATAACCCCGCCTCTGGATGCGATCGGCGGCAGTACAGCACGCAGAAACGCCTCGGTCTCGTCCATCAAATCAGCGAAGGACGCACCGGGCCTATACCACTCCAGCATGGTGAATTCTGCCGCATGGAGCGCACTGCGTTCCCCATTCCGCCACACCCGTGCCAGCTGAAAAATCGGCCCCGCGCCACCGACCAGCAAGCGCTTCATCGCGAATTCGGGGCTCGTATTCAGCCAGAGCCGCTTGCGTTCCCCTGTCGGCAAAACCAGCTCGGTGCCAAACGCCTGCAAATGTACTTCCTCGCCGGGAGCCCTCACCGCGTAAAGTGTCTCGACCTCCATATAGCCGCGCGAAGCAAAAAAGCCCGCGTAGCCTGGGTCAACAGCGCGCGCCGGCGCAGGAACGGCATGCGATCGGCCAATGAGAGCGGATGCCAGGATGGGCGCATGGGCAGGTTGCTAATATCCGGATGTGGGTGATAGGTCGCCCGCCCGATCTGACGGCCGGGCCGCCCAATAACAACTGAAATCGCACGATGCCCGACGGAACCATACGCACCGCAGACGCCCTGATTGCCGCCGGCCTGGTGCCGGAGCGCCAGCGGGAAGCTATTGCACGCGTCTCGGCCCGCTACGCCATTGCGGTCCCATCGGCACTCGCCAACCTGATCAAGGAGGCCGGCGACCCGATCGGCTTGCAGGTGATCCCCGATGAAGCCGAGCTCGATACCGCGCGTGATGAGCAGGCGGACCCCATCGGCGACGAAGCGTTTACGCCCGTCGCAGGCATCGTGCACCGCTACCCGGATCGGGCGCTGCTCAAGCCGCTCCTTGTCTGCCCGGTCTATTGCCGATTCTGCTTCCGGCGGGAACATGTGGGGCCAGATGGAGGCATGCTGTCACCTGGCGAACTCGATGCAGCCTTGGCCTATCTTCGCGGCCAACCCGCCATCAAGGAAGTGATCCTCACCGGCGGCGACCCGCTGCTGCTCTCTCCGCGCCGTCTCGGCCACATCCTGGCCGCCCTGGAGGCGATGCCGCATGTCGAGATGATCCGAATTCACTCGCGTGTGCCGGTGGCCGAGCCGGCATTGGTGACGGATGCCCTGGTCGCGACGCTGAGCATCGAAAAACCGCTCTGGCTGGTGCTGCACGCCAACCACGCGCGGGAATTTTCCGACGCCGCCCGCATCGCCATCCGCCGGATCCAGCGCGCCGGCGTGCCGATGCTCGGCCAATCCGTGCTGCTCCGCGGCGTGAACAACAGCGAGCAGGCGCTCGAAGACCTGTTTCGCACCATGCTGCGCGCACGGATAAAGCCCTATTATCTGCATCATCTGGACCCTGCGCCAGGCACGCGGCGCTTCCACGTGCCGATTGACGAAGGCCAGCGCCTTCTGGAGCGGTTGCGCGGCCGCGTGACCGGCCTGGCCTGGCCGACCTATGTCATCGACATCCCCGGCGGGCACGGCAAGGTGCCGATCGGCCCGGTGTATCTGGAAACGTCCTCTTACGTCCGGGATCCCTGGGGCATCACCCATGCGCTTGCTGACACGGCGCCCAGAAGCTAGAAGCCCCCACCCCATCGCAAGACGTTCCGAGAGTTTTCAGCCATGAAGCAGCAGGCCAATCTTATCCGTGCCGGCCAGGTGATCGAGCATGACGGCCGCCGCTGGACCGTGCTCAAGCAGCAGATCATCACCCCAGGCAAAGGCGGCGCTTTCATCCAGGTGGAGATGCGCGACCTGAAAACCGGCAACAAAACCAACGAACGCTGGCGCACCGCCGACACCGTCGAGCGGCTGATGACCGACAACAAGGATTTTACCTATTCCTATACCGATGGCGACAACATCGTCCTGATGGACCCAGAGACCTTCGAGCAGACCATCGTCCCCCTCGATCTGCTCGGCGACCAGGCGCCGTTCCTGCAGGATAACATGACCATCGACGTCGATCTGGTAGAGGGCGAGCCAGTGGGCGCCCATTTGCCGCCGCAGGTGACGCTGGAAATCATCGAGGCCGACCCGGTGGTGAAAGGCCAGACCGCCAGCTCCAGCTACAAGCCGGCCAAACTATCCAACGGGGTGAAGACTCTGGTGCCGCCCTTCGTGGAGGCAGGGGAACGCGTGGTGGTGCGCACGGAGGATGGGTCTTATGTGGAGCGCGCGAAAGGGTAGCCGCTCGCGCCTCCAAAGCGTATGTTCCGGACATGGACCAGCACCAATCGGTTGCCGAGCAGGATCAGACGAAGCGGTTGCGCCAAGCCATCGCTCTGTCGAAAGGGCAAGCCAGCCTCGATGCAGGCCGGACCATGTCGCTAGAAGCTGTGACCGCCTGGCTCAAGGCCCTGGATAAGAACCCGCACGCGCCAATGCCTGAACCAGACTAGGTCGCTTTTGGATGGTCCGCCGCGTGAGGGTCTCGGCGGAAGCAGCGTCCGATCTGAGGCACCTTAAAGCCTGGATCAAACAGGCGGGCGCAGGACCGGCAGCTTCGAGCCAACTGGACCGGCTGGTCGGGCAGATGGCATTGCTGGCGCAGCACCCTTGCTCACCGAAATGAGTCGATTTTGGCGGTGTGCGTCAACTCATCAGCGAGCGGCACAGAATCATGTTCCGGGTCAGCCCTGACACCGGCGACAATACAACCGCCGGTGACGTATTCATTATCCGCATCTTTGGCCCCGGCCAGAACGACGACTGAAAGCATAGTTTTACCCATGGCCCTTCGCCTCTCCGCCCACATGACCGTGATGCAGAACGCCGCGCAAAAGGCCAGCAAACGCCTGCTGCGCGATTTCAACGAGGTCGAGCAGCTTCAGGTCAGCGTCAAAGGCCCGTCTGATTTCGTCAGCCAGGCCGATCTGCGGGCGGAAGCAACGCTGAAGGAAGAGCTCACCAAATCCCGCCCAGGCTATGGCTTCCTGATGGAGGAAAGCGGCGCTTCGGGCGGTGATAACTGGACCTGGCGCTGGGTGGTGGACCCGCTCGACGGCACCACCAATTTCCTGCACGGCATACCTCATTGGGCGATCAGCATCGGCTTGCAGCGCCGCCTGGGCGATGGCAGCGTCGAATTGGCGGCCGGCATGGTCTACAGCCCCGCGGTCGATGAAATGTTCTGGGCGGAAAAGGGCGCCGGCGCCTATCTGAATGATCGCCGCCTGCGCGTCTCAGCCAGGCGCGATCTGAAAGACGCGCTGTTCGCCACCGGCATCCCATTTGCCGCAGTGTCGCAGCGAAACCGCCTGGCCTTCGCCCGCACGCTTGGCGCCCTGATGCCGGCTACCGCCGGCGTTCGCCGCTTCGGCTCCGCCGCTCTAGACCTCGCCTGGGTCGCCGCCGGCCGCTACGACGGCTATTGGGAACTTGGCCTTAAACCCTGGGATGTCGCCGCCGGCACGCTGATCGTGCGCGAAGCAGGCGGAACCGTCACCGATCCCGCCGGCCAGGAATTTGTGGTCAATGATGATACCGGCAATGACGTCGTCGCCGGCAACGCGCATCTCCAGCCAAAACTGCGTGAACTGGTCCAGGAAGGCGTTGCCGCAGCCGGATAAGCCGAGGCTCCGCAGCAATCAGCTCAGGGCCCGTTCGACATTAACCGAATCGGGTTACGGGGTCGAACGGGCCCCAAGCTTTTGTTTGAAGCGGCATCTTTGTCGGCGTGCTGACGCACTTATTTGCCGACGATGCCTTAGCTGATACCCTGATCCGGCGCGGCAGCCGCGTTGAGCTGGATGTAGTTTTCCAGGCCGACGAGCTTGATCAGATCAAACTGGCGTTCGAGGAAATCAACATGTTCCTCCTCACTCTCCAGAATCTCTGAAAGCAGCTCGCGGGATGCAAAGTCACGCACGCTTTCACAGTAAGCGATGCCCTCACGCAGATCGATCAGCGCCTTCTCCTCGATAGCCAGATCGGCGTTGAGAATCTCCTCGACTGTTTCACCCACAGCGATCTGGTTGAGCCGCTGCACATTCGGCAGCCCGTCGAGAAACAGAATTCGCTGAATCAATCGATCCGCGTGCTTCATCTCGTCGATTGACTCGCTATACTCATGCTTGCCGAGTTTGGTCACGCCCCAGTGCTGCAGAATACGGGCATGCAAAAAATACTGGTTTATGGCAGTGAGCTCATTGGTGAGCTGCAGGTTGAGGTATTCAATCACCTTCGGGTCACGCAGCATTCAACGCTCCAAACCAGATTCCAGCAGAATGTGCGAAGGCGCTCTGTCTGTCGAGCATCCCGCGCAATCAGTCCGAACCCTGCATCGCCATGTCGTCGCACGTCACGCTCTCGCGCAACAACGCGAGCACCGCCCTGACGCAATTGCCGCACTGCGCCCTACACCCGCAGGCGGCATAGACCTCCGACGGGGTGGCGCTACCGCTGTCAGCCATTGCCTGCTTCAGCTTGCGGTCGGTCAAGGCATTGCAAAGACAGACATACATGATCGGCCCCGCTCTCGTTGGGCGGAGAAATAATGCAACTGCGAATAATTCGCAACACAAAAAGCGCCGCGCATCGCAGCCCTGCATCACGGTCGGCGCACCCTGGCCTTAATACCCTCCGCCGCCGCAACGCCAGTACTGAAGCAGGCCTGCAGAAGATAGCCGCCGGTGGGCGCATCCCAATCCAGCATTTCCCCGGCGGCAAAAACGCCGGGCAAGCGCCTGATCATCAATTGCTCGTCAAGCTCCTCGCGCGCGATGCCACCAGCCGACGAAATAGCGCGCTCCATGGGTGCAAGCCCGGTCACCGGCACCGGAACGGCCTTGATGAGTGAGGCAAGCGCCTCGGTTGGTGCACCGGCGTGAAGGGCTTCCTGCACCAACCCAATGGCCACCGGCGACAAGCCGGCACGCTGGCGCAGAAAATTGCCGAGGGACCGGCCCTGACGCGGACCAGAAAGGCGCATCGCCAGATCACCCAGCGCGACATCGGGCCGGAGATCTACATGAAAGGTCACGGCGCGGCCGGTTCGCGACAATTGGTCGCGCAGCACTGGCCCTATGGCATAAACGGCGCCGCCTTCCATCCCAGTCCGGGCGATCACCGCCTCTCCCCTTACCACACGCCCACCAGCAGAAAGCGCGATACGCTTCAGCGGCTGACCCTCGAACCGACCGGCGAACACGCCGGACCAGGGTACAATGACTCCGCAATTACTCGCGCTGAGGTCGCGGACAGTTACGCCCTCCGCCCGCACTATCGGAACCCAGGCGCCATCCGCCCCCATGCGCGGCCAGGATGCGCCACCCAGAGCCAATAGCGTGGCATCGGGCCGCACGGCAATCTCGCCGCCAGGCACGCCAAACCGCAAATCACCATCGCCCGCAAAGCCGAGCCATTGATGCAAACCCGCAAATCGCACGCCGCCTGAGTCCAGACGGCGAAGCCAGGCACGCAGCAACGGCGCGGCCTTGAAGGCGGTTGGAAAAACCCGGCCCGAGCTACCAACAAACACCGCCTGACCTAGGCCCTCGCACCAGGCGCGCAGAGAGTCGGGTGGAAACACCTCGATATACCGGCCGAGCCAAGATGCGGCATCGGCGTAGCGAGACATAAACGCATCACGTGGTTCGCTATGCGTCAGGTTCAGACCACCCCGGCCCGCCAGCAGAAATTTGCGGCCTGGGCTTGCCATACGGTCGTACACGGTAACCTCGTGCCCGGCATTCGCCAGAATCTCCGCGGCGATCAGCCCAGCCGGCCCGGCTCCGATGATCGCGATCTGGCCCAGGCACTGCCCCCCGCCCCGGATCAGACTCAGCCTCTGGTCTGCCTAACTCCGTTGTCCACCCTCGCGGTGCACAAGATCAAGCCATACGGCAACCGGAAACCAAAGCAATGCCTGCGCATAGCGCCCGGCCAGCCGGCGCGGCTCGCGCGCCAGCCGCCACAGCCATTCCAAACCCAAACCCTGCCATAATTTCGGCGCCCGCCGCGCCAATCCCAGCTCCACCCGCAGCGCCTGGCCGACACAGAGTGCCCAGCAGGCTGGCAGCGCGTGCCGATGCCGATGCACAAACTTCTCGCTCGCCGGCGCCCCCAGCGTCATGATCAGGATGGATGGCCTGGCGCTTCGAATCTCCCGCACCAGCGCGCGATCGGCCGCCTCATTGGTGCCCAGGTCAGCAGGTGCCACCGCCACCTGGATGCGACCAGCCAGTCCTCGCCGAGCCGACCAGTCCGTGGCGGCGCGCGCCGTAGCCGTGCTCTCGACCACCAGGAAAACATCCAGCTTGCCAAGCTCCGGATGCCTGAACAGGCCGTTCAGCATATCGCAACCGGTCACCCGCGCCCGCAGCTTCAGCCCGCGCAGCCTGCCATAAAGTAGCACGGGGAATCCGTCTGGGCAGGCGACTCGGGCGCCAGCATAGGCGGCCGCAAAATCGGCGCTGCGCAGCAGCCGCACGTGATCGAGGTTTGGCGTGACGACCAATTGAACCATGCCGTTCGGCGGCGGCTGCATAACCAGATCCACCACCTGATCCGTCCGCAAAGGTGACAAATCCATGCCCAGCGCCCGTATAGGCCGCATGCGAGCCGCCAGAACGCGTTCGAACAGGCTCAGATGTGCATCGGCGCACGCAGCGCTGGTGAAAGCAGCGGCACGAAGCCGCATCGCCAGAATGTCGTCTGCGTCCGGAGGGGCAGTCACCTGGGCCAGCATTGCCTCGGCAAGCGCGCCCACATCGCCAACCGGAACTAAACGGCCCAGCGTTCCACCGAGCAAAATCTCCGCTGGTCCGTGCAGGCAATCGGTCGCGATCACCGGCGTGCCACAGGCCAAGGCTTCAATGATCGCATTGCCAAGCCCTTCATAACGAGAAACCGAAACCAACGCATCAGCATGAGCGATCCACGGCAACGGATTTGCCTGAAACCCGACAAACGCGACCGCATGTGCAATGCCGTGCCGACGCGCAAAGTGGTGCAACGCAACCTCCTGCTCGCCCTCCCCGAGCAGGATCAGTCGCGCGAGCCGAACGTGCAGCACAGCTCTCATCGCCGCCAGCAGCGTCGCAGGATCCTTTTGCGCGGTCAGCCGCCCGACAAAGACAAAAACCGGGCATTCTCTGGAAAATCGCCTGCCCAAAGCGAGCCACGGATGCGGCGCCGCCCCCTCCGCCCTGTCGGCGAAACCTCGATCGATCACCGGATTGAAGATGGTCGTTATCCTGCCGGGTGAAATGCGGGCGCTTGTCGCCAGATCACCGGCGACACCAGAAGACACTGCTATTATTCCATTTACGTACCGTGTTAGCAGGCAGTAGGCGAGTGGAACCAGGCGGTATTTCCACCCCAGGCCACGCTCGGCAGATAACGCGTTATGCTGGCAGATCACCAACCGCGTTGGTGTTTCCGAAACGGCATTCGCCAGCATAGCGGCGATATTATTGTGGTCCAGGCTGGAGACCAGCAGGTCCGGCTGGACACGATTGATGAAATCAAGGAGTTTTGGAATCGCCGCCAATGTTCGGCGGGTACCCAGTTCGACGATAGGCAAATCGGGTGGCAAAAGCGGCACCAGCGTGCCCCGCCGCATGCCGAGAATCAAAACAACGTCGACGCCGCGGGCGCGCAACTCGGCAATCAACGCCAGTCGCATGCGCTCTACTCCGCCCCCTGCCAGATCGTGCATATAAAAGGCCACACGCATCCGTTTATGATCCAGGCTCCCCTGGCTCACGGCTGTGCCGTGTTCAGACCGCAGGGAACAGGCTCGGCAACGCGAGCGTTCTGATGTGATCTGACAGGCTCTACGCGCTTCGGCCGGCAAAGAATGGCTGCAACCAAAACCACCAGAATAGGCGATTTACGGCCCAAGGAGTTGCTGGTCGAGGCAACTGCCATCACCCCAAGCAGCAGAAATTTTCCGCCGGGATCGGTCCGTCGCCAGCACCACCCCAGCAGCCCTGCCAGACTCGCGACGAAGATAGGAAACCCGATCACCCCCAGGCCGGCGAACATCAGCAGCCAAAAATTCTCAATCACCTCAACGCCGAAACCCAACCAAAGAGGGTTGAGCAAGGCCAGAAGATCGTCACGCCTGGTTCCGAAAAACACCTGCCATTCATCGAGCTCTCCCAGCAGACGCCATTGTGCGAGCCGCACTTGCGCGCTTGGGTCCCAATATAAATGCTGGATCAGACGATCATTGAGGCCTGCGCTGTACGCCGCCAAAGCGAGCGCTGCACCGATCAGAACGACAAGCCCGTAGGACAACAGCAGGCGAATGGCTGAGGGATCCCGCCGAAGCACAGACCCTGCAACATCGAAGGCAGCATGGATTGCGGCAAGTGAAATGGTTACAGCAACAGCCACGCGGCCGCCAAAGGCAAGCAGTGCGGCGCTCAGCATCCCGATATAAGGCAGCCGCCAGCAGCCACGCGTTGGCGCCAGCGACAATCCGATCATTGTCATCACCCCACCGGTCAGCGGATGGTCGTACAAGGCGGTCGGCCTGAACTCCTGCAAAGCCGCATGATACGCTTCATCATTCAGGTAGAAGGGTATGAGTGTAGCATGCGCCATGGCCTCACACAGAGCCAGCGCCGCATTGGCAGCCAGCGCAAGCTGGAGAAGCCGCCGCAGCCAACAGCGATCCTGTGCCGATATGTCCGAGAGCACCGCGGCCAGCAAGCCGGCCGGCAAAAATGTGTCTAGCAAAACGATCAGATTGCCGGTGCCTGTCAGTGCCAGTGCGACGCATAGGCAGCTCAACATTCCCGCAATGAACAGTAGCAGAAGCCGATTCACCCTTAACGACCACCAATTCCGGCGATGTTCGCGGGCAGAAACGGCACTGCAGAGAATGACAGAGAGCGCCAGCAGAAAGCTGCCAGGATGGATTTTCAGGGGCAGCGCGCCACCATCGCGAACATAGGGCACACCCATCCAGGTCAGCAGGTTGGCACTCACGCAAAGCTTTATTAGAACTGCACAGATGCCGAACCGCACGGGAATGCGCATGGCGCGATCGGTCATGCCGGCCGGCGCCGCGCAGTGACCCACCTCCTGATCCCTTGTGCAAGCAACGCCACTTTGGCGCGCGCCCGGCTCAGATGTTTGGGCCATGGTGCCGTCGGGGCGTCATACAACACCGACCCCAATAATCTGCCGCCGGCAAGCTGCACCTGGGCGGCCACCATCTGAACCTCCGCCAAACGCGTAACACCGGCGGCAACGCCAAGCACCGAACCGTGACAGCGTGAAGCCACCTCCACCGCGGCAGGGCACAGATCCAATGGGCCGCAATCGATGATCAGCAGCCTGAAATTCAGATTCATCCCGCCCAGCCAAACGCCAGGCGGTACGTAATCGATCCGGGTGGCCTCATCCGACTGACAGCCGATACCCGCGTGATAGAGCCCAGGCAGTGACGAGTCCGGAACAATTTCCGGCGCGTCGCTCACCCCTTTTTTCGCGCGGCGCCGTCTCACCACCAATCCCGCCGCTGCCGGCGCAGAGACGCCCGCTTGCTGCTCACCAGGCGCGTGCAAACTCACCAAGAGTGTCCGGCCCAGAGTCGCGGTGGAGGCCTCCGCCAGCGAACGCGCGATATGGCTCGGATGAGCACGCGGCGAGGCCTGTATCACCTGCACGACCGGCACATCGATGCCATGGAGCCGCGCCAGTAGCTGAGACAGCAGGGCCAACGCTTCGGATTTTGGCTTGCACCCGGCTCGTAATCGGCCAGCCCCGGCGCCCGAATGCATAGCGCGCGCAACCGAAGGCCTACGCCGCCGCGAAGACGCCAGTGTGTCACTCAAAATGCATCCTCGCCCATCAAGCAGAACGGCGTGCGCGCCAGTATTTTCATATCCAGCCAGAGCGACCAGTTCTCGATGTAATAAAGATCGTATGCGACACGGCGCCGAAGCTGATCGAGGGTTGCGGTGGCACCGCGTGCGCCATGAATTTGCGCCCAACCGGTAATGCCAGGCTTTACCCGATTGCGTTGAGCATATTCGGCCACAACCTCACGCCCCGCCCTGTCGATGTCATGCAGGCTATCCACATGCGGCCTGGGGCCGACCAATGACATATCGCCCAGCAGTACATTCCATAGCTGTGGAAGCTCATCCATGCTGGTCCGGCGCAATATGCGTCCGACCCGCGTGCAGCGCGGGTCGTTACGTTGCGTTTGCCGAAAGCGCGCCGATCCTTCGGGCGCCACGCGCATGCTGCGAAACTTGAAAACGACGAAGCTGCGCCCGCACCAGCCTTGTCTGGTCTGCCGAAATATGATCGGCCCCGGACTGGTCAGGCCAACAGCGATTGCAATCGCCAGCATCAGCGGTCCAAGCAGTATCAAGAGAAGAGAGGCGACCACCTTGTCGAATACGGTCTTCATCAGAAGATCGTGCCGCTTGATCGGCAGATCGGCGAGAATAGCCATCCGAACGCCCCCAAGAATGCGCAGTTCCGGAGAGTCCGAGGGTATCTCCGCCCGGTCGGCGCAAATGGCTACCTGCACCGGCAAGGCCTTTAAACGTTCCACAAGCGGTGGAATCTCCAGCTCCTGGTCGCTTTCCATTGCCAGCAAAACCGAGTCCACGGCACCGTGTCGCCCAAGCTCGAGCAGAAGTGCTATCTGGTCCTGCTCCGGGCGCTCCTGCTGATCTGTTGACGGCGTGTCATACACGCCAACGATATCGGCTTCCGCGCCGATCTGCGCCGCCAGGCGTTCGCGCCGATCGCGCGAGCCAATCACGGCAACAGCCTCGCGCAGCGCCCCATGATAGACCAACCACTGCAGATACCAACTCAGGGCACAGCGTGTAGCAGCCACCACCACCGCGAACATTATCAGCCAAGCAACGCGCCACGGGCCATCAAGGTCCGGGGCCGGCTGGCACAGCACGCCAACCGCGATCAGCAAGCCAAACGTAAACAGGCAGCGGCGTTGTGCGCTCATTATCCAGCCGAAGGTAGCAGCCATGCGCTTCGGATGAATGAAGTCCGGATCACGCAACATTAACGCGACAATCAGGCTGACCAAAACGATATCGCGCGAGAACGGCCACCATGCAGACAGCTCAACCGCCTTGCCCAACACACGGCGCTCCTGAAACGCGTGCGCAGCCTCGCCCAACAGGGCGCATAAAGCGGCGTCCCAAACGATCAGCAGATAGGTGACAAGAAACAGAAAATCCTGCGCATTGCGGGATTTCGACGGGCGCGAAAACTCGGCTCTTAATGCTTCAGTCACGTTTTGTGCAACCGATCTAAAGGTCCGACCCCGTTTTGATCTTATTGCAGTTACGCATTAATTCTGCAACCGAAAGTTGGGCGTCCGTTTCCCCCGACGTGGCCGACGCTACTTGGCAGACAAAGCACACGGCGAGATTGAAAAAAGCCCGCCATCCCATTCGAAAGCAATACAATTTCGGCCAACATCGGCAGCGCCCTGCCGACGCACATCGTCTCTGATCATGCTGCGACACTGTCTCACCAGAGCCGCTTCAGCCTGGCTGGAAGCGGCCAATATCCGTCAGACCGCTCTGGCTCTATGTCTTGGTGTAAATGCTGCCGCGGCGGACACGCCATCCGTCTCACCATAACGACCAAGGCGTGTTTTCGGCCGAATTCAGCCGCCCCGCGTGGCGCCAACGCGGGCGGCCAGTGCCGCCGCCATAAAATCGTCGAGGTCACCATCCAGCACCGCACCTGGATTGCCCCGCTCCAGGCCGGTTCGCAAATCCTTCACCATCTGATACGGTGCCAGAACATAGCTGCGTATCTGATGTCCCCAGCCGATATCGGTTTTCCCCGCCTCCACCACGGCCGAGGCAGCTTCACGCTTCTGCAACTCGGCCTCATACATCTTCGCCTTCAGCATCCCCATGGCGGTCGCCCGGTTGCGGTGCTGGCTGCGATCGGTTTGGCACGCTACGATAATGCCAGTCGGAATATGGGTAATCCGGATCGCACTCTCGGTCTTGTTTACGTGCTGTCCGCCCGCGCCGGACGCACGGAACGTATCCACCTTCAGGTCGGCATCGCGGATTTCGATCTCGATGCTGTCATCAACAACCGGGTACACCCACACACTGGCAAAACTCGTCTGCCGGCGCGCAGCGGCGTCGAACGGGCTGATCCGCACCAGACGGTGAACGCCGGACTCCGTCTTCAGCCATCCATAGGCATTCGGCCCACCCACCTGAAGCGTCACGGATTTCAGCCCGGCCTGCTCGCCCTCGCTGGCCTCCACCATATCAAGCTTGTAGCCGTGCTGTTCCGCCCAGCGCGAATACATGCGCATCAGCATTTCGGCCCAATCCTGGGCCTCGGTGCCGCCAGCGCCGGCATTGATTTCCATGTAGCAATCATTGCCGTCGGCTTCGCCTGACAACAGACTGAGAATTTCCTGGCGCTTTGCCTCCTCTGCCGTCGCCCGCAAACTGGCTAGGCCCTCAGCGACCATCTGCGCCTCGCCTTCAGCCTCAGCCATCTCGATCAGACCAACCGCGTCGTCGACGTCGCTTTGCAGCTTGGCAACACCCTCGATGCCGCTTGCCAGGCGATTGCGCTCGCGCATCAATTTCTGCGCGCCCTCGGCATCGTTCCAGAGTGAAGGGTCTTCGACCCGGTTATTCAGCTCATCCAGTCGGGCGACGGCGACATCCCAGTCAAAGATGCCTCCTTAGCAGTTCCAGCGACTGCTTGATCTGTTCCTGCAGGGCTTCTGCTTCGGCGGCCATGATATCTGGGTGCTTCCGAGTAAGGGGCGCGGTTAGTACAGGCCACCCACGCCGCTGTCCACCCCGGTACCGGCGGAGGGCTTGGCGGCAGGCTGGGTGCTCGGATCGGCATTCGGATCTGGGGTGACCATCTGAACGTCACCGTCCCCACCGGCCACATTGGTGATCTGATCGCCAATGCCGGCGCTGCCAGGTACCTGATCGGGCTTGAACGCATCCACACAATCATGCGTGCCGCACGCCCAATGCGCCAAGGTCACCCCTTCCGGCATCGGAAAATCGAGCACTTTCCTCTCGCGCAGCGCCTCCGTCATGAAATCATGCCAGATCGGCGCCGCCACTGCGGCACCTGTCTGCTTATCACCAAGGGTCTGCGGCGTATCGAAGCCCACCCACACCACCGTCACCAGATCTGGGGTAAAGCCGGCAAACCAGGCGTCGTTATAATCCTGGCTGGTGCCGGTCTTGCCGGCGATCGGCCGGTCCAATCCGATCACCGCGGGTTTGCCGGTGCCGAACTGCACCACGCCTTCCATCATCTTCACCACCTGGAACGCACTTTGCGGGTCGGCAATCTGCGGTCTCGGGTCGCTCAGCACCGGCGGCTGGGCTGGATCGCTGGCGCCAAACACCAAAGAGGGCGGCCGCCAGGTCACATGTCCATCACGATCCTGCACGCTGTCGATCAAGCTTGGCAGAATTTCACGCCCGCCCTCGGCGATCGAGGCATAGGCGCCAGCCTCGCGCAGCACCGTCGTTTCCACTGCGCCCAGGGCAGCCGGCAGCACGCGAGGCATCGAATCCACCAGATGGAACCCGATCGCCGTCTTGGCCACCGCATCCATGCCGATATGCTGCGCCACCCGCACCGTCACCAGATTCAACGATTCTTCCAGCGCAATACGCAGCGGGGTCGGACCGCCAAAATTCATCTCGTAATTGTTCGGATGCCAATCCCCCAGGCTGAACGGCGCATCGTCGAACCGGCTGCTGGGTGAAAGCCCCTGCTCCATCGCTGCCAAAAACACGAATGGCTTGAACGAGCTGCCAGGCTGACGCTGCGCTTGCGTCGCACGATTGAACTTACTCGCCTCGCTGCTCCACCCGCCCGACATCGCCAGCACGCGGCCGGTGCGTGGATCGAGACTGACCAGCGCACCCTCCACCCGCGGAATCTGCCGCAACTCCAGGCGGCCCAGCGATATGGCGGTCGAATGGACATGCCCACGCACGGGCTTTCCATCCTTCACCCGCATCTCCAGCGTGCCGTCTTCGGGCTCCACCATAACGATGTCACCCGGTTTGATCACATCTTCCAGCCGGCCAGGGGAGCCGCCTAAATCGCCATTCGGCAGAACCGGCCGCGCCCAGCGTACATCGCTCAAGGCTATTTCGCCGGTTTTCTGCCCTGAAGGTGCGTCGGCTGAATCCACCGTCCTGGCATCGCTATCCAGATAGCCCAGCCGTGCCGCTTCCGGCGTCTCGTCCAACACCACAGCCAGCCGCCAGTTGGGCAGCATCCCCGCCGGCTTTGCCACCCGCGCGAGCGCATCTTCCCAGTCGCCGGCCAACGCGCTCATGCTGCCGATCCGCGCCACCGGGCCGCGCCAGCCGCCATGACTATGGTCGTAACGCATAAGGCCGTCGCGCAGCGCCTTGTCCGCCGCCTCCTGCAAATCCGAATCCAGGCTGGTATGAACGATCAGGCCGCCTTCGGTTGTCTGGTCCTGGCCAAAGCGCTCGATCAGTTGCCGCCGCACCTCCTCCGAAAACCATTCAGCGCCAGGCACCGTGTCCGGCTTGCGATATTGGTTCGGCACCAGTTTCTCGGCCTGCGCTGCCTGCGCCTCTTCAGGGGTAATGGCGTGGGTTTCGCGCATGCGGTCCAGCACCCAGTCGCGCCTTGCCCGCGCGGCATCGGGATAATGGAATGGATTGTAGTTGTTCGGCGATTTCGGCAGTGCCGCCAGCATCGCCGCCTCGCCCAAGGTCAACTGGTCGAGCGGCTTGTTGAAATAGGTTTCGGCCGCCGCAACCACGCCATAGGCGCCCTGCCCCAGATAGATCTCGTTGAGATAGAGTTCCAGTATTCTCTGCTTGGTCAGAGTCCGCTCGATGCGGATAGCCAGCAATGCTTCCTTTATCTTGCGTTCCAACGAGAGCGTGTTGGACCCAAGCAGCATGTTCCGCGCAACCTGCTGGGTGATGGTGGAGGCGCCCACCGGCCGCCTTGCCTCGCCAAGCCTGCGCATGTCCATATAGGTCGCCCGCAGGATCGCGAGCGGATCAATGCCCTTGTGGTTATAAAAATTCTGATCCTCCGCGGCGATGAAAGCCCGCTTCAGCTGTTCCGGAATCGCGGCGCTCGGCACGAAAATCCGCCGTTCATTGGCCAGTTCTGCCATCAGCCGGTCATCACCGGCATAGACGCGGCTCATCACCGGCGGCTGATAGGTACGCAGCCCGTCCAGCGTCGGAAGATCGGCCGAATACCGGGTATAGAGATTCCACGCCACCAGCCCGCCGGCGCCTGCCCCAACCAGACCGATCGCGAAGATCAGGCCAAACAGACCCCGAACGAACGCCAGAAAGCGGCTTTGCCGGCGGGGCGGCCGCGGCGCTCTTGGCTGCTTTTCAATACGCGGATCAGATGTGGCCGGATCACCAGATATCGGTAAGCGTTCGCGCGGCCCGTCCATGCTTAGCAAGTCCCATTCCAAATCGCGGCTGCAATGCCCAGTCGTGCCACACGGCTGAAAAACGAACGCGGGCGATCAGCCCGGGATATGTGACAGCTGACCTTCGGACGCAAAATAGCCGTCGATCGCACGGCCGATAGCCGATGCCACCATCGCACGATGGCCTGTTTGGCGCAACGCAGCCTCGTCATGTGGGTTGGACATGAAGCCCATTTCCACCAGCACACTGGGAATATCAGCGGCTTTCAACACCGCGAAACCGGCGTGGCGGGCTGGGTTTTCCAGCAACGGCACGCCCCTCCCGAACGATGCCACGATCTGCTGCTGCAGGTGCGCCGAGCCTGCCCGGGTTTCATGCCTGACCAGGCTCGCCAGGATATCGGCAATATGCGGCGATACGCCCGCCATCGCCGGCCCGCCGTAACGATCGGCCGCATTCTCACGTTGCGCCAAGGAGGCGGTCTGCGCGTCGGAGGCACTGGCCGCCAAGGTATAGACACTGGCACCTTGCACGCTGTGGTCCATCACGGCATCTGCATGCATCGAGATGAACAAGGCGGCACCGCGCGCCTGCGCGATGGCAACGCGGTCCTCCAGCGGAATGAACACATCCTGCTGCCTGGTCAAATACACCTGGTAGCGCCCGCTGGCGCGCAATTGCCGCGCCAACTCGCCTGCCGCGGCGAAAGCGATGTGCTTCTCATAGGTCCCCGAAACACCGATCGCCCCGGGATCCTTCCCACCATGCCCCGGATCGAGCACCACCAGCGGCACGGTGTGCGCTGGCTGCACATGTTTAGCAGCCCGGTGCAACGCGTCGGCGCGCGCCACCGACGGCAGCAAAAATGCCGCTCCAAAGCCATGGCCGAGCAGAAGCCGACGCGTGTATGCAGGATCGACCGACATGGTTTAGCTTAACAGATAACATGCGAAAAATCAGCTTAGACCCTGATGAATCATTGGACATGTCATCAGCGTGCCACGGAGCGTCTCCCGATCAGGGGCGCGCAACTTCCAGGTCGAGAAGCGCGCGCAGCTTGCCGATACTGCAATTAAGATTGGCAGCCTGATCCTCTCCAGCGACAAGTTGCGCGGCGCTGATGGCCAGACGCAGACCGCCGCGCGTCGAACTGCCCAGTTCCACCGGCTGTCCGATCTGACATCGTTGGGCTGCCAGCTCCCTTGAGGCAATCGGCATAATGCCAGACACATCCTGGTCCAAAGCGCGATACAGCCCGCGCAGAGAGCCAGGATCCATCCATCCCTCCTTGCTGCGCACCGAAAATGTGAAAACGCTTCGGCAGTCCGACCATCCCATGCCGGTCGGCCGAGGTGCCGGCATCAGCCGAAACCTCTCATCCTGGCTCAATACACAACGAATGGCCGCACCCAGGCCGTCCAGTTGCCGCCGCACAGCTTCGGCCGGCAAAGCGCGGAATGCGGCCATCTCGTGCAACGCCGCCGACCAGCGCAACACCAGCCCAGGGCAGCGGCGGGAGCCAAATCCACCTTGCAGCCGCGCATAGGCAGCAAGCCCCGCCGGCAGCCGCCCGGCGCGCGCAATGCGCTCGAGCCGCTCCCTGGGAAACAGCACGGCACCACAGAAACCAGGGGCGCCAAAGAATTTGGAGCCGGTGATCAGCACCGGAAATCCTTGTTGCAGATACCATCTTACCAGCGCGGGCTCGATCCGCGCCTGGCAGGCATCGATCACAATATCCAGCCTCTCACCAAACGCGCCGGTAAGACGCTGGCACGCTGTCCGGTCCGGCGCGGTCAATCCTGTCTTCGATCCGTCCATCGCGTGCAAAATGACATGGCCGGTTTCGATCCCGCGCCTGATCGCCGCATCGCAATCGGCGACAATGTCGGCAGGTAGCCTCGGCATTCCGTCCGCATCCCGCAGCGCAATCGTCACCAGGCTCGGCCCAATCGTCATTCCATCGATCGGCTGGCCCTTGCCGACCGGGCTGCCGCTCGGCGCACAGGAAGCGAAATGCCTGCCCTGAACAGCATCGGGAACCCCGCTGCCAGTCTCCGACGGACTCATCAAGATGCTGGTAATGGCATCGCCCGGCCGCTCCGCCGCAAGCAAACCGGTCACCACCAGGGCGGCATCCGTCCCCGAGGCCGCCAGCACCGCTTCGGCCAGGTCCTCGACATCGAAATGCCGGAGAAGTGCCATGCTGATCGCCTCTGAGGCACCCGCCAGCGCCGTTGCCGGCGAGGTCGCGAGCGAGGCGGCAATCAGCGCGCGGCGCGCCGTTTCCGCCGCCAGAAAGGCGCCCGCCGACAGGCTGGAGGCGGTGCAGGAGCCAAAGCTGATCACATCCGGCCTTGGCCAGGGCGCACAGCCATATTTGTTCAGCCTGGTCCGCGGATCGAGCGACAGCCTATCGTCCCCGCCGGAGGCAAGCAAACATTCGGTAGGTGCCGCAAGCGGCCAAAGCGCATCGATGCAAGCCAAATCGGGCGAATTAACATCCGGCTCCGGGTCGCCCTGGTCTTTTAACGCCAGGTCGGCGCGGGCCAGAGTCTGACGATCCGGGCACCCGGATGCGAGCGGCCCAAATACGCAGCCATCTGCCTGCGCCGCGCTGTCTAGCCCATGAAGCGCCGCCAAACACCCAGCAGCATGCCCAGCTAGCAGACGTGAAGCCGCCTTGCTGATGCCCGGCATCTCTGAAAGCCACGCCAGTTCTCGCCGGTAGCGGCTTCTCGCAATGCCAGCGCCCGAGCCGGCCGGCTCGGTGTTCAAAACCGCAATGTCAGAGACTGAAGCCGGCTGCCCAGCGGCCAAGCCGTGCCGCAACACCGCCTTATCCGATGGCTTCAGCTGCATCCCGCCAACCTCCAGCGGTCCAAAACTGGGCCATTATACGGGGCCAAGCGCGAAATTCGGCCAAATGCAGCTCGTTACTCTGAATCATCACTATGTGGGCGATTGATGCACAGGATGAACGCGGGTTGGCAGAACCCGGTTCCCGACATGGAGTCATCGGCTACCCGTGTCGCTTTGGCCACAATCCCTCGCGCCAGTGGCGACACAATCCTGGACCGCGCTCGCATCGCCAAGCCGGTGAACCAGCCAAAAGCCCGACCCAAGCAACGCCAGTATCACAAGGATCGCTGCGATCTTGCCGCGTGCGTTGTCTTCCGGCTCGTCAGGTCGGGTGTCTGGCACTAGCTTATTGCTCCCCGCGCAGCAGCCGTAGGGTGGGCTTCAGCCCACCAATTTCTACCCACCCGCACGTTTCCTGCGGCCCGCACGCCGAAAAATGAACCATTCGCGCCACTGGAGCATGATCCGGCACTATGCGGTCAGCTGCCGGATGAACATGCTCGCCAAAACAAAGAACTAGCGGGATGCGACACTCGACAACGATTCGATCAGATTGCATCCCGCTCTAGTGGTGCCAGGTGCCCGGGCTGCCAACACCACCATGGCTGCCAGGGTGCACGCCACCACCCCAGCCGCCGTGGCCGACTCCGCCGAAGCCGCCATGGCCCCAGCCACCGTGATACCAGCCGCCGCCATACCCGTAACCCCAGCCCGGATGATACCCCCAACCCCAGCCGCCGACAGCGATGCCGGTGCCGATATAGCCAGGATAATAGCCGTAGCCGCCATACCCGTACGAGCCGTAATACGAACCATAAGGGGCGTAACCACCATACGGATAGGCATAGCAGCCGCCTAAGGTCGTCGCAGCCAGCAATGCGGCCGGCAAAGCGGCCCGGCGCAGAATGCGTCCAAACATAAAAATTCTCCCTCTCTGCCGGTCACTCGGCCGAGTTCAGTGTCAAACCATTAGGTCATTTACCGCCGCAAGTTCATGGGCTGACTCGCATCGTCACACTATGTCACCCCAGCCGAACCACTCCCGTTACCCAGCGTTACCAGCGCCACCCAGATCCCGCCACGTTTACCGGTTTGATTACCCATATGGCGGCAAGTCTCTAGTCGTTGACTGAGTTATTGATGGAGTATCAAGCGTGTATCTAAACACATTGTCTCGACACGGGAAACTGATGCGCTGTGCGGTCTTGCTGGCAAGTACGAGCCTGTCGCTCAGCGTATCCTTGCCAGCCCTGGCGCAGCCCGCGCCCGGCGGCGAACAATCAGGTGATGCTTTGGCAGGCCAGGACGGCACCAACCCGCCGCCCGTTGCCGGCAACCTCTCGGCGATAAACGGATCGGTGTCGTTCCACGCCGCGGGCGAGACCCAATGGACCGCCGCCACCTTGAACTACCCGGTCACCAACGGCGAAGGCTTTTGGACTGAATCACAAGCATCCGCGACGATCGAGATCGCCAGTGACCGCCTGGTCATGGACGGCTCCACCGAGTTCGATGTCACCACGCTCGACCAGAGCCAGTTTGTCGCCAGCACGCCGCAGGGCGCCATCTTCCTGCAACTCACCACCATGGCCCCGAACCAGACCCTGACGATCAACACACCGCGCGGCGCAGTGCAGATCAGTACAGTTGGCCGTTACGAGATCGTCGCCGGCGATACCAATGACGCAACCACAGTTACCGTCGTCGAGGGCGCTGCCCATGTCTCCGGCCCCAATCTCGCCCTCGATATAGGCCCGCAGCAAACCGCCAGCATTAGCGGCACGGATACGCTGCAAGGCACGGTTGGCGCCATGCAGCAGGATGCATTCCTGCAAGCGCAGTTGAACATTGCAGTGCCTCCGCCGGCACCGGCAGTGCCCCCGCAGGTAAGGAACATGACCGGCGGCGCGGAACTGGCCAGCTATGGCAGCTGGAGTCAGACCGCCCAATACGGCCAGGTCTGGTACCCGAATAGCGTTCCCAGCGGCTGGGCCCCATATCGCGACGGCCATTGGGCCTATGTGCAGCCCTGGGGCTGGACCTGGGTCGACAACGCACGCTGGGGCTTTGCCCCGTTCCATTACGGACGTTGGGTGCAGGTGAATGATCGCTGGGGCTGGGTCGCCGGCGGCGGCGAGCCCGACTCGTTCTATCCGGTCTATTCTCCGGCGCTGGTGACCTTCATCGGTGTCGCCGGTGTTGCCGCCGGTTTCGCAGTTGCCGAAGGCGGCTACGCACCAGCCTGGATTCCGCTCGGGTATCGCGAGCCGTACTACCCTTGGTATCATTGCCGCCCGGATTATTTCGGCCGCCTAAACGCACCCTATGGCGTGTCGCGCACGATCATTGAAAGCGGGCCCACTTACGTGAACAATGTCAATTTCCGCGAGACCAATATCTTTGTGAATCGGCGCGGCGCCACGGTGATGTCGGGAGACGCCTTTGCCCGTGGCCGATCGGTGATGGGCGTCGGCCGGCCCTTACCGGAGCGCGCCTTCGCCGACGCTCATCCTCTCGTGGGTCGCCTGGCCGTCAGGCCAACCGCCTTCACCCCCAACCTGTCGCCCGTTGCCGCGCGCCGCTTCAACGTCGCCTTGCCTGAACATCCGGTTCGCCCGGTCGCCGCTGGCCCACGGATCGTGCCAGAAGCCGTCGGCCTCCATGCACGGCCGGCGCTGCGGCCTGCGGCACTCCCAGGCAACATCCACGCAGTACCGGCGGCGCAAATACCAGCACGGCCAGGCTTTGGTGAGGCCGCGCATGGCACGCTGGCTCGCCCCGCGGTGCCGGAGGTGCGCCCAGGTGCACCCGCCTTGCGGCCAGGCACGGCCACGGAGCACCCAGAGATCCGCGCAGGAAACGGGCTACCTGCTCTGCGCACGCCTGGCGCTCGGCCCGAAATGGTGCCGGCTCGCCCCGGCATCGTCTCGCACGCACCCGGTGAGGTCGCGCATCCGGCCGCGATCGCACCGCACGCCGAATCCCGCCACGGCGAATTCGCGCGCCCTGAAACAGCCCGGCCTGAAACGACTCGCCCAGAGGCCGAGCGACACGCCCCTAATGCGATCGTCTCACATCCGACGCCCAGGAGCGAGGCACCTCGTCAGGCACCGCATGCCGAAGCAATCAGACCCGCAACCCATACCGAAGCACCGCATCCAGAAGCGAGACATGAGGCCCCCGCGCGCCAGGAAGCGCCGCGCCCCGCGCCCCATGCCGAAACGGCCCGGCCTGCGCCGCACGCTGAGGCACCGAGACCAGCCCCGCATGCCGAGGCGCCAAGGCCAGCAGCGCATGCGTCGGCGCCGCCCCACGCGGCCTTGCATCCGGATGACAAGAAGCCGCACCGGTAAGACCGCCGTCATCGCCGCGATGACTGCCCGGTTTCAGCTCCGGGCAGTCATTTTGCGAGCCGCGGCGCAGATTTCAGACGGCAGATACGGCTTGCCAATCACCATCTCCCGCGACGGATCGATCGTGCCGATCCGATCGGGCCGCCCCGTCATGTAAATGATCGGCAATATCGCGTTTTCCACCCGCACCGCCTGGACCAAAGCCTGTCCGTCCAGGCCGCCGGAGAGTTGCATATCCGTCATCAGCAGGCTGATCGTCGGGTCGGCACGGAGCTGAACCAGCGCAGCTTCGCCGCTATCGGCCTCGATGACGACAAACCCGTCAGACTCCAGGGCCTCGGTCAACGTCATGCGGATGAGGAAATCATCCTCAACCACCAGAACTCGCTTTGCGCTCATACCTTCCCGAAAATCCCTTGTCGCCCTGCGCCTGCAGCCTGACAGCCAACGGCACAGACTCCGCCAGGTTGCCCTAGCTCTTTGTTTAGAATGTGTTTTCACCCGCCCATAGCCAGCACAGCTTTTGCCGCCAGCCGAGCAATACCGATAACGCAGCGGGCAGGTTCTTGTTCGAACGGCGTGCGGGGGTGTTCAGCCGAACACAATAGCCTGTGCTACCGCAAACACGTGTCCGGGCCTTCACTTGCCGGGCATACGCGCCGGCATGCTACCATCGGGCCGCGATGAACGATCCGTTTTCCATGCTGGCCGGGTGGCTCTACGAGACCGCCCTCGCCCCGCTGCTCTATCGATTCGACATGATGCAGTGGGAGGATATCGCTTATGGCTGGCTACTTTTCGCCCTTTACGGTATCGCCCAAGTCGCCTTGATGCTGGCCATCTGCTGGCCCATGGAACATTTCCGCCGGCTGGAAAATTGGCCCAATCAAAAGGCCGTGACGGTCGATATTTTCTACACCCTGCTATCGCGCATCGGCGTGATGCCGCTGGTGACCTTCGTTCTCTTCTACCAGTTGCAGGTCTGGCTGAACGGCATGCTCACCGACCAGGGCTGGGTGCCACCCACGATCGAGCGTCTGTTTCCGTTCCTTCTCGGCCGTCAGGTGCTGACGTTCTGCATCTATGTCCTGATCCTGGATTGCGCGGATTATTGGCGGCATCGCCTCTCGCATCAGTTCAGGTGGTGGTATGCTTTGCATTCCGTGCATCATGCGCAACGGCAAATGACCTTCTGGTCCGACGACCGGAACCATGTGCTGGACGACGTCATCGCCTTCTGCTGGTTCATGGTCCTGGGGCTGCTGATCGGCATTCCGCCCATGCAGTTCCCGCTGATCATCCTTCTCCTGCGCTTGCTGGAAAGCATGAGCCACGCCAATGCCCGGGTCGGATTCGGCTGGCTCGGCGATCGCCTGCTGATCTCGCCCCGGTTCCACCGCGCCCATCACGGCGTGCGCGCCGCCGGCCAGACAAGCTGCAATTACGGCGCCATTTTCCCGTTCTGGGACATGGCTTTCGGCTCAGCCGATTTCGACCGGGTCTATGCCCGCACGGGTGACCCCTCCGCCGAAGAAGCCATGGCCACCGGTACCTGGACCCAACAGCAGATCGCCGGATTCAGGCGCTTGGTGCGCCGGCCCAAAATCGTCGCCGGCTGATCTTCGACAACGCGCCGACGACATCGGAAGACGGGTCTATCGCCCGTCTTCCACGCCGCATTTCAGCGCCGCCACCACCCCTTCTTTGGCTCCGCAACAACCGCCTCAGCGCTGCCGATCAACACCGGCTTGATCACTGGCCCCACGTCAGGCGCAGTGTCGGAGGCTACCGGCTCGGTCGCAACCGGCGGCACCGCCGTCTCCACATGCAACTCGGCCTGCTCCAACGCATCGAAAATATCGAGCCCGGAGAGCGCAAACGGATCGGCAGGGGTGGGACCCACATAAACCGGATAAACCGCCTCGCTCAACGGGGCAGGCGCCTCCGCGTCTTCCTCGCCTGGCTTGCGCCGGCGCCGGCCACCGCGCCGGCCACGCTTCGCCCGCGCCGGCTCCGCTTCGGTCTCGCTTGCCGCTACCGGAGCCGCTCCCGCTGCTTCTACAGGCGCGACCTCGACCGGCAACCCGGCCAGATCGCTCGCTTCACCAGCCTCATCATGCCCAGGGACAGGCAGCGTCATCGGCACCGCCGGCGCGACGGCATCGTCCACCGTCATCACGGCGCTGGTCTCGTAAGGAATATCGGGCTGCTCCGTGCCGTCCAGGATCGGCCGGGCGGCCTCGGCAATCACGCCATCCTCACGGCGCCCACCCCGCCGCCGCCGCCGCCGCCGCTTCCTGCGGCGCTCGCCTTCCTCGGCGGTCTCGCCGGGCACGTGGTCGGCATCCTTGGTAAAATCTTGCGCGTCGGCCGGCGCCTTGGCGACCGGCGCCGCTTCGGCCAAAACGACATCCTCGTCATCTTCGGCGGCCTCCGCTTCAACCGGCTCCTCCGGTATCGGCGGCGGCATGAAGGACGGCGGCGGCAGATCCTGCGGGATCGCGGCGCGCAGCCTGTCGATTCGCGTTTGCGCCGGCAGCAGGCTTTCATCGGCGGAGAACGACACGCGCATGCCGAAGCGCTGCTCGATCTCGGTCAGACGCTGCCGCTTGTTGTTGAGGATATAAAGAGCAGTTGAACCAGCGACATAAACCAATATCTCGGCCGCCCGGCGCTTGCCGCCTTCCTCCTCGATCTCGCGCAGAACATGCAAAGCGGCACTTTCCGTGCTGCGAACATGGCCAGAGCCGCCACAATGCGCACATACATTCAAGCTGGTTTCCGCCAGCGACGGGCGAAGCCGCTGGCGGCTGAGTTCGAGCAGGCCGAAATGGCTGATATGGCCGATCTGGATGCGCGCGCGGTCGTTCTTCAGCGCGTCCGCCATCCGCCTTTCGACCATCGCATTGTGCTTCTTCGACTCCATGTCGATGAAGTCGATCACGATCAGCCCAGCCAGATCGCGCAGGCGCAACTGGCGCGCAGCCTCCTCAGCCGCCTCCAGATTGGTGCGCAACGCCGTCTCCTCGATCCCCCGCTCACGCGTGGACCGGCCCGAATTCACGTCGATAGCGACCAGCGCTTCGGTCTGATTGATCACCAGATAGCCACCGGAGCGGAGCTGAACCGTAGGGTTCAGCATCGAATCCAGCATGGTCTCAACCTGAGCCTGGGCAAACAGTGGCTGGCCACCCTGCGGCCAAAGCTGCACCTTCTTCACATGGGTCGGCATCAGCATGCGCATGTAGTCGCGTGCCGCCCGCCAGCCATCCTCGCCATCCACCAGCAACTCGTCCACATCGCGCGAATACACGTCGCGTATGGCGCGCTTGATCAGGCTGGCTTCCTCATAAATCAGCGCCGGCGCCATGGATTTCATCGTCTGTTCGCGAATATCGTCCCACAGACGCAGCAAATACTCGCCATCGCGCTTGATTTCCGGTTTCGGCCGGGCCGCCCCGGCGGTGCGTACGATCAGCCCCATGCCGCGCGGAATTTCCAGTTCCGCGGTAACCTCCTTCAGCCGCCGGCGATCGGCGGCGGAGGTGATTTTCCGCGATATGCCACCGCCCCTCGGCGAATTGGGCATCAGCACACAATAGCGGCCGGCCAGCGATATATAGGTGGTCAGCGCCGCGCCCTTGCTGCCGCGCTCTTCCTTGACCACTTGGATCAGCAGAATCTGCCGCCGCCGGATAACCTCCTGTATCTTGTAGCTACGCATGAAGCGCGACGGCTGCCGCGGCTGGCGTATCTCTTCCGAGGACTCGGTCTCTGTATCACCGCCGATAATCTCCGGCGCGGCGCTCTCGTTTGGCACGCGTTGCACACGTGTGCCCTCGGAGCGTCCATTACCCTGCGCACCGGCCTCTTCTGAAACCGGCTCGTCGTCCTCGCCGGCCGCCTGAAGCACCGGCTCCGCTTCCGGCGGCGCCGGCTCCATCGCTTCTGGCGCAGCGTCGGCACCCAGATCGGCGCCGTCGGCCTCTGCCGCAATGGCCACCGGCATAGCTTCGGACTGTGCCGCATCGGCCGCCTCGGCGGAGGCCGGGGCCGCGATCGCCGCCTGTGGCGCGTCGTCCTCGTCCTCCTCCTCTTCCGCCCTCGCCTCTTCTTCCTGCATCTCCAGCAGGCGCTGACGGTCGGCAACAGGAATTTGGTAATAATCCGGGTGGATTTCGCCGAAGGCGAGGAAGCCATGGCGGTTGCCGCCATATTCGACGAACGCAGCCTGTAGGCTGGGTTCGACCCGGACTACCTTGGCGAGGTAGATATTGCCCTTGAGCTGGCGGCGAGACTGGGTTTCAACGTCGAAATCTTCGAGACGGTTACCATCCAGCACCACAACGCGGGTTTCTTCCGCGTGGCTGGCGTCGATGAGAAGGCGCTTGGTCATATAGTCCAAAACTCCGGAGCCCCGGCGTCGCGCAACGACCCAATGGGGGCGCGGCCTGTCGGGCTAAAAGGGTGGGATGAGGGGGCGTGGCGCACAGGCCGGGCCGGCGACGCAGGAAACCAGGCCGCATTGCGGCCGAAACGGGTGTCCAGAACTCTGTCGCGGATATGAGGTGTGCTGCCATAGCCTTAGAGGGGGTATTCTGACGCGCAGAGCGCGGAGCACGGCGCCGATAGCATGGCTGCACGCCTAACTCACATGAAGCAAACCGCGCCTCACCGCAAGCCCCTGATATCGGTCACTCAAAGAGGTGTGCAGGCTATTTGCGAGCGATATGCCTCAAACCAGCGCCCGGCCGCGTCCAAGCCCAACGCCATGCGCCACCGCCCAGCGCACGTCACTCGCCCTGTGCAGCCCGGTAAGCACCAGCTCTACCCCTACAGGCGCCAGTGTCTTCAACATATCCGGCGCTGCCCGTATCTCGTCGGACAGGTTGACCTGGGCGTAGTGGAACCCGCCCGCCCGCGCATCCAGTATCTGCAGCATCGGCAGGGTCGCGCCCGACAAGGCCAGCCGATAGCCGCGTGACCGCACGAAATTGCGGGCGAACACGAAGGCATCCGCATCCGCCAGAATATCCACCGGCCGCAGGTTGAGAATAACCTTGCCGCGCAACGTCACCGGCAGATTATCATCGAACCGCAGGAAGTCGGCGGCCAGGATCGTTGCCACATTCAGGTTTATCGCGATCGTCGTCGTCGCCCGCAAGGCCAGAGGCAGGCTGAGCATCGCCAGCATGCACCTGTCGAGCGTGCGGGTCAGCCGCTGGAACAGCCAGGGCTGCGCCTTGATACTGCGATCCGGATAGAGGCTGGCCGTGATGGTATCGACAGCGAAATAGCGCTCCTCCCACGCCAATTCGATGTCGATCTGCGTCACCGACGCTGCGTGCCGCTCCTGGGCTGTCAGCCGAACCACTTTGCGCCAGCGGGCAAATTGCGAAAGCTCGGAGCGGGCCAGCACCGCCTCCAATCCAACCAGGTCCGCCACATCCAGCTTCCGGTTGGAACTGAGCTGCGCGTCGGCCTTGTCTTCACCCAGCTCGTCCAGCAGCCAGACGGTCTGCTCCGGCAACTCATAGAGCGAAACAAGCTCATCCAGGCTCGGCACCTGGCCATCCGGCTGACCGGCCAGCAATTCGCCGAGCGCCTCCATCACCGGCTTCAGCTCATGGCCACCGGCACTGCGCCAGATGATCGCCCACCGCCCTCTCGACAATTCGAAAAGCTGGGCGCGCTGCGCCCTGGTGAGACTGTCGATCGACTCACGCGCCAGGCGAAGATGGTGCGGCTTGGCCAAAGAGGGCGGCAGCCGGTCGGTATGCAGCAGCAAGGCACGCCGGCTGGCGCCAACCTGCTCGTTCTGCTCTAGCGCCTCGCGCAACAGCGCCGATTGATCAAGATGCCCCGGAACGTTCAGGCGTTTGTCGTCCACAGCGTCGCGCGGCACCTTCATTGCAGGGTCAGAATGCTGGGATCGAGCAAAGCCGCCTGGGTGCAGCCGGCCCGGCCGGCCTTGCTTTGGCTCGCGCAGCGCGCCGCGCATTGCCTCAAGGTGCAGCCGGATGCATCGCCGCAGACCGACATGCGTTTGGCCGCCTGCACATGCGCCAAAAAAGGCCCCTGGAACCGTGTCACGCCGAAGGATTGGCCCCAGGCCATCGCCTGTTCCGAATCGACACCCTCAAGCACCACCCGGTCCACCCCGATCCCTGCCAGGATGGTTGCGGCGTGCCCGCGCGGATCGGCGGTGATGTCGGCCAGGCCGGGCGACCAGAGAAGTTTCACCCAGTGCGGCGCGGGCAGAAAGTCTCTCGACAGGGTCAGGGTCGATTTATCGATCGGCCCCAGGATCAGCTCCATCTCGGCCAAATCGAGCAGGGTGCGTACATGCTCCAGCACCCCGATATCGGCGCAGGCCTGGAGCAGGGATATTTCGACCCCGATCCGTTGGCCGACCGCGCGCGCCAGCCGCGCCACGCGCGCGAAAGCCGGCGAAAATATGGTTTTCGGGCTGATGTTGATATGGACCGGAATCCTGCCGGCCGGGTCTGACCGCCCACGCCGGCTCAACGTGTAGAGATCGTCATGCATGCGTCGCAGCAGCCGCATTTCCAGAGAAATCGTCAGATGCCGGACCATGAACGGATCGGCAAGCGCCTCGGTCACTGAAACGGGCAGCTTCAGCGGCGCCATCGATATCCGCAACGCCCGAAAGCACGGCGCTAGCCGGGCGGCAAAATCCAGCCTGCGATCAGTGCTCACGGAGACACCTGTCTGCTGAACCATGAACCCGGCGATCGGCAACTGCATCGCAATCTGCTCGAAATCCGCGAGCCCCTGGGAGGTTGTCGGCAAGTCGTCCGTCTGTGCTGCCGCCTGACGCGCATCCGCGGCACGAGCGGTCAGATAGGCCTGGAACGATGCGGCCTCCTGATCCAGGCGCCATGCCGAGACCAGGCGGCTGGGGTCGCGTATTTCCGCCGCGAACAGCTCCTCCACAAAGCGCTTCAAGCCTTCCGGCGACCGGCCCGCCTCAGCCTGCGGCCGGTCGCGCGCCGCCGTGCAGAGCAGCACAAGATCACTGTTGCGCAAGGCAAACACCTGACCGGCCGAGCGCTGCGCACAATCCTGCAAAACCCCGCGCGCCACCCGCACATGATGTGGCCTGGGGCCTGCCGGCGCCATCTGCGACATGTGCAGCACCACCGCCAGCTTACCCTGCGGGCTGCGCATCATCCGTTCGGTCGCATCGGCGAGAACGCGTTCAGGAGGTGCAGCGCCCTGGCTGGGCGCCGCGCCCTGGCCAACCGCCTCGGCGGCGGCAAGAAGGCCAGATGGAGGCCGGGCAGGCTGCGCCTGGATCATCGCGAGGCCGGGCTCATCGCGAGGGTGGCATGCATGGCTGGGTGCGAATGTTGGCCCTCATTTTGACTACAATTGTCGGAAGAAGCGATCGGCCAGCGGTGTTCAGCTTCGCTCGTTCCTGCTTTAAGATGCAGCCAGCATGGTTGATTCGTCGTTAGCGCCTGGAAACCTTCGGCATGGCCTACGCGTGTACGCGATTGGTGACGTGCATGGCTGCCTCGACCGGCTGGTTTCCCTCCATTGGGCGATCACCGCCGACCTGGCGGCGCATCCTGTGGCAGAAAGCGTGCTCATCCATCTTGGCGACTATGTGGATCGCGGCACCGACAGCGCCGGGGTCATCTGGCTGCTCACCGGCACGGTGGCCCCGCCAGTCACCCGCCGGGTCGATCTTATGGGCAACCACGAAACCATGATGATCGAAGCAATCGCCGGCGATAACCCGCGCGCGGCCGAAAGCTGGCTCGAAAATGGCGGCGCCACCACGCTGGAAAGCTACCACGTCCCCGCCGAGGCCTCGCCCGCAGAATGGGCCCAAACCGTTCCCCTCGCCCACCGCCAATGGCTCAAGACCCGCGAATTGCTGCATAAGGAGGATGGCTATTTGTTCGTCCATGCAGGTATCCGGCCGGGCAAGGCGATCGCCCGCCAGCGCCCTGAAGACCTGCTCTGGATCCGCGAACCCTTCCTGAACAGCCAGGAGAAGCACCCCCTGATCGTCGTGCACGGGCACACCCCGCGCACCGAGCCGGACATCCAGCCCAATCGAATCGGCATCGACACAGGCGCCGTGATGGGCGGCGTGTTGACCTGCCTGGTCCTTGAAGAGAACCAAATGCGTTTTCTCACCGCTTAACCGATGCCGGTTAAGACCTTTGGACCAATCCGGTCTTGCTTCGATCGCGGCCCGCGGATACGCATAGCAGGATGAACTCTGACGCAACCGTGACCCTGGACACGGACCTGGCCGAGGCAATCCCCCGATTGACCCGCGCCAGCGTGCTGGTGATCGGCGATGCCATGCTCGACCGCTACGTCTTCGGCAGCGTCTCCCGAATCAGCCCTGAGGCGCCGGTACCAGTGCTGGGCGTGGATCGCGAAGTGGCCCTGCCGGGCGGCGCCGGGAATGTGGTGCGGAACCTCACCGCCCTTGGCGCCGCCGTGGCTTTCGTCTCCGTGGTCGGCGACGACCAGGCCGGCTCGGATCTCACCGGCCTGATCGGCGGCCAACCCAATGTCGAACCCTGGCTGCTCGTCCAGGGCGGCCGCTGTACCACGGTCAAGACCCGCTTCATTGCCGGCGGCCAGCAATTGCTGCGATCGGACCAGGAAGTCACCGGCGCAATTCACCCTAAACTCGCCGAACGCATGCTGCGCATCGCCGGCGATGCGCTGGCCGCCACCAGCGTCACCGTGCTGTCGGATTATCGCAAAGGCGTGCTGAGCGGCGATGTGCCGCAGCGAATCATCGAGGCCGCCCGCGCCGCTGGCCGAAAGACCGTGGTCGACCCGCGCGGCCCGGATTACGACCGCTATGCCGGCGCCGACATCGCCGTGCCCGGCATCCGCGAACTGGAAGCCGTCACCGGCATGAATGTCGGTAACGAGGCACGAATCGCCAGCGCCGCCGCTTGGCTGCGCACAGCCCATGGGTTTGGTGCGGTGGTGGTCAATCGCGGCGCCGACGGCTTGAGCGTCGTCAGCGACGCCCTCACCTTGCATCTACCGCCGGCTGTCGCCGAAGTGTTCGATCTGTCCGGCGCCGCGGACACTGTGGTCTCTGCCCTGGCCGCCGGTCTAGCCATCGGGCTCAGCCTGCCGGTCGCGGCACGGCTGGCGAATTTGGCCATGGGGGTCGCTGCCGCCCAACCTGGCATGGCGGTAGCGCAAGGCACCGATTTGCTGGCGATGCTCACGCCGCAGGGCCGCGCGCTGCGGAAAATCGTCGCCACCGAAGTTGCGGTCGAACAGGTCGATCGCTGGCGCCGCATGGGCCTGCGCACCGCGCTGCTCACCACCACGCCGCGCCGATTCAGCCGCGCCCGCCTGGAAACCGCACGCGCTACCTGCGACCGTCTGGTGCTCGGCCTCGAATCCCCTGGAGAGACCGAGGGGCCAGCCGACGGTGAAAATACCAAGCGCATGCTGTCGGAAGCGGCCGGCCTGGCATCGGTGGACTTGATCTGCGTCTTCCCCGAAGATGCGCACACCGAAACGCTCACCCAACTCCGCCCCGACCTCCTCATCGACGCCACCCCCGGAAGCGCGCTTGCCGAACTCGTACAAGGCTGGGGCGGCGCCGTCGTCGTCGGCTAAGGCATCGTCGGCAAATAAGTGCGTCGGCACGCCGACAAAGATGCCGCTTCAAACAAAAGCGCGAGGGCCCGTTCGACCCCGTAACCCGATTCGGTTAATCTCGAACGGGCCCTAAGCATTGATGCGCGGCTTGGGCAAGTGCTCGGCCGAACGACGATGACACGGCAATTACGAAAAACTTTCTTATTCAACCTCGAAAAATCGCCAAAGACTGACTACTTAGAGATTACCGCCGCCGCGCAAGAACGTGCTGTTCTTGCACACCTACTCGCAACTCAACGCAAACCGATCCACCGGATCAATCACCGCTTCCAGCCGGCAGGCCGCCAGCGTTGCAAACCGATGCATCAGCGCGCGCCGACGCGCCGGCGCCATCCGATGCAAAGGCGCCTCCCGCAGCATCACCGCCTCCTGCCCCGCCGTCACGATCAGCCCCACATCCGGCGGCAGCAAATCTTGCGGAAAATCCGCATCCACAGCGAAATAAAGCCAGTCAGAGAAATCGCGATACTCCGGCCATTTGCCGTCGCTCAGAAAATCGGAAGCCCCCGATTTCACCTCTATGCATGCGAAATCGCCATCACGCCGCAACGCCAGGATATCCGCCCGCCTGCCATTGGCCAGCACCACCTCATGCAGCGGCGCCCACCCCATGTCGCGGCAGAAGCGAGACGCCGCGCGGCGGATGGAAGCCGAACGTTCCGGCAACGAAAACCCGATGCCACAACGCGAATCAGTAACCTTGCCCTGTGCAGGAGGCAGATCGGCAATACGATCGGCAAGCGAACGCCCCATCCCCAAAACCCCGGCTAATCTTCGTCGTTCGTCCGCCGCACCAACACCTCGCGCTTGCCCACATGGTTGGCGGGCGTCACAATGCCTTCCTTCTCCATCTGTTCGATCAACTTTGCTGCGCGGTTATAGCCGATCTGCAAATGGCGCTGGATGAAGCTGGTGCTCGCCTTGCCCTCCCGCGCCACCAGCGCCACTGCCTGGTCGAACAAGCCCTGTTCGCCCTCGCCGGCCGCGGCGATGCCGCTCAGCATCGCATTGCCGGCGCCCTCATCGTCCATCGGCTCGGTCACCTCATCGAGATAATCCGGCGCACCCTGCTGGCGCAGGAAGGCCACGGTGTCTTCCACCTCCCTATCCGTCACCAGCGGGCCATGCACCCGGGTGATCCGCCCGCCACCAACCATATAGAGCATGTCACCATGTCCCAGCAGCTGCTCGGAGCCCTGCTCACCCAGGATGGTCCGGCTGTCGAACTTGCTGATCACCTGAAAACTGATCCGGGTCGGGAAATTCGCCTTGATGGTGCCGGTGATCACATCCACCGACGGCCGCTGCGTCGCCATGATCACATGGATGCCCGCCGCCCGCGCCATCTGCGCCAGGCGCTGCACCGCCGCCTCGATCTCCTTGCCGGCCACCATCATCAGATCGGCCATCTCGTCGATCACCACCACGATGAATGGCAGCATCTCCAATGTCAGAGGCTGCTCCTCGAAAGTCGGCTTCCCCGTCTCCGAATCGAAGCCGGTCTGCACCCGCCGGCTGATCACCTCGCCCTTGGCCCGCGCCTCCTCCACCCTGTCGTTGTAACCACCCACATTGCGCACCCCGAGCTGGCTCATTGCCCTATAGCGACGCTCCATCTCGCGCACCGTCCATTTCAGCGCGGTCACCGCCTTGGCCGGCTCTGTCACCACTGGCGCCATCAGATGCGGAATGCCCTCATACACCGACAATTCCAGCATTTTCGGATCGATCAATATCAGCCGGCACTGATCCGGCGACAGCTTGAACAGCAGCGAGAGGATCATCGCATTGATGCCCACCGACTTGCCCGATCCGGTGGTGCCGGCGATCAGCAAATGCGGCATGCGTGCCAGGTCACTCACCACGCCGTTCCCGGCGATATCCTTGCCCAATGCAATCGGCAGCTTGCCCTGGTGGCGCGTCCAGGCTTCGCTTTCCAGCAATTCCGACAAAAACACCGTCTCGCGTTTCGCGTTCGGCACCTCGATGCCGATCACATTCCGCCCAGGCACGGTGGCGATGCGCACCGCCGTCACCGACAGGCTGCGCGCCACATCATCGGCCAGCCCGATCACCCGTGCGCTGCGAATGCCCGGCGCCGGCTCCAATTCATAAAGCGTCACCACCGGGCCTGGGCGAATATCCCTGATGTTGCCCTGCACGCCGTAATCCGACAGTACCGATTCCAGCAGCCGCGCATTGTTCTGCAGCGCCTCCTCATCCGGTCCCGCCGCGTGCCGCGATGGCGGCGAATGCAGCAGGCTATTGGGCGGGAAACGCCAACCGGCCTCTTGCAGCGGCAGGCTCTCCTGCCGCGCCGGCATCGGCTTTCGTTCCGGGGTGAATACGCGCGCCTTGATCAGCGTTTTCGGCGGCAGCGGCACGGCTGTTGCCTGGCTGCCCGGCGGACGCACCACCGTCGTCCGTGCCGGTGGCGGGATGGAAAGGCTGGAAACGGTCACCGCCGGCGCATCGACCGCATGCTGCGCTTCCTCCTCCGAAACCGCGCGGGCGCTTTTCGATCCGCCTGCCCTGGCCAGCAAATCCACCATGCTCTGCCCGCCAGAGGCGCCAACCCGTGCCGCCCCCGCGGCCGTTCGCCCGGCGACCCGCCACTCGCTCCTGGTCAACCCCAGGCTGGCCGCGGAAAAGCCGGCCGCCAACACGGCGGCACCCAGGAACACAACGACACCATCAAACGGCCCAAGCGCGCCCCGCGCCATATCCGCCAACGTGGTCGCAAGCAAATGCCCAGCAGCCCCGCCCAACCCGGCGCGGGTCGGCCAGGCAAGCGTGCCCTGCACCATGGAAAGCGCCGTCGCCAAGGCCGGCAATGCCAGCAATGTCGCCGCCAGCCGCAATCCCGGATTACCCAAGCCTCGCCTGCTGGCAATCCGCCATGCCCAGGTGATCATTGCCAGCCCTGGCAATACCCCGGCGATGCCAAATCCTTGCAAAAACATGTCGGCAATCACCGAACCCACCGGCCCGGCCAAATTGGTCGCATGCTGCGAGGTCGCGGTATTGAACGACGGATCGCGCGGATTGTACGTGCTCAGCGCAACCAGCAGAGCAATGCCACCCATGGCCATGCCAACGCCAGAAAGTTCGGCCATGCGGCGGCCGACGATCTCGCGGATCGCCGGCGATGCAAGGCTACGGGACGGCAAACGCGCCTGGGCAGCAGAGGCCATGAAGCGGCTCCAAGGTCTGGGTGAACCGGACGCTCAGCCCGGAAAACCGGGCCGGGCTTAGGCTGAGATCAAGCCTGAACTCTAGCCCACAAGCCGTTGGAGGCGCTAGCGCTATCGCTTACCCTTAGGGCCCGTTCGAGATTAACCGAATCGGGTTACGGGGTCGAACGGGCGCCTCACGCCTTTGTTTGAAGCGGCATCTTTGTCGGCGTGCCGACGCACTTATTTGCCGACGATGCCTTAGCGCCCGCAGCTCATCTGTAAGGCTACTCGCTCTTGAACCCCTCATCCTCGGTGTCGCGCTTCTTCTTCTTCGCCTTGGTCTCGACGATGTGCCACAAGACATCCACCTTCCCGTTGGCAACCGGCTTGTTTTCGCCGCTGATCGCCACCGAAACCGGGAGTTTTGCCGCCTTGTAGGTGGCGAAAATGGCCTGTTCTGCTGCCATGATCTTTTCGTTGCTCAGATCGTCACCCGGCTTCAGCCCGCTCGCCGCCGCCAGGGTGTCGGTTGGGATGGAAACGTTGCCGTCAAAGATCTCCGCGTCCAGCTTCGGCGCCACATGCGTCACCACCGGCGCATGCACGCCCTGGTCGTCGATGGTAAATACGACCTCGCTCTTTGGCCCCTGGGTCTTCACCGAGGGGGTCACGGTGCCCAGAACATGCGCGTCCTCCAGCACTTTCGAGATCGCATCCCGGTCGGCGATAATGTCGTTCACCGTCACCTTGCTGCCAGGGTGCTCCTGTACTACCGCCAACAATTTATCGGTTGTCACCGATTTGTTGCCGGTAATGGTCACCTTGCTGACGTTATAGGTCGTATCTGCCCATGCCGCAGGAGCTGCCAGCAGGGTGGTGCCGAACAGCAGCGCGCTGATCGAATGTCGCATTATCGTCTCCGCCTGATTTGCAGAGCGATGCATCGCATATGGTGGCGGTGCGTCAAGACGACGCACTCACGGAGGGCGCAGAAATCAACCTTCCCTGGCCGCGCCGCGCGCCCATCTCTCCCTTATGCTCCAAATCCTGCCGCCACGCCCGCCTTTGCCAACCCGCCAAAGAACCCAGCTGGAATCCTTCCTGGTCCTCAGGCGCAACATGCTGGAACTGTGGGGCGAGCGCGCCTACGAGACCGACATTCTGCCAGGGGCCTTCCTTGGCCGCAGCCAGATCATGCTGAACGCGCCGGAGGCCATTCGCCATGTTCTGGTGGGCAATGCCGACAATTATCATCGAAACCCGGCGACCAGGCGCGTCCTGCGGCCAGTGCTCGGCAGCGGCCTGTTTCTGGCTGAAGGCGAAGCCTGGCGTCATCAGCGCCGCACCATCGCCCCCGCTCTGGCGCCGCGCAGCATGCCGATCCTCGCCCGCCATGTCGTGGAGGCAACCAGCGCCGCGGAAGAGACTTGGGCGAAACTCACCCATCGGCCGATCGAATTGCTACCCATCCTGCAGCACCTCGCCCTCGATATCGCGGGAAAATCGATGTTCTCGCTGGAGATGTCGGGTTTCGGCGCCGAATTGCGCCGCCTGCTTCTCAGCTACGGCAGAAACCACGCCCAGCCCAGCCTGTTCGACCTTATCCTCCCCAGCTCGATCGCCTCCTTCGCTGACCGCGGCCGGGCCGCCTTCCGCCAGGAATGGCTCGGCTTTCTCGATCGGGTCATTGCCGCCCGCGCTGGCTTGCGCCAAGCCGATGACCGTCCGCGCGACCTGTTCGACCTGCTCTCAGCCGCGCGCGACCCGGAGAGCGGCGCCGCCTTCGATCATGCACAATTGCGTGACGAGGTCTCCACCATGATCCTGGCCGGCCACGAAACCACCGCCATCACCCTGTTCTGGTCATGCTACCTCGCGGCCCTCTACCCCGAGCAGCAGGAGAGGTTAGCGGCCGAAGCCGCTGGCGTCGATCTTGGCCCGGAGCAAGCCATGGAGGCGGTGTCGGCACTGCCATCCATCCGGGCACATATCGACGAAGCCCTGCGGCTCTATCCGCCCGCCTTCCTGATCGTGCGCCAGGCACAGAAGGCCGATGTGATCATGGGCCATACCGTCTCTCCCGGTACCGTCGTCACCATCTCGCCCTGGGTTATCCACCGCCATCGCGCCCGCTGGCACAACCCTGATGGCTTTGAGCCCGACCGCTTTCTGCCGGGATCGGCACCGCCGGAACGCTATGCCTATATGCCGTTCGGCGCCGGCGCCCGCATCTGCGTCGGCGCCCAGTTCGCCCTGACCGAAGCCACGCTGGTGCTCGCCAGGATATTGAAGGCGTTCAAGCTGGCGCTCTCCGGCACTGGCGCCGTTCAGCCGCGCGCGATCGTAACCACGCAACCCGACCGCCCCGTCCGCTTCGTCCTCACACCACGCTGAGGCCGGCAGGCTGAAGCAACCATTGGACCGCCGGCTTCGTTACCCAGCAGAGCCGCGCCAATATTCTCGCGGCCGACCATCATGTTTTTCGAGGAGATTGTCTCATGCGCAAGCCGCTCATGGCATCCGCGACCCTATTGGCCCTGGCTTCCAGCCTGCCGGCCTTCGCCCAGGCCCCGACGCCGCCTGGCACCAGCACCGACCAAGCCCGACCAGCCGCCACCGTGCCCGATGCAAGCGAGGCCACACCATCAAAGCCGAGGCACCATCACCTGGTGAACAAGATTTCCGACTCCGACTCCACCACGACATGGGCGCACCAGCCAGGCACCGGCGAAAGCGGCCCTGCCTCCTCGTCCGCCAGCAATATCGACCAGTCGGATAGCCACTCATCCATCGCCCCGCATTTCCCGCAGCCCAAAGCCGGCGAGAACGCATCGCCGGAGGCCTATCTGCGCGATGCGCAAGCGGCCCTCGCCAAACGCCACACCGGCGAGGCGCAGCAGGCCCTGGAGATGGCGGAAACCCGCCTGCTTGATCGAAGCACCGCGCCGGACGCCGCCAGCATGCCCGACCAAAGCCCGGAAATCCGCCAGGTTTCCCAGGCACGCGCGGCTTTGGGCCATAGCGACATGGCGGGTGCCAAATCCGCCATTCAAATGGCACTCGCCAACGCCCCAGCCCCATCGGCCGGCCAGATGAGCCCGATGTCTCCAGCGCAAACAAAATAGCATGGCCGGGCATGTCGGGCCGGCAACGGTGCAAGCCTGACATGCCGCAGGAAATCGCTTTTTTCTCGCATCTGCGAACGCCAGCGCCTATCTACGCCCAGACACGGCTCAAAAGGGTCTGACCACCAAGTCAGGCCCTTTTCGTATAGGCCGCACCCAAACCTCGACCAACAGAAGTGCCCCCATGGACATCCGCAACATCGCCATCATCGCCCACGTCGACCACGGCAAGACAACGCTGGTGGACCAGTTGCTGAAGCAGTCCGGCGCCTATCGGGAGCACCAGGCGGTGGTCGAGCGCGCGCTCGACCGCAACGACCTGGAGAAGGAACGCGGCATCACCATCCTGGCCAAATGCGCCAGCGTGGTGTGGAAAGAGACCCGCATCAACATTGTCGACACCCCTGGCCACGCCGATTTCGGCGGCGA
>Ga0116229_10000243_pt1 | contig 64593 bp, 46 predicted proteins | sample S1TSphgellanicum_3_FD_87313 | JGI IMG/M metagenome (GOLD analysis project Ga0116229, IMG submission 87313) | Host-associated microbial communities from peat moss isolated from Minnesota, USA - S1T2_Fc - Sphagnum magellanicum MG | ecosystem: Host-associated > Plants > Peat moss > Unclassified...
CGGCCCCTTCTTTCTGTTTTTTTTGTGGTGTTTTGGGCGTCTGTTTGTTTGTGTTTTTGTGGGGGGGGGGGGGGGGGGCCTGCATTTTTCCCTGCCTTCTGTTTACACACCAATTCGGACCAGGATTTCCTTCCAAAAAGACTACAAACCCAGTTTACTTGTAAGAGTACTGAAATTTAATGAGCAAAATACTTGAAAGTGCAGGAAGTGGGATACCAATGAATGTAAATAAGTGGTTAATTCTTCATGACTGACTATTGCTTAGCAGCCAACATTTTGACTAAATCTTCCAAACTGCTTGCGGAAATGAAACCTGGGGCAAATTGGTTCAAGAAGTTTCTGAAACACCATTGTTGGTATCATCCACCATCTATTGTTGAGAGCTGATGAAGTCAGTAGGGGGAGTAATAGCAGCTACTTGTTATCATTTATCATAAAAGGAGAAACAATTGCTACTTGTACAAGCAGTGTAGGTAGCCAACATTTGGATGGCACCCAAATATACAGAAACTTTTTAAAGTTTTTCAGTACACTCCTCCCCTCCTGTCTCTACAAAATTGATTCTAGCAGAAAAATAGATCTGACATAAAATCAAGGCTCCAGCAGGCACATTGCTCATCTCAAATAGGACATATTGTAGTGACCCTATCAAGGAACCAAAATACAGTTCCCAGCCCCCACCGACACTTTCTTGAGACCTGATTAGGTATAACACAGTCTTCAGAGGTAAGCTAGACAAATTTTATCTGCCTTCCTCGATTCGGGCTTCCATTAGTTTTGTATGTGGTGTTGAACCATAATCAATGGGTGCATACTCACCGCTGTAGTTGCTGCTGGAATAACCCAAGGGTTCAGGAGGAGGTCGGATTGGTAAATCACTTCGTGCACCCACTGTTCTAACACTGCTGGCTACTGATGAGCCAGCTGACCGCTGCCTTAGATGCACAGGGCTTTGTGAGGCATTCCATTGCATAGGGCCACCAGTTGACCTTGGTGGTACCTGACCGTTCCCAACTCTCACTGCCATTGGAGCCTCTTCTGGAACATCGATTGCAGCCTCTCCAGAATTGAAATCAGATTGCATCTCTGTGCTGGATGGATTGGCATCATATTCACTTGAAACTCCTGATGTACTTGCATATTCACTGCCTAACTGTTGGCTGCCAAGTGCAAGTTTTCGGAACTTCTGCATATCCGCATTATACTGCTGCGTGTCATAGTCTGAGCTCCCTCCACCAAAACGACTACCACCAAAGACAGCATTGTGCTCAACGCTGTGACCTGGCTTTAAGCCTTGGTATAGGCCAGCATTTTCTGCATCACTTTCCAGTGCTCGAACAACCTGCTCCAAGATCAAATCAGAAGTCAAAAGCCTACTTCTGTAAACTCAACTTAAGCAGAGAACATAACATATTTGAGAAGGTATCAATCCATGAATAGAGTGAGAGTTGAAGGATTTGACTAACCTGGGCCATTTTGGGGCGCTTGGATGCAGAATGGCGTACACAAGCAGCTGCTGCTTCAATCATACGAAACATTTCCTTTTCATCATAATCATTTCGCAGTTCTGGGTCCACAATCTGGTCAACATTCCCATCTTCTAAAGCCTGTGTCATCAGCGGACGGGCCCACTCAGCCAAGCTCTCATCCCCAAGTGGCTGTCTTGGATCGACAGCTTTTCGTCCAGTTATGAGTTCCAACAACACCACACCAAACGAGAACACATCTGATTTTTCTGTCAGCTTGCCACTTGCTGCATATTCTGGAGCCAAATATCCAAAGGTGCCCATCACACGGGTTGTCACATGGGTGTTTGCATCTGAAGCCAATTTTGCAAGTCCAAAATCTGCAACCTGTTGAAACATTATCTCCATAAGTACCCAAGAACTTCTTTGTACTTACAATGCAAGTCAACCTGTGTGTACTTGAGGGATGACCAATTGATTAGATTATAGAGATTTCAGATCTGGCAGCAAACCAGGAAAAGAGGAAATTAATCATTAAAAATGCAAATGAAGGTTTACATACACCTTCTGTTCCTAGTAAGATATCCACATCAAGTTCTCCAAAAGCATACCTGAGCTTCAAAGTTGTTGTCAAGCAAAATGTTGGAGGCTTTGATGTCACGGTGTATGATACGGGGGTTGCAGTCTTCATGAAGGTATGCAAGCCCACGTGCAGATCCAACTGCAACTTTCACTCTTGTAGCCCAGTTCATCACAACCCCTCCCTTCTTGCCTACATACCCCGAAATTCATCCAACAAACCCACATGAAATCACACAACACAACTAACCTTTACACTGACTCAAGTTAAAACACTGTACCCCTTTCACAGATTGGGATTATAAAGTAAACATTTATGGCTTACCATGAAGATGATCCGCAAGGGTGCCATTAGGAACAAAGTCATACACCAACAATCGCTGGGTGTCAGCAATGCAATAGCCAACAAGAGACACCAAGTGACGGTGATGAACACGGCTGATGATTTCAACTTCAGCTCTGAATTCACGGTCGCCCTGACCCCCACCAACCGTAAGCTGCTTCACTGCAACAACTTGACCAGATGGCAAGTGTCCTTTATAAACACGTCCAAACCCACCTTCTCCAAGAAGGTTAGAAGCTGCAAATCCATCCGTGGCAGAGTACAACTCATCATAAGTGAACCATGATCTGGAGTTCCCAACACTTGGGGAGCTCTGTGGGAGTGGTGGGACAACTTTTCCACCATTGCCACCACCACCTGATCCTGCCACTGCCATATTGTAGCCTGAGTTCGGGTCAGATGGGGGCACATATGGATCAGAGCGGAACTTCCTACCGCCTGCTTTGAGAGCACCTGCACCTCCTGGCCCCACAAATAGTGCCTCTTCACCCCCCATGCCATCATCCTTCCTGTTTTTCTTCTTGAAGCAACACCAGAGCAACAGTGAGAGAAAGATGACTGCTATCAGCCCCCCTCCTGCAGCTATTCCAATCACAGCTGCTGTTGGAAATGAGGTAGTAGAAGGGGATGGAGCATTTGCATTTGGAGGAGGTGGGGGAGGAGAATTAAGGCTCCTGTGAGGTGGAGGAGGACTATTGCCAATGACAGAGGAAGGTGGGGCTGGCGGTGAAGGAAAGGTTGGAGAGGAGTTGGCAGGTGATGTGGGAGGTGTGGAACTGGATGGGGGTGGGGGTGGGGCAGGGGGAGAAGAAGTAGGACTTGGGATGATGGGAGGTGAAGGTGCAGGAGGAGCATTGTTGACTGGAGGCGGAGGTGATGGTACAGCTGGGGGGGGAGCCAATGGAACTGGTGTGGGTGGCGGGGGAGGGGGAGGGCTGGGAGAAACAACAGGTGAAATGAGAGGTGGTGAAGATGATGCAGGTGGAGTTGCAGGAGGTGTAGTTGCAGGAGGCAGACTTGTCGTAGGCGGACTTGCAGGTGGTGGAGCACCACCTGAGGGTGGTTGAGATGAGGGACTAGGTGTTGTTGGTGTTGTGCTCCCAGGACTAGGTCCCCCTGCTGCTGGAGCAGTCGTTGACATATTTCCAAATAGTAAAAAAAACACAAAACCCAAAAACCTCAAGAATGAATATCACTTGCTGCAAGTCCTTGGGCCCCCAGTAGAGTTCTAGCAAAAAAGCCCCGTGAAAACCGCCACCACTGCCACAGGTGTGTTTGTTTATTCAAGAAAGTGTTTCCTTTAGCTGCTGGTCCTCCTGCTGCTGCTGCTGCTGCTGCTGCTGCTGTGTCCAGCCAGCTTCCTTCAGTATAATCTCTGATAGGAAACCAAACCTCCAGTTGCTGCTGTCATGAACTCCATTTGCCGGTTTGCAGAAAAGTTTTCAAAGCGCCTTTAATGAACATGAGAAAGTCATGCTGGCGTTTGATGGGTGGTGCACCTGTATGTGATCAAATCATCAGCAGAAGAAGAAGAAAGCCAGCCCCCCCTCCTTCTCCTACTCCTCAGAAACACAGGGCAAAATCCACAGTGCCCATCATCCCCAGTCTCCAAACCAAAAAAATAATACCCAACAAGTGTTGGAATGTCCGTTTCTGGTGACCACCCAGCCACCCTCCGTTTTTTTTTACTTCTTCTTCTTCTTCTGCTTCACTAGGCAACAGAGAATGAATGTCTTTCTTCTTCTTCTTCTTCTTCTTCTTCTTCTGCTTTTTCCGTTTCTTTCATAGCTGATGACTCTAGCCTCTAAAACAATGCTGCAACACACACACCCAAGTCTCGAAAATCCCAAAAACAGCAAGACCAGCCACATAAAAACGAAGCCCTATTCATCCCACCCAACTACTGCCAAAAAAAAAACTCCAGAGAAAAAAACGTAGACACCCAACAAGCCCCTTTGTGTCTTCCTTCCTACTTCAACCCAACCCAAAGCAAAAAAAACAAAAAGATAAAATACCAGAAGAATCACGAAAACGAAAAGCTTCGCAAGAAGGAGAAGAAGCAGAAACTCACCTAAAGATCACGTAAGCTTCAGAAGCGGACGTGAACTAAACCTCAAAACCTCGGGTACGTAGATCCGCAATGCGTACTTTGAGTGCAACCACCAATGTCGACAGAAACTCCGCAGCGTCGATTCTCTAAGCTTGAAGAAAGAATCAAGACTAATGCGATCGCGTAGTTGACGGATCCGTTGTAGTTCCGTATAGTTCTCGTGAATGGGAGTTGTTGAGGGAGAGAGAGAGAGAGGACGGCAACGACGAAGGGGGAGAAGAAGGAGGAACAGGAGGAGACTCGAGAGCGGCGAGAAAAGAAATTGTCTGTGGCTGCCTGCGGGAAGAGAAGAGAAGCGAGCGCAACTGGCCGCGGTTGACCGCAGCGGACGCGAGCTCCGGGTGGTGGGCACCGCGGCGGAGCAGCAACAACGCGGCTGCAGGAGATGACAGACGACGACCCGGCCCGGAACAGCGTTTCCGTTCCGGACGGCCGGCCGGCCGGCTGCAGCAGCCTGAGAGTAAATCAGTAAAAACCTAACCGCTGGTAAAAAGGTAACTGGTATACAGATAACTGAGCAAAAGTCCCTGGAAAAACGGTAACTGGTGAGAAAGTAATAGATAAAACGGCAAATGGTGAGAAAGTCATTGGTAAAACAGTAACTGGTAAAAAGATAACTGGTGAGAATGTAAATGGTAACAAGTAACTGCGGATATGTTACTTTTTACTGAGAAGTTAATGGTAAAAGTAACTGTGAGTAAGTTCCGATTTGTACTAACGTGGACGACTTTGATGACTGTGATTTACCCTTTTTTTTCCCCCCCTTTTTTTTTACTGAAGCGTATTTTCCTTTTACATTTAAAATCCCAAATTTGACCTGTTTGGTCTTATCATCCATGAATAGATAGCTTGGTTGTAGGTATTAATTTAAATTTTTTTGGGGAATTTTTCTCATTCATCCAAAGGTATTAAGGTTTAGTGTTTTTGATTAAAAATAATTTGAATTATCTTTAATTATTTCAGCCTTTTTTTTTTTTGATAAATAGGCAATGGTCCTCATAACTAAATTTTTTTATACTTTTAGGCTTATTTTTTGCAGAATGTAACATATATTTCCAAATTCTGAACATTCTAAAACATGTTCTTAAAATGTTCAATAATTAGGGTCATCTAGCCTACTACCCTTGTGACATGACAAAAGAGAGAACAACTTGCTCATGTTTTGTGCTCTCTAATAACCATTTTTAAATGAACACTAAAGTAAGAGAATAAACTAATCCTTAACTCTCTATCCCATTCACATAAATTAACCTAAAAATGACTTGCTAAGTGAGGGTCTCTCATTGGAGTTAAGGAGTGGGGAAAATGCCTTGGGATACCTATCTTATCCCTAGGAATTTATTATTATTATTATTATTATTTAAAAAAAGATTTGGCTTCAAGTTAAGGTGGGACAAGGAGGTTAGTTTGATCCTTTGATTCTTAATTAAAAGATTAAAATTTCATCTCTCTTAATCCTTGTTCTAACCACCTATGATTTAAAGTTCCATCTAAATTTTCACCCTACGATTAGAATTGCTCAATGTAAGGTTAAATTAATCCCACAATATTATTTCTATTTATCCATTTTGTGGACAATGCAAGGGTTAGTTTACTCCTTGAACTTTAATCATTTTTAAACCCCCAACCAAGAGAGGGTTAAATGGAACAAAAATGCTCACTTACTATCCCTTAGTGTGAATCGAGTTGTAATATTTGGTAAATCCCTAGCTAGTGGGGGCGGGGGATAATGAAAGTTCTTAAGCCTATTCCATAAGAGTAAAAGGGATCTTATACCTACAAATAGGCATAATTTTCCCACCCATTCTTAAGGAGTAGGTATAAGAACCCACCTCTCCAAAGACACCAAGAAATTTCTTGGAATGCTGTTTAGGGCCTTCTTTTTCACACAAAGGAGGCATGTAAATAATACGCCTTCAAAGGTCAAACAAAAACTTGGTGTACACATATTCCTTGCTTCAGAATTTTTAGTATGGAAAATTTATATGCCTATGCATCCTTTAGAAAACAAGCCATCCTTTTATTGCACAAAAATTTGCCTTTGAAAGTCCCGATTTCTAGCTTACTCTTTGCCTCCGTTGGCATGCCTTTTCTTCATTTCACATTGTTCTCGATTGAGTGCTCCTCCCCTAAGTAGAGGAGGTTATTGACATTCATCCGTTGAATGCAAGTTTCAACCCTTTCCAACTCAATCATCCCCCTAAAGAAGGTTTTTGACATTTGTCCGTTGAATGCAAGTTTCAACCCTTTCCTTTACCATAGAACATGGGGCATTGGAATTGAAATATACCAAACAATTCTTGGCTTTTTTGTTCACAAACATTTGTTCTTCTCTTTGGATTTATTTATTTATTTGTTTTACTTTTTAAAATTTTCAGCATTTCTAAAAATAATATAAATCGTGCTGAAGTCACCAAGGTACTACAATAGTGTTAGAAAATTATGTTTGACATAAATATTATATGCGATTTTTTCCATGAAACTTATTAGTTACTCAGCAAGGTGGACTTTGCTTATAAAACCTGCCAAACTTTATTTCAACAGAACATAGAAGAAGTTAGAACAAAGAGAGAGAGTGGGACCTGGGAAGTGGAAAAAGGAAGAGAGATGACAAGATCCGAAGCCAATTAGACCATTTTTGGGACTATTGGTAGGTAGTCTCAAGTGCTGAAGTCAATATTATATTTCAAAAGATTTCTTCATTTCCCTTCACACAAAAAATGTGTTCTTTGATAAGTGTTTTTGACAATTTCAGCATTTCTAAAAATAATATAATTTGTGCTAAAGCCAGCCAAGGTACTATGGTAAGTAAACTCAGTGTAAATGTAAAACCATTACACACTTACACAGCCCAATTCATTAAACTTGCACTTTCCTCAGTGAATATATATATTTATTATTTATTCTTTATAAAAAAATTTGAACTTACCATTACATGAAGTGGAAATTATTCTCATATACACTAGCAAGAATCGCAACACCAACATTTAAGGTATAATTGGAAGGCATGGAAACAAAGTACTCAATCTCATCCTTCATCCTTCATCTTCTGTCCAAGTAGCTACAAAGGTAAGGCACGTGGTGGCCTACTAAGTATAAGAGAAGGGCCTGTACGCAGGTCCTTGTCCTACGTAAAGCAGAGCTGGGGTTTTTGCACTTTTTAGAAAATAGTGACAGGCTGGCTGGTACCTTCCGCTGGCCAGAAGATCCCAGTACAGCCTGGCTGGTACCTTCCAACGCAGAACATCCCGCTTGGTGAAAACAGGTTTCTTCAGACAGGTAAGGGAGCTGAGAATTCAAAGGGGAAATCCAGGCAATGCTTTACGTAGGTAAGAAGGTGCATGCCAAATGGTTAATACATAGCTAACCCCCATGACAAGACAATATTTCCTCTCCACATAGAACATTTCATCCATCCATCCATCAATCCATCCTTCCATCCTTCCTTCCATCCTTCCTTCCCTCCTTCCTGCATGGTGTGGTGGTGTGTTCTGGTTCACTCTGGTGGAAAATCATCATACTTTTTTTAGGTATGATTTTGGATTTTTTACCAATGATGAGCCACGGCAACAATTCCACCAATTTTCAGTTTGACTATCTCCTCCTTACAGGTTTGGCAGTATCTAAGTTTAGCCTACTGCACACTGGGCACGACAGGCTCTACTTATTAAAAGAGTTTGCTCTGTGTGTGCTTTGCTTGTCCAATGTGACCAAGTCACCCCTACAGAGGAACATATTAAAAGACATTTAAAAATACCATCTAGGGCTGATTCTGTCTAGCCCAACTATTATCATTATAATTTTATTTTTAATTTTTTCAATTTTTGAATTTTTTGGGGAAATGACCTTACCTAGTAGAGTTAGTTACTTTTATTAGGGTCTGCCTATTGTTCAAACCAAGAGGCAAAAAGCTAATAAAAATAGGATTAGATCCACCACCATGAATTTGGGGCTCGTGCCTCAAATCATTCATTCCTCCTTTCCCTACACATTAGGGGAAAATCTCCTGATTCTCATGGAGAAAAAACACAACATAATTCTAGGGTTTTGGGTGGTGGTCAAAATGGTTGACAGATGGGTTATGGGTTATTCATAATTCTAGGGTTTTGGGTGGTGGTCAAAATGGTTGACAGATGGGTTATGGGATATTCATAATTCTAGGGTTTTGGGTGGTGGTCAAAATGGTTGACAGATGATGGGTTCTGGGTTATTTCTTAATTCTAGAGTTTTGGGGGGTGCTCAGAACGGTTGACAGACGATGGGTTATGGGTTATTTCTTAATTCTAGGGTTTTGGGTGGTGCTCAAAAATGGTTGACAGGTGGGTTATACAATGTACATGAAAACTCAGAATGTGATCCTTCCAGTCTACCAAATTTTGATTTGAGGAAGAATCAACCCAATTGCTTACAACTGAGTTGCAAAGTGAATTTGATTGCCAGTTTGTGAGTTCAAAATCACACACGCTCTTTGTTGCTAATCAAGTTCTAGAATGGATTGATTTTGTAAGGGGTTGTTAAAGAACTCTATGTGCAAAGTTCTTCAATTTCATGGAAAATTTTAAGCAATAGGACTTCGTTTCAAACCAGTGATTAGGATGGAGGTGTTGAGAGCCGTCAGAATGCTCAACTCTGCTGGAGGAAGACAGATTAACATAATTATGTAGTTGAATGATTGTTATATCAACTACATATTTTGTACGTCCAAACTCAATTGCTACATTATTTGAAGGTTAGTCAGATGTAAGTTTTTGCAGAATACTTCATGGAAAGTATTGATTTCAGACCATTATACTACTGTTCATGGAGATGCTTTCAAACCTGACTTAAAGAAACTTGAATCCCTTTCCATAAGAGCTATAGACCCCACAACCACGTGAGAGAAAGATACATCCATTGGGATTTGGGAGGATGTGATGAATGTGGGTGGGTTGGGATTCAAAGGGAGGTTGATGTCCATGCATACATAGACCCAAAATTACCTCTTAAAAAGAAAACTGAAAGTCTTTTTCTATTTAAGTTGCAGACCCAACACCATGCAAAGAAGCACGTCCATTGGCATTGGGGAAAGACATGATCACCTGACATCTTCTCATAGTGAGCTGGTGGTTGTTGGTTCATGCTGGCCAAGCTTGTAAGGGCTTTCCTTCAGGATTGCTTACCCAAAAGACCAAAATGGGCGAGGTGTGGGTAATTAATTAACCCTATAGGTTGTAAGTCCTAACTACTTGGTGTTGATCAGATCTTCCTTTTTAAACGAATCTTGATCCTAGTTTTAACATTTCAAAAAAATTTGGTAGGATTTTTAAGTGCAGGTTTGAGCTTGGTCCTCCAGATTCTAACACTCTTGTTTTGACACGTTCTTAAAAAATTCAATAACCTCCGAGCTTAATTTGAAAATCAGGTTTAATTTGATGTATATGTCTAAATATGACAACTTTTAAGAAATCCTTGTAATAATTTTTTCACAACCTAGCCCTTTTTTTGTTGCCAAGTTGGGAAATTTTGCCCCCCCAAAAAAAAACACTTCTCCCAATCAGTTTTAAAGGATAATTTTTTTATCCTTAATACCCTTGATGTTATAATATGGTTTTAGTTAGGCATGAATTGGAGTAGTATTTTGGTGTATTTTAGCTAAAAAACAAAAGGTTGGCTACTTGCCAATGTCAAGCACCTCGTACTAGAAGAAAAACCATGTATATCAAAAAGGCAAGGATGGGAACCCATCCACAAGAAGTACAAGGCAAGTAGAAGCCCGAAAACATATGTCACTACAACACATAATAATTAGGACACCACTAATACACTAATAAAGTAAAAGACCATAAATTAAAAAGGTGTCATTTGTCACAAATCGCCTAGTGACAAAGGTATACTCGTTGTGATGTGTGGAAAAGATGAAAAATGCGTCCCAAATGCAATAACACATTGAAGAATCACTATAGCCTATGCACGTTGAAAGGCTATGGACTCACGTTGCCAATAATAAGAAATAAACACCACAAAAATTAAAGAGAATTGTTGATGGTGGGCTATAGCGGCCTAAGCATAAAAAGTCAAAAAAGACTCAAAACAAGAATGAAAACAATACATAATGATGTAAAATATGTGAATACAAAAATAAGATATGTAATAATTAGCTTGGGAGCTAAACATAATGAAATGAAAGCATTGCAAATGTTGCTTATGGATCCGCAAACATAAGGAGGTTAGCTATGGTGTTAAGATCCTTTTGAAACACCTCTGCAACAAAGGATTCTACAAATGGCATAGAATCCACTTGTGCACCTAGAATATGAAAACATGTGTTGGGTGTGACAAAGCTTGGTGGAAGTGATATGGATGGGTCTAATCCCTGTGGAAACCAAACTACACATTTTCACTAAGTGAATGGAAATCTTAATGTTGCAAGCTCCACTTGTAAGTGTAAAAATGTGAGTATCATGTTTGAAATGGGGCCAATAATATGCATATCATTAACAAATGAAGGAAACACAAGTAGGGTGTGTTGTTACAATAAGGCGAAGAACACGAAAATGTGGTAAAACAAATAATACTCCACCCAAAAGACCCCCCTTGTCATGTACCAAACTTGGACAAAATGATTATGAATCCTCATATCAAAAAACATGTGAAAAATATCATGAGGATGGGCATGCATAAAATCATTGGACAAATGCAAAAAAATAATTTGAAATACTAATAGAAGATTGCAACTTCTAAAAAAAATGGTTGTTCGTGATATGGAATTGAAGACATTACGAACATCCATTTATAATACCACCCAATCTAGATACAAATCTAAGACAACACAAACCCCATGGATCATTGTTTCATACTTGCCATGTGTCATCACATCAAACTAGTGAGGATTAAAATGTTTTTTAAATGTATCCTTAAACTAAATGGCGAATGTGTAGGCAACCAGTCAATAAATGACCTCTCCAATCACAATGGGTCAGATGTTGCTAATTTACTTTTCTAACTTGCTAATAATCATAATGATGTAAGCAAATGTAGATAAAGGAACATGACCACAAACAATGTGCCCACATAGTTTTTTAAAAATCAAAATCACTCACAAAATCATATGGAACAAAACAATATCATATAAGCTCATACACCATACATGAAAGACCACTAGATGAAAAACATGGTGAACACACTAAAACACAAATAAATGCCTCCTGGTTGAAAATAACATGTGTTTTTAAAACATAATTCATCAACAACAAGGGGAGGTCAACCTTTGCCAATGGGTGAAAAAGGCAAAGGGTGAAAAAGCTAAAAGGTTATCATGGATTCATTAGATGGGACCATTGAAGTGCTCATAGCCAATGCACACATTGCTTGAATGTACTTTCCTACATGTGTAAATGCCCATGCACTACATAGTTGTGCCAATGGAGGTGGAAAAGGATTCGAAGCCATTTTTAAATATTTTCGAAAAATTAAAACATGGGCTATAATCATGTGCTTCTCTTACAAAATCTTTTATTTGCATGTTATGTATTAATAAAGGTGGGTGCAAAGGTGAAAACACATTATGGTGGCCAAAAAATGTTGTCACAAATATTTTTTTTCAACATTGTGTGACTTTCAACTTTCACCAAGCCAATATTAAAAGAGGTTTTCATAAATTATACTCAAAATAAAGTAATTTGATTGTGAAATAATGCAATTTTCAAAAGAAAAAACATGTTTAAATTAAAGAATATATTGCCATTACAAATATACTTTCAAAATGATTCAAATAATTACAACATTTGATATAATAATTAGCCATATATTGAATATGAATTGATTGTACCATTTCAATTCCATATGAAAAGTTCCACTAATGTGATTTCACAAAAAACATTTAGATAAGATTTTTCATTCAAACAAACATAACTATGTTGAAAAATTACTTTCATTTGAAAAATAATAAAAATTATGTTGGAGGTTTTCATATCAAAATGGCCCCCGCAATGTGCTTTCATCCACAAGTCTTTTGGTGGCCTTTCTCATCACCTTATGAAGGAAAAAACAAACACTTTGAAAAAAAACAAAAATGCATGTTAAGTTGCAATGTCAAATTTGTTAGTGGCCATACAAGCTAAAAGGATATGCAAGGCACACTACACAATGACACAAAGAGGATATGGAATATGGTGGTATGAACCAGTGTTGGGCCTTTCTTTTGTTTTTCTAAGAATTGTGAAGTGCAAGTAGTAGAATGTTTTGAAAGGCTTGACTCGGTTTTTTTTTTAAAAAAAACTTTCGTCTTTTAAAAATCTAGGCAAGGTTTCAAAAAAATTCACCTAGGTTTCAAAGCATTGGTTCTCACACATTTTACACCAATCAGTTTTCAAAGCCGACTTTCACATACCGATTATTGTAAATTTTATTATTTCAAATATTTATTTTTTATTTTTAAAATTAACAAAATTGCATACAAAAAGTTAAACGTTTAAAATTTCTTTTCAACATTTTATATGTCCAATATTTCATCTCTTGCAAATAAGCCTTCTTTTTTCTAACTCCTTTTCAAAAGTTAAATTTAAATATTCAAAACACATTTATAAGCAATTGAAAGAATTTTTTAAAAAAGATGCAATGTGTAAAATTAAATGTACAATGTCCAATAAGTCCAACACACAACAAACAAACACATTTTCAACCAAAATTTCAAAAACAACATGGATAATAAAAAAATTCATCAACAAACAAAATTGGGAAAAAGAAATCTCACCTTCCAAATCTAGCCTGAAAAAATTTGAATTTGGACAACTTCTCCCACGCTTGCAAAAAAATAAGGGGGGAAAATACCAATCTAAAATAACAAGAGCAGGAGTAGGAGTAGGGAGCAATAATGTTGAGTAAAGAGCAAGGAACAACAAAAAGAGCAAATTCATGGTGTAGCAGAAAGATATATGAGCAAACAAGAAGAGTAGCAAGAAAAGCAACAAGATCAAGCGCATTGAACAAGGAGTAACAAGAAGAGTAATAATGTTGACCAATGAGGAATAAAGAGTAGCAAGAAGAATAGCAACGTTGACCAAGGAAAAGCAAAAACAAGACAAGTAGCAACATTGACCGAGGAGAAACAAAGAGCAACAAGAACATCAAAGAGTAGCATCAACCAAGGAGTGTCGAACAAGGATTACTAACTACTAACCAAAACAATTAATCAACATAATTAATCTAAACAACAAACACAAAGTGAGAAAAAACTTGAAACATTTGATTTATATAAAATGACAAGTGACGCCACTTACTCCCTAACCTTAAACCTAACTAAACCCTAAACTATATACTAATTACTAACTAAACATTAAACCTTATTGATTATTGACTGCCTAATTAATTTTAAACCCTAAAACCTTAACCTTGATTTTTTTAATACCTTATTAGGGTTTCAATAAAATTTAAATATACAATTTGATCAAGGTTTTAGAAGCGCAATTCTCACATTACATAAAACCTTGCAGTTGGGTTTCATAAAAGGCATCACTCAATGTGATACTAAAGGGTTTCAAACTAAAAACTAGCTTAAAACCTTGTCCAATTTTCACATTTTTTATGGTACCTGCCCAACATTGGTATGAACAAGAGTGTGAAAACCTCATATGGAAGGCATCAATGATATTTATAGATGCAACCATGCTCAAGTGAAAAAAAGGGGGAACTCAATAATGTCGGAGGCATTGTAACCCCTATAGTGATGATTGTTTATGAATAGAACATAATTGATGACGAGTTAATCTTGTGCATGCTACATAGAAATGACCACATGCGAGACACGGAACATGAGGACATGGAAGGGGGTGGGGAGGGGGGGGGGGGAACCGTGGACATTAATGGGTGAGGAATAGTGCATGGTTAATGCAACAAACCAAGGGTAAAATATGTTAATGTACTTTTTGAGGGTGAAAAAAATGGTTGAGACAAAGTATGAGGGATGAAAATGATAGGATGAAGAGGAAAAGTTGAATTGTCGTGGTCCATTGAGGCCATCTTAACATTGAATTACAAATATGATGTCTATCATCGCTTGGGAGATGATGAAAATGTAAGGTCTACCATTCCCAATGACGCTCAAGTCACTCCACCTAGTTGAAACCTTAAACCTTCAAGCACCTGGCCACAACCCTAAACCCTAAACCTTAGGCCCAACAAAGAAGGTTCAAAAGCTGTTTTCTACAAGCTACAAATTCAAAATTACTATCCATGATTGCAACCGTTGGATTTATTAAATAGGGATTAAAACTAGAGAAAGAATATAAGGATTGAACTATATAAATTTTGCATAGGTATTAAGGTTTTAGGGTAAAAGGTGTTCTCCACATCACACTTTGAAAATACAAAGATGGAATAATGTGTGGTACTAGCTAGTTCTTATCATACAAGTGGCAACTGTAAGTGATCTCATACCCATTTGCCGGTTCTTTCATGAAACCCAAACGTTTTTTGAAGTTTTTGAAATACCCAGAACTGGCAGTTCGTCGAGTCTGACATCTTTTCAAATACCCAAACCCCACGGTTCTTTGATTCTAAAAATTTTCAAATACCTAGAACCAGTGGTTCTTTGATTCTGATTTTTTTTCAAATACCCAGAACCAACCAGGATTACAAAAATCAAATACCTGCCCCACCACACTAGTCCACACGCACTCCACGATGGTGTTATTTGATTACTTGAACTTTAAAATAAAAATACCACCAGTTCTAGGTTTTTTTTAATATTCCAAAATCGGATGATTGCTTGTTTGGGTTCTTTGAAAAAAATCAAAATCAAAGAACCAACTGGTCCTGGTTATTTCAAAAACCTTAAACGAGGTATGGTTTTTACAAAAGAACTGATAAAGAACATGCAATTTGATGGTCGGTTATTTGATTTTATAAAAAAACCTAAGAACCGTGGTTAATGTATCAAAACCGGTTCTTTGGTTTTTGAGAACCGTGGTTATGAATCTTAAGAACTGCCCTGATAACCACCAAGGGTCCATTCTCGTTCCTAATAACCGCCCAAAGCTAGTCCACATCCACACCATGTCCAAAAGTTGTGATTGATACCATACCTATGACTAATACTTTGGCAGATTTTGAAATATTTAATAATTTGAAAAAAACTAGGTCAAGCAGCACGGATTTGAATATTGCTCGATATTCAATAAAGTATAAATACTTAGTACTGTAAATACAAGGGCAGCTTCATCACAACTTTGCCAAATAATTAATTTAATTTTGAGATTTCCATTTCAACAAATAATCAAATTAAATTTGAAGATTTCATTTTGAAAATGAAAATATTCCTGATAGGTCAATTAGCAACTAAGATAGTCTTAAAAGACAAATAACCTCCCAATAATTAATTAATTAATTAATAAGCCTAGTAACTATTGTCTTGTGCTGGCTACCAACTGGAATATATGCCTGACCCTAGTTAACTCTTTACCTAATACATGAAAACCTAACCTACTATTATTATTATTATTATTTTGTATTTTGCAGATACCTTAATACAGGGGGGCAGCTTCAAACATATGTCTTTCAAGTAATTAATTAATTAATTGATTTTGAGAATTTCAAAAGATTCTTTATTTTCCTGCACAAAGTATTTTTCTTTGAAAAAAAATTCTTTTCTTTTTCTTTTTCTTTTTGAAAATTTCAATATTTCAGTTTTTCTTTTTCTTTTTTTCTTTCATAATTTTGTGATGTAGCCCAAATGAGGATCATCCATAAGAGGATTTAGCCAAATCTGGCTATAAATAAAACATGAAGCTGACCAAAAAATTAAGCATCCTTCTAAAATTTTGCCTACCTATTCCAACTTCATGAAGAAATGTAGTAATTTTTTAAAAATATTTGTTTTTTGGAAATTTGGTGACTAGAGAGAAAACATAAATTGCTTTGAAATTTTTTTTTCCAATTAGTGAAATTTTTCTCAACAAACAAAACATTATGAGGAGGGTACCACTCATGTTATGTATTTGGCAATCGATATCTAAGGGTTAACTAAAACCTGTAATCAAGGTGCCTAACAAGGGAACTTTCAATTTTAAAGAGTTCCTACTTGATGAGTATTTATCGAGTATCACAAAAAAAATAAAAAATAAATAAATAAAAGGATAAAGCTTTACATGCAATAAGCAAGGTATACTCCTTATAAATAAATAAAGGAAAAACATCTAGCAAGGGAACAAGAAATGAAAAAAGAACTGACCGAAGCCCCTTGACAAACCCTTGGCCCCTTTTTTTTAGAATGCCCCCACCCAGCTAACCACCTATGAAAATCAAAGCAAAATTGCACCAAGTCGAGATAGGCATTTTAGGTGGAGGTTTGAAGTACATACCAATTAAATGACATTTTATCGGCCTTGCCTACTACCAAGGCAAGGATAATGTGTTTAGATTCATTACATATATTAAAAGATGTTGTGACTTGAAGCATCATTTCATCCATTTGTCTCGTCATCCATCCGTCCCGTCATGGTCTATTCAATATCATCATACTACAAGTTTCTATTATATATATATACCACTTGAAACCATAGACTTTGGATAAATCCAAGGAATAAGAGAAATTAATCAATAACACAAAAACATTGTCAGCTTTTTAATGCAAGTTTAAGTCATGCCCAATGCAAAAGCCAGAGCTTCTTACGAGCTCTATTTGCAATGAGAGTGTGTGCGATACTTACACTACTTCCCAAAGAACATTATTTTCCTTTTGATGTGAGCCAGGATGAAGCTGTCAATGGAAAGATATTTGGATAAGTTTGACCCACTTTTTATGGTCACACCACGAGGAGTGTTTTGTGTAAACAAGGGGGAGACTGATCCTAACAAGGTGAGTTTGAAGCAGAAGAAAACAAGCAATTTAGCTAACAGGCAGGGCAACAAATACACCAAAAAAAAAAAACCTTGCAGAAGTGTTGTTTTCTAAACCTCCAAGAGCAAATGTGTGATTGTCTCTCCCTTTCTTTAGTTCTTTGTTGGAATTTAAAGCATTTTTGTGATGTGTGTGTGGGTCTAATTTTGGGTGGCTTTCATGTGATACAGACGATGGATGATTTGGCTTTTGAATGTGCACTAATTACACCAAGAGCAAATGTGTGATTGTTTCTCCCTTTCTTTGGTTCTTTGTTGGAATTTAAAGCATTGCCATGATGTGTGTGTGGGTCTAATTTTGGGTGGCTTTCATGTGATACAAACGGTGGATGATCTGGCTTTTGAATGTGCACCAGTTGCAATCGTGGACCAAATAACACTTTTCTTCAATGTGAACTAGCCCACACAAGAAATAAAGAAAGAGAAAATGAAAAAGAGACATAAACCCTAAACCCATTTTGGGTTTCAATTGTGTCTAGCATTATTATTATATTGTGATTTGATGCTTTGTCGATGGTGCCATCTTCCTTTATGGCTTGGTCAAACCTTTTATGTGAAAATCATTTTTTTTACGCCTCTCTTGCTATGTGTTTTACAAGAAGCAAGGTAGGGTTTAAGGGAGGCAATGGCTAAAGATGCAGTCACTCTCAATGCTAAGCTACCTGCATTTCACAATGATAAAAGTTCTGAAAAACATGGTCATATTCCAACAATTCTAGACCTGGACCACCACCTGTTGCTTTCAACACCTTCTTTGTTTGCAAAAATGCCAATGCTGTTGACGATGACATCCCAGGGAGGTACTTGGGACTTCCAGAAGAAGATCAATTCTTTACGATATCATGAGTATAATGTTTCACGTCTGGTTGTAGAAGATGAGGATGGTGACACATTACAGAATGACACTACAACTTTTGGAACTTTTTCTTTAGGTACATTTTGTTGTCCAATTTCCAAAACCTAAAACCCCTAACCCAAAACCCAAAACCCAAAACCTTAAAACTTGATAATCATGGTTCGATATCAGAACTGGGTATTTTACTTTGTGATAACTATGGTTATATATTGGAACCAAATATTTGATTTTTTGAGAACTGTGGTCATCGTTCCTAAAAACTGCCCTAATACCCAACGGGGGTTTGGTGGAGTTGCTAATAACTGCCAAACCCGGTTTAAACATGAGAAGTGAGCTAAATGGCTATGAAAGGACTGGGATCATGTTTGATACCTTTCTGTTGATCTTTGTAGCAATTAATGCGGAGGAGGAGTTATTGTTTGCAAGCAAGGAATCAAGGTTGAAGGAGTTGGGACATATGCAAGGTGGGCGACAGGAACTCAATGTGGTGGCATCACTCATTGACCGCATTCCAAATCTTGCAGGCCTTGCCCACACTTGTGAGGTGAGTCACATGAGAGGTTGATTACTTCACATGCACAGTTTTCAGCTGCACCCAGAGCCCCGAGAGGGGGGGAAGGGGTTGGGGTTGTGCATAATTTTGAGAACAATGGCTTATGTATTTGTGACATGAAGTCTAAAACAACATTGTGCAGTTGTTTGAATTAACAAAGAACTCTCAATTCCAGTTTGCGAGGAGGAAAAGAATCAAAATCAAAGAACCTCTGGTTCTGGTTATTTCAAAAACCTCAAAGAACTAGTGGGGTTTTCTTGAAAGAACCAGTGGAGAACCAGTGGTTATATAGGCAGTCATCTGATTAAATTGCCCAATTTTTAAGGAGAACCATAATTATATATTAGGACCGGTTCTTTGATTTTTGAGAACTATGCTTTTGATGCTTAAAAACTGCCCTAATAACTGTTGGGGTCTGTTGGGCAGTTCTTTGATTTTGATAAAAAAAACCTTTGGCTCTGGGTTCTTTTAAAAGTTTAAAATTCAAAAAACCTCTGGTGCTAGTTTTTTTGAAAATTTCAGAATTTCAGAACCTCCAGTTCAAGTTCTTTTAATATTTTCCGAAAAACCTCTGGATTTGGGTTCTTGAAAATTTCCAAAGGATGGCGATTCACATGAAAAGAACTAGTGGTTTAAGGTATGTTCTTTGACCCAATTCTTTGATTTTTTAGAGCCCTGGTTAAAGGTGCAAGCTTGGTGTGTGCACCAAATCACTTGTGACCTTTGAGATCTGATGAGCACTCCTGGACACTCCACAACTTGGAATTCTTTCCAACTCATTGCTTGATTAGAAAAGTGCCAACATGGAGTTTGTAGCATCCAACCCCAACCCACCCAGAGATGAAAAAAAGTTACCTGAAGTTATCCCACCAGCAAGTTGCAGTTGAGTGGATTTTTCCAGAGGATGGTTGTTTGTGATTCTGTTGCTTTCACTGACCTCCATGCCCCTTAGACTTGCAGATTGCACTTGATAGAGTTTCTCAAGAGCAAGATATTGCTCTTATGGTTGTTGCTGTTGGTGTTGGTGGTGTAGATGACGTGTGAAAGAAAAAACTAAGTTGTTGCATGTGTTATCGGTTACAAGGTACTCCAAGTTTATATTGTTAATACTGAGGTCAAGAGTAACAACAGCAGGGGGACAAGGAGTCCCCCATGATAGAAGAGAAAGAGCATGGCTGGAAATTTGAGAGTCATCACATCCTAGGTTATGGTAGTCATCTTCCAAACTACCAAGGGACAAATTTTGATGTAAAGAAGAAGAAGGCTGCTTGAATCTCTTTGATATAATAAAAGACATTTTCCAGATCTGCTACTACCATTGCATTACCTTCATTGCTTTGTTTTCAGTTCACATGTTCTCTTACATCCGCAAAATGATTATATGGCTTAGAGATCAAGTCCAAGTAGACCTTGAAATCACTTTTAGAAATCACTGTGAGGGCACATCATTGAGGGCAACAAATGAGTGGTTTCCTTTTTCTGATTAGATTTAAGCTCCAGCCAAGCAAAAACTTTCCAATGGAAGATTGATCCCAATGTTACAATGAATACCCTAGATCCCTGACAATAACAACAATAAAGTAAACTTAGGATGTGCCAATTCAAGCAACCTCCAAGATACATACATACACACATGGCACCAGCAAACAAGAGTGTAGGAGAAACCCCCCCCCAAGATTTTGTTATCAATATCAGCAACAAACCTAACATATATCTTCACAATGCCCGAAGACATACAAGAACATATGTGTGCACTCATTGCGTAGCATGGTAGTGTTTTGGTTGCTTTGGCAGCCCTTCAGTAGCACTTAGAAGCTTAGCAGAATGACGAACAAATTGACTATTTGGAAAATCATGTTCCATGTATTAATGTTTTAGCAGTATTCAATCAAAACATGTCAGAATCTGCACATGAACGTCACAATTCGCCTATAGAGAGAACGATGTGCCAGGCAACGTACAGAGTTAGCTGGGCCATTTGAAACGCCACAAGAGCAAAGTAATTGTTTGTGTCAAGAACAACGAACCGTACAACAAGCGGTAGCACGTGCATAACCTTCTCTTGGCAGTGACATATTGTAATTTTTTGGAGATGAAGACGCATCAGCCTTGGGACAATGGGATTGTGGAGAAATGGACACAATTTATGGATTCTGCAATGCGGAAATGTGGATCAAGGAACAATTGGCAAAGTCGAGCAACAACAACCCACAATTTTCTTTGTGTTGCGAGAATGGCAAAGTTATGTTGCCGAGTCTTCTTGTAACACTGCAAAAGCTGGAAGTTCTTTTAACCAACAAAGAGAGAAGTGCCGTCAAATTTCGAGATTAGATTCGCATGTACAATTCGGTGTTGGCATTCACTTTGCTTAGTGCCAAAGTTGATGAGTCGATAACAAGAGGCATTGGACCGTACTCCTTTCGCATTCAGGGTGAGCTTTATCACAAAATCGGATCTCTATGTCATGCCGAAGGACAACGTCCACATTTTGCACAGCTGTACATTCATGATACGAAAAACGAACGTCAAAACTGCTATGTTATTATGCCATCGCTTGATCCAATGACGTTGGATCGGTTGTTGACCATGATGTACAATATTAATCCTTATGTCAAAGTGTTCAAAATGGCAAGGGATATGATGGTAACAGAAGGTGCTCCCACGAATTTGAAATTGCGTCTCATTGCTTTTCGAACAAAGGATGCCCGTTGATACAATGTGCCGACGGTCGATGAAGTCGTCACATTGATGGTAGGAGATGGTTTTGAGGTTGTAGACAGATGTGACGTCATCGTTGCTCAGTAAGCTGGCCTGTTTCAGCGCATTTCCGAGCTACATTTGGGATACATGGTTCTACATTATCCGTTGTTATTTCCTTACGGTGAGGATGGATGGCATTTGAATATTTCGCTCAATGGTGTTGTTGTTAATGCAGATTTGGATGAAGACCATGCGGAAGAATCTAAGCATCAAAGAAAACATCGCAATATGACAATGGCCAAATTTTACAGTTATCGACTTCAACATTAAAACACTGATGGCATTACGTTGCTTCGGGGTGACCGATTGAGGCGTTAATTCATTATGGATGCTTATGCAGCTATCGAACAAAGCCACTTGAAGTATCTGCACCTAAATAAAAAAAACTTCATGCAAATCTTTATCAAGGCCTTTAGGACGCCATCGCTACAGGTGACCATAACGCTATTGCCATCAGACAGAGGATCATTCTGCCATCTCCTTTCACAATAGGTCCATGTCACATGGTTCAGAATTATCAAGATGCCATGGCAATTTGCAGATGGGCCCGCTGCTCGGATGCGTTTGTTACATTCACTTGCAATCCCCAATGGCCTGAAATCAAGAGAGCGTTGCTGCTCGGACAACAACCTTAGGATGACTAGATTTGGTAACCCGAGTGTTCAAAATCAAGCTAAAGGAGTTGATCAATGACATTCATAAGAAACATATTTTGGGACGCACGATTGTGGGAATCTATGTCATTGAATTTCAAAAGCGTGGGTTGTCGCATGCACATATTTTCATATTCTTTGCCAAAGACTTCAAGCCACACATAGTCGAAGATGTAGACCGCATGATCGGTGCTCAACTTCCGAATCCAGAGACAACCAGGTTGGCCCACGAGACGGTTGCTAGATGCATGATGCATAGTCCATGTGGAACTACGTTTCCAAATGCCCCATGCATGGAAGAAGGCAAATGCAAAAAAAAAAATCCACGTAAGTTCCAATCCGAGACGGTGATGGATGTAAACAGATATCCTATTTATTGACGCAGAGATACGGGGCACACACTTTTGGTTCATGGCATTGAATTGGACAATCGTTGGGTGGTACTGCACAATGTCTATTTGTCGACCAAATATGATGCACACATCAACGTTGAGGTCTGCAACAACATTTGTGCAGTCAAGTATTTGTTCAAATATGTTTATAAAGGACATGATCATGCAACCGTTGAGATTTCATGCCAGAGTGACAATGCCACCAAAGGGAATGTGGTCAAAACCGATGAAATTAAAATATATCTCGACTGTTGTTATGTATTTGCATCGGAAGCAATGTGGCGCATCTTCAAGTTTGATATGCATGAACAATTTCCTACCGTTGAGCATTTGCAATACCATTTGCCCAATCAACAAATGGTGTTATTTGACGATGACGATGACGTGCAGGAAGTGGCAGCACGATCAGCCATGTCTAGAACGATGTTGACGGAATGGTTCAAAACAAACCAAGAATTGGAAGCTGCACAAAGCCTTATGTTCGATCAATTCCCTCAGCAATGGGTGTGGAATCGGAAGTTGAAGTGATGGACAATGCGCAAAAGAGGCTTTGCCATTGGTCACATGTATTATGCACACTCGACATAGGGTGAATGTTATTATTTGTGAATGTTGTTGAATTGCGTCAAAGGTGCCACATCTTACAAACATTTGCAGACAATGGATGGCACAGAGCACGACACATTCAAAGATGCATGCATTGCAATGGGTTTGCTTGTAGACGACAATGAATGGCATCAAGCCTTGGAAGAAGCTAGTGTTTGGGCCTCAGGATGACAGCTGCGTGACATGTTTGCCTCCATGCTGATGTTTTGTGAGGTGACGAATCCTAAACAACTATGGGATGCACATTGGGAGTCTTTGAGTGATGACATTGAAGCAATGACATGCCACGAGCATGATGATCCAACTATTACCCTTTTTGAGGATGCGCTAAAAGATTGTGGATTGTATGAGATCGATCAAGTTTTCATTTGCAACAAACACCGCCTGGAAGATTTTCCAACATTTCCCAAGTTTAATTACGTCCCTTTTGTTCATGGAGGAAACCGATTGGTCCAAGAAGAGTTGGCTTATGATCAACATTCATTGACCACAAATGCAGACAATGTAGAAGATAGGTTCAATGATGATCAACGCAGCGTATATGAAACTATTTTGAATGTCGTGACAAACAAAGAGGGCAAATTGTTCTTTGTGTATGGCAGTGGTGGAACCGGCAAAACATTTGTTTGGATAACGCTTTTGTCCTGTTTAGAAGGGCAAGGCAAAATTGTGCTTGTAGTTGCCTCATTAGGAATTGCATCTTTGTTGCTTCTGGGCGATAGGATCGTCCATTCAAGATTCAAGATTCTAATTGATCTGCATGATGAATCAACTTGCAACATCACACAACAGATGAAAGTGGCTGAATTGGTGCGTAAAGCTGATCTGATCATTTGGGATGAGGCATCGATGATGCATCACCGAACTTTTGAAGCTATTGATCGGACCCTGTGTGATTTGATGCAATTAGATGACGCACATGCAACCGAAAAGATCTTTGGTGGGAAAATTGTGGTCCTTGGTGGGGATTTTCGACAAATCCTACTTGTTGTTCCCAATGGAGGACGCGAAGACATTGTCAGTGCTTTGTTGCCTCGATCGCATCTTTGGTAACATGTTACGATTCTTCGTTTTCATATCAACATGCGAGTCATGGCAGCCAATTCTGAAAAGTAGTGAGAGTTTGCCAAATGGGTGTTAAATGTTAAAGATGACAATCTTCCTGCCATTATAGAAGAAGAAGGTGTCGATTTAGATTGGATCAAGATTCCGTCCCATGTGAGGTTGCCAAGAGAAGATTGTAGCTTAAGAGGATTAATCCGAACCATCTATCCGGATCACTAACGCCACTTTGGAGATGCCATGTATCTTATGTAACGCAACATTTTGGCCCCCAAAATTACTGACGTTGATGAAGTTAACAATGCAATCATTATCTGAAGAATTGCACACGTACTTGAGCACAAATTCTTTAACTCCGACACAAGAAGGTGCAAGTGTTGTTGTAGGAGTTTCAATGGATTCATTGTATCTGGTGGAATTTCTAAACATTCTGCAATTCAGCGGTATCGCAAATCATAATCTGGAACTCAAAGTGGGCATGCCAATCCTTTTGTTGCGCAATTCTCAATCAATTAATAGGATTGTGCAATGGTACGAGGTGGATTGTCAAGAGATTGGGTCATCGTGTCATGAAAATGGAGATCATCACAGGGAACAATGTCGGCAAACGTGTGTTCATACCCCGCATCATCATGTCCCCTTTCAGGACTAATTGGCCATTTGTTTTGCGTCATCGTCAATTTCCTGTTCGAGTGGCATTTGCGATCACAATCAACAAGAGTCAAGGTTAGACATTGAACAATGTTGGGGTATATTTGCCATCTCCGGTCTATTCCCACGGTTAGTTGTATGTTGCTATCTCATGGGTCACAAGCAGTGCAAACATCAAGATTTTCAGTGGCCAGGGTCCCAATGGATACATGCAGAATGTCGTATATAAAGAGGTTTTGGAAATGTAGTTTGTAATTGTAATTTTGTAATATGTACCGTCAAATACACACACACTTGTGCATTAGGCACAGGGTTCAAATGTAGTTAATCGCATTAGGAACTCTGGAGACTCATGTTCAAGACGGGGCTGTTGCCTTCCCTGTGCTTGTGGTTTTCCCTGGAAATTCGTGATCACATGAGACATTGGGTGCCACCTAGACTTTCATTTAAGACTGACTTAACATCAAGTGTGAATGCAGCATAAGCTCACCCAGGACAATAAGGAAGAGAAGAAGAATTTGCACACAGTGGCAGTACTGATGATGATAAACAAAGAAAGAAAAATTTATGTGACATCATCATGGAGGCGTGGTTGCAACTTTCAAAAGGTTAGATAGCACCTTTTGTGATGTTGTAGGTGTGGACAAAAAGGAGGAAAAAATAAAATAAAGAGCCAATGAGCTGGTGGTAACTAACTCAATTGCAACACCTTGCACTCCAAGAAAAAGTCAAGGCAAAAATGAAAAAGAGTATCCTACCTCTGAGTGTGGCCTCACCTTAGCATTGGCCTTAAGTACATATTTTCAAAGCAGTTGTACTGGTGCAGCTTTCCAATGGAAACCCATTGTCAATGGAGCAAGAAACAAGGTCCTATGTTAATGGATGTTAATGGCTTTCCTGGTCAGGCCCATGGCCTAAATGGGTATCTGTCCCTATTTCTAAGAATGGCCCAACAATGGTTTTAGCTAGTTACTTATTTTTCAATCCAGGTGCAATGGGAACCCAATGTGAATGCAACAAGAAACAAATGTCTCATGTTAAAGGCTTTCCTTCAGTGCTTTCCTTCAGCAGGTTAGTGGAAAAAGAGCCTTCTAATAGAGTATAGTAGCTTAAGGGATTTTGGCCCCAAGGTAATAAATAATAGCTCTATTTTTATATGAGGATTTTTGAAAGATGATATTTTGGCTTCTGTTGAAACTTGAGATTAGTTATGGAGTTATAGTATCTTGAAGGATTTTGGTTTCTTTTAGAGGATTTTTTGAAGATTAATATATTTTTGCATGGTGAAATATTTGAGTTTCCATAATTCTTCGTTTGCCTTAAGATACTCTTTAATGTAAATTGCAAGGCCACAGTGTGACACACACACCCCTTGTTAGTATATTATTGCTTGCCTCGTTTTTCAGTTCACAAGTTCTGAACCCCTTATAAGGTCAAGATAGCCAAATTTGGGCAACTTGACTACCTACTGGACATTTCAGGCAGTTCCTCTAGGGGTTCACACCCTGCCCTAGTGCAAAAAAAGGATTAACAAGGGGTGTGTCACACTGTGGCCTCGCCATTCACATTAAAAAGTATCTTAAGACAAAAGAAGAATTATGGAAAAACTCAAATATTTCACCATGCAAAAATATGATCTTCAAAAAAGTCCTCCAAAAGAAACCAAAATCCTTCAAGATATCACAACTCTACAACTAATCTCAAGTTTCAAAACAAGCCAAAATATCATCTTTCAAAAATCCTCATATAAAAATAGATCAAGCTATTACCTAGTAGGAGCCAAAATCCCTTAAGCTAATATACTCTATAATGAATCTAAACACAATATCCTTGCCTTGGTAGGCAAGGCCACCAGATTCTAAGAGCAACTTCAACAATGCACTCTGTTTGTTTGTGGCAGTATGGATACTTATCACTTCCAAAATTCAATTGCCTTTTTCTCAAACTGAACAATAGTAAATAAAAGATTGGATAGTATACATCCAAAAAAGCATTTTATACATCGCACGTCAACCAATCATTGTGGTTGGCCAATCAATAGCATTGAATCAATGTGTGACCAATGGCAAATGCAAATGACCTAGGAGCGGTCATTATATTTTAACTCGTCTTTTCAAATCATATGGGTTGTTGTTTGGGGGGTGCAAGTTCGACAAGTCTTGGGTGAACTAGCAACCCCATGTTGATGATACATACCATGGTAAAAAAAATCTCTAAATCCATTTGAAATTATTTCTAAGTATTACAAATATCCCATTCCTTAGATTATAACTAAGGTTTCTGAGTTCAAATCTAGCATTTTTTGGGCTTCATATGGTCACTAAGAGGCCTTGCTATAAAAGGAGAAGGTATCAACATGGGTGCTGGTTCACCCTGGCAAGTTCATGGCAGCCAATAATAGGCATCCTACACACACTTTGAACAACTTATCACAATAATAGACAACATAACAAACACAATTAACAATTTACCATGTCCCTCACACACTTCAGTTATTCATAAGGTAAAACAAACACAGCACTGTAACCCTGAGTTTGGTCATACGCAGGGTGAGATTCATTAAATGCCGAGTTTCAGCATTTCATACTGAGATTTAATAAAAATGTCTTTACTTTGCGGATACCAATGAAAGAGGGGAGAGGGGGTGAAAGGACACCCAAAGACACTGTGAAGACAGGGTTACTTTAGGGATATTTTGCTTACTTACAACCCAACAACAGCCAAGGATAGGCCACATTCCATCAAGTTTCCATGATAATTTATTTACTCTGACTTCTAGTGACAATGATCCTACTAGGCCCCCTGTGACGACAACCTCTTGCTCAGGGTCAGATTGTACCATCAAATTTGCCATGGAAAATTATTACTCGACTTCGCTCTGACTTCAAAGCCAGAGAGAGAGAGAGAGAGAGAGAGTTTCGTGGTGAATTGTGGATACCCAAAAAATTAGTAAGGATGTACCAACAGATTTCTCAAGATTTTATCACATTCTTAAACCACAACAACAGTCAGCAAAGTTTTGATTGTCAGATCGTGTGTATGTGTGTGCCAAAAAGCATGTTTTCTGCACATGGACAGTAGTAGTAGTAGTAGTAGTAGGGATTGCTCCTCATTGTCATCTTCACAACTTCTTTACTTACTTCCCCCAAAACCCTAAACTTCACTCAGATTTGGTCAAGCTAACGAAGTAGACTATGTCCTAAATAATAGGGTTTTTTTATTTCAGATTGATTGGTACTTTGGATTTCTCACTTTAAGCACTTGGAGAAATTTCTTAGTGTATTTGAAGGGCACCTTATTATATGTGTGGAAATAATCCCTCTTTTTTTCAAAGAGGGCTCTTATGCCAACTCCTTAAAGAGTGGTAGGGATGTTACAATCAAGAGAAGGGTTACAATCAAGGGAAGGATTTTTAAATTGTAAGATTGTAAGATCCCCTCCCACTCTTACAGAGTAGACATAAGAACCCTTCCCCTCCTTCGCCTCATGATTCACCTTATTTTAGCTTCATGACACCAGTCTGTCTTGTGCTTTTGTATAGGGTAGGGGTGCGATTGCTGTAAGACCTGAGGGTAGAGCCCAAATCTGTAAGACCCTTATTTTGGGAATTCCCAAACCCTAGGTCTTTACCCTACACATCAATGTCTCAGAGAAACAATCAGCATATATCCTTCAGAGAAAGACTCTTTATTATTACTTATAACATCATGTTGATGTAGAGTAGTTTCCCATCTTTGCCCAATGAAACCAATTGCTACTTGCTTAAAACCCTAAACCCAGTGTATCCACAGACACTGGAACCAATGCTTAGGGTTCAGGGTTTAGGGTGAGCATCTGACATGCATCAACCATTCTTCTCACAAAAATGTCTGAATACTCAGGATCTATCAAATCCCATTGGTTTCTGGAGTATTATGAACAGGCCAGAACCCTTTGAAACACATACGGCTTTCTGTACAAAACATGAATCTCTTCAGAAATTTCCACCAGGAATTTCTGGGTTTAATGTTCAGAGGTTTTAATTCAATCCTCATGGAGAAGAAGCTGGATGAATCAGTGGGCAGATTTAGTTTCTCGTGTGCCAGAGGCAACATATTTGAGGGTTTCTCTTTTCTCTTCTTTGCTGGTTCGGACTTCCCGGGCAGTGCCTAAGGAAGCTGTGCCCACAGGTGGCACCACATGTTCTCGCACATTGTATGCTGCTGCAGCTTGCAATCTTGCAGCAACAGATCCCTTGCCTGTGTCCTTGCCTTCTTGCATCTCTGCTTTCTGTACCTCTGAGGCAAGCTCAGGTGTGATTGGCACACCCTCAATCTCCTTGTCCTGAAAAAAGAATAACAACATTCCAAATCTGTCAACAATCACAGAAATAGTTCTTGTCCACCTGCTGATTGAAGAAGAACACAGACAGACCCATGTTCAGAATATTCTTGGGTCTTTGACATGATGTAGAGTTTCAACTTGCTTGAGTGATTTCAGATGTGTGTTTCTTTCGGAGATTTTAGAAGTGTTGATTCTTCACCAAACAAGCACAACAAGTGCTGAAAAGTCTGGAATCAATTTCATGAAGTTTTGCACACAAATTGCACAAACAGAAAAATATTGGAAGCTGAAGAGCACAATGCCCTTGAAGCAGCCAATACCCATGAAAAAGACAATGCCCTAAAGAAGACAGACAATAGGTACCCGTGAAGAAGAAGAAGACAACAATGCCCATTGTGTTCCAAATATTCTTCTTAGATCCTTGACATGAGGCAGAGAAGAGTTTTGATGTAGTAGAATTTGTTACCTCATTTGGTCTGCCTCCAATCTTGTCTGCGTTTGGAATATCATCTGCCACCAAAGGTCCAGTTTTCTCCACCAATCCAGGAATCGTCGAAGACATCACCAGCTTCCCATTCAAGGAAGTTGCTTCAGCATCTGTGGATTCTCCTCCTCCCTGATCTCTACTACTGGTGTCAGCAGCAACAGCAAGAGCAGGAGAAGCATTTTCATTCTCACCCTCCTGCTCCTCCTCCTGTTTAGGATTTATCTCCTTCAACTGAATCCCCCCCCAACACACACCCGAGAACACCCAGCATCAGCACCCATTTAGAAATGTCTGAACAAGACAGCTGACGATCATCAAATCAGAAGCACACAAGCAAAGACCCTACACCCAAAAACCCTTCATGAAGAAGAAGAAGTCTATGATGACAGCATGGGAAAAACAAAAGCAAGCAAGCAAAGACCCTAAACCCTAAACCCTGAAACCCTTCACGAAGAAGAAGAACAACTCTATGATCACAGGATGGGAAAAACAAAAGCAAGCAAGCAAAAGAGAATGGTGTGAAATTGTATTTGCACTTACGAGGAGGAGTTTTTGACCTTGTGGTGTGCCGATGTTTGCAGTGTGGATGTTGCCCACCACCCCTGGTCCTGCATGGTACTGCTGACTGGCAGAGGAAGGGAAGGTCATGGGTTCTGCTGTCTGCACAGTGTCGTACGTTCTTTTCACTTCCGTAGTTGCTGGTTCTACAACCAGATTCTCACCAAGCACTGAGGTCGATGTGTGTGGTGGTGGTGGTGTTGCCATAGCTAATAATTCTGGAAACAGATCTTCCACCAAAAACAACAATTGGATGCTCAAAAGTCTCCAATCTTCTTTCTCCCCCACACCAAAATCCCGGAACGGAATTGGTCTGTGTCCAACAAACAAAATATGGGAATTCTGTGAGGAGCTGCAGCACAAACAGAAGACCACTTCCGATCTTAGACATGACGACAACTGCCGATCTCAAGGGTACATATCTGTCACGGATTCCTAGCATCCACACTTGAAGATCAACAAGTGGCCAAAGAAGATGATGAACAAAAATATGTTATAACTAATTTAGCAGGAAAAAGAATGCACTCTCTGTTCTGTTTTTTGGTTGGGTTTTTCTTTTGGAGAGACGACAGCGGCAGTTTTCCTTTCAAGTGGGTTTTTTTTTCTGGCCTTTTGGAACTGACTGCATATCTTTTGAAGAAGCTGCAAGTGTTTTGTGAAAGTTGCTGAAAGGAGGGCACATGGCATTCCATGGGTGCAGCCAGCAGCAAAATGCATGGTGCCAAATAATTTTCAGTTTTTGTTGGGCAGGCAACCAACTGGAGCACATGCAGACACTCTGTGAACTGGAACTGAAACTTCATTGCCATGACACTTGCCTGCCTAATAGGTGATAGTTGCAAAATGTATCTCCAACTTCCCAATTTGTTTTTTGTAATTTGTCGCAAATCTGTCAACTTCCTGCATTGCCACAGCAGGCCTTGATCATCATGGAACTCATTTGAGGGTGATAGACAGATCAGGGGGCCACTACCACAGAGCTTGATCATCATGGAACCCATGCAAAGTTGCTAGATAGATATTTCAGTCAGGCTGTTCAAATCTTCACGTCAATAATCAACTTGTTGAGCTGCTTGCCTGCCATCTGTTTTGAAATCTTATGGTAGTAGGGTATTCAAATTTGTCATCCGCCATCTGTTTCAGCTTCAAGTTTGCACCTTCACTGTGGAAGAAATGAAAGATGCATTCCAGATCTTCTACATTTCACCTTGTTTTTGTGAGAGTATGAGAGTTGAGAAGACGTGCAAAAAGTTGAAAATTTCTCAGTGCTAATTATCTCTTTTAACTTCTGATGATGTGTCTGGATTCCCTTTGTGTTTGTGAACTCTGTCTCCGTTGTCATTGTCCTGGGCAGGTGGGTGTTGTCCACAATAAAATTGTCAAAACCAAATTTTACACACAAGAATGGTATGCAAAAGAAGAGGGACAAGATAGTAGTGTACAATTTTACAGCATCTTGAAAATTGTTGCCATTGTACATTTGGCCATCAATCAAGCAGTTTGAAAGATGTTTTGAATCATGCCTCGTGGTGCCTTTTCAGCGTTGAATTCTAACCTAGCAACCTCATCTCCATTCAGCTGCCAACTGAGTGCGCCTAAATTGTCCTGAGCCTGTTTCAGGCTTTTAACACCAGGGATTGGAATCGCTCCCTTACATATACACCAGTTTATCGCCACCTTCACAAAACAAATATAATTGTCATCTTTGAAAAAAACCTATTAATTAACCCTCCTCTTTACCACAGCTTAAGTTCTTGAGTAAATACACCTTGAATCCAGTATTTGTAAACAAGACCACACCAACAACGTGCAGAAAATGTGGCACTGAAAAGCTGAAGGAAAAAACCACCTGTATAGCTTAAAAAGGCCACCACCATACCTGTGAGATGGTCTTTCCCCGTTTCTCAGCTATCTCCCTCATTGTGTTCAGAAGTGGATCTAAGCCTGGCAGCACCTGCTTGAATAGAAAACCTCTGCATGCATACAAGTAAACCCTGAACCCTAAACCTCTGTACTCATAAGGTGAGTTCCCAGAAAGAGGGAGGGTTCACAGGGCCAAAAATTATCTAGCAAAACTGCTCACACCCAAAAACCAAAACCTTGAACACTTTGCAATAAATTACATCCCAGTCTCATAGGACAATCCAAAGAGGAAGGATGCTCACTCACCGAGGTCCTTGAGGAACATTTGTAGGAGAGTATTTTCCTGTCAGCATACCAAGCCCCAAAGGACTATATGCTATAAGCTTGATGCCAAGATCATCGCACACAGCCTTCACCTCCATTTGCTGTATGCCTTTGCTTAGCAGAGAAAATTGTACCTACACAACAACACAGTGCATTCTGTTCTTGAGTGAAAATTAAGATTTTCCCATAAAACTCAGTTTTCCAATCTTGTAGGGTTTATCACACACAATCTTGATCATTTTAGGGTTTAGGGTTTACCTGGACAGAACTAAGAGGGACTCCTCTCCGTTGCAGGTACTTGTGGATACGAACCAGCTGTTTTGGCCCGTAGTTACTTACTCCAATTGCTTTTACCAAGCCCTGCATAATGCAGAACAGTTTATATAACACAAGCAGCTGCAATCAAAAGGTGTAAATTGAATAAGATTCCAACTAAGAAGCTGTTGAGAAACCATTGAGTGAAACGATAGGGAAGAGCCTGATGGAAGTTCTTTGAAGTGTGAATTGACAAAAAAGATGTTTGAAGAAGTTGCTGACCTGCTCATAGACAGCAATCAAACCATCCCATAAAGCTTGCTCCTGAAATGGGGCATAATTCACAGTGCTCCAATGGAGTTGCCCAAGAGCTAGCTGATCCATCTCCAACCGATCCAATGAACCACTGCCTCGAACAACCATTTGGAAATCAGGAAATGTGTTGTCCAAAGGATTGCAGTCCAAAAACGATCTACTTGTTTTCCACATTCATTATGCCTAATTCTTCCAAAACAAACAGTTTACTTGTGACTTGGGACACTAAGAAAAGTTCAGCTATAACCGGATGATCCCAAGAGCAGCAAAACTGAATCTTGATATTAAAGCAACATTTCCTTTCTCAGCATGTAAAGCATCTGATCAGCAAAGCGTAAACAACTCTTTCTCTTTGCTTATGTTTTGTTTCATGATAAAGTTTAATTTTTTTGTGTTGGCAATTATGAGTATACCAGTGAGAAACACGAGTGCATCACATACTTGCAAGCACTCACAATCTGTGAAGGCGTTAGACGCCACGGATATGCTGCAAACTTGGTGGCTATGTTCACATTCTTTTCAAGCCCTTCCTTCCCTGTTGGTTTTCCGAGCAGAAAGTTAGATCCTGCAACATGCTTCTCAGAGCACAGACATAAAAAAAGCATTCAAAAGTGACATCAACAAACCCCCAAAAAATCAGAGCTTAAACCAATGAAAAACTCTCCAGAATCCAGAGAAATTCCCTCCAATCAGAAAATACAACTTGGGTACCAGGTATCAGGGTTTGAGTTAAAGCAGGCTACATCAAACATATAGCTCTGGACTTGGGTTCCATCATACAACTTAGGTTTGAGCTAGTTTGCAGGGGGTTTTCATTTCTGGGTTTAATACTCAACCATGTGCTTCCGAGAGAAGTGCTTGCACCAGTTGCAAGCAAACTGGTCTAGGGTTCAAATCAAGAGCCAGCAAATCTAGAGTTCATTGATACTCAACTACCCAATCCAAAAGTTTTGGAACCCAAAAGTTTTGGAAGGTTTTTTCCTTCAGGGTTTTTTCTTGGGTTCAAACCAAGAGCCAACAAATCTAGAGTTCATTGATACTCAACTACCCAATGCAAAAGGTTTAGAAAGGCTTTTTCCTTCAGGGGTTTTTTCTTCAACGTCCACGTAATTAGGCAATAGGATTAAGGGGGACTAGTTGCAGTACCTCCTCGATACTCTTGAATGAACTTCCCAAGAAGCAATTCACTACGGCCATTAAGTTTTCCAGTTCCATAAGAATCTGCAGTGTCAAAGAAGTTGATGCCTTTGCTGATAGCAAAATTGAACACCCGTTGAAGCTCCTCATCCATCTCTTCTTCATATCCCCAAAGCAGCTGGTTCCCCCAAGCCCATGTCCCTATTCCCATTGGCGACACTGTCAATGGCCCAACTTTCACCTGCACACACACAAATGTTCCTCCTGGCTGAACATGGATCATCTTAAACAATGGCTTCAATCTATTGGGTTTTTGGAATTTTTTGGGAAAATCTGAAAGTCAAGGGGTTATCAAAAACACCCAAAACTTCAAAAACAACAAGGATTGCCGCAAGCAACGGAGGACAGAGAGAGAGAGAGAGAGATTTACCGAATCCCATTGACGTCCACCAAGACCGAGGGAACGGAGGAGAGGAGCAGGGGACAGGCGTGACAGCGATGGCAGCTCTGCCCTGGGAAGAAGAATTGATGGGGCAGCTGCCATCATCACTACTACTGACTGCACCATCGCCATGTCGTTCTGCAACACACAAAACCCAATAAAAAAAAAGAGCAAACTAGAGCTTCTTTGCATTCCAGAGCTTTTGCAAGCATCGTTTTGTTTTGTTGTTGAGAGATTGATTAGGGCAGCTTAATCCCTGATTAGAGTTCCACTAATTAGCACTCTTAAAAGACTTGCACAGCTTCTTAATCCATGATTTTAGAGGGTCCAGCAATTTGGTAGCAACTTTTGGCTTCAATAGTTCTTCAGCACCCACCAGTGCACCATCAAGGATGGATGAATGATATGTGATCAGGAAATCAGTTTTCTGTCGGGCTCCAGTTCCCTAGCTAACCATGGTGGTTACCTCAGTTGCTTTATTTTACTACCTACCAACCAGGTAGGTAGTAAATACCAGCCCCTACCTACTATGTTTAAACTATCTACCTTCCTATTAGTCCCCTATTTTGTTACCTACCTGTCTATATATGAAATATAAATCTTTAATCATCTTTCTATATTTTGTGCAACACAATGAAAAGCAAATATAAAGTCTGGTGATTTTTTCACCTTTTTTTTCCCCTCACTTCTGGCAATTAAAAACCTCTAAAATCACCCTTTTAAAAAAAATTTGACAAAAGAATTTAAAAAAAAAAAAAAAGGCTAAAAATGACTATGTATTAATTTACAATCAATGGATGTGGAAAATGAAGGTTGAGTGTAATTAAGTTGAATAAGTTATATCAGAATTAGGCATGTAAGATGTTGAATTTACATTTAAACATATTGATTCCTTTAATCAATGATTAACATTAAATAATTATCATTACCTATCTACCTAGCTAGCTACTACTACTACCATCATCTTGTTTAAATATTGTGCTAAGTAAGCACAATCAATATTTAAGTGCATTATGAATTGTCAAAACCTTTATTTATAATCTTTGTTTTGTTGTGTATTTCTCAATTTTGGCACAAGTTGTTTTGATATTGGCATAAGTTTGTTCATTTAAGATAACATGACTTGTTTAGTCTTGGCACATGTTGGCTTGATATTTAAGGACACAACTTAGCCCTATTAAGAACCTTTACAACAACTTGAAGTTTTTGAACCAAGTTTCATAGATCAACCAAATGCCAAATTTGGGTTACCTCATCATAGAATTTTATTTTTTATTTTATTTTTGGGTAAAAATCCATAACTAAATCTAAAGATGTCTTTAAAACAAATGTGGTTCCATTTGGATTGAGTTTTGAAACCTCTTTTCTTTGGAACATAATTAGACGATGTGAAAACAAAGATTTGTGTCAATCAAATTTTGTACTTCAAAACTTATTGGAATATATAATTTATCCCATGTTTGTCAAGGATTGGGTAGTTGTAGGGGAAGAGTAGTCCAAAGGATGGTTATGTAAAGAGCAAATGGTTAAAGGACCAAAACTATGTATTTTTATTAATATATTATTGGGATTTATTTTATTAGTTTCATAAATGTTTTATTCACATCTTTATTTATTTATTATGCATGTTTATTATGCAATAATCATTTTTCTTATTGTGGATTCTACACATTCACAAAACTATGCATAAAATTTTGAACATTCTTTAACCACTCTTTTAATTTTTAATTTTCAAATATATTTTATGAAATTTTTAATATTCTACAACAAGTTTCATTCTAGTTAAATGAAGGTGCTTTCAATAAGTCACAAACATGCACTTATATACTAAACAATAAAAAATTAAACAAGAAAGTTCTTAAAACTTTACACCTTAGACAATTTATCAAGCCATTTAACATGCACATTAATTTATGTCACAATGTTTTTACTATGCCACCATCTTTAAGTCATGCATATTAATTTGTGTCATAACTTTTTTAGTAAGTTATCATTGAATTGTGCATATTGATTTGTGCCATGACTAGTTAATGATAACTCACCTTGAATCATACATAAACCATTATTAAATTATGGCACCTCACCATCTAATGTAATAAATTACCTAAAATAATGTTACTTAATTTAATAAATTACTTATTTTAACCCCTTAAATAATCACATCATTATCGAGTAACCTCTTATTTACATCAAGTTATTGTTTTCTTATGTTTTTTGTGAGCATGGGAACAAGGGCGATAGCTTGAGCTTTCATGTTAGAAAACAACAAATCATTCAATGGGACCTACCTTTTCCCAACATAAAAAATAAATGTAATTTGACTATGCCAACTTAAAGGTATTTTACATATTTTTAAAATACTATGAATCCAAGCTTAGAAGATCACCTTTTCCAAAGGAGAAATTAGGTCATGTTTTTTTTTGGGTGTACATTGGAAGGCCTTTAGGTTCGATGCATTCCCAAAATAGGTAAGGTGTTTTTAGGAATGGTTATTAGTCTAGGCCAAAAATAATGGTAGTCAATTTTAAAAATAAAATTTACATGCAACCAATGAGAAGTTGTGTCATGGAGTGAAGGGGCTATCCCAAGTTTGAATTTTTTTTGGTGATGGGTCAATCAAAATGGCCCATTGTGTTAAAAAAAAACTTAGGAGATAACCCATCTAATGAATAAGGAAGGTGAATAAGGGACCAAGGACATGGTGATAGTTGAATCCACCTCATTGATTCACCTTGCCCATTGTAAACACGACCTAAGATATCCAACCTTGTCATAAGTTTTATGGTAGTTGCATGTTTTAATCTTAGTTATCCTATTACCATAGGTAATTAGGGTAATTGAGGTTGGAACTGGTTCCAATGGGAACACAATTTCAAACATTTCGTGTTTGGGATATAATCCTTTTGTGAGTTGAAATTCCAAAGCATAATGAGTTATGTTTTGTAGGTTTTTCTTGTGTTTATGCATCTTTTCATTCCACATGGTGTTTGTGTTTTGTCTTCTATGTTTTAGGCTTGGATTATTGTGCTTTTACAAGTGAACTTGTTTTGGTTTGGATGGATGTATTAGGTTTATGAGATGTTATGTTGTTTTGTTAATGGATGTTGACAATGATGATTTTAGGTGTTGACATGTTAGAGTGCACAACATCCCCATGACTCCACTACTTGTGATTTCATGATTCAAAATGAAACTCAATTTCCAAAGTATTGGGGTGGTTGGGTTCATTTTTGGTCAAAGAAAAAAAATAAAATAGTAATTTTCTTTTTCAATGCCCCATTTCCTTATGGCCTACCTACGCCTTCCCCTCCCCCCTCCCTCTTCTTTTTTGTTTTAAAGCTTTCCAACATTCTCCAAGTTGTTTCTTCCTTTTTTTTTTCTTTTTTTTTTCTTCGTCTCCTTGTTTTCATTTTCATTTTCATTTTCTTCTTTGTTTTGCAAATTGTTATTATCATTGAAAAAGAAGAAAAAAATCATTTTTTCTCTATTTTATTTGAATTTTAGTTGGGATGTTTCTTGTCATAGAAGAAGAAGATTTTCTTCATGCTCTCACACCATTCGAAAAACTTTCTCTTCTTACTTTGAACTTCCCCCTTATTTTGTCCTTTATGATTGTTTGTTATTAGGAAAATTCAAACTTTTCAAAAAATATTTCTTATGTGCTACCAAAGGAGAGTTTTTTTTTTGTGATGACTTGCCTTCTTCTACAAGAAAAAAAAGGAAAAAAATGAAAAAAATGAGTTAATTTTTTTTAATGAACCATCATTCATTTTTTTAGGATGGCACCTTGAGAGAAACCCAATTGTCAAAGAAAGACGTTGATTAGCACTATTCAACAATAGATGAACAATATAATAAATGAAAAACAAACAAATGTTCTAAATATCCCAAGTATTGACGAATATCATATTTACACCTTTTTAAAAATGTACATCTTTTGTCATACATCATCATGTGATGGATTTTGTTCTAAACATTCAATTCTTTCACATTTGTTTTTGCATATTATGGTTGAAAATTTAATCTAATTCCATCAACACTTTGAATAAAAAATTCTTGAGTCCTATTGGCAACATCCCATCCATCTTCACTTTCCATGCAAAAATGGGGGTGGATAATGTTTTTGGTTTATCTTTCCTAAACAATACACAAATGTTTAATAATGACATTCTCTCACATAATACAATACCCATATAACATGGGTTTAGGGTTTGTTTACATTGCTCGCATCTTGTTGACAATTTAACTATTGGTTTGTAGTATCCAATACCTTTATCTTGTATTAATGCATTCATTTTGTGTGCAATAACCCCATTTTTACTGTGATGTTGTGATTATTTATAAATTTTAATGGGGGCTCAAACCTCCACCTAAGGAAGCTTCTCATGAAGTTGAAAGTGATCATGGAAAAAAATTGCCCAAAAATGTGATGGGGGATGTTTCATGGGTTCATGAAGAATTGAGGTTGATTGCAAGGTCAATGCATGCACTTATGTTTATGTAATTAAGTGATTACTTTGTCAACATCTAGACAAAACACATGATCTTTGCATGGAGGTAAGAAAATATAGGTCTCTTTTTATTTGTCCTCAAGGGTCAAAATAACAACTTGACCATTAGTCATGAATGTTCGTATCTTGAGCAACTCACAAGCAAAGAGAATGCACATTGGGAATCATTAGAAGAATTTATGTCCTATGCAACCACTTTTTAAACAACTACCAATTCTCAACAACTAAATAAACAACTATCAATCATATTTGCAGCTATTTAGCTTATGTGGCAATATGTGTAGTTGCAATTTAGTGGTTATTACAACTAATGGATTAATGGAATGAATGTTTAGCATAATGTGGACATGTATTCAATTTTATATACCTTCAAGCTAAGGATGTAAAGTTGTTAAAGTGATTAATCAACAATAATATCTATGACATTATGATATTGCATATGGTATTAAAATGATTTGGTATTTTATGCAATAACCTATTAAACAAATAGTAATATTATTTAAGATATGATTCATAAAATAATGTCCATCATTTTACATTTAACATGTGCAACTTTGCCACATGGTGTAAATATGTAATCAAATTAACATAACTGTAGTCATAACCTAATTGTATATTGTAATTTATACCAAAAATGAAAATATTAATTGACATCATACACAATAAAATATAATTTAACATGTATATTCATAAAGTTTTTCATAGGTCATTTTGTAATGGCAATAATCATGTATGCATTACATGGAAACACATGTGTATATGAAGTTCAAGTGGAATCATTTTTTAGGGATTTATAAAAATGCTATATTTTAGTTCATTATTTTTACAAATGGCATGCATACATGTATAAAGGTTTAATCAATTATAATTATATTTATTTTTTAAAATTAAATCATGTGATATTTATGTGTATGTTTATAGTTTAAAAGTTTAGATTGAAATTTTTGAAATAAATATTCAAAATTGATATAATATATTTACATCTGAAAATTTGAAAATTACAATTTTTATAGAAGTGTGGAATTAAAAATATGGATAAAATTTAATTTAGAATCTTAATTTTAATTTGATTTTATGGCCCAGAAAATTAATTCAGCTTAACATAATTATTAAATAAATCCAAATATGTATACATTAAATATTAAAATTAAAATTAATAATAAATGAAATCAGAAATTTATAACATTGAATTTGAATTCTGAATTAAAAATATATATTTAAATAAATTATAATTATGTAAGTAAAATGTGAACTTAATTTATTATGATCTTACATAATTAAATAATGATATGAATATGCATAAGATTTGAAATATACATGTTTATATTTATGCAATGACATAATATGCCACAAGTTGAAATATTGGTTAGATGGTTAATGAGTTGGATTGTGGCCATGGATATGATGGTTCAATTCCCTCTAATGACATTTTAAACTTGGTTTTAAATAACTACAATATGACTACATGATATCGTAAATGACTGTAACATGACTACATGTGTCCTAAATGATTATAAAATGACTACATATATTTTATTTTAATTGTAAATTCATTTCGACATTGCACATAATTGTTTTGGACACGACTTGACACATGTCATATTGAGTTGTTTAGGCAAGCTATCTGATACAACTCTAATGATCATAGTTGTTTATTCCAAAATGATTATAAATTTAGTTGTAAACATAGTTGTTTTTTCTAAAATCCTACTAATGAATAATGCCATTGATTAGGTGGAAAAGAATGTTAAAATTGAATGGTATCAACTTCAAGTTGAAGTGCAACACTTGCAAACGGTTCAATAATGTTTATTAGTGCATTTAACCTTCAACAAGTTAAAACTCATTGACATTTTTACATGAGGTGTGGGGTTCATCCCATGTAATGTTTCTTCATGAATTGAAAATGATGATGAACTTGTTGAAATAATTCAAATAGACAAGGTTGTTTATGCAAAACCCCTCAAGATTGCATGGGATGCCTGGAATTAATCATTGGAATCCACCAAGGACAATTGGGAAAAGGAAATGCAAATAGTATGCACATACCATGAATTAGAAATGATTCATGGCCGTTAAATTTGCAAACACTTAGTTTATGGGTCCAATTATTTATGCTATATAATGAACCATACTTGTCCCCTTGAGCCTTTGCTTTTGATTATTTTTTATCACAAACATTTTTGAAATCTTTTTGACACATCATTTAAAAATTTCAAAGTTTTTTAAAAATATTATTATGTTAATATTTTATTTAAAAATCCCAAAAAATTTCATTTTCAAATTGTGCTTTGAATGCTTTTACTTTATTATTAAAAATCATTAATTACATTTTATTAAATTTTTTGATAATAAAATATTCATTATCAAGATTGATTCCAATTTTTAAATAAAAATATATTGAAAATAAAATTGTATAAAAATTACTCCATTTATAATTTTTTCCCCTAAAATTTTAAACTCACATAATTAAATAATGGTTATAAGCATTTTGGTACATTTTAGCAAAACTACACCCTTGTATTCTACATTGTTTCCATCTTCCAACTAAATCATAACATTAAAATTTTTCTTTTGTTAAATTAGGTTTCAAGGTATAACAAAGGAAGCCTTTGTGATAAATGTGGTCTAGTTCGTGCTTCAACATCACCAACTTTTCACCCATCATCATGCAACAAAGGCCACAATAGTTGTGAAACTTATAAAAAAAACATGGGCCTCTATGTTGATTCATCTTCCTCAAGTGAGGGTGGACCTTAAAGCACAGTCTTGGATCATTATAACCTACCTTATAGTGGAATCTTTTAATATGTCACTACCATTTTTGTAGCACGGTCATTTGAACATTTTTATACATGTCCACCAAAATGTTTCACACAATAACCCCATCCACCATGAATGGTTTACATTAACCAAAAAACCAAATGAAAAATACCTTCAATGTAAGAGGTAAACATTGCTTGTGGCCATGATAAAATGAACAACACTCATTGGTGAAGGTTTAAAATCACCATTAGCACATTGCATGGTAAGGCTTTGAATATAATGCCCATATTGCAAAAACTTACTCTTCCATTACTTAAGGTTACTTCAATTGCATTTGCTTCATAAAATGCAACATCCACAATCATTCACCTAAAATCGGTGATGCTCTTTTGTTTTTCACCCAACATGTAAGAATTGCAAAGATTTAATTATTTTTTTGTTCAAGTTTCATAGTAGATCCCCATGTCATCATGACATGGCCCCATACAATGATATTGCAAAAAACTTGGTCCATTCTAATTTCAGTCCCATCACATTATGATTGGTCCATTATATGCAATACCCCACATGAATGTTGCCTCATGTATTTTCATGAAGGGGGTGTAAAAGGAGGGCTTCATTGGACAAAGTTTGAAGGGATAAGGGTGGGCTATGCAATACCTTCATCTATTGTTAGTGACATCATGACCATGGTGGGTAGGTAGGTAGGGGGGCTCATGTAAATACCGACCGCATGTGTATTGCAATGTGTATTGCAATATCCTCATTTGTTACAACTCAAACATCCACAAACATTCAAACCTTGTGTTGATGGTGTATAAGAGTGATAATGGTAGAGGAGACAAAGCAGATTTTGTTGTCAAAATATTCATATGTGTTAGCTAATTTTTAATGTTATTATTTCTTTTTTGACAACCAAAAAAAAAAAAAAAAAAAAAAAAAACCAGTATTTGAGAAAAAGTCATTATTCTTAAAACTAATTGGCAACAAATCTATTGCCAAAATACTTTCACAATAGCTAAATCTGGAATTTAAAATTTTTTTTTGTTGGGATCTCTAACATCACCACTCTGCAAGTCTCCATTTTCCCTTGCAGCATTTTTTTCACAAAACATTTTAACAAGCATGCAATGATATTTCAGTATATAATATGCACTTACTGCAATATCTGTAGATGAACTCCATAATAACAATTTGGAAGTATATATAAATCAAGTGTTAGTCAAGTATCAACTTTTGAACATACCGAATACCGACTCCTCCTGGTCCTGGGTTCTTCAAATATCAGACCAGTCCTTCCAGAGAAACCAAAACTCAACACACCGCGAATGAGTGCAGTCAGCAGCACTTGTTGCATGGTGTCAATCACACACAAACTATATAAACCATCACCATAATCCTCCTGCTGAGGAGAACTACCACTACACTAATTGCTGTACAAAGAGAAAGCTTAGTGAATGAAAAGATCTCAATGTATATATGTATATATATGTATGTTTATACCTCCATGTGATTGCGGCAGGGAAATTCTTCATGATAGACAAAAACCAATACAAGCATGAAAATTTTGTCTATCATGAAAATTCCTATCTTTTTCATGATAGACAAGACCACTGCAATCATGTCTAGATATCTGGGATTTCAAATCCAGATTTCCCCATGTTTAGGTCTCCATGTTTGCCCTCATAGGTTGTCACACTATCCTACAAAAAGAAAAATCAGAAAAAGTCTGGTGGTTTGGCCATGAGACAATGAATGTCTTTCGATGGATGCATCAATACTGCTGGCAGTCTAATGCAAATGAAATTGTCTTCTCCTGGCTTGTAAATCAATCTTGGCTATGTTATGTCTCTCGTAATGTCATAACCCCAAAGGACTCATATGTTTTTCACAGCAATGTTATGAGCATATGCTGTGCTGTAGCGTTTCAAGTCTAAAACCACTTTTTTCATGAGGGGCAAAGCATACAAGAAGAACACATACACTATGTGAAAAATGACCAATTCATGAAGAGGAATGCGATGCACCTCGTGGTATCATCATCTGCCAAAACTTTCCAGGCAAGTGCCCTTTCATATGTGACTGGTTGCCCCCTACTTGATATCCGTACTCCAGCTGGAAGATACACGTATCCCTGCCACATCCAGCAAATGAACTCAACACCCAAAATGTAGAAAGCTTGGTTGACAAGTTGCCAAGACCTCTCTTGTTTGTCTAAAGAAGGATCCACTCAGTGTTGCACAAATGAAATAGACAAAGATGTGATTGTGATGTTGCTCCTGAATATTTTTTATCATGCACAGGTTCTTGCATCATCACTATCTGGGCTCACCTGTTGTAAGACCTGGGTGAAGTCATTATAGGCAGTCTTGCGACCATTTTCATCCAGAGTCTTCTCCCATGACAAATCCTGCAATGCCCCTGATGTTGTTTCCAGCATATCCAAACCTGCCTGGTTTGCGAAAGTGAATTCAGGTAACCCTTGCTGTAGTCACATTGCAAACATTTTCTGAGTTAGCATTGCTCTCTCCAGGATTGATCAGTTTTAAGTCAACTAATCTAAAGGATGAGGACTGTAAACTGCAAGTTGAATCTTCAGAGACACAGCAAAAAGGACAAGAAGAAAGGCATGTCTGTGAATCTAATGACAACACGATATAAGCAATAGAAGAAAATATACCTTCCAAGCACAACACATTATGGCATCACTGTGATGCCAAAATGCCTTGAATAATCCTTCATCCCCAGAGTCGGACCTAATGAGGTCTATGCCCAAATGAAGTCTGCATAGGTATCATTTCATTGGATCAACATACAGAAGTTGACATAATTCACTGAAAGCTTCTGATAAGGATCAGTACTTCTCTGTCATCTGGAATCCCAAACAAACCTTGAGGTTGGCACAGAACTTTTGTGAATGCAACAGATGTCACCACTAGATGGAGTCTATCTAACATTGCACACTCCAAATCATTCCAGGCTGAGAATATAAAAACTGATGTAACTTACATGGCCCTTCCAAGGATTGAGTTCGCACATGCTGAAACAAAACACAATGAAAATAGAGCAACAAAGAGAACAGGGGGACTGTACCTATAACTCTGAAGAATATGACATGTTAATGTGACCACATCTGGAGATTCAGGAGGTTGCTGGGCACCCAGGTGCAATGGCAGGCGTGAGGGAGCAAGTGCCATTGCTACCCTCTGGACTGAGGCCACTACTGTGCGCACATACTGCCGAGCCATGTTTGCACATGCTTCACGCATATGTGCCTCATATGCAAACTGGAACGCAATGGTGAGCACTGATCGCAAGCTACTATTCAGGCCTGTACCGCTTTCACGGCTTGGTTCTGTTCCCCCTTCTAATGTTGATGCTAAATCAAGAGTACGTGATAATCCCAACCCATCCTGCAATATGCATATCATCTTTATTACTCCACTTATGATAAATACTTTACAGTTGAAGTCTAGAGAGAATTACAGTCCAATTGAATTAGCAAAAGCAGAGAACACATTTGAAATAAGGTCACTACTCACAGTAAGGCTGCAATCAAGAGGGATGACTCGGAATCCTGATGGTAAAAGAGGAACATCATCTGACACTGCAACATCAACAGGTGCGAAGACAAGCTGAGCACAGGCCCCCACTGCATTCTCGTCAACTCCACTACAAAACTGCATTCCCCATCCCACACATGCCAAGGAGTAGTTTGTCAACTGAGCCCTTTAGTGAAACCTTGGATACTAGGAAATGAAGAAGTAGTGGCCAGTCTCATCCTTTCCACAACGGCATGGAGTTCAGTATGTACTTCAACTTCCCAAAACTTCCTTTTTATCATTAGCTGAGCTCACAAAGGCTAAAAGAGGTAAGGGTTTCTTTCAGAAATCTGTATTCATGACATGGTTGTGGACCAATTTTGTTTGGTCTCTCACAGACGTTGTGAGAGCTATAAATGGGATTTCACTGTTCATAAATTTATGGGCAAGAGGTAGAGACCTGTAATAAGAAATTGTCACGGGTGTGAATACCATTGGGTGCTCCTCCATGCCTTTCCAGTTTCACAACCTCCAGAAACTACACATCCAGAACCAGTTGGCCAAAACCAATCAGCACCAGAGTTTACATTTATACTTATGAACCATTCACTCAAAAACTCTGAGACTCCGATGCGTCAATTTTAGTTATTTAACTATGTGCCTTGGAACTGAAAGAGCACAAGAAGTGAAAGAACTTTACCTCTTCTTGCTCGACTGAATGAGCCAAAGGTAGGGGCAGCTGCACATGACCAGCATTTCCACTGCGAGTACTAGTACGGAAGGCAGCGGCAGCATCAGCATCAATATCACAGTCAGCCCACTCTGATCGATGCTCCCGTAAAAACCGTATCAACAGTGCTGGAGGTACATTCTGCAATCAGAATGCAGTCCCATCCTATAAGAATAGGTTCTGCTGAATAGATCAAACCTTAATGGCCAGCACCTTCTGTGAATTTAAGTCCACTGAAAATTGAAGTTGATATAAAAAACATATGTAAGAAACAAAAGTCACTGTGTCCCCAACATGAGATCTTAAATTGCAGAGGATGATACTAGCTAGAATACTACAAGAGACGCCCAGTATCACCTGTTGTCAGTCACTGCCCCAATCTCAGCAGGAAAGATCACCCTTCAGGACACTGAGGCCCTGGTGGGCCTTAGGAATGGGGCAAGATCTGACAATGCAAAAATGGAACAGAAAGGAAGAAGGAAGAATTTGTCAGAACAGCATGATACGAACCTGTAAGAGCATGGATGCCTTTGCACATAAGATACCTCCACCAAGGGAACAGAGAAGCCTGTCAGCGGCTACCTGTCCCATACCCTTGGCAGTAGGAGACTCATTGAGGACCACACTTACATCATCCATGCCATCACTAACTGTTGCAGCCCAACCGTCATCTGGAAATCCATTCACTGCCTGGTTGAAACCCCTGTAGGCCCATGATCATGATGTAACATTAGACAACTTTCATTTTCCAGCTGGTAGGGAAATGCTGCAAGCAAATGATCCCTGGTTCTTGTTTTCTGATTGTCCAAGTTCTGGGCACATGCATGTTTACAGCACGCTCAAGTGCTTCCAAATAGGGGTTTACCTTGCAAGGCGCTGACTGAGAGCTCGAAGCACAGCAGGCTGCTGCCCACCCCGTGGTCCCACAGCACCACTTGCCTCTTGTGCAACCCGCCGCAAATGCCTAAATGCCTGCACACCCAAAATGCAGTTGAGCTTTGAAGGGTACTAAAACATTCTATATTGCCAATAGACTGTGTTTTGAAATGTAGATGGCAACAATGTGCAAGGCTCTATAACTGCACCTTAGATTCTTTTCTACCCTTTAGAATTTTTGAACTAAACTCATATACCCAGGAATTACAAAATCTCTATTCACTGGAAGTACACATATCTAATTTCCAAACTCTACATCTCTGTGTGCAAATTCAGGTGGACAATATGTGTTGAAAGGCCTCTTTATCTGTAGGTCAGGTTATGTGTCTTTTTATGAAGCCATGTCTTGGGTATGAGATTCTGAGTTTTAATTGGAACAAGCCAGATCCCTGGAAGCATTGCAGGTTTTCAAAGACTGCCTGAGCTGACAAAGACCATTCAATGATCCTGCAGGAAAACCAAGGGGTGACTTTCAAATTTGCAAATGTCTTACCACAATTGTTGTCTTTTGTGCAAGGACAGCTGAAGACTCATAGAGGGGTCGCAGCACCTCTGGGACACTCCATGGCTGCACTCACAAGAGAAGCATTTACAGTCAACACTTAGCAGATGCACACTTCTCTGTTAGCCTGTGTCACATGCACTGAGACAGGTTGATTTCAACTGAAAAGAATTTCTAAGGCTACATCTTGAGAAATGGTCTTTCAGATTGCAAGGGCCCTACAGATGCTGTGTAAAACTCATACTATGTCCAACTATCACATTTTGATGAGTGAAATATCACGATGTCATGTATGTACAAGCAACATGCCAGTCTGTTGAGAAGCCACGAGAGGGTCTTTTGCACAAGCTCTACCTCCAAGTCCACATGATCAACAATGTGAATAATGCACCCCCCTCCATCACATGGCCGAATCAAGTAACCACTGGGTAACATCTCTGCCCTCACAAAGGACTGGACACGAGGCATTGTAGGCCCCCCCTGTGTTCCAGTCAATGATCTTTCACAAATCTGCACAAATTGATGAGTGCAGTTTAGGCATTTAGAAAAAACATGTCCTCATCAACGCTCAACTGGTTGCTTGCATCTTGCATTGGTCCACTAAATTTTGCTGTTCAGCATTGCATCCTTGAGATCTCTAAGGGCTAGTCTGGACATTCAACAGTTCCCTCTTCCACTGATGAACTGAGATGAAACACTTGGAAGCAGTCATGGACATCTAGTTTGCATGGAGAATGACTTTCATCAACATACCACCAAGCTTCCATCTTCAAGAAGAGTGGTATATCTTAAAGTACAGAAGTCCCGAGGAGGAGCCAATGTTGTGGGTGCATACATCTGTAGACAAAGAATCCAGATTTCAGTTTGTGTGTGCACTGGCAATTTACCAGTAGAGCATGGATGTTCACAATGATGCATGGTTTTCTAAGAACAACTTTACAAACAGCAACATCTAGATGAAGTAGGAAGGCAAGTGGTTGTAGGCATATAGTTTTTCTGACCTGTGTGTAAATGAGCTCCACAGTTCCCCCATTTCCTGTTGGAAATGCACCCAATATGTCTAGGCAGCGGCAGTCCGGGAGCCATGATGGCCGATCTTTCAAAATTTCTGCCACCTGGTCCATAAGCACAGTATAACTGGTGCTGGTGAGCTTGTCAAAATCATACTCTATACCATGAAGAGTGAATCAGAGAGAATAGTCAGTTCTGCTGGGCAATTCTCGACTAGCATATTTTCATTCAGAAATGGCCATTTGTGTAAAAGTGTTTCATACCTTGTTAGGCTCTAGCCCCACCAAGCCACAAGCTCTTGCTGCTACTCCCGGACAGCCATGAGATATGGAGACAATGCCAATGGCATCCGGACCAGGCTACACCCAAGAATCCCAATCCATTTGAAGTTTGAGTGACAATATTAGATCTAGTTGGACCAGATAGTCAGTTACCATACACCTTTGTACCAGAAATCAACATCAAGATTTTCCTCTGAGCTGACAGAGGAAGCAAAGACGCACACCTTCATACCCGGTAACTGAATCCAGTCAATTGCAGTTCCCGTGGCTTTAGCAACGAACTCTGTTACAGTTTCCTCTGCTATTGACAACAGTCTGCCATTCACAACAAATTTGATGAGTGAAGGAAGACAGCGGTTTCTCTAGCTGAGAGAAACTATCTGTTCATCTGATATGCAAATTCTCAGAGAGAAATGTCAGAATGACTCTTTTGTCAGAAAGAGCTTGTGATACATGCCCAGAAACATCACACTGATCAACCAAATCAAGAACTCCTTATGCCCAGTTTGAGCCAAAAGCACTTACAAGACCACCAACAGAAGCAGCAGCTGATATTAAAAACCAAAAAAGAAACAGGGATTGCAATGAAGACAGTGACTGACATCCCTGGTGAGAAGAGTCTTAGTGGCACAGGGCATTTCAGAACTAACCCAGCCGGGCTTGTACCACGAGGTGAATGCTGTGGAGTGGGCTGTGGTGGAAGACCAACAGTAACCACTGAATCTGAGCTAGTGTCAGTGGAGCCCACAGCAGCCTGCACATATACCCACAAATACTCATGTGCTGAGCTAGCATTCCCTCCACCATTGTGCTTTGCCCCCTATAACTATGAGCTGCTGCTGGTCCCTTTCTTCCCTTCATGGGATGCTGTCACAGCACTTAAACCTACCTCACAAAATTGCATATATCTCTGATTGGAATTGGGATCATGGAAAAGGTCTCAGATTGTAATTCAACTTAATCAAAGGCTATTACCCCTCATGAACAACAGAACTCAATTCTGTACTCTGGAGTTGCAGTATAGAGTCATGCATACCTGATCTGGTGGGCGCTTACTGCCAGGTATGGGAGGTGACTGCTGCAGTTGCTTCCGCAGGAAGTGGTTGTCAATAGTGAGTTGCGAGGTGTGCTTTGCAAGCCGCTCATTCTCCTCCATCAGGAGTTTGTTCAGTGCTGTCAACTTTGCATTCACACTCACCAACCGTGTTGCTTCTTTGCGCTGCTTCTCCCGACACCTGCAAGCATACCCATACATACATATTGCATCAGGAGCCTCCTCACCCAGCTCCCCTCTCCCAAGTTCTACTACAAGAAGGTTGACAATGTGTCTCAAAGCAGGCAAGCTTTCAGATACAATATTGCTGCCGTTGACAGCAGCTTTCCCTTCTCAAATACACGATGTGGAGACGATCACAGAAGTAAGAAAAGAAGATTTGAATGAAGATCTGTCTGGGAAAGGGGGGCAAGTGAGACTGTGCACCGCACCGTCTGTTCTGGAACCAGACTTTGATCTGCTTGGGTTCAATGTTTGCAAGGATAGGGCAGTCCTTGATGAGCTGCTGGCGCCTGATAGAGCTGGGCTTGGGGCACTCATGGTACACACGCTCCAAAGCCTCCACTTGCTCATTAGTGTAGCGAACGTACTTCCCGGAAGCGTCCATCCCCTGCATGCTTGTACTCCTCGCTCCTCCCTACTCCTCCCTCCTCGCTTTGCTTCAAAAATCTGTAACCGCAAAACCACACTTCAGACGATACCGATCTGCCTCCAGTGTGCGTAGTTGTTCTCTTGAAGCAAAAGGACGGTGAAGCTGAAACGCGAATGTTCTAATCCAAAGATTGCCGAGTGTTTCGCTATTCTCTCGGCAATTTGCGACTTTGCCTACTGGAAAAGAAAGGACTGGAAACTAGATCGTGATGCAATTGATTGTGTAGTAGAGCTCTGCTTGCGATTCCTTCTTCTTCTTCAGTTCTGAAAGAGGTAGTAGTAGGCAGATACGCAGCAGGTAAGCATCCTGGTGTGAATCCAGCTATCTGCGACTTCCACAGGTGCTGTTCCTTTGCACTTTTTTGACGTCGAACAGCTTCCAGATTTGACAGATTGATGGCAGTAGAAAGTCTTGCTGCTAAGATCGCATAGAGAGTTCTTGTCTCAGTAAGTAATGTGATCTCCTGCTGCAGCATTGTTAGCAGTGGAAGAGCCAGTGCAGCAGCAGCAGCTCAGAAGCATCAGTGTTACGATTCTTCTGGCTGGCTGGCTGGCTGGCCAGGAATCAATTCGCTCCAGTTTCTTCTGCCGGACGGGGAAGATCATTCGATCATGGCACATGACGCGCACCTCAAGTCTCTGCGAATTACTACTACTGTGACAAAGCAAGCGTTCTCGACTCCGTCGTGCTACTGTTATTTCAACAATTCCCGGAACTCTGGACAGCTACCAGACAGCAATGTCTACTCTCTTGTGCAAGACTTAGGAGCAGAAGAGGAACTCGGCATGGTCGGATTAGAACATTTTTCGCTCTTTCCTGTCCCTAAGTCTCTCGTCGTTCCCTGTCAACTTTCTAAGACCGATATGACTTATTTGATAAGCTCCCGGCCGGAAGCGGAAGTAGTCCTGTTCAGAACCTTAGTTTAAAGGCCGTCTTGAAAGACGACCATGAACAGGAACTTGAAGATCATCTGAAATACTTACTACGAAGCAGACAGTTTTTCTCCAATCTGATTCATAGAAACTTAGAGTCGCAAAACGCCGAAGACGAAAATATGTCCAAGCAAAAGCAAAACGACTCTGAACTGTTAAAAAAACATCGAAACAATTTCAAGCAAGTCTTTGATGAACAACATGGCACAATGTTCTCCTTGAAAGACATTCTCCTTGAAAGATCTCGTCTCAACTCCTCCTACTCTACAAAACACGGTTTGATACTTACACACATGTATATTACACAAAAGGCCGAAGACCAAGACAACAGGGCAGAAAAAAGGAAATGAACAAAAAGACCCACGGTATATAATAGACGCCGGAAAACACACAGAGACAAAAAGAGAAAGGGGAGCAAGTAAGACTAATAATATTGCACCTTCTTCTTCTTCTTCGACTGTCGGAGCTTGTCAAGAATATATTGAGAAAGCAGACTTGCTGCCGCCGTAGAAGAAGCTCATGGAACAGACTTCTTGAATCTCTGCGATCATCATCATCTTCTTCTTACTCCCGGCTATGTAAAAGCAGCGACAGCTGTGGAAAAACAAATCGGCATTGGCATTGAGCGAGAGAGAGAGAGAGAGGCTATAACAACAAAATATCGACACAAAACGCAGCGCATCAAACAGAACCGAACCAACCAACCAAAAAAAAAAAAACAGAAAAGTAATCGCAGTCAGAAACGACGAAGCTCTTCTACTACCGCGGCAACAAACAAACAAACAAACTCGCTCTATAATCACCCCCGCAGCACCTCCTCCTCGGACTTGTCCAGAGCGTCCCCACAAAACACTCTTTCTTCTCTACTTGCGCCCCCACACACACCCCACGTTGTCAGAAGGAAGAGAGAGAGAGAGAGAAAGAAAAAAAAAACGGGCAGAAGAAGGAAACCGGACCTATACTGCCCGGACTAAATATTTACATACGTACAAATACATACATACGACGCCCAAATCCACGTCTCAAACCAGCCAATAGTTACTGTTTAATTTTTACCCCGCACCAATATTAAATTACGGCGCAACACTACTAACCCTAAAGGTCAGCTCTAACCCGACAACTAGCTACTTACTTCTGTCCCCCCCTCCCCCCCAACCCCCCCTAGAAGCTAGCTGTTGTCACCCATGCCAGGAGCAGCCTTTTTTTGGGGGCGAAATTTCGGCAAAAAAGCGAAAATAAAATTTAAAATTCGAAAAAAGAGATTCTAGAGGTTTTCAATCGCCAGAAGTCATTAAAAAAAAGAAAAGAAAGAAGAAGTAAAAATAGTCAGATTTTATAATAGTGATTTTCAGTTTGTAGCCAAAAATGTAGAAGAATGACTAAAGATTTGCACTTCCCTATTTGGTTTATAGCCAGATTTTGTCAAAATCCTCTTAAGAATGATAGCCATTTTGGCTACAAACAAAAATTCCCAAAAAACACACTGGCTAAGCCTACGACTAGGGTAAACTAGTAGGTAGTAGGGAATTTGGAAATAATGAATCCTGCAAACGTTGGTATAATAATAGGCACTTTGGTTGGTAGGTAGGTAGGTCGGTCGGAAAGTAAGCAAGTAAATCCAGTAAAAGTTAATTTAATAATCATGATGTATAGTTGCTAGCAACTTTTACTGCGGATTCCAGATCCCTGAAAGTTTCTACATATTTCCAGGTCCTGAAAAAACCTTAACCTATTTCCAGGTCCTGATTCACTGTTTTCTTTTGGCCTTCTTTGTATGTGTGTGTGTGTGTTTGTTTTTTGGCTTCTCTTTCTTTTTCTTTCTTTCCAGCCCCGGGATTTCTTTCACGTTATTAGCAGGTGTCGTGGGTCGTCGCGCAAAGAAGACAGGCTACGGACCGGGGGACCACGCGCACATTTTTTTTTTAACCCGCTGGACAGTCGCGCGCCGCCATCGCCTTTGCCTTTTCTCTCTCTCTCTCTCTCTCTATAGAAGTAGTTTCCGTGCGTACATTTTTGCTGCGCGGTGTGTGCTGGTTGAAAACCCTGACTGATGACTCGGGAACAGGCACGCAGGCCGGCGCAAGTACTTGATCTTGTTGTTGTTGTTCTACTTACGTTATAAACTTAAAAATTATTATCTGTCAATCTAAGTTATCAATCTAGCTCTTCTTCTTCTTCTTCTTCTTATCCATCTACACTCGCCCCCAAAACGTCGCCTTCAAAGTTCAAACCATTTGCTGATTTTATTTTATTTACTTCAGGTGCTGTATGATGCTTAGTACTTTACTGGTAGTGATGGGATCATAGGCAGCGGTCGTCGTCCGTCGTCGTCGAGATGCGCGCTGTGGTAAAGTTGTGTGCATCGAAAATAAGCAACTGAACAAGGACTTACTTATTTCGGCGAGAAAGAAGAAGAAGAAGAAGGGACGCTTTCAACGCTGCTTCTAAATTAGGTCATGAAGATGAGGAGGTGTAGGGTTTAGGACTCTCTCAGTGTGAAAGAGTACTCAGTTAGTTAGTTGGTTAGTTAATTTGTTAGTTAGTTCACACCTCTGAATTTACAGTGCTTTTTATTCCAAAAAGTTACAAGAATTTTGTGTTCAGGAAATGTACTACCACTATGGTGGTGGGTGTTAGCCTATTTGGAGTCCCCCCCCCCCCAAGTTTGGCATTTTAGTTTAGAGTTTAAAGCCCCAACTTGGTCTTGAAGAGTAGCTAGTTAGATAATTAGTTAGTTAGTTAGTTAGTTAGTTGGTTGGTTAGTTAGATAAAATTGTTTAGTTAGTCCATAGCTCTAAATTTTGCCGTGCCTTTTATGGGGAAAAAAAAAAGATATGATAATTTTGTTGTCCCAGAGGAAAATATGTACTATATGGTGATGGGTGTCATTTGGAGTTTTCCCAAGTTTAGTATTGTAGGGTAGAACTAAAGGCACGGGGCATTCCCAAAATAATAAGGGGCCTAGAATGGGGTGGTAATTCCGAGCCCGAGCCTCACATTTTGGGAATTTTGCCCCACCTTTGACTTTACCGATTGTAAAGCACAAGGCCAAAATTATCATGAACACAATATGGCCGGGCAGAAAAAAAAAAATTAGTGTTAGGGGAGGCAATGTTATTTACTCTAATATTTTTTGCCTCTTCAAACATTAGCATTTTCTACCAATATGGGACTACGGTGAACCTATTCCAAGGAATATTTTGAATGTACATTTTGCTCCACCTCAATGCTTGAATTGAATTTTTTTTCTTAATCATTTTCGGCCTAAGCTTTTACAAGAGCTTAGATACTTATTGTAATTCATATTAATTAATTTAATTAGTTGTGGTGCATCCCAAAACACAAATGTTTTTGCAATGGGCCATTTGGTTGGCCTATCACCGAAAACATTATGAAGTCTTTCCCCCTTCTTCAACCAGAAATCACAATTCTTTTACATTGTTTTACAAAGTTATGTAAAACCATATAAATGCATTTGTTTTACACTTACATTATCTTACACAATTGCATAAAAAGCACATAAATATATTTATTTTTACACTTACACTCTTTTACATGGCAGAAAATAATTCTACACACAATTTTATACTCACACAAAATGTAAGTCCTAAAGCATTTACACACACAACACTTGTTTGGGCAATGGGGTGAAAGGCAATAGGTAGAACATATTCTCTATACGTGTACATAATACCATAGTTGTTTGGCAACTTTCGCATAAATTATTTTTTTAAAAAAAATTCTAAAATTTTCAAAAATTATTTTTCTGAAAAAACACCAATTTTTGTGATATAAAATGAAAAAAATTCTAAAATAATTTTTTTTGGGGGAAAAAGGAACCTTCAAAATAAATTAATTTATGTGGCAAACATGTGCCAAAGCTATCCCTATGTTATGGTATCAGGTTTAAGTTAGGATGGAAGGGGGCTGGTAAGTATGAGAATGAGCCATTAGTTTTAAGAATTATCTTGTGGAAAAATTCAATAAGTTATTGAAAAAAATTAGGCAAAAATTCAAAAAAGAATCCAAAAAATCATCAGATTTTTCTATACATTGATTCAAGTAGGTAGCTAGCAAAAAATATAGAAGGATGTTTAAGTTTTTCTCCTTTTATATTTTATTAATAGACAAATTTGGCTAAAGTGGGTACTGAATCATTGCCACCTTGGCTATGACACAAACTTGAAAAAGAAAAAGAAAAAGAAAAAACTAACACACAAGGTAGCCACCAAAATTTGCAATCTCCATAAAAAGTAAGGTAAAAATGGCTCTCCAAATTATGAATATAGGCAAGGGTAAGGGTAAATGACTAAACCTTACCTAGTTCGCTTAGTACTTGGGAAAGGCTAAATATTTACAAACCTAGTTACCTACGTACCTTACCCTAGGGTCAAGTTTCGTCATTAAATAATCCTCCAAACAGTGAAATGAATTTTTGTGAAAATATGAAATTCATGTGTTGAAAATCATCATAATTTTTATAGGCTTCTACTCTGAATAATTTGACAACTAAAATAACAATATCATAGTAGATCATGGAAATAATAATAATAATTTCAATAAAAATTAAAATAATTTTTTTTTCTTGAAAATAAATAATAATTCATTTTGTCAATGTTGAAACCAGCTTTACTTTTAAGGCCTATTCCAGAATGTAACTGACTTGACATGTGGATGACAAATGACAAACAACGCCTCTATCTCAAGCTATGCATGGATGAATTTTTTTTGCATCCACCTACTACTAAGCTTGTTGGGCTTGCCTACTACCAAGGCAAGGCTATTGTGTTTAGATTCATTATAGGGTATATATACGAGCTTAAGGAATTTTGGGACCCTTGATAATAGGTCTATGAATTTTTATATGAGGATTTTTTAATGATATTTTGGCTTGTGTTGAAGCTTGAGATTAGTTATAGAGTTATAATATCTTCAAGGATTTTGGTTTGGTTTCTTTCAGAGGATTTTTTGAAGATTTATTTTTTTTGCATCGGGGAATATATTTGAGTTTTCATAATTCTTCTTTTGACTTAAGATTTTTTTTAAAAATGTAAATGGCAAGGCCACAGTGTGACACACCCCCTTGTTCTTTGTTTTTTTCTGTTTGCATGGGGAGGTTGTATTCATTTTTCATTTGTATTTGGATTTTTGTACCATACACATTTGAGTGGTAGGCTAGTGCAAGTATGGCAAATTGTCACTCATTATGCTCATCTCTCTCTCTCTCTCTCTCTCTACCTTCCTTCCTCCCTTCCTCCTGTTGTAGCATGCTTAGCTTCTAGTGGTGGGTGCCCCACTATGTACCCGAGTACCTACCTACTTTGAACAAGTACCATGTACCACTTGCTACTATCATACTTGTATGCGACATGATTCTTTGGAATTTCTTATTCTCATGTCGTTTTTTGCTTTGAAATAGTGTGTTATTATATCGCATGTTTGGTAAGCACGGACGCTGGAGAAAGACAAAGCTTTTTTTTGTTTTAGCTTTGTTCTCGTTTCTCAAGCATCCAACCCAAAAACTCTAATACTTCAACATAGTCCCCAGGCAACCAATAAAGAAAGAGATGGCAAAAGACTACACTAACAACTGAAGTTTGGGATTTTAGTGTGTACAACATTTTCACAAACTATTGAAATTTTTCAATACTGAATAAGAAGTACCCCTAGTTTATAATTGGGTGTTGGGGGGCGGGGGGGGGGCATATTAGTGCAAGTTGAAAATGATGACAAACCGTTTTGAAAATGGAAATTTCATGCAGCCAATAAGAAGGCTCATTTCATGGGAAGGACTTCGTTTTTTTTTTCTTTTGGGTTTTGGGAGGGTGGGGGAGGAGGGATTTTTTTTTTTAATTTATTTTTGGTGGGGGTTTGTTCCCGATGTGTTCCCATCAGAGTTTCAAAATGTTCCCCAAGCTCCCAATGTGTTCCCAAAGACGTTCCCAATAGCACCTCATTTTAAAAAATTCCATATTGTTGGTTCAACTTTCATGTATATGAGTTGTAAAGTGGGCAAGGATGGAGGGTGGTGAGCAAGGGGGAAGCATATTTAGGCTATTATTATGTTGGCAAGAGCCCCCATGTTCCAAAGATATTGACGATGGCCCAAAATGAAGGGGGAAAAAAATACTATTGTTCCAATACATATGTGCCTGAAATGGAATGTACCCATTTGAAGATATCTACATGATTTAGGTTTTCAAGTTGCTCTAAAAACCATGATTGCAAGCTTGGAAGATTTTATGTGCTAGATTTGGGTCAATACTCAACATCATGTGGTACCCAATTTCTGATTTTCAAATATGAATGTCCCTAATATTCGGTAAACCCTAGGTTGGTCCAACTTTTTCCCCAATTTTTTTTGGGTTTGATTGATCCCAGCAAAACAAGGGGTGTGTCACACTGTGGCCATGCCATTTACATTATTAAATAGTATCTTAAGGCAAAAGAAGAATCATGGAAACTCAAATATTCCACCATGCAAAAATATAATCTTCAGAAAAACACCTCTAAAAGAAACCAAAAGCCTTCAAGATATTATAACTCTATAAAAATAGACCAATTATTACCTAGGGTCCAAAATCCCTTAAGCTACTATACTCTATAATGAATCTAAACACAATACCCTTGCCTTCATAAGCAAGGCCAACAAATCATAGACATTTAAGTCCGAGATTTTATTTGAGTAGATTGACACCCACCACTATCAAAACTAACAAAGTCACACACATAAACATGCACACCAAGACTTCATAAGCACATCATCATCTTGGACACAAAATCCTCAAAAATGAAAAAGTTAAAATCGTGTTCACATTAAACTAGGTTCAAACAACAATTAAACCCTAACATAAAACTAATGCTCTGCAACAAATATGTAACATTATGATTAAGCAACTCCAGTATGGAATTCCAAATGTCTCAATTTTTCAACTTTGTCTTTAAAGAGTTCCTTTGGGAGGTTAGGGTTGTCACAATTTGCATATTTTGGTTGCTAAAAATGTGAATAAATAAAAAAATTAAATTGTGTTTTGCATAAGAGTTGACAACAACATAGGCCAAAAAAAGGGTTTATGTAGTCACCTTTATGTAGTCTTGTGAGTGCTTGATTGTGTGCAAAGAATTGCAACACTCTTAAAGATGTGTGTGAATACAAATGTTATCAACATATTTTTCAGCACAAACAACATCATGCAAAATAGTGATGGGTGGCTTAATGTCACTATTTTGCGCAACTCGCATGATTGTAGACAAGGTGAATGGTGACTCAATTTGAAAGGAAGGATTTCAGATGAGAAGGACTACTACATGTGCTTGTCACTTTATCCCAAAAATACTAATCCCATTTCAAGTGAAAAATGATGTTTTGTTTTATTTGCCGTCATCAAAGCAATCCATGTTGTCTATTGTATTGGTGGTATATTGTTGGAAAAGAAGATTGTAAGTGGGAATGGGTCCAAACATGAGATGTGGAATCAAACTATGAACAAGGAAGAGAAAGTGGAAGCATGCAAAACCCTAACACTCAAATGAGCCTGGAGTTCAATATTTGCCCTCGAGGCAGGTGCCAAGGCCTGTTATTTCAGGAACTCCCTCCTCCCCTCCAAGAGGTTTGCCCAGCATAAAGCATGCATGCTAAATTTTTTATTTAAATTTTTTTTCCCATGATACCTGGTGGGTACCTAGAGCTCAGTATCATGGGTGAACAAACAATGTCAAGCTTTACAATAAAACAAACAAGAGTGAGCGTTACATTTTTCATAAAGCCCAATGGGTGTTTACGTTTCACAATGGAGCCTCTAAATACACTAAGGAATTTGACCCCCGTGCTTTACGGTGTATGGTGACACAAAATGTGTTTTTTTTCCCCTCCTTGAAAATTTGAGGTTTGAACCATTTTGGATTGTAAAATCGTTGCTCCTATTTGAATTGTTTTCTCCCTATTGGATAGGCTTCATCTTTGAATCAGCAATAAGATAAATAACTATATCATCCATAAACAATTAGACAATGTTACTCCTTTCAATTTTGGATTTAAAAATAATAATAATTTACCATTACAAGTTCATTTATGTTCGATATGATTTCTTCCACCCATAAATTCTAGTTAGATATAACAATTCCGATTTAATGCACTCTTTTATCACACCTCAAAGCTCTTGCACATTGCCAAAGAAGAAAATGCAATTACTTACTTATTGGTAGGCCTAGTTCCAGTCAAGATGCAATGGGAGACATTTTGCCAAGTTCTTAAAATCAAAATTTCCCAAGCCAAAGTTGGCAAGGTACAAGTTGAGAGACACATTGATCTTGCACACAATTTTTGAAGGTATGAAAGAAACTCTTTGACATTGTAAGTAGATTCAATTAGGTCACATAACCCCTTTTATATATTTCATGTTTAATTTGCCCCATCCTTTTGCATTGCAACAACAACGGGTTGGTTTTTTATAAACCATTTTAGGGTTTCAAGGCCCCTAATCGTAGTTAAGATTTGGCACTTTTTATAAACAATAGTGGGTAGGTTGGGCCAATTCATCACCCAACACTTTCAATTATAAATCTTATGGGTTGGCTGCAACAAGTTGCAAGTAATGATTGGCCGGAACAGAGCCACACAGTGGCCCACCCTAACACCCCCCAAAACTTTCAACCATTTATTTCGATGGTGCTACGGTTTCAATTCGACTTTCAATTAATTTCACCCACCGACACCAAAATCAAATTTCCGCGCAGGCTTTTTAGCTGTTTGGTTCTTCAGAACACACGGTTTTTTAGTTTTGAAATGATTCCTGTCCACAATAGACAAACCAAAAAAAATAAAAATTGTGCGTGAACATTAAAAGTGAAAATAAAAGAAAGAATTCGATCCATTCCACAATAGACAAAAAAAAATTGTGCGAACATAAAGTTCCATTCCTTTGGGTAATAGACAAAAACCTCGTCGAACATCAAAATTCCCGTCCTTCAGCAAACGGACAAAAGTTTTGTTCCGTCATGGACATCTTCTTCTCCTGATCTGCAGATGCACCCTCCCAACAACCCTCCTGCAGGGAAGATCAGGTCCAGTTCAATACGTCCGTCCGTCCGTCCGTCTGTCCATCATCTCGAGTTAACGACTTTTTCCCCTCACTTTCCTTTCTTTTCAGGCACACCCCCGCACACCCCCCCCCCCCAAAAGGGATTTATCCCCGGCAAAAAAAAAAAAAAACAATGAAAAAAAAGCACCAGCAAGGAAGGAATTGTCCAAGGAATTATTATTTCTATGTGTATGGACGGACAAATTTTTTGTTGTGGTGTGTGGGGGGGGGGGTGTTTGTTAGTTGGCGGGTGGGCGGAGGGTGGCTAATGGCGGTGTAGTGGTCGGAGACTTTTAAGCTTTAAAACTTAGTCAAGAAACTTTAGTACAGATCTAGGCACTTCCAAATTGTTTGATTGATATTCGATCAAGTGCCACTTACATACTTTCTCTCTCTCTCTTGAAATCCGTCTCTCAACTCAAACCTTGGTAACCTAGGGTTTTACCCACCATTTAAAGCACTCCGTGAGATTTCCTTTGTTGATTTTGTAGGGCACCTTACATCTGTGAACTATCGGTTCTCAAAAGTGTACAAGTGTAGGGTAAAGCCCTAGTAGTGTGGAGTTCTCAAAATAGGGGACCCTACGACGAAGCTATAGCTGAGTCCGGCCCTGCATTTTGGGAGTGTCCCCCAACCATGGGCTTTACCTATAGTAAAGCACGAGGGCAAAATTTATCATGGACCAAACGTCTATAGATAATGAAGCCTATGAATGAATGGGAACGTTCTTACACTTATAAAAGTAGGCATAATATCCCTCCCAATTTATAAGAGGGGAAATTCATGGATATATATAAGGGTGCCCTCCACGTACACTATAAGTTTTTTCCAAGTGGTTCACGCAGGTGTAAGGTCCTCTCCTAAATCAATAGACATAAGATCCTTCCTACTCCTATCACCTCGCTTTCTACGCTTGTTTCAGCTTATGATAAGGTTAGGCCCGTACACTATGTTGGGTAACACCCATGTGTTGGGAGCAATTCCCAAAATGTGAGGCTACACTCAACTACCACCCCATCATCCTAAGCTCCTTGGTTTGTGAATGCCCACACCTTGTGGGCCTTACCCAACATGAAGTAGTAGGAGGGGATGGATATCTATGTAGGCAATGCAACTTGAAAGTAGTCACAATTCCTGAGAACAAAACAAACAAACAAAGAGAGCGCCAACAGCTAGCCACTATTATCATTTAGTGTGGTTCCAACTTTGAAGGCACCTTGCATGATGGAATACTTTTGCCGCACATTTTATCCATAAAAATTAGTGCCCTAAAAATTCAAGATTCAACACTAAGATTGAATTCTCTTGGGCATTTTGGTGTAAGGTGCTGGTAGAGACGATGACCTCAATTACTACTCCAAATCTTTATGTGTAATGGGTATTAAGAAAATGGCTAGCCTCAGATAGAATGAATGTGAGGAAACATCCTTGGAGTGGGATTGTCCCACAATTAGGGGCCCAAGTTCAACTCTTGACCCTTTATTGGGGAATGGCTCGCTCCTCCTCCTCCTAGGGCCTTACTTTACACTTCGAATGTGCTAAGGTAAGAAGAAGAAATGGATACAAGGAGCCCTTGCATGGCAAAGGACCCAGGCATGAATAACAAGTGGCTCATTGCAAAATGGTTCTGCCCCTTGTGATGGCAAGTTCAAACTTCAAACCACCACCAGTTTTTAAAAAGGAGGAAATGTATGGACAAAGCTCCAAAAGCATGAAATCACAACAACACCTGGTGAACATTCCTCAAAATGCAGGATCAAATGAGAACTACATACATTGTTCAGTAAATACCTAGTCTCTCTGCACTAGTCTCTCCCTCTTTAGAGAGAGGAGAGAGAGAGAGGTAAGAGATAGAGAGAGAGAGTGAAAGAAGGGAGAGGACTGAAAAAGCACCAAATTTTGAGCTTCCCACCTGTCCATGTTCCATTCTGGCAAGACTGAAGCTGGTTTTTTCAGGCATACAACAACCCATATGCAGCAGTGCTGTTGTCTGCAGGGCGGCCTGGCTGCACACTGCATGCAATGGGTCCCACTGCCCCCCTCCCAAATTTGATCATCACTACCAGGGTGGAAGAGTAAGTGAAAATTGTCCAGATTCCTCTGTAATGAGGCAAAGGCTTTTCACGTATTTTGGAGTGTGTCAGGTACAGGCCATTTGTGGCCATTTTGCCTGTGAGACTCAAATTCCTCACAATGGCCCAAACAAAAAACAAAGCCCACCACCACACTCCATTGTTTGATGATGGTGGTATTCATGTGGACTTGCAAAGTGGTCATGTGGATTTTGCAAAATGGTCTTGAAAATAATAATAGTAGGTCTTTGGCACTAAACCCAAGTTAACTCTGGGTTGTTGTGCACAAGCCCACACAACCCTTTCACTTTGCCTTGTAAGGAGACTAAAAATCACTCACTAGAGATTTAAAAGTAGAAAAGGCCACATGAAAATCATTATTTCTAATCTCACATAAAACTCTATGTCTCTCTACCCCAGGGGTGATGGCTTAATGGTACAGCTCGTGTTGAATGCCACAAAGATCTTGAGTTCAAACCCAATGGTGAGCCAGGTGAAAACCATATATACACATCCCTGGCACGAGACCTGACTTGGGGTAATGCCTACAACTTGCCAGTCAAGTCTCTTGTTGTGTTCCTGAGAGGCGGGGGGGAAGAAACGAAAAAACCTTTACAAACTTCAGTTAGTAAGGCCCACCAAGTGAGGCATGCCCCCAGAGTTGGACACCTGCTTGGGCTCTAGCTTGGCAGTGGGCCCTTATTTGGGGAAATGCCTTCCTCCTAGGGCCTCACCCTACACCCCTCCCAATGGAGAAATGCTCCTGCAGCAGCAAAGATTAGGTCTGTTGGTGTTGCTTGACCCATTCTGGTTTGAAAGTTCATTCACCAATTGTGTATAATTGAGTATTGTATAACTAGAGTTAAGTTAGCAAGCACCCGTTATGGAAGAATATGTGGCCATAACAAATTGTTGGGAGCATCTTGCTAACAGGACAACATGTCATTGGAAAAGCACTCCCCAGTTATATCGTGTATCTTGTTACCTTCTTGACATTTTCATACCTCTCTTATAAAAAACAAATTGGACATTTCTGATTGCCAGTTGGTTACACCTCATAACTCACCCTCTTCTGTGTCCCTTAACCTGTAAGGTCAGCACTCTTGGTCATTTAATTACGTGTTGTAACCAGCTCAAAATATATATATCTCAAAACCATTTTTTTTAAAAATTGAGGACCGTGGATATGAATCTTAAGAACCCTCCTGAACACTATGGCACTTTTAATAACCACCCAACAAGGGAGAGTAGGTAGGAAATCTAAGTGGTTACGATGTAGGCACATAAGTAGGTACTAAGCAAATCACTTGGTGTCTAGTCTACCAGGTAGATAGATGCATGTGGATGGTTGGTACGTAGCTAACCACTCTGGTTAGATTAGACGATGTGGGACCGGAATACAATGAAAAATGTTTTTTGGTCCCACATATGACCACCCCTTTTGCATGGTGCCCTAGTGGTGGGTGCTTTGTTTACTCTGGCCCTAACCAAGGTGGGTTAGCTATGTCACTCACACAGGTAAAAAGCCCTTATTTGTCATCATAAGTGAGCTCCCCCATGTGACAGGTACATGATGGTGGGTCTTTATGCAGTGGTTGATTATGAGGTCCTGATTGGGAGGAAGGAGGGAGGGGTGGGTGTTTTGAATTATGAGGGAGGAGGGTAGATTGACAAAGCTTCAGCTGAAGAAGAAGCCCTTCAGAAATTCTAAACCAAAAGAAAAAGGCCTTTCATGTGCAAACAACTACATGAGAGCACACCATTGTCAAAAGGAAGGAAAGTAATGCTATAAGGACAAAGGTTTTTTTTTTTAATAATTTTTTTTAGTTTTTAATTAAAACTAATATATTTATGATTTATTTCTAATTTTGAGGGTGGCACAAGGGGAAGTGAGTTACAAACTTATTTAGCACGAG
>Ga0116229_10000244_pt1 | contig 64527 bp, 56 predicted proteins | sample S1TSphgellanicum_3_FD_87313 | JGI IMG/M metagenome (GOLD analysis project Ga0116229, IMG submission 87313) | Host-associated microbial communities from peat moss isolated from Minnesota, USA - S1T2_Fc - Sphagnum magellanicum MG | ecosystem: Host-associated > Plants > Peat moss > Unclassified...
GATAGGCCCGCTCCCGGTCCAGCGCCCGCCAGTAGCTCCCGGGAAACTGCGCGCAGAGTTTGCGAACCGACGCGCGGATCTCCGGAAACGACGGGCTGAAATCCTGCATCGGCTCTGCTCCTCAAAAGCCCTGGCCGCGGGCGCCGCGATCGCGCGTCCCGCTCGGGCGGCTTGGCGGGGGAAGGCGCAAAATGGGGCGAGGCGCGCTCATTGGGGCGCCTGGTTCTGGCCGGTTGAACTCTCCTCGGGGAGATAAGCCCAGGGACGAAGCGCGCGATCCCGGCGGCCAAAGGCTTCGATTTCATCGGCCTGCAACAGGGTGAGCGCGATGACATCAAGACCGTCGAGCAGCATCCTCTTGGCGTCTTCTGGGATGGTGAAGCTCTGGATCAGCTCACCTTGTGAGACGGTCTGGCGAGGAAGGTCAATGTGGATCGGGTGCTCTTTTGGGCCTGTCACGATCCGTTCAGCCATTTCGGTGATGAACCCAAGCGGCAGGCAAATAGCCGGTATTCCGTTACGCAAGCAGTTGTTCTGGAAAATTGGACTGAACGAGCCGGCGATGATCGCTCGGAACCCGTACTCCGCGAGCGCCCAGACGGCGTGTTCGCGGCTGGATCCGCAGCCGAAGTTTTCGCCGCCGAGCAAAATCGATGCGCCAGCAAAGCGTGGATCATTGAGGACAAAGTCGGGCCTCGGGGTCCGGTCTCCCACCTCCATGTAGCGCCAACCTGCGAACAGACCCAAGGCCAGCCCTGATTTCGAGACGCCCTTTATCTCGCGCGACGGGATGATGGCGTCCGTATCGATATTCGGACGCACGAGGGGCAGAGCGACCGAGGTGAGACTCTGAAAGGGCGTCACAGCGGCGATGGCGGTTGGCGAGGATCGGCGATGCGGCCAGCGATTGCTGAGGCGGCGACGGTTTCCGGAGAGGCCAGATGGGTGCGGGTCTGAGGCCCCTGGCGGCTCTCGAAATTGCGGTTGGTCGAGCTGATCACGCGCTCTTTCTTGCCAAAGCTTTCTCCCCCCGCAAAGAAACACATCGAGCAGCCGGCCTCGCGCCACTCAAAACCTGCCCGAAGGAAAATCTGGTCAAGTCCTTCGTCCTCGGCCTGACGCTTTACCGCCGAAGACCCGGGAACACAGATGGCGCGCACCCCTTTGGCCACAGTTCGGCCAGCCAGGACTGCGGCGGCGCGGCGCAGATCGCCGATTCTGCTGTTCGTACAGGACCCGATGAACGCGCCGTCGATCTTTAGGGATGTCAGAGGCTCTCCGGCCTGAAGGCCCATGTATTCAAGGGCCCTGCGATAGCTATCAGGGGTGTCGTGACGAGACACTTGCGCAAAGCTCGGAACCGTGGCGGTGATCTCCACGGCATGCTGGGGGCTTGTGCCCCAGGTCACCGTCGGCGCCACATCCAGGGCGTCAAAACTTAGGTCTCCCTCGAACGCCGCCTCCGGATCGCTTTGAAGCCGCCGCCAGGCCTGAACCGCTAGGTCCCAAACCTCGCCCTTCGGCGCAAACGGCCGCCCCGACAGATAGTCGAGGACAGCGTCGTCCGGCGCTATGATCGCGCTAAAGGCTGAGAGCTCAGTCGCCATGTTGCAGAGCGTCATGCGACCCTCGACATCCAAGGCCCTGACCGCCTCGCCCGCGTATTCGATGATGCCGCCCTCCGCTCCGGCGGAGGAAAGTCTTGAGACAATATAAAGGGCGAGGTCCTTGGCGCTTACGCCGCGGCAAAGCCGCCCATGGATCGTGACCCTTATGCTCCTGGGTTTGGCGACCCTGAGGGTCGAGGTTGCGAGGGCATGCTCCGCCTCGCTGGAACCGATACCCCAGGCCAAGGCGCCGAACGCGCCCTGTGTGCAGGTGTGGCTGTCCGGGCAGACCAGGGTCAGGCCCGGAAGGACAATACCCTGCTCGGGAGATATGACGTGGGTGATCCCCTGTCGCGCATCCCTAAGATCAAACAGGGTCACGCCGGCCCGCTTTGCGGCCTGTCGTGTCGCTCTGATGAAGGCCGCGCCGGTCGGCATGAGGCTGTGGTCGCCGCGTCCTGGCAAGGTGTCGACGATGTGGTCCATGGTGCAAAAGACGTGTTCGGGACGCCTGACCCTTCGGCCGGCCGTGTGCAGGCTCTCCAAGGCGACAGCGCCGGTGCGTTCATGGAGCCAGATACGATCGATCAGAACAAGCGCGTCTGCGCCCCCGCCCATCGGGCGCACCACATGGGCGTCCCAGATTTTGTCGAACAGGCTTAGGGGGCCTACGACGGCGGAATGGCTCAAGCGAACGCGCCTTGTCGCTCGAAGGCATCGATCTCCACTTCATCGAGGCCGAGCGCCTCGCGCAAGACCTGGCGTGAATGCTCCCCGGGCTCTGGAACATCGAGGCGAAGCCCTGAGCGCCGACTCTTCATCATGAGCGGCAGAGCTGGAAGATCAGCGAGGATCCCATCCCCGACGCTCACCTGCAAAAGTCCGCCGCAGGCGCGCAGATGCACGTCCTCCAAAAGATCCTGAGGACGCGCGATCGGTGCGAACGGGAGATTGGCCGCCTCGCAGCGCTGCAGAATTTCAGCCTTCGGCAAGCTCGCGAACAGGGCCCTGACCTTTGGGATGATCGTATCTCGGGCTGCGACACGCTGATTGTTGTGCGCAAGCGACCGATCCAGCGCCCAGTCGCCAAGGTCAAATTCACTGCAGAAGCTTCTCCACTGGACATCGCTGACCACGCCCACGAAAACCTGTTCGCCGTCAGCCGCGTCAAACACGTCATAAATCGCCCAGGCGGAGACACGCGCCGGCATCGGCATAGCCGCTTCGCCGGTCACCGCGCCTTGGGCGATGTGTTGACCGACCAGAAAGGCGGTGGTTTCGAAAAGGGCGCAGTCGACCTTCTGCCCCCGGCCCGTTTGACGCCGCTGTTCGAGCGCCGCGAGGATTCCGATAACCCCGAACATGCCGCCCGCGACGTCGATGACCGATGCGCCGGCCCGAAGCGGGCGTCCGGGCGGACCGGTCATATAGGCCAAGCCGCCCATCATCTGTGCGACCTCATCCAGGGCCGCCCTGTGTTCATAGGGCCCTTTCAGGAACCCCTTGCCCGAACAGTAGATCAGACGCTCACATTCATCCTGAAGAGACTCATAATCGAGCCCAAGCTTTGCCATCGCGCCCGGGCGAAAATTCTCCAAGAAAACGTCGGCCCACCCGGCAAGAGATTTAACGATCTTAAGGCCGCCTTCGCTCTTCAAATCAACGCGAATGCTTTTCTTGTTCCTATTATACATGGGAAAGTAACCGGCGCCCGACCCCTTAAGGCTTCGGGTTGGATCGCCGCTGAGAGGTTCGACCTTGATGACGTCTGCGCCAAGGTCCGCCAGAATCAACCCCATGGAGGGGCCCATCACCATGTGCGTGAGTTCAAGCACCTTCAACCCGTGCAAAGGCCCTTCGCTGGCTTGGTTCATGGCGGCCAGTGTTTCGGCATGCATAGCCATTTCCTAGAGTCGCAGCCTAAAATGGTATAGTGATATACCATTAGGACTAGGGCCGGGAGACGAAGGTGGTCAAGGGATTTGATGTGCTCGTCAGCGAAGTCGGGCCCCGGGACGGCCTGCAGAGCATCAAGACCATTCTGCCCCTCGCCCTGAAAAAGGCCTGGGTGGAAGCTGAGGCGGCCGCAGGGGTGGCTGAGATCGAGGTCGGCTCCTTCGTCCCCTCAGCCCTCCTTCCCCAGCTGGCCGACACCGACGAGCTTGTCCGCTTCGCCCGTAAGATTGAAGGCCTGACGGTGGCGGTGCTCGTGCCCAACGCGAAGGGGGCTGAGGCCGCGATCGCCGCGGGCGCCCACAAGATCACCCTGCCGGTGTCAGCGAGTGAGGCCCACTCGCTCAGGAACGTACGCCGCACCCAAGAGGAAATGATCGCCGAGGCGGAAAACATCGCCGCCCTGATCAGGGCGCTGCCTAAGGCGCAGCGACCACATTTTGAAGGGGGGCTGTCGACGGCGTTTGGCTGCACGATAGAGGGCGCCATACCCGATGGGCGACTGGCGGCGCTCGCCCAGCGCCTGATTGAGGCCGGGTGCGACGAGGTCGGCCTTTCGGATACGTCGGGTTACGCCAATCCCCAGCAGGTTCGCCGCCTGGTCCGCCTGATCAGGTCGGTGGTCGGAACAGAGCGACTGACCGGGCTGCATCTGCACAATACGCGGGGCCTCGGTCTGGCCAACGCCCTGGCGGGCCTTGAGGAAGGGATCACCACCCTCGACGGCTCACTCGGCGGGCTCGGCGGATGCCCGTTCGCGCCCGGCGCGAGCGGCAATATCGTCACCGAAGACCTCGTCTTCATGCTCGAAGCCATGGGGCTTTCGACCGGGATTGATCTGCCTAGGCTCTTGAAGGTTCGCCAGGACCTGGCGCGTTGGCTGCCCGGCGAGCCCATTTTCGGATTTACCGGCGACGCTGGGCTGCCCCTTGGCTTTGAGCCAAGTTTGAAAACTGCGTAAATCTCCAATGCGGCCGTCAAAAACAAAACTAAGAAATGGGAATTTAGCGAGTCTTTAAAGTCCACATTGCATTATCCATTATAGTCTAGAGGGAGGCCGATGTCTCGATTCCTTAGGGTGGAGCGCCTCTCCATCAAGGAGATTCTCATCCTCGCCCTGGGATCGGCGGCGATATTTGGATCGACCTTTCTGGCTCTTAAAGCCACTGTCGTATCGACCGGCCAAATGGCGATCTGGCCTGCGGACGCGATCACCCTTTCGATGATGTTGGCGATGAAACGTCGCCCACTCTTGGCCCTCGTGGTCTGCCGCAGCGCCGCCGCTGCGCTTTCAATCGCGACCGCATTCCCGCCGTTTCCCGCAATCTCGGTGAACGTTGCGAGCGTCATCGGCGTCATGACCGTATATATGTTGGTTCAGTCCAAAATCACCCCAAGCAACATATCCAATGTGCGCCTATTGGGGCTATTATTCAGCACATCTGCGCTGGGCGCGATTGTCTCTGCAGTGATTCAAGCCGAGAGCCTGTCTTTCTACTTTCACATAAAGACGCTTCCGATACTCGAAAGCTGCTTTGCTGCAAATCTCTTGGGCTTTGTCGTGATCGTACCGATCACCTTGATCATGGCGGGTCAACGCTGGCGCGCCCCGCAAGCGGGAAGAGCCGCGAGCGCAAAGAGGCTGGCGTTCGTGGCGAACGGCGCTGGCGTAATCGCCATCTTCAATCTCGCCCAGCTGCCGCTCCTGTTCATGATTCCGATCGGATTGGTGGTGCTGGCCTACGTGACGGATGTGGGCACGGTCGCGGCGTCCATTCTTCTGACCACCCTCGTCGCCATCACAGCGAGCGTCTCAGGACACGGGCCCTTCACCCTCTTGCACGTTAGCCCTCCAGGCCAACTTCTGGTCCTGCAATTTTTCCTGGGCATCATCACCCTCTTTTCGCTTCCGACAGCGGCGTTGATGTCCGAGCACAAGAGGCTGAAGGCAGGCCTAATCGCCGCCAAGTCTGAAGCCGAAGCGGCAAACGAAGCCAAAAGCCAATTTCTCGCTATGATCAGCCACGAGATTCGCACACCCCTCAACGGGGTGCTCGGCATGACGCAGATCATGGCGATGAACACCCTCGACGGGGCCCAAGCCGAACGCCTGCAGATCATCCAGCGTTCTGGAGAAACCCTGCTTTCAATTCTGAACGACGTGCTTGACCTCTCCAAGATCGAAGCGGGAAAGCTGACGCTCGAAGCCATCGAGTTCGACCTCGGCGAGCTCCTCGAGACCGTCGCGGATGTCTATGCACCCCTCGCCAGAGAAAAGGGACTGCGATTAAGACGGGACCTGTGCGGCGCCAATGGGATTTACCGCGGCGACCCTACGCGCCTGCGCCAAATCCTGACCAACCTGCTTTCGAACGCCTTGAAATTCACCGAGCACGGCGACATCGGCATAACCGCCGCCTATGCGGACACGACGCTCCGCCTCTGCGTCAGCGATACCGGCATCGGAATTCCGACCGAAAAGCTCGACAGATTGTTCGCCAAGTTTACCCAGGCGGACGAGACCACCACCCGCCGGTTCGGTGGAACCGGCCTTGGCCTTTCGATTTGCCGCGAACTGACGGCGATGATGGGCGGATCGATCGCCGTTCAAAGCCAGGTGGGATCAGGGTCAAGCTTCACCGCCATCATCCCCTTGTCGCGGGTCGGCGAGGTCGCATCGGCCTGCGCCGACGGCGAGGTCAAGGATCTCACCTTTGGCAAAGGGGTGCGGGTGTTGGCGGCCGAGGACAACCCAACCAACCAGCTCGTCTTGAGGACCTTGCTCGAGATGGCCGGCTGTGAGGTCGTCATCGTCGGCAACGGCGCCGAAGCCGTCGCCGAATGGGAGCGGGATGACTGGGACCTGATCCTAATGGATATCCAAATGCCGATCATGGACGGGGCGGACGCCACCCGCGCGATCAGGGCCAAAGAGCTCGCGAGCGGACGGCCTCGCACACCCATCATCGCCCTGACCGCCAACACCATGGCCCACCAGGTTGACGGCTATCGCATGGTCGGCATCGACGGGCACGTGTCCAAACCGATCAACGCCGAGGCGCTCTTTACCACCATCGCCGCTTTCACCGCCGATCAGGACAAAGGGGCGGCGTTCGCCGCCTGAACCCGCGCGCGGCCGACGCCGGCGTCTGAGCCTCGGGCAAGGCCGCCAAGCTCTGAACGACCGCAAGCCAGATCTCTAAGATCGGCGTGAGTTTTTGCCTCCCGCGACAGGGCGCCGATGATCACCCTCTTCTCGAGCCCAACCCCGAACGGGTATCGCGCGTCCATCATGCTTGAGGAGACCGGCCTCGCCTATCGGGCGAGCCCGATCGACCTCAAGAACGGAGACCATAAGTCACCCGCGTTTTTGAGGGTGAATCCAACCGGTCGCACGCCAGCCATCGTCGATGATGACACCGCCGAGCCGGAGCCCTTCGCGCTCGCAGAAACCCTCGCGATCGCCCTCTACCTTGCCGAGAAATCGGGCCGACTTTTGCCGGACAAACCGACCAGCCGCGCCCTCGCTTATCAGTGGGCCGCGACCGTCATAAGCGGCTTCGGCGCTGCGACCCCGGGGATTTTCTTCGCGCGCCAGCTCGGCGAGCAGTCTCATAGCAAGATTATTGCGAAGTTCTTCGCGGATATAAGAAACTACCTTGGGGCGATGGACCTCCATCTAGAGAACAACGCTTATCTTTCAGGCGCAGATTTCTCCTTCGCCGATGCGATGGCGATTCCGACCATCGCGGTCAGCCTCAAGACCTTCGAGGTCGACCTCGCCCCCTTCGCGTCGGTGGTCCGTTGGCGCGACACCGTGCTTGACCGCCCTGCCGTAAAGCGCGGCTTGAAGGTCCCAGCTTAGACGCATCCAACCAAGGCTCTGGCCATAAGGACGGGACCTACGCGCGCCGCGGCGCTCCAGCCTATCCGCTTTTCGGACACCCGAAGGACTTCAGCGGCGCAGATCAGCCCGCCGACCTAGTCTTTATCCGAACGGCGATTGAGGCTGCCATGAACGAAGAGGTCATCGTCACCTGCGCGGTCACGGGGGCGGGAGATTCGGTCGGTCGAAGCCCTCATGTGCCGGTAACCCCGCCGCAGATCGCTGAGGCCTGCATCGAAGCGGCAGAAGCCGGGGCGGCGATCGTCCACGTCCATGTCAGGGATCCAAGCACCGGCAAGGCCGATCGTAGCCTCGACCACTATGAAGAGGTGGTCGATCTCGTCAGACAGTCAAAAACCGATGTCGTGATCAACCTGACCTGCGGCATGGGCGGGGACCTTTACCTCGATCCCGACCAACCCTCGATGATGGTCGCCGGCACTGATCTGGCTACGCCCTATGAGCGCATGGAGCATGTGGACCGGCTTCGGCCAGAGATCTGCACCATCGACTGCGGGAGTATGAACTTCGGGGACCACGTGGTGATCAACAGAACCGCCGACCTCGAGAAGATGGCGCGCTACGCTCAGCAATGGGGCGTCAAACCTGAACTTGAAGTGTTCGACATGGGCCAGGTCGGGATCGCGACGCGCATGGTCCGCAAGGGTCTGATCGACGGCGATCCGCTCTACCAATTCTGCCTCGGCATCGATGGCGGGGCCGCAGCGTCGGCCCAGTCGATCATGGCGCTGAAGTCCATGATCCCGGAAAACGCCGTTTGGGCGGCGTTCGGGATATCATCCCATGAGATGCCGATGGTCGCTCAGGCCGTCCTTCTGGGCGGCAATGTCCGGGTCGGACTGGAGGACAACCTTTATCTGGAAAAGGGCGTTCTGGCGACCAACGGTCAGCTCGTCGAAAAGGCTGTGCGCATCGTTCGCGATCTTGGAGCACGCACCCTCAGCCCGGCGGAAGCCCGCTCGAAACTCGGCCTCAAGACCTTTATGAAGCAGGCGGCATGACCCGCGTGGACGTCATAGAAAAGGCGGCGCTCCGGACCTTGAAACCGGTTGTGGCCACCGAAGAGACCCTGAAGGGCTACGGCTATCTGATCGGCGAGCCCGCCGGCCTTAAGCGGGACAGGATCGACTTTTACGGCAAGCAGGTCCGGGTCAGCCAACCGGCGCGGTTCCATGGCAATGACGACCTCTGCCTGAACCTCGTGACCTTTCTGCCCCGTGAGCCGACGGTCAAATGGATGGAGTTCCACACCAAACATACCCAGACTTTCATCCCCCTTTCCGGAAAGCCGTTTTACATGGTGCTGGGCAAGCCGACCTGCCGCCGCCCGGACGGCGGATGGGATCAGAGCCAGGACACCCTGCCCAATCCCGACGACGTGACCGCCTTTTATTTCGACGGTTCAGGCGGCATCGTCATGGATATCGGGGTTTGGCACGAGGTGCCCTTCCCCCTTGAGGGCGAGACCCATTTCGTCTGCATCTGCACCAATGAAACCAACGACAATCTAGAGGCGCAGGGCGCGGACGGCGACTGTGAAGGCGGCGACCTCTCCAAGCGCAACCTCGTCAAACACCTCGGCTATACATTCGCCATCGAGCCGTGATCGACCTTTATACCTGGACCACGCCGAACGGCCGCAAGGTCTCGATCGCGCTTGAGGAAATGGATCTTGCCTACGAAGTTCACCCAATCCCGATTAGGACCGGAAAACAGAAGGAGCCGGCGTTCCTAAGAATCAATCCCAACGGGCGCATCCCTGCTATCGTCGATCGCGGCGAGGACGACTTTGCGGTTTTCGAATCCGGCGCCATCCTGATCTATCTTGCGGAAAAGTCCGGACTGTTCATGCCGTCGACGGCCAAGGGACGATCCTTGGTGATCCAGTGGCTGATGTGGCAGATGGGCGGGCTCGGCCCGATGCACGGCCAGGCCAATGTCTTCAACCGGTATTTTCCCGAAAAATTGCCCGGGGTGATCAAGCGCTATCAGGACGAGACCCGGAGGCTCTTTGGCGTGATGGATACGCGCCTCGCCGACCATGCCTTCCTCGCAGACGCCTACTCCATCGCCGATATGGCCTGCTGGCCATGGGTCATGCAGCATGACTGGGCCGGCGTCTCCATCGATGATCTGCCCAACCTGCAGCGCTGGCTCGCGGCCATCGGCGAACGCCCAGCGGTCCGGCGCGGCTTTGACGTGCCCACCGCCCAAACGCAGCCGGACGTCGAGACCGGTCGCGTGCTGGTCGGGGGCTGAAGGGGCGCGCGAATGTACGCCCGTCAAATCCGCTGGCCGCAGGATGCGCGCCTCGCGCTCTCGATCGTGGTCAATGTCGAGGAGGGCTCCGAACGGTCGATTGTGCGCGGGGACAAGGGGATGGAGGCGGTCGACGAACTTGGGATGTTCCTGAAGGATCCGATCCGCAACTATTCCAACGAGAGCAACTACGCGTTCGGCGTCAATGTCGGCGGCCCGCGGGTGCTATCCATCCTGGCGCGCTACGATGCGAGCGCCACGTTTACCGTGTGCGGCCAGGCGCTGGAGGCGGCGCCGAGCCTCGCCAGAGCGATCAGCGACCAGGGCCATGAGGCGTGCAGCCACGGCTATCGCTGGCAGTTTCAGCATCGGATGGATGAGGCGGAGGAACGCGCCTTCATCCGTAAATCCGCAGATAGCATTGAAGCCACGACCGGCCAGCGCCCGAGGGGCTGGCTTAGCCGCTACTTTGCGAGCGACAACACCCGAAAACTCTTGGCGGAGGAGGGATTTCTCTATCACATGGACGACTTCTCCGACGAGGTCCCCTTCTGGGACGCGCCGGCCGGCAAGCCGATCGTTGTGGTGCCCTATCAGCTTGACACCAATGATATGAAGATGTGGCCTCACCCAGGCTTTACGGCGCGAGACTGGCTCGATTACGCTATCGACAGTTTTGATCTGCTTCATCGCGAGGGCCAGGCGACGCCGCGCATGATGTCCTTGGGGGTCCACCTCCGGATCATCGGCCGCCCAGGCCGCGCGGCGGCGTTCGACCGCTTTTTGCAGCATGCGGCGAGCCAACCGGGCGTCTGGATCGCCTCGCGGGTAAAGATCGCGGAACACTTTGCGCGGGTCCAGCCCTATCAGGCGCCCGCCTGAGCCCTCCTGGCGACAGAGCAAGCCGATGATCTCCTATGCCGATGGCGCGGTTGAACTCAGCATCGATCAGCCCCTGGCGACCCTGATGCTGAACCGGCCCGAAGCGCGCAACGCGCTAAACCTCGCTATGTGGCGCGCCCTGCCAGACGCCGCCGCGCGCGCCGCCGCCGACCCTTCCACCCGGATCCTGATCGTGCGGGGCGCGCGCGGTCACTTCGCCTCTGGCGCCGATATCGCCGAATTTCCCAAGACCTTCGCCGACCGCGCCTCCGCCCTTGAATACGGCCGCCTAATCGAGACGGCTACGGGCGCGCTGGCGGCCCTGGACAAACCCGTCATCGCCTTGATCGAGGGCTATTGCATCGGCGCAGGTCTGGCGATCGCCCTCGCCTGCGATCTGCGGATCGCCGCCTCGTCCGCCCAGCTTGGGGCGCCGCCGGCAAAGCTTGGACTGATGTATAGCCTCAGCGACACCCGTCGGTTGATCCAGGCTGTCGGCGTCTCCGCGGCCAAGTCCATGCTGTTCACCGCCGCGCTCCTCCCGGGCCGAGAAGCCCTGCGGCTCGGCCTCGTCGATGAGGTGCACGAGCAAGACGCGCTCGAGCCTGCAGTCCGCGCCAAGGCCCTCGAGATCGCCGCCCTGTCCGCGTGGTCGATCCGGCGGGCGAAGGCGGTGATCGCGCGCGTGCTCGAGGGCGAAACAACCGATAGCGAGGAAACACGCGGCTGGTATGCGGAGGGGTGTCTGGGCGAGGACTTCGCCGAGGGCTTCGCCGCGTTCAAGGCCAAACGCCGCCCCGTCTTTCCGTGAAACGTCCAGGCCTCGACCCCATGGCCATCGAGGGTTCTGACTTTGAGTTCACCGTGCCTGTGCTGATCGCCGGCGCCGGCGCCGGCGGGGCCAGTGCGGCCCTGGCCGCCCGTGACGCCGGTGTTGAAGTCTTGGTGCTCGAGCAGGATCTTGCGCCCTACGGGACGACCTCTATGTCCCAGGGCCTGATCTGCGCCGCCGGCACGAAGGCCCAGGCCCGGGCCGGGATTGAAGACGGGCCGGACATCTTCTACGCGGACATCCTCGCAAAAACCCGCGGTGAAACCGACCTTGGCCTCGCCCGTACGATCGCCGATCGGGCGGGGGCATGCATCGACTGGCTGGTGGAGGCTCACGACCTTCCCTACGACCTCGATATCCGCTTTCGTCCTGCCTATGGCCACAGCCGCGCTCGGGTCCATGGCTGGCTCGGCCATGGGGGAAGCGATCTGCTGAACCTGCTCCACGCCCGGCTAGGGAGCGCGGGGGCCGATCTCATCACGGGCGCCAAGCTCTCCAAGGTGTTCGCCGACGCGGACGGCCGGGCGGCAGGGGTTGAAATCCAGAGGCCTGACGGCGGGCGCGAGCGGATCGGATGCCAAACCCTGGTCATGGCCATGGGGGGCTATGCGGGCAATCCGGATCTCGTCGCGCGCTACATGCCCGAAGCCGCCGGGGCCTGGTATAATGGCCATGAGGGCTCTAAGGGCGACGCCATGATCTTCGGTCAGGCGCTCGGAGCGGCGCTGGCCGACATGGGCTCATACCAGGGCTACGCCATGCTTACCGATCCCCAAGGGATCAGCGTGCCGCCGGGCGTTATCGTCGAAGGCGGACTGATCATCAACGCCAGGGGGCGCCGGTTCGTCAACGAGATGGAGGACATCGCCGGCATGGTCCATCCTATGCTGGCCCAGCCGGGCGGCCTGGGCTGGGTGGTGTTCGACGCCGCAATTGAAGCGCGCTGCAGCTATATTCCCGAGACGGCGCAGCTGATCGCGCTGAGGGCCGCAAGGACCGCGGACACCTTAAGCGAACTCGCGGGCCTGATCGGCGTCGAGACCGATGCGCTTGAGGCCGCCCTCAAAGAGGCGCACGCCGCCCGAACCGAGGGCCGGGCCGACGCGGTCGGCCGGCGCTGGGATGCGGACTGCCCGCCCGCTCCGCCCTATCGCGCCCTGAAGGTGAGGGGCGCAATCTATCACACCCAAGGGGGACTTCAGATCGACGCGTCAGCTCGGGTGCTGCGGGCGGACGGCTCGCGCCTTCCCAATCTCTTTGCGGCGGGGGGATCGGCGCGCGGCGTTTCGGGTCCGTCCTTTTGGGGTTATTTGCCCGCGATGGGGCTTTGCGCCGCAACCACGCTCGGAATGATCGCCGGCGGATCGGCGGCCGGCGCCGCGGCGGCGGGGAAGCTCGCCTCTTTGCGGATCCCATAACGGTAACGCCCAAGGGCCAGAAGGGCGGCGCCGCAGACGATCAGGGCGACGAAGGCGACATCAAGGATGATCTTATAAGAGCCGGTCCGGTCAAAGCTCCAGCCGAACAACAGCGGCCCAACGCCTGCGCCCACAGAGAAGAAGACATAAAGAACGCCATAAATGGCGGTATAACTCCTCATGCCAAAATAACGCGCCACCAGAAACGCCATCAGGTCATACTCGACCCCCACGGCAAAGCCGATCAGGACGATCGAGAGCATGGCGGCGGGCGGAGCCACGCTCGGCTGGGCCAGAAGAAAGCAGGATATTCCTGGAGACGCGAGGATCACCAAGGCCACGGCCGGCGCCCAGAACCGGTCCAAAAGCCAGCCGCCGACAAGCCTGCCTGAGAGGGCTGAGAGCCCGATGAGGGAGGTCAGGGCGACGATGGTCTTGGCTCCAAAGCCCGCCGTCTTCAGAATATTCTCCATATTGGGAATTGGCCCGGCGAGGGCGAAGGACACCGGGACCAGAATCAGAGCGATCAGCCAGAACCGCCACTGACGCGTCGTCTCCCCGAAGCTTAGTCCCTCGGCGAGGGGTGCGGCGCGCGCGGGCGACGCCGCCAGGGCCGGCTTTTCGAAGAACAGAAGGAGCCCTACAGGAAAGGCGATCAACAAGGGAAGAAGGCCAAGCCCCACATAGGCGCCGCGCCAGCCGAACCCTGAGATCATCCAGGCCAAAAGGGGTTTGGAAAAAAACCCGAACAAGCCGGTCCCCATGAGGGATATGCCGAGCGCCAAGCCCTTTCTGAGCTCGAAGCGCTGATTGACAGCGACCGTCCAGGTCATGGGCAAGGTTCCAGCGCCAACCAGGGCGGCGAGGGCCCAGGTCGCATAGTAGAGCGGCAAGGAGCCGTTGGAGAGGGAAAAGCCCATGAAACTTACGGCAAACAGCCCAAGCGAGGTCAGGGCGATCCGCCGCGCGCCGTAACGCACCGCCAAAAAGCCCGCGGCTGGCCCGGCGAACAGGACCACCAGTGTCGTTACGGTGATGCCCGCCATGACCTGGCCGATGCTCCAGCCGAACGCCTTCTTGAGCTGAGGCGCCATGACGCCGGTCGTGTAGAACGGCAGCGGAGACAGGCCAAGGCCGATCCCCAGCATCGAGGAGAGAACCACAGGCCAACCGGCCTTGAACTCAGAATACCCCGACGCGCGCATCTTCGTTGGCTTCCCGCTGGTTTCTGGTCCCAGTCGTGAGCGCCCTGCCCGAACCTGCAACCAGGGCGAAGGCGGGTGTCCGCCATTCGGATAATTACCGGCTGAAGGGCGCGAGCGTCGCCCCTTAGGCTAGGCTTTGGAGGAGACCGATGATGAACTTGAAGGCGTTGGCGTCATGGCGGAAGCGGCGAGGATAGCGCGAAGCCTCGGCCAGGCGGGGCCGGCTTTAACCGCCGTCCTGATCCAGATCCTGGGTCCCGACCGCGTCAGCGACGATCTCGATCGGCGACGCCTCCACAGCCAGGACATCTGGAGCCTCTCAGAAGAGACCGTGGACCTCGTGGTTTCGCCGACCACCCTTGAGGAGGTTTCGCGCGTCGCGTCTGCGGTCTCGGAGGCCGGCTACGCCATCGCGCCGCGGGGCGCGGGCATGAGCTACACCAGCGGCTATATCCCGACCCGTGCGCGCACGGTGTCCTTAGACCTTTCGCGAATGAACCGCGTGCTCGAGGTCGACGCTGAGGATATGACCGTCACCGTCGAGGCGGGCTGCACCTGGGCCGCGCTTGACGCGGCCTTGGCGCCCTTGGGCTTGCGAACCCCGTTTTGGGGGCCGATGTCGGGCCTCACTTCAACCATCGGCGGCGGCCTCTCGCAGCTCAACGCCATGTTCGGCGCCGGCCACTATGGCGCCTCCAGCGAGAGCGTGATCGCTCTGACCCTGGTGCTGGCGGACGGTCAGATTTTAAGGACAGGCGCGCGGGGCGTCGGCGGCGCCAAGCCGTTTTATCGCCACTATGGGCCGGATCTGGCGGGCCTGTTCTGCGGCGACGCCGGTGTCTTCGGCATCAAGGCTGAGGTTACGCTGAGGCTGATGCGCCGTCCGGCCCACGAGGGCTACGCGGCCTTCGCCTTCGCAACCGGCGCGGAGCTTCTGGCGGCCATGGCTGAGTTCGCAAGGTGCGGCATAGCCAGTGAAATGTGCGCGTTCGACCCTGGTTTGACCAAGGTAAGGATGAAGCGGGCGTCCCTGGCGGCGGACGTGAAGACCCTTGGCGCTGTGATCGCCAAAGAGAAATCCCTCGGCAAGGGCCTGATCAGCGCCGCCAAGATCGCCATGGGCGGGCGCAGCTTCATCGAAGAGGAAGAATACTCCGTCCACGTCATTTGCGAAGGTCGCTCCAAGACGGGCGTCGCCGAGGACCTCGAGGCCGCCCGCGCCATCGCCAAGACCAACGGCGGACGGGAGATCGAGAACACCATCGCCAAGGTGATCCGCGCCAATCCCTTTCCCCCCTTAAACAGCATGATCGGCCCCGAGGGAGAGCGATGGGCGCCGGTTCACGGGGTGGCGTCCCTAAGCCAGGCGCCGGTCCTGTTCGCCAAGATCGAGGCCCTGTTCGAGACCCTGGCGTCAAGGTTTCAGACCCTTGGCGTCTACACGGGTTATCTCTTCACAAGCCTCTCTACCAACGCCCTGATCGTCGAGCCGGTGTTCTATTGGCCCGAGGCGCGCCATGCCCTGATCTCCGGCGCCGTCGAGCCCCAGCATTTGGCGCGTCTGCCGAGCTTGCCCGACAATCCCGAAGCCACGGCGCTGGTGCGCGAGGCGCGCCAAGGGGTGATTGATATCTGCACGCAAATGGGCTGCGGCCATTTCCAGATCGGAAGGAGCTACGCCTATCTTGACACGCGAGACGCCGCCTCGCTTCAGCTGATCAAAGCCCTGAAGTCCACCCTCGACCCGGGCGACGCCCTCAACCCGGGCGGTTTGGGGCTGACCCCAACGGCGGCCGGGGCCGAGTGAGCGACTATCGCGCCATTCGACTGGAGCGCTTCGCCGCCTCCTTCCGCACGGCCGCCGACATCGTCCGCCTGCCGCTTAAAGCTCCAGGGCCAGGTGAAATTCTGGTCCGCAACGCCTGGTGCGGCGTCAACGGCATCTTCGACACCCAGATCGCCCGCAACGCCGTGGATTACGTCAAAATCGCCCCGCCGACATTCACAGGCGTCGAGGCGATCGGCGTGGTCGAGGCCATCGGCGACGGCGTGGAGAGCTTTGAAGTCGGCGATGCTGCGGCCACGGTCCGCTTTGGCGGCGGCTATCGGGAAGCCAATGTCAATCTGGCCTCCCAGTTCGCCAAGGTGCCGGGGCCAGAACGAGAATGGCTCGCCCTGGCCTCCACCGGCGTCTCTGCGCTTCTGGCCCTTGATGTCGGCGAGGCGAAGGCGGGAGAGACAGTGGCGATCTCCGCAGCGGCAGGCGGGCTCGGCCATTTCTTGGTTCAGCTCGCCAAGCTGCGGCGCTGCCAGGTCATCGCCGTCTGCGGCGGCGCCAAAAAAGCGGCGTTCATCCGGAGCCTTGGCGCGGACCGGGTGATCGACTATCGCGCCGAAAACCTTGGAGGCGTCCTGGCGGACGAATTCAATAACCGGCTCGACGTGGCGATCGACACGGTGGGCGGGGAGATTTTCGACGCCTTCGTGGAGAATCTGGCGGTCCACGGACGCCTTGTCGCTGCGGGCGCCGCACAGGACCTCGAGGGGCGACCCGAGATCGTCACCGCCCCGAGGATCGTGCACAAACTCTATTATAAGGGCGCATCTATCCGGGGCTTCATGAACGGGCTTCTTACCGAACGCTGGCCCCATGCGCGAGAAACCCTGTTCGGCCTCTACCGCTCGGGCCGCCTCAAGGTCGCGTTTGATGAACAGGCCTTCCAAGGCTTGCCGCATGTCTATGACGCGGTCGAGCACCTTCTTTCTGGCAGCTCCATGGGCAAGGTGATCGTGAACCTCGTCCCGAGCGCAGAGCCCTGACCCAATCCTTCAAACCTTCTTCCGGAGACAGTCATGACCAAAGCCGCCGCGACCGAGACATCCTCTGCATCCATCCTGCGTGCGGCGATGCCGCTCCTGGCGAGCAACGAAGGGGTCTGGGAGGGATGGTATCGCTACTACGACGCTGCGACCGGCGCCCTCACCGACCAACACCGATCGCGCCTGTTCTGCCGGATCGTCGAAGACGAGAAATTCCCATACTATCAGACCAATCAGTACTTTTGGGAGGACGGTCGTTCGGAAGTGCGTGAGTTTCCCGCCTGGTATGAGGACGGCCGGATCTGGTGGGACAACGACCTCATCACAGGCTGGGCTTCCGCCATGAAGCCGGACGATTACAATCGCTCCACCTGCCTAAACTGGACCCGGAAAGGCGAGCCGGATCTCTACCTCTACGAGATGATTCAGGTCTCGGCCGACCGTAAGCACCGGGCCCGTACCTGGCAGTGGTTCAAACAGGACAAATGCTTCCAGCGCACCCTGATCGACGAGGTGTTCATCACGCCCGACTGGCGCAGCTGGACCGACAATTCGCCGCCGAAAAACTGACGCTAAACCCGCTGGCGGCCGGGCGCGGGGAGGAGGTAGGGTCCTCCAAGCGGTCGCGGTCACGCGTCATTCGGACACTTACCTCAGGATGACGCGGGACCTTTCGCCCGTGTTCACCACCGCGGCTCATCCATCGCTGGAGCTCGATCTGGTCTTGGATCTGCTCCTGAAAGCCCGTTGCAAGGGGCCTACCCTTAAATCGCCCGGCGTCAGGATAAGGACAAAGGCAGTCTGAATTTTTGATTGATCGCCTGAAGTCCATCCTGCCCATGCCGACTATTTCTGGTCTCTTGACCGGGTATATTGATCGTGGAGCCTCGCAATTGTCACTCCAGCTGATCTGGGGATCAGGCTCTGGTAATCCGGTTTTTTGTACTCAGTCTCTGGCGCCCTCAATCATCACCTTGCCCATGTGGGCGCCTGCGGCGAGATAGGCGTAGGCCTCCTCAGCCTGGTCGAAGCTAAAGCAGCGGTCGATAAGGGGCTGCAGGCGATGGGTCTCGGCGGCTCTGATCAACTCGTCCAGCATCCTGCGGTTCCCCGCGGCGATACCCTTCATGACGATGTTCTTGCCGATCATGCTGGCGAAATTCGGAAGATCGGGCGCAAATCCGCCCGACAAGGAGCCGATCACAGAGATCCGCGCATTGGCCGCCGCTGCAAAGATCGACTGGCTGAGGGTGGCTCCCCCGCCAGTCTCGACGATGATGTCCGCCCCCCGCCCGCCCGTGGCCTCCATGAGCCCCGCAGCCCAATCCGGGCGCGCCGCGTAGTTGACGGTGAAATCTGCGCCCATCGCCCGCGCCTTCGCCAGCTTCTCATCGCTGGAGGAGGTGATCGCGACGCGCGCGCCATGCATCTTGGCGATCTGCAGGGCGAACATCGAAACGCCGCCCGTGCCGAGGGCCAGAACCACATCTCCCGCCTTGACCCGCCCGACCTCGACCACCGCATGCCAAGCGGTTAGGCCCGCCGAGGGAAGGGGCGCGACCTCGGCGTCTGAAAGCGCGTCCGGCGCCTTCACCAGGGCTGCGGCCGGAAGCGCGATCTCTTCGGCGAGCCAGCCGTCAAGGGAGACGCCGACGTCGATCCCGAAGACGCCTGGCGAGAAGGCGCCGTCGAGCCAGGTTACGAAGTGCCCGCAGGTGACGCGATCGCCGAGCCTGACGTTGGCGACATCAGCGCCTAAGGCGATGACCTCGCCGACGCCATCTGAGCAGGGGGTGCGCGAAGGCGGGCGGCGCGGGCCGTATTCGCCGCTGATGACCTTCAGGTCGCGGTGGTTCAGGCAAACCTTCAGAACCTTCAAAACCACCTGACCCGGACCGCAGGCGGGAGAGGGCTTATCCCCGAGGGCGAGGGATGAAACGCCCTCCTGATCGCCAATCTGATAGGCCTTCATCGGTCCCTTCCGTTCGCATAGCCGCCCTACCTTGCCGAAGCTTCGCGGCGATGCGGTCAATCAACGGTTTGCATCCGCACTTCGGGCGCCTCGAGGCTGAGCGCCTTGGCCACATCCGGCGTCAGCTCCAGGCCGGCGATCGCGTCCGCAAGGGGGCCGCTGAGGGCCTCAAGTCCGCCGAACGCCAGGCAAAGCTCAGCCTTCCGCCTATACTGTTCGGGGCTGAGCGGATTGGTCGGCGCGCCGAGCATAGCCTCGGTCCGCACCGTGATCTCCTCACCCTCTGTGGTGCGCACCCTCGCCAGAAGCGGGACGAAGGCGGCCGGATCGCGGGTTTCGTCCGCTTCAACAAAGATGCGGCTCGCAAGGGCCAGGATGGCCGGATCTGAGAGACGCTCCTTTGTGAAATCGCCGAGCCCAACCTCGCCCCTAAGAAGCGCCACCGCCGCCAGATAGGCGAGACAAAGGCGCGCATAAGCCGCGTCCATGCCGGTCTCCGCCGGACGCCCGACAAGTCGCTTGATCAGGGGCGGCGCACGAAACACAACCCGCTCCACGCCCGCCCCGGTCACGCCCTGAGACCGCATGAGCTCGCCAATCGCGACGAGCCCGCCGTGCGCCGCCCGTCCTGTGGGAAAGGGCTTGCAGCTCACCTCGCTGATCCGCCGCACCGAGGCGAGGTCGCCCATGACCGCGCGAAGGTCGAACTGGGTTTCGAACAGGGATAGATAGCCGAACGGCCCGTCGATCGAGCCCTGCGGGCCGCTAAGGCCCGCGTGGGCCAAATCAACGGCGACCATCGCGGACCGGGCCGCGTTCGCCACCTGGATCGCCAAGGCAGGCTTGCCTTCCAGGTGCGCCTGCATGGTGCCTGACGCAAACGCCAAGGCGTAGCCGAAGGCGTTGAGGGTTTGTGCGCGGCCAAGGCCCCTCAGCCGCGCCAGCGCCGCCACCGAACCGAATACCCCGCAGGTGGCCGGCCTGAAGAATTTCAACGGGGATGAGGACGCCAGCCCGAGCGCTACGGCGATATCCACCCCGACGATCAGGGCGGTGAGAAATCCCTCCCCGGTGTAAGGGCCGCTGCGTTCGGCCTCGGCGCGAAGAGCGGCCACGACAGTCGCCATCGGGTGCAAGACCGCCGGCTCATGGACGCAGTCGAACTCCTGACAGTGGATCTGAAATGCGTTGACGAAGGCGGCCGTTGGGGCGGGCAGGCGCACGCCAGGACGTCCTAGCACCGAGCCGTCTCTCCCCTCCCCCCACTGGGACGCGACCGCAAGAATTGCGGAGGCGTTCGTCGCCGCCGCGCCGGCGACGCCCACGCAGAGCGTGTCGTAGAGGAAGGTTTTGGCCGCCGTTGTTGCGGCTTTTGAAATCGAGCTCCATGTGAGATCGAGGGCGTGGTCGACAAGGCGGCCCGCAGCGCCCTCAGGCCCTTCCGCGCGCGTCAATGGGGCTCCTCGCCACCCGAAACATTCATGCTTTCGGCCGTAATATAGACCGCGTCCTCCGAGCACAAAAACGCCACGGCGTTGGCCGTATCGCTCGCAAGGCCCGCCCGCCGCATGGGGATGCGGCTTCGCATCTGCGCGAGGTAATCCTCGACCGAGGCTGCGCCGACCACCTTGTAGAAATATTCGTTCTGCCAGGCGCCGAGCCCGGTCGTGACGTGGTTAGGACAAACGTTGTTGACGGTGACGCCATGCGGGCCGAGCTCGATGGCGGCCGAACGAACCAGTCCGACGAGGCCGTGTTTGGACGCGGTATAGGCCTGGGCGTGGGTGAAGCCCGACTTAGCCGCCTGGCTCGCGATGTTGATGATCCGCCCGCCCCGCCCCTGGGCGACCATGATCTCCGCCGCCGCGCGAAGGCCGTAGAAGGCGCCGGTCAGATTGACGCCGATCACCGCAGCCCAGTCGGCCGGCGTGACCTCGAGGAGCGGCTTCATGATATAGCCGATACCGGCGTTGTTGACCCAGATGTCGAGCGAGCCGTGCGTCGCCACGGCATGATCAGCCAGCCGCTTGACATCGTCATAGTCGCGCACGTCGCAGATGCATGTCGAGATCGGGCTTTGCGTCTCCTCGCGAAGCTCTGCGGCCAGCGCCTCCATCTGCGCATTCTCGCCGATCATTGAACCTGGAGTGGCCGCATCGCGCGATGCGCCGAGGTCCGAGAGCACGACGGCGGCGCCCTCGGAGGCCAGGCGGCGAACGATGGCCTCGCCAAGGCCTCCGCGGCGCCCAGATCCGGTGACGACGGCGGTCTTACCGGTAAAGCGGCCCATGCTATGGTTTCCGCTTCCAGCCGATTTTCTTCATCACGAGGAAGGTCACCTCGGCCATGCCGGAAAAATCCTTGGCGACGGCCTGCATCACCGGTGTCGACACATCGACGCCGAACTGGCCCATGTCGCGAACGTCGATGATTTCGATGTAGCGATAGGGGGGCTTGGCGTCCGAGCCCATGGTCTCGACGGCCTTGAACACCTCAAAGGTCTTGATCGACGCCAAGCCATTGACCGTCGGCAGGTCCACCGACCTCGCCCAAGCCTCGTAATCTGACACCTTGACCCCGGCCTTCAGATTGAAAAGGGCTATAAGTCGAGTGATGGCCATTTGGCGTCTCCGCACGGCTTTCGCCTGAAGGTCGCGAATGGTATAGCTCTATATCATTTCGCTGCAAGTTTGGCGGGCCCGGCGCCCGCGACTTGGACAGAGGGGGGACAACAGGCATGGACGGTTCAGGCGAGGCCCCGATGATCGCGGCGGCCGACTACGACGGCCTTCCTGATTCCCGCGTGGTCGGCCGGCACGGCATGTTTCCGCACACGAGCCACGACGATGTCGCCAGGATCAACTTCCTCGCCCAGCTGAACCGGCATCTGGCGACCCAGGTGGCTCCTTTCGTGAAGACCGCTTGGGAAACGCGGGCGCGACCTAAGACCGAAGCGGCGGCCGGCCGTCCGGCCAAGACCCGGCACGAGGTGAGGAAGGCCCTGCTTGGCGATCCGATGTTCAACACCTGGTCGGCGCTTCGTCGCATGACCATGGAGCAGCGCCAGCAGGCGGGACGCTGGATCGCCCTTCGAGAGGCGGAGGCTCTGGCGATCCAGGCGGACGCCTTGACTGAAGGCGATCCAAACCTGTCCCTCGACCCAGGCCTTAAGGTTCCACGGTATATTTCGGCGGTCGACCACCACTGCATGGCCGGAAGCTACCACACCGAGCTTTTTCCCGGCGACGTCTCGGCCGGGGCCAACTACGACGTCGGCCTCTTCATCACGACGGGTGGTCTTTTGGGGCGCTGGTCGGACGGCGGCGGCCGCGCGATCGTCGATTGGGTCAAACGCGAGAGACCAGACTTCAGGCCAAGGAAGATCCTCGATATTGGCGCGACCCTCGGCCACAATGTCCTACCGATCGCCGCCGCGTTTCCCGACGCGCAGGTGATCGCCGTCGATGTGGGCGCGCCCATGCTCCGTTACGGCCTGGCGCGCGCCAGGGCCCTTGGGATCGACAATGTGCGCTTTGTCCAGGCCGACGCCTCTCACTTGCCGCAGTTCAAGGACGGCGCCTTCGACTGGGTGCAGACCACCATGTTCCTGCACGAGCTTTCCCTGGGCTCGATGAACGCCATTTTCGCAGAAACCCACCGTCTCTTAAGACCCGGCGGCCTCGTCCTCCACGTCGAACAGCCCCAGTACACGCCCGAGATGCCGCTCTATGAACAGGCGATGCGTGACTGGGACGCGTACTACAACAACGAGCCCTTCTGGAGCACGCTGCACGAGATCGACCTCGACGCCCGATTTATCGAGGCCGGGTTCTCGCCGGACAAGCTGATCCACGACAAGGTGAGCGCCGATGCACGGGACATTTTTCCCGCCGCCGCGGACGACGAGGTCGAGGATTTTGGCAGAAAGGCCGCCTGGCGCCTGGTCGGAGCCGAACGGTGAGCATCGCCCTCGCCCTCGCCGACGCGGGACGCAAACCCGCGGGTAAGCGCCCTTACTTCCTTGAGCCTGACGTGGAGCGGGTGCTCGCGATCACCATGGCCGCGGTCCAGGAGCTGGCCGTCGCGCGCGAACGGATCGACACCCTAGAGCGGCTCTTAGAGTCCAAGGGCATCCTTACAAGAGGCGACATAGAAAGCTTCGCGCCGAACGCGGATGAGGCCGCTGAGCGCGGTCTATGGACTCAGGAATATCTCGCGCGGGTGCTGCGCATCGTCCAGCAGGAGGGCGAGAGTATTGCTGCGGCGGACAAGGGCGATCTTTACTCCGAAGATGTGGCGGTGGAGCTCGGCGCGGGCGCTCAGGCGTGAACCTTTTGCGCGCGGCCACCCTCGTGGTTCGCGATCCAGAAACCACCGCCCAAGCTTACGCCGACTGGCTGAGCTATTCGGTCGTCGAGCGCGGGGTCGTCAGCGAAGAGCTGGCAGGAAGCTGGGACGCCCCGGCGGCGTCAGGACGCCCGTTTCTGATGTGCCAACCCGCCTCGGGCGCGGACGTCTTTCTAAGGTTTGTTGAGGGCGACCCCCCGGCCGATTACCAGCCCCTGCGCACCTTTGGCTGGGCGGCCCTGGAACTCTGCGTCAAGGACACCTTGACGGTCGCGGCGCGCTTGGCCGCCTCGCCCTTTGAGATCATCGGGCCGCCCCGCGCGCTCGACGGCATGCCGGAAATCTTTCCGATGCAGGTGCGCGGGCCCGATGACGAGATCGTCTATCTCACGCAGATCCGGGCCCAGCCCGCCGGTGTAAGGTTGCAGCAAGCTGAAAGCCTGATCGATCGCCTCTTCATCCTGGTCCTGGCCTGCGCCGATCTTAGCGCCACGCGGCGCTGGTTCTCAGAGGCGCTGGGTCTCGTCGCGCATCCTGAAATCGCCATCCGCTATACCATGCTCTCTAAGGCTTTCGGTCTTGATCCGGATACCAAGCATTGCATCGCAACCGGCGGGCACGAGATCGACACCTTCCTGGAATTCGACCAATACCCGGATCAGGCGACCCACCGCAGGGCCGCCGTAGGGGCGCTTCCCCCAGGGATCGCCATGGCGACCTTGGCGCATCCCAACCTCGACGCCGTCTGCGCCGATTGGGTAAGCGCCCCCAGCCCGTTCCAGGGCCGCCTTTACCAAGGCCGGCGCAAAGGGGTTGTGCGAACTCCGGACGGAAGCCTGGTCGAGCTTGTCGACCTTGGCTAAGCGCAGCATCAAGGACCATCGAACCGGCGGCGGCGTGTCATGGCGCTGAGCGAAGGGGGCTGACGTCCGTGACGAGGGTCAATGCCGTTCTGATCAACCCTGACCTCGCCCCTGTCGGCGAGGCAGAGCGGACCTGGCGCTGGTATCATTTCGCCGCCCTCTGGATCGGCATGGTCATCGCCGTGCCGGCCTACATGATCCCCGCCAGCATGCTGGAGCAGGGCCTTTCAGCGCTTGAAGCGGTGAGCATAGTTCTCCTCGGCAATCTTGTGGTGCTGGTCCCTATCCTTTTGATCGGCCACGCAGGGTATCGCTATGGCGCGCCGTTCGCGATCCTGGTGCGATCCTCGTTCGGAGTTCAGGGCGCGCGGCTGCCGGCCTTGGCGCGGGCCCTGGTCGCGTGCGGATGGTACGGCATCCAGACCTGGATCGGCGGCGGCGCCATGCTGGCCCTCGCCGGGGTGATCGTCGGCCGCAACCTCACCGGCCCGGCGGTACCGATCCTTGGGATGGGCCTCGGTCAGTTGATCGCCTTCCTGATCTTCTGGCTCGCGCAGATCGTCTTCGTCGCCAAGGGTCTGAACTCGATTCGCAGGTTCGAGACCTGGACCGCGCCCCTGAAGATTGTGGTCTGCATCGCCTTGGTCTGGTGGGCGGTGAAGACCGCGCACGGCCTTGGCCCGATCATGTCCACGCCCTCCGCCTTCGGTCGTAACGGCGCACGGCGCGGTGAGTTCTGGGCTGTCTTCTGGCCTATCTTCACCGCTATGGCGAGCTATTGGGGCGCCCTCGCCCTCAACATTCCCGACTTCACCCGCTTCGCGCGCAGCCAAAGGGACCAGGCGGTGGGTCAGGCCATCGGGCTGCCAGGCCCTATGGCGCTCCTGGCCCTCGTCAGCGTGATCGTCACCTCCGCGAGCGTGATCATCTATTCCAAGGCGATCTGGGACCCGGTGGCCCTGTCCGCGAACATTGGCGGCGTGGGGGTGATGATCGGACTTTTGATCATCACCATTGACACGGTCTCTGTGAACATTGCGGCCAACCTTGTGGGGCCAGCCTACGACTTCTCGGCCCTGGCGCCGAACCTGATCTCCTACAAAACCGGCGGCTATATCACCGCGGCCCTCGGCGTTCTGATCATGCCGTGGAAATTGCTTGAGACCACGCAGGGCTATATCTTTGTTTGGCTGACAGGCTATGGCGCGCTCTTGGGTCCGATCGCGGGAATCATGATCGCCGACTATTGGGTGGTGCGACGCACCCGCCTCGTGGTGGAGGATCTTTACGCCTCAGAGGGCGCCTATCGCTATACCGGCGGCTGGAACCCTATCGCCCTGATCGCGTTCGCTGCGCCGGTTCTGATGAACCTGCCGGGCTTTATTCACAGCACAGCTCCAAAGACCTTCGGGTTCATTGGCGGATTTTGGACCTCGGTCTACACCTACGCGTGGTTTGTTGGCGTCGGCCTTGCCTTCACCCTCTATAGTGTGTTGACGCGGCGCGCTTCGCCGGGCTGAGAGTGCGGTCTGCCATGAATTCAAACACCCCACGGGCGCTCACACCGCACCTGGTGGACGACACCCTCCCAACCCCGCTTTATCATCAGATCTTCCTGATGCTGCGCGAGCGGATCGTGTCCGGGCAACTCGAGCCTGGCGCGCTCCTGGACGGTGAGCAGGAGATGGCCAAACAGCTTGGCGTCTCGCGGATCACGGTCAAGCGCGCCCTGAACGAGCTTGCAGCCCGGGGCCTCGTGAACCGCCAGAGGGGTCGTGGAACCACGGTGGCGGGACGCGCGGTCATACCGCTGGTGGCCGGCGCCTTCGACACCCTGGTTGAGAGCCTCCAGCGGATGGGTCTGCAAACCGAGGTGCAGCTCTTGGACGTTCGCGAGCAGTCGGCCGCCGGCGCCATCGCTCAGCGTCTGGAGATCAAGGCTGACGCCAAGGTGCAGCGTGCGGTTCGTCTACGCTCGTTGAACGGACAGCCGTTCTCGCATCTGGTGAACTATATTCCCCTCTCCATCGCAGAGCGCTTTTCGCTCGATGACCTCGCCTCGACCTCAATGCTGACGCTGCTTGAGCGCGCCGGTGCGCCGGCCCAGGAAGCCGAACAGTGGATCAGCGCCGTATCGGCGACCTCAGCCATCGCCGCCGCCTTGGATGTGTCGCCAGGCTCGCCCCTCCTCAGAGTGGACCGGGTGATGCGCGGTCCACGCCGCAAACCCGTACAGTTCATCGAAGCGCACTATAGGCCTGATCGCTTCCACTATCATTTTCGAACCACACGAAGCCCACGCGGTGGAGACTGGGCGCATGAGGTCTAACAGACGCTCGCCTTGCCAACAGGAAATGGTATAGGAATAGGTCTTATCTCCCGTCTCCACGAAAGACCGCCCCGATGACCGAAGCGCTCGCGTTCGCCTCCACCATGGTCTGCGACGGGCGCACAGCGCGGGACATTTTCGAGGAGCTGAGAGCTAATCCCTCGCGCGCGCGCTTCGGCTTTGGCGAACGGCTGGCGATCGTCAATGTCGATTTCCAGCAGGCGTATACGCGCCCAGATCTCTTCCCCAAGAGCGCTTACGTCACCGATCCTGACCAGATCGCCCATACCAACCGAATCTCCGCGCTGGCACGCAAAAGGGGCATGCCGGTAATCTGGACCCACGTCGCCTACAAGGACGACGGCGGCGACTGCGGCGTCTGGGGCACGCGCACAAACACGCCCGACAGTTTGCAGAACATCAAATACGGCTCAGATCGCCACGCCTTCGACCCGCGGGTCGACATCGACGAGGCTGTCGACCTCGTCTTCACCAAGCGCATGCCGAGCGCCTTCTTCGAAACCCCACTCTCAAGCTACCTTATCTTCCACAAGGTGGACACAGTCGTGGTCACAGGCGGCTCGACCTCCGGCTGCGTGCGCGCGACGGCCGTTGACAGCCTCTCGCATGGCTATCGCACCATCGTCCCTGAGGAATGCGTCGCGGACAAACACGAGAGCTTTCATTTTGCAAACCTCTGCGACCTTCTCATCAAGTATGCAGACGTGGTCAGGGCGTCGGAGGTGGTCGAGCACCTCGAGCGGATCTGACCCCGCGTCCCTGACCTCCCGCCCCATTCCGAAGCTGCCGAGAGTGCGCCGAGCGCCGTGGTCATGAACCGGACATGGGGCGTAGAGGCGCAAGACCCCGCTCGGCGTTTCAAGACCGGCTCGACGTCCTCCCTGTTTGTGCAGGGTGTTTGATCTCAGCCTGTTCTATCAGGAAGCCGCCGATCAAGAGCGCATCGCAGGTCGAATTGAGAGGCCTCAGGACCATAAGTCGGCGAAGGCGCTCATGAGCTTCCTGCTTGATAAAGTCTATCTCGGACCGATCCACCATCAGCTATTCAATACGAACTCAAACCGACCCCTAGCGTAAATCCCTGTGCAGAATCCTCCGATATTTGCTGACGCGACGGCGGCCTGCCAATAGCGTCCCCTCCGCCGCTTTTCACCGCCGAATACCCTGCTTTTTTGGTCGCATAGCTAACGACTGGACTTCAAGGGCCACGTCGCCAACGCAGGCGGACGGTGTCATTCGCTGAAGACGCCGGACGAGCACAGCCGCTATGGCGTGGGCAAGCAATCCGCACACGTCGCGACCAGGCGGTAAAAGCCCTGTTGATCGATTGCGTGAAGACCTGCGCCATTTGTGGCGGCGTTACCCGGTTTGGCCGGCGACCCCCATCGCCGCGTCGGCGATCTCTGACGCCCCCGCGGCCCAGACCTCGGCATCTGCCGCCAGGTCCCCTAAGACGCGGCGAAGGTCAAAGATCCGGAACGGTTGGCCCGTCACGTATGGCGTCAGGGTGAAACTCAGCACCCGGCCGCCAAAGCGCTCCGCGCCCGATTTCAGATAGGCCTTCGCCTCAAGGATCTGCCTCGCCCAATCGTCCTCGGTCTGGCGTCGGTCGATCAGGAGGGTGCGGTCATCAAGTTCGTTGGAAAGGGGGACGGCTTTAATCACGCCCCAAGGCGTGGTCATGGCTATGGGGGTCTCATCCTGCTCCCAGTCAAGACAGACGTCGAAACCGGCCCTGGCGATCAGCTCAAGGGTCGAAAACGACTGCTGGCGCGCGGGACTGAGCCAGGCGCGCGGGCGAAGGCCAACGGCGTCGAACCTTTCGCGCACCTCGTCAATCCAGGCCGCCTCGACATCGCCTTCAAGGCCGCTCCAGTGGATATGCTCCGGCGAAAGGCCGTAGGCGGCGATCTCGTGGCCGTCGGCGCGGATCGCCTCCAAAAGAGGCTCAAGACGTTTGACCTGCTGGGCGTTGACCGCGAAGGTCGCTTTAAGCCCGGCTCGCGCCAGCTCATCAAGAATCCGAAAGGCGCCGACTCGATTGCCATAGTCGCGCGTGGTGTAGTGGCGAAGGTCGGGATAGGGCGTCGCCATGGCGCCGGGATGTTTGAACGGCTTGCCGGGCGGGGTCAGGCTATGGTGCTCGATCGGCACGACCATCATCGCGGCCACAGCAGCGCCGCCAGGCCAGCGAACCGCGCGCCTTGAGGGCGCAGGGCGCCAGTCATAGAGCGACTGATCCATGCCATAGGCGCGGTGCGGATAGATCAGATAGTCGTCAGGCAGGGACATGGTCGAACCCGGTCCCGCCGGTGGAAAGCCCGCGCCGTTTGATGTCGGCAAGGGTCTGGTCCCAGGCGACGCTGCGGTAGTGTTCGGCGATCTCAGCCGCCGTCGTGATCCAGACCTCGCCCGCGTGATCGGCGATATGCTTCAGCGCCTCTTCGAACGGACGAAGCCGATGGCTCTGGCTGACGAGATAGGCGTGAAGGGGAATGCACATCACCGCCCCCGAGCGCTCGCCCTCCTCCAGAAGCTGGTCGAAGTGGCGCTTCAGCAGATCCGCGTAGCGCCAGGGGTTCATGCCCATTGCGCCGTAGGTGATAACGTCGTTCACCTCCAGGGAATATGGCATAGACATCAGCTTGCCCGTCTTGGTCTTTATCGGCTGCGGCTGGTCGTCCTGAAACAGATCGCACGTGTACCAGAAGTCGTATTCGGCCAGGAGATCAAAGGTCCGTTCCGTATGGGTCAGAGCCGGGGCGAGATAGCCGCGAATGCGCTGGCCGGTCGCCGCCTGCACCGTGGCGATCGAGTCCTCGATCAAGGCCCGCTCCTGCGCTTCGCTCATCCCATAGGCGTAGCGGGTGTTGTAGACGCCGTGGCTGAAGAACTCCCAGCGCCGGGCGTTGCACGCCTCGATGATCTCCGGATGATGGGCGATCAGACCTACCGACAGGGACACCGAACCGCGCATGGCGTACTTGTCCATCAGCTCCATTAATCGCCAGTGGCCGACCCGGTTGCCCCAGTCTCGCTGCGAATAGCCGACCACGTCGGGCGAGGGCCTCGGCCAGCCTGGCCTCTGGGGGTTCACCGGCGGGGAGAACTCGTAGAATTCGATATTGGGGGCGATCCAGAACGCCAGTTTCTTGCCGCCGGGCCAGACGATTTTCGGCCGGTCGCGATAGGGCCAGTAGTCATAAAGGTTGGGGTCGGCGTGCACGCTCGGGCGCTCCTGAAGGGCTGACGCCCGAAATCAGCACGACCATCAGACCTTCCGCGCAAGGCCGCATCAAGTTTATCGACCCAAGTGACCGGACATCGGACAGATGATATAGGACTATATCATTTGAAGCGGGGTCCAGGGCAAGCTTCATTTTTCCCTCGCCTTGCTCGTATCGCCAAAGGCCTACGTGTCCACGACGCCCCAGACCCTTTATGACAAACTGTGGGTCTCGCACCTGGTGCGCGACTACGGCGACGGGACGGCCCTTCTCTACATCGATCGTCAGCTGGTTCACGAGGTGTCGAGCCCTCAGGCGTTCGAAGCCCTTCGCACCACCGGCCGGAGCGTCCGCAGACCAGCGGCGCACCTCGCGGTCGCCGACCATGCTGTGCCGACCAAAGATCGTGACCAGCCCATCAAAGATCCCCTCGCGCGGGATCAGGTTGCACTCCTTTCCCGCAATACGGCCGCGTTCGGCATCCGCTGCTTCGACCTCAGCGACCCCCTTCAGGGGATCGTCCACGTGATCGGGCCCGAGCTTGGCTTCACCCAGCCTGGAATGACCCTGGTTTGCGGCGACAGTCATACCTCCACCCACGGCGCCTTCGGGGCCCTGGCGTTTGGCATAGGCGCCAGCGAGTGCGAAGCGGTGCTCGCGACCCAAACCCTGCGCCAGACCCGGGCCAGGACCATGAAGGTCAGTCTTAACGGTCGGCTGCCTCGCGGGGTCTCCGCCAAAGACGCCATCCTTGCCTTGATCGGACGCTTGGGCTCGGCGGGGGCGCTTGGATACGCCATCGAATACGCCGGCGAAGGCGTTCGGTTGATGTCGATGGAGGCGCGCATGACCCTCTGCAACATGTCGATCGAGGCGGGCGCGCGAATGGGTTTGATTGCGCCTGACGAAACCACATTCGCTTACCTCGACGGCCGACCGATGGCGCCCCGCGCCGCCTTCTGGCCGCCGGCGTTGGCCTATTGGCGCACCCTTGTCAGCGATCCTGACGCGTCGTTTGATCGGACCGAGGTCATGGACATCGGCGCCCTGGCGCCGCAGACGAGCTGGGGCACGAGCCCTGATCAGACTGCGCCCGTCAACGCTTGTACGCCCCATCCGGACGCCGCGAGGAGCGAGGCGGGCCGCCGTAAGATTGAAGCGGCGCTTCGCTATATGGACCTCGCCCCCGGCCAGCCCTTCAGCGAGGTGACCATCGACACCGTCTTTATCGGGTCGTGCACGAACGGCCGGATCGAGGATCTGCGCGCCGCCGCGGGCATACTGAAGGATCGCAGGATAGCGCCCACCGTCACCGCCCTCGCTGTGCCGGGTTCGGGCCAGGTCAAGCGCCAAGCCGAGGCGGAGGGGCTTGACCAGGTGTTCCTCGACGCGGGCTTTGAGTGGCGCGCGGCCGGGTGCTCCCTCTGTGTGGCCATGAACAACGACCGCCTGGCGCCCGGCGCGCGCTGCGCCTCAACCTCCAACCGCAATTTCGAGGGGCGCCAGGGGAGCGGTGTGCGCACCCACATCATGAGCCCTCTCACCGCCGCCGCCAGCGCGATCGCCGGCCACATCGCCGATCCGCGAGATTATCTTTGACCGATGCAAGCCTTCCGCCGCCTGACCGCCCGCGCGGCGCCCTTGCCAGACGCCAACCTCGACACCGACATCATTTTCCCGGCGCGGTTTTTGTTGCACACGTCCAAGACCGGCCTTGGCCCCTATGCCTTCCACGACCGGCGTTTCAGACCTGACGGATCGCAGAACCCCGATTTTGTGCTGAACCAGGCTCCCTACAGGGACGCCAAGATCCTGATCTGCGGGGACAACTTCGGCTGCGGCTCGAGCCGCGAGCAGGCGCCCTGGGCGCTCTTGGACCTCGGGGTAAGGTGTCTGATTTCGACGGGGTTCGGCGAGATCTTCGCCGCCAACTGCTTTAAGAACGGCATGCTTGCGCTTGTCGTCAGCGCTGATCAGAGAGAGGCGATGATGCAGGACGCTGCGGCCGCGCTACCCATCGAAATCGACCTTTATCAAACCACGATCAGGCGGCGAAATGGCGCGCTGATCCCCTTCGCCATGGAGCCTTGGCGGCGCGAGGCCCTGCTGAACGGCTGGGACGAGATCGCCATTGTCCTGAACCAGGACAGGGTTCGGATCGACGAATTCGAGAAGCGGCAGCGGGCTCAGCAGCCCTGGCTTTACCAAGGAGAGTAGAGAATGGCCGACCCGGTCGTGCGCGAGCGGCTTGAGCGCGGGGAGTTCTTCGTCGCGCCCGGCATGCAGGACATGATCTCTACGGTGATCGCCAACAAGGTCGGGTTCGAGGTGGTCTATGGCACCGGGTACTGGTTGACCGCGTCCGCCTCCGGTTTGCCGGACGCGGGGATTGCGACCTACACCCAGATGCTCGATCGCATGTCGACCTTGGTGAAGACATCGAACGGTGCAGTGATCGCCGATGCGGACACGGGCTATGGCGGCCTTCTCAACGTGCATCACACGGTAAGGGGCTATGAAGCCGCCGGCGTCACCGCGATCCAGCTTGAGGACCAGGAGTTCCCCAAAAAGTGCGGGCACACGCCCTTTAAGCGTCTGATCCCGATAGAGGACATGGCCGAGAAGATCAAAGTCGCCTGCGACGCACGAGAGGACAAACGCAACTTCCTGATCATCGCCCGGACCGACGCCCGGCAGAGCGAGGGGTTTGACGGAGTGATGCGGCGGCTCGAGGCCTATGCCGAAGCCGGCGCCGACATCCTTTTTCCAGAGGCGCTCACCTCTGAAGACGAGATGCGGACCGCGTGCAGGGCATTTAAGAGGCCGGTGATGGCCAACATGGCTGACGGCGGGCTAACCCCGATCTTGCCGTCCCCTGTGCTGAAAGCGCTAGGCTATGCCTTCGCCATCTATCCTTCGCTGACCAGTCTTGTCGCAGCCTCAGCCATGGAGCGCGCCTTGACGGCGCTGAAGACCAAGGGCGCTTACGCGGACCTCGATCTGTTCGACTTCAAGGAATTCTGCGGGCTTATCGGCTTTGAGGCCGTCTGGGACTTCGAAAAAAAATGGGCCAGGTGACGAGGACCTCCTTATGAAGATCATCGCAGCGGTCCTCGATAAGATCGGCGTCGCGGGTCCCTTCGCCGAGAGCCGGCCCCTGCGTCTGGCCGAGCTCGAGCTCTCCGAACCGGGGCCGGGCGAGCTCTTGGTGAAGATCGATGCGGCAGGGCTCTGTCACTCCGACCTCTCGGTCGTGAACGGCGACCGCGTACGTCCGACCCCGATGGCCCTCGGGCACGAAGCCTCGGCGACCGTGCTCAAGGTTGGCGACGCGTCAAGTCCGTTGGCGCCGGGCGATAAGATCGTGCTGGCCTTCCTGCCGGCCTGCGGCGTCTGTGCGGACTGTGGCGGCGGACATGGTTATCTTTGCGCCCCGGCGGCCGCGTCCAACGCTGCAGGCGAGCTCCTCAGGGGCGGGCGGCGCCTGCGCGAGGACGCCGGGGAGGTCTATCACCACCTCGGCGTCTCCGCCTTTGCAACCCACGCGGTGATCGATCAACGCTCGGCGGTCAAAGTCGCGCCTGATATCCCGCCTGAGATCGCCGCCCTGTTCGGCTGCGCCGTGTTGACGGGCGTCGGCGCGGTCCTCAACACCGCCGCCGTGCGCGCCGGAGAGAGCCTGGCGGTCTATGGCCTCGGCGGCGTCGGGCTTTCGGCCGTGCTTGGCGCGCGGGCGGCCGGCGCAGAACCGATCATCGCCATCGACCCGATCGCATCCAAACGCGCCCTGGCTTTGGAGCTTGGCGCATGCTTCGCCTTCGCCCCCGAGGACGCCGCAGACGGCATTCTCGAGGCGACGGGCCGCGGAGCGGATGTGGTGATCGAAACTGCCGGAAGGGCCGAGGTCCTCGAAGCGGCCTATCGGGCCGCCCGGCGCGGCGGGCGCGTCGTCAGCGTCGGGCTTCCCAATCCAAACCAGATGCTCTCAATCCCTGCGGTCTCCCTGGTCGGCGACAGCAAAACGCTTATGGGCAGCTACATGGGCTCATCCATCCCATCGCGCGACATCCCTCGCTACATCGCCCTTTGGCGCAGCGGCCGTTTGCCGGTAGAGCGCCTAATGACCTCGGTCAGTCCAATCTCCGACATCAATCGGCTCCTGGACGCGCTGGCCGCCGGGACCGCCATTCGCCAGATCATCCTGCCGGGACGCCCCTGACAGCGCCCTGTCGGCCACGGATAAGGATAGTGAGATGACGCTCACCGCTGAAGAGGCCCTCAAGGGGGCGCCGACCACCCTCTTTATCGCCGGCCGCTGGGGCGCCTCCAGCTCCGGCGAGACCTTAAGGGTCGAGGACCCGGCCACCGAAGAGACCTTGGCCGAGGTTCCCGACGCCGACGTGGAAGACGCCGGGCGCGCCATGGATGCAGCGGCGGCGATCCAGCCGGCCTGGGCGGCCACCCCGCCGCGCCGGCGCAGCGAGATCCTGATCGAGGCCTGGCGGCGGATGCTGGCGGCGGAAGACCAGCTGGCGACGCTGATGACCCTCGAGATGGGTAAGGCGCTCGAGGAATCCCGCGGCGAGGTCAGGTACGCGGCGGAGTTTCTGCGCTGGTTTTCTGAGGAGGCCGTCCGTATCGACGGACGCTATGCCTTGGCCCCTGACGGCGCAGCTCGGCTGCTCACCCAGCGTCAACCGGTGGGCCCCTGCGTCCTGGTGACGCCCTGGAACTTCCCTCTCGCCATGGGAACGCGCAAGATCGGACCGGCCCTTGCGGCCGGCTGCACCGTGGTGATCAAGCCCGCCAAGCAGACCCCGCTCTCAATGCTGGCGCTCGCCAAGATCTTCCAGGACGCCGGATTGCCGGACGGCGTTCTCAACGTGCTCGTCACCAGCCGTGCGGGGCCTGTCGTCGACGCCTGCATGGCCCACCCGGCGGCGCGCAAGATATCCTTCACCGGATCGACCGCGGTCGGCCGGAGCCTGGCCCGCACGGCGGGCCATAGGCTTTTGCGCATGTCGATGGAGCTCGGCGGCGACAATCCTTTCCTCGTCTTCGAGGACGCAGACCTCAGCGCCGCCGTCGACGGCGCCATGCTGGCGAAGATGCGCAACATCGGCGAGGCGTGCACCGCCGCCAATCGCTTCTTTGTCCACGCGAGTTTAGCGAGGCCCTTCGCTGAGCGCCTGGCCGCCCGCATGGGGGCGCTCACAATCGGCCATGGCCTTTCCGGCGCCGAGGTCGGGCCTCTGATCGACGCTAAGGCCAGGGACACGGTCGCGGGATTGGTGAAAGGCGCGGTCGAGGGCGGCGCCGAGGTCCTAACCGGCGGCGGCGCGCCTGAGGGCGCAGGGTATTTCTATAGACCGACCGTTTTAATCGACGTGCCAGGAGATGCAGAAATCGGCCGCACGGAAATCTTCGGACCTATCGCGCAGATCACAGCCTTCGAGGCCGAGGACGAGGTGATCGCCCGCGCCAACGGCGCCGAGGTCGGCTTAGCGGCCTATGTTTATACCCCAGACCTCTCGCGAGCGCTCCGCGTGATCGATCGGCTCGAGGTCGGCATGGTGGGCGTCAACCGCGGCCTTGTCTCAAACCCTGCAGCCCCGTTCGGCGGCGTAAAGGCCTCAGGCATGGGCCGCGAGGGCGGCCGCGAGGGGATCGAGGAATATCTCTCGCTCAAGTACGCGGCGATCAGCCTCTGAGAAGGACGCCCGGTTTGAACTCAGCGCTGAGACGGCCTCGCCGGCGCGCCCTGCGATAGGCGTCGAGATCTTCGGGCGCGTCGTCGGCTTGGGCGGCGCCCTTGAACGCCGATGGGCCCGCCCTTTCGGACGAGCCCACCGGAGATCGGGCCTGTGATCAGGCGAGGAGGACGACCTCGATCAGAACTTGTCGGAGATCTTAAACCCGATGTTCCTGGGATTAGGCGCCGTCACGATGGCGCCTTGGTAGGCTTCGTTGAAGCCCTGGTAGGACGATGGGAATCTCACCGCCATATCCCAGTTTTTGTCATCGAGCAGATTGGTGATGTAGGCTTCGAAGGTGAGGTTGCCCTTCGTGACGCCGGCCGAGATATTCACCCGGAAATAGCCGTCGATCTTCGCGATATCGTTGGAGTCGACGTACTGGGAGCCGGTGTAGGTGACGAGGCCGTGGGCGTACCAGTCGTAGGGCCCGAACAGATGGTCCTTATAGGTGCTCTCGGCCGCGGCTTGGTAGGCGGGGACCAGATTGACCCGCTTCCCGTCCTGGGGCGGCGTGACGCCGCTCGTGAAGGCGGCGCCTGTGCTGGCGTCGTAGTAGTCCTTACGGAAGGCGTTGGTCCAGTTGAACGACAGGTGCCCGGTGAGTTTATCGGTAAACCGGGCGGCGCCGTCGAACTCAATGCCCTGGATATGGTTGTTGGAGACCCCAGTGATCGCCGCGCCGCTGCTGCCTAAGGGACAGGCGGCGGAGAGATTGCCGGCATAGGTCACACCCTGAGGGCAGGTCGCCGGATCGAAGATAAAGGTGTTGACGAGCGCGTGGTCCCAGAACTCGTTGTAGTAATCGACGCTGAAGAACAGTCGATTATTCAACAGGGACTGCTTCAACCCAATTTCCCAGACCCGTACTTTCGGATCCTGCGTGTAGTCTCCATCCACACCGTACTTGGCTAACCCTTGTTCCTCGAAGGTGGCGTGGGTGGGGCTGCTGGCCGCGGCGGCCTGGGCGTCAATGTAGGCGGTTTGGAGTTGCGGCGGCTGCACCCCCTCTGAGTAGCTCAGATAAACATTGGTCGCCTTATAGGGATTATATTTCACAATGATGCGGGGCAGGATGTGGTTGTAGCTCTTGGTGACATCCAAGGTTCCCACGACATCGGAGATGGAGTCGTGCTGATAGCGCACCTCGCCCGTAACCGTCACATTCGGCAGAATGTCATAGTCGATCGAAGCGTAGACCGCGTCGGTATCGTCGGTTTCGTTGAGCGGGCTGGCGAAAGCTGGAGAAATAAATCCGAAGTAATCGCCGCCCTGAGACAGCTGATTCACCGATTGAAAGTGATTGACGCCAAGCACGCCCCTGATCGGCTGTGTCGCGCTCGTCAACAAGCGCGCGTCAAATTCGAAGTCGCGATTGATCGTCGCCGTATTGGTGATGAAGAACGGGCTCGGCGTATGGTCAGCCGCGGTCAGATCATCGGCGTCGGCCTGATTATAGCCGGCGCTGAACTGGAAGGTCGTGTCATAGGGAAGCTTCGCCCCGCCGGCGATCGAGCCTTGGAAATTGTCCCGGTCGAGACCCGCATGATCAATCGTGGGAACCTTGCTCAGCCATTGCTGCGGAAACCCGCTAAAGTCGTCGGTCTTAATTGCGGTCAGCAGGGCCGGGGGCATGGCCGTGCCGCTCAGCACCGACTGAGGATTGAGGTTCGCCAGGGTTGGTACGCCATTGCAGAAGTAATTGTGAACGAGCCCGGCGCAGGGCGAGCCTAAGGTATTGCCGTCGATGAACCCATCCTGAGCGGTGGAATCGTCGTCGTGGGAATAGTGGAACCGGGTTTTGAGCCAGATGTCGGGCGTCGGGGTCGCGTAGAGGACGACGGTCACGCCCTTTGTGTCCTCCTCGCCAAGCGCGCCTCCATCCGCAGCGCGATATTGGGCGCCCTGGTGGAAGAGTTCCCCTGTGATCCGGGCGGTCAATAGGCCAGGAATGAGCGCGCCCTCGACGGACGCCACATCATCGTAGGATCCCATATCGGAATAGCCGACGCTGGCCTTGGCGTGAAAATCCTCCGAGGGATTGGACGTGATCAGATTGACCGCGCCGCCGAAAGTGTTCTTGCCGAAGTAAACGTTCTGCGGACCCTTCAGCACCTCCACCTGGGAGGCGTCCGCGAGGGTCACCGAGGCCAGGCCGCCGGAAATATAGATGCCGTCGACGAAGAGCGCGCCCGATGCGCCGCCGTACGCCCCGCCGTAGTTGCTCGACATCCCGCGGAAGATCAGGGTCGGGAATTCACGTCCGCCGCCCGAATAGCTGGCGCCCTGACTATTGAAGGTGAAACCGGCTTCGAACTGCAGGGCGTTGATGTCGGTGATGTTGTTTTCGGCGAGCTGAGAGGCCGAGAACGACTGAACCGAGATCGGTACATCAAGCAACTTCTCCGCCCGCGCCCGCGCGGTGACAACAACATCGCCCCCGGACGCGTCGCTTGCTGGCGCGCTGACCGGAGCGCTCGCGGCGTTAGAGGTTTGCGCCTCGGCGGATGTGCCGATCAGGCTGGTCGAATAAGCGAGCCCGAGCGCTAGGCCAGTCGTGGCTAAGAGCCGTTTACGTGTCACCTTGGTGCCCCCTCTTTATATCGGCGGGTAGCAAGAGAGCCGCAACATGCAGCGACATTCCCCGCGTGGTCAGGCCTTAAGGACACTCCACACCAGCATCTTTGAAAATGTGATTGTAAAGACTGACCGATATTCGGCCACGTCGATTGTCGTCGAATATTGTGTCGTTTTGGGCACGCACCGGAGCGTTTGTCGCGGGCCCAGTTTAGGCGCGCGACTATAGGCATCTGCGTGATGTTTGATTACCTAAGTTCGGGCCCCGGCCCAAACAAGATCTGGGGAAAACAAAGGCGCAAAGACGCCCGCGAGGCTGGCCAAGGCCGCCCGTTTCGCCGATGGGGAGCCGGGTTGGTGAGGCGCGCCGACCTGAAATTGCCTAAGGCGGTTACCTTAACGCCCGCTGCAAGGCGATCGGCGTGCGCCGGTCAGAAGACGGCCGTGCGTTGCTGAACACCTGGAACGGCATCAAGGGCGCGGCGTCGTCCTCATCATCCGCGCCAAGGCGCGTAGGCGCAGGCTCAAGATCGTCAGCGGCCTGTAAAATCCGGCGCTCATAGGCCGAGGCGATGTCGGACGCGAGGGTCTTGACGATGGGCGTGTAAAGCTCTTCGACCTGCGCCGCCTTCATGGTGGATTTAATGTAGCGCATGACGATGCCGCCCATCACCTTGCCGTCAGCAAACACCGGAACGGCCAAACCGGCCTCCCTGTATTGGGCGAACCGGATATGGCAAAAGCCTTCCCGTCTCACTCTATCGAGCGTGTAATTAAGATCATCCAGGCGTGGTTCATGCCCGCTCCCGTTGGGCGCCGACTTAAGCGCGAGAGACAGGATCGACTCGCGTTGGTCGTCGTCGCAGTAGGCGAGATAGCAAAGACCCGCTGGCGCGTGGACGATGGGGGTCTTAAAGCCGATCAGATAGCGGTCGATCGCGAGCGGCGTGTCATAGTCGGTCGCAATCCGCACCACCATGTCGCAGCCTTGGGGCGTCGCCAGCGCCAGGGGCCAGCGCAGTTTATCGCCCATGCGCTGGATCAACGCCTTGGCGATCTCGACAACGAGATCCGCTTCACCAAAGCCCGACGACAGCTTCTGCACCATGCTGGTCAAGCGATAGAGATGACTGTGCTCTTGCTTTTCAACATAGCCTTCCGACGCCAGGGTCTCGAGGAGCCGATATGAAGTCGTGCGCGGCACACCGATGGCGCACGCCACATCCGTGACGGTCGATTCTCCATGGGCATTAAGGAAAGTCAGCGCCCGCAGCGCTTTCTTCAAGGATTTTACTTCTTGCCGCTCATCCAAAATAGCCTCCCAACACGCCTTGCATGCCAAGCCCCGCAGACATCATGGCGATCGCGAGGCGGCGACACACGGATATTCGGCCTGACGCCGACAGATCAAAAGATCCATTGATATACCATTTGCCCGATCGTCCGGGTTGTCAACCGAGCCGCCTTGGCCCGTCAATCGCCAGGCGCCGGGCGCCCGAGTTTGCGCCATGCCCGCCTCCTCAGCACGCAATCTGTGCGTTAACAAACCCAAAGCCCCTGCCGAGACGCCAAGATCACGCGTGCGAAACCACAATGCGGACAAGTCGACCTGAGGGCTCCACCCCAGGTATGGCGGCGCTAGCCTCTCGCCAGCGCCCAAGCAAGCGCCTGAGGAGAGGTCTGGATTTGGCGAGGATTGCGACATCTTGGGTTTTGGTCGCCCTTGTGGGCGTGTTGGCGCAAGGGCGCCTCGCATCGGCAAGCCCGCCAAGCCGGGGCAAACTCCTCTTCCTGCGCTGTGCGTCGTGTCACGATATTTCCAGCGCCGCCTCACCGAAGATCGGGCCGAATCTGGCCGGGGTGTACGAGCGGCGGGCCGGAAGCCTTGCTGGCTATAGCTATTCTCCGGCCCTGGCGTCCGCGTCGTTCAAATGGGATGCGCCCACTCTGGATCGATGGCTCGCCAAGCCGTCCGATGTCGTGCCCGGGACCGCCATGGCCTTCGGTGGTATATCCAGCGAAGCGGATCGGCAGGCCCTGATCAGCTATCTTCGCCAGCACGACGGGCATTGAGCGACCCATCCTTGCCAAGACGGCGCCCGCTATTCGGACATCGATCGGCTTTCATTGGCGTCTCGAATGCGCGTCTGTTGGTCTGAACCCAGTTCTGGAGACCCCTATGGCCCTTGCGCCTCTGTCCAGGCGAGGCGTTCTGGCCGTCGCCGGCGCCTCTATGGCGACGTCCGCCGCCCCCGCATGGGCGGAGCCCCCGAAGCGGTTCGACGTCCTTGTTCTTGGGGCGGGCATGTCGGGGCTTCACGCGGCCCGGATGCTTCAAGCGGCGGGCGCCTCAGTTCTGGTGCTCGAGGCCAGCGATCGGATCGGCGGCCGATGCTGGACGGCGCGGGACGTGCCGGGCAGTCCGGAGTTCGGGGCTGAGCAGATCGGTTTCGGATACGGTCGCGTTCGCGCGAACGCTTCGGATCTCAACATCGCGCTTGTGCCCCCTCGCCAGGGCGCGATGGGCGAGACCAACCTGCCGCAGGTCGCGGTCAGCCTCGGCGGCGCGCCCCCGGTCGTCGACTGGGCTCACGCCTCCATGAACACGCTTGCGCCTGCAGAACGGGCGATCCCACCCGGAGCGCTGTTTTCCCACTTTCTGCTCAAGGACGATCCTTTGGTCGACCTGCAGGACTGGCTGAAGCCGCAGTTCAAGCCGGTGGATAAAATGTCCTTGCGCCAATACCTGTCCGAACGGGGCGCCTCGGCCGAGGCGCTTCGGCTCATGGATGTCGGCGTGGCGGCTTGGACCCTCGATGACGCCAATGCGCTCGATTTCCTGAGGAAATACCACTACTACGTCTGGGACGCCAAACACGGTCCCTACAGCATCGTTCGGGATGGAACGAGCAGCCTGACGGACGCCATGGCGGCGTCCCTGAAACGGCCGGTGCTCCTGAACAAGCGCGTCTGCCAGATCGACGCCCAATCTCATGCGGTCGAGGTCGCCTGCGCCGACGGATCTCACTATCGGGCGCGCACCTGCATCAATACGATTCCGCCGCCGGTGCTAAAGGACATCCCGATCAAGGGCGCTCTTCCTGCGATGCAGCGAGAGGCCTGGCGACGGCAAAGGTCCGATCAGTCGATCCAGATATGTTTCAACGTCAAAGAACCGTTCTGGGAACAGGACGGCTTGCCGGCCAATATGTGGACCGACGGGCCGATGGAATTTTTCGCCCATACGCCGTCGGCAAGCGCGCCCATGGGTGTGCTTAGAGCCTATGTGAACGGCCGCGCCGTCGACGCTTTGAACCCGATGAGCGACGCGGCGCTCGGCGCTGCGGCGGTGAGCGAGCTCGTTCGACTGCGTCCCGCCGCCCGGGGCCTGGTGAGCTCTGGCCGCATTATGAACTGGTCGACCTATCCTTACAGCAAGGGGCATGTCGCCTATTTCCAGCCTGGCGACATCGAGCGTTTCGGCGACCTCGTAGGGCGGCCCGTGGGCGCCATGCACTTCGCCGGAGAACATAACTGCCGCGTCAACGCCGGGATCGAAGGCGCGTGCGAGGCCGCCGAAAACGCAGTGATCACCGTCCTAGAGACACTCGGCAAGGCTTGATCCTGGCGAAAACGTCCTGGACCTGGCCCCTGCGCCGCCGCTTACGAACAACGAGGAGTTCCATGAAGGATAGCAAAGCTTCAAACGCCGCGACCCGGCGCGCCGCACTGGGCCTCGGCGCAGCGTCATTGGCCGCGGCTGGCGGCGGGTCGTTGGCCAAGGCCGCCGCCCCTCCCGCCCGCATTCCCATAAGGTTCGATGATCCCATCTGGAACCGCGAGACCGCAGCGCGGCTGCAGGCCGACACGAACGGCTCGCAGGTCTATGGCCGCTGCTCGGGCGTGGTGGCGGGCGTGCGCCCCGGCGAAGCGGTCCGGCCCCTGTTCAATTTCGAGGTGTTCAGCACCATCAGGGTCCTTCGTCAGGACGACGGCAGCTACCAGCGCATGACCAAAGAGGCGATCTTCTACACCGACCCGACGACGGGCGCCGTGCTCGACGAGTGGGACAACCCTTATACGGGTGAAAGGGTCAAGGTCGTCGACGTCCACAACGATCCTTACAATTGGGTGATCGCTTCCACGGTGCAGCCGCCGGCCATGCCGGGCGCTGTCAATCCTGGCCGCGCGGTCGTTGGCGCAAAGCCCTATCTTTTGCACTGGACCACCCTTGGGCCAGACACCGTGGTGCTGACCGAAGACGGCCACGCCTACTACCCCAATCGTCTGGACCCCGCGAAATGGCCGAGGGAGTCTGCGGGCGCGAAGATCCAGACCTCGGAACTCTTCCGTTGGTTTATCAACAAGAGCGACCTTGAGGACCCTGAGAAGACCTTCCTCCCGGCCAATGGAAGTTGGGTTCGCGTGCAGCCATGGCTGCCCTGGATGCTGATGGGACCTGCCGCCGGTCATGTCATGTACGACGGCGTCTTCCGCGCCGAACGGACGCCAGACTACACACCCGTCCCGGTCCTGGAGCGGATCAAGGCCCGCTATCCGAGCTTTCTGACCGCACCGACCACCTGGTACGGCCCGAACTACTCAAGCCTTGAGCACTACGCCATGGAACAGAAACCCGCTCCGGTAAAATAAACCCGACGATGAAACCGAGACGCTCAGGCCTTAGCGCATGAGGATCGAACGACACTTCGTCGAGGTCGAAGGACGCCGCGTACATTACCGGCGGACCGGGGAAGGTCCGCCCCTGGTGATGCTGCATGGGTCTCCGGGCGATTCGGAGATCGTGCAAGGCGAGATGAAGGCTGCAGCCTCGAGCTTCACCTGTATCGCCTTCGACACGCCCGGGTTCGGCGAATCCGATCCCCTTCCAGGGTCCGTCCTGACGGTTAGTGACCTGGCGGCAGCGACTGCGGCGGCCATGAGGGCGATAAAACTGCCGCCCTGCCGTGTGTTCGGGACGCACACAGGCGCCGCCATCGGCATCGAGCTCGGCCTCGGCTGGCCCTCTCAGGTCAGCGGCCTCGTCCTGGAAGGCCTGCCGATATTTACCGAGGCCGAAATCAAGGTTCTGTTCGAAGGCTACTTCGCCCCGATGATGCCAGATCCCTTGGGGGGGCATCTGATCGCGACCTGGGTGCGCTTTCGCGATCAGTTCACCTGGTTTCCCTGGCTGTCGCGCGATGTGCATCGGCTAAACCCGGTGGATCGGCCGACGCCTGAGGAAATCGACACCTGGGTCTCGATGTTCTACCGTTCGTGCAAGACCTATGGCGCCGCTTACAAAGCGGCCTGCTACTACGGCCAAGGCGCGTTGCGCGCCGCAGAGGCGTCGAGCGTGGCGACCGTCTACATGGCCAGCGCCGAGGACATGCTGTTTCCTCACCTTGATCGGCTGCCGCCGCTGAAACCGGGTCAAAGGATCGAGCGGCTGGCCTACGACCCTCAGGCCAAACACCAAGCGATCGCGCGCTTTGCGGCAAGCCTTCCCGGCGGCGATCTCCCCAAAGCTTCACCGCCTTCGGCCCTTGCGGGACAGGATCCCGCAAAAGGGTTCGTGGCGACGGCGGAAGGTCAGGTTTTCGTGCGCAGCTATGGAGATCCCAAACGCCGGCCTCTTATCCTGCTCCATGACGCGCCCGGCACCGGACTGGCCCTCGAGGCGCTCGCGCGTCGGCTGGCTGATGCGGCTTATGTTCTGGTTCCGGATCTCCCGGGCTGCGGTGAGACCGGCCCGCCGGAGCTGTCCCAATCCATCCTCAGCGCGTCGGCAGACGCTGTTCAGGCCCTCTGCGACCAGCTAACCCTAAAGTCCGTGGTCCTGGCCGCCCAGGGCTGCGGCTGCGCCGCCGCAGCGGCCCTCGCGCCTCGAAACGATCCACGGATCGCGGCCCTCGTGCTTGAGGCTCTGCCTCGCAACAACCCTCTCACCGCCGCCGCCATAGCCCCGGACCTTGAGCTTTCGCCCGAGGCCGCCCATTGGGTCAAAGCCTGGCTCATGGTGCGCGATGGCCAGATCTACAGCCCCTGGTTCGATGGAGCGGTGGGGGCCCAGCGCAAGACCCAGGGCAATTTCGACGCGGACTGGCTGCACGATCAGACCGTCGCCCTCATGAAATCCCGCACCAGCTATCACCGGCTGCCAAGAGCGGCCTACAGCACCGATATCGAGGCGGCCCTCGCCGTCTCGAAGGTCAAGGTTCTTCGCGCGCCAGACGGCGGGCTCGAGCCGGCCATCAGATCCATCCTCTCACTGGCGGAACCCCCATGACCCTCCTCTCTTTGGCCAAGGCCGAGAAGCTCGCCAAGACCGCGTCGGATCTGGCGCGCGAGAAGGGCATGAACCCCCTCAGCATTTCTCTGATCGACGTCACAGGCTATCTCAAGTTTGGCCTGCGTGAGGACGGAGCGGACATCGCCAGCCTGGACATCGCCCTCGGCAAGGCCCGCGCCGCCCTCGCCTTCGGTTGCACCTCTAAAGCGATATCAGACGCCCTGTCGAGCGCGCCGGTCGGCGCAGCCTCGGTGGTCGCCGCCCTTCAAGGCCGGGTGGTGCTGGTTGCGGGGGGCGTGCCCCTTCGCGATGACGCCGGGGCCATCATCGGAGCGATGGCCGCAGCCGGCGACGCCCCTGACAACGACGAGGCTGTGGTGCTCGCCGCCATCAGCGCCTGACCGCCTCTTATTTGCGCACGTCCTCGGGCCGCGGATTGGGCCCAGGATTGCCGAGGGCGGCCCCGCTCAGCCCCTGCAGCGCCAGACCATGCCCGACCTCGCGGACCACGAGCTCTTTGAGGCGCTGAGCCGTCGCCACACGCATATAGCGCAAGGTCAGGGTGGGCAGGGCGGCGAGCTGGCGCGCGAGCGCCCAGGCCCTCGGCATCAGGGCGTCAAGGGGCATGACTTCATTGACGACGCCCAGGCTCAGCGCCTCTTCAGCGCCGATCTTTTGCTGGGTCGCCAGAAAGTAGCGTCCGCGCACGGGACCTAGAACATGCGGCCAAAGGACGTGCACGCCGTCTCCGGGGGTAAGCCCGAACGCAAGATGGGGCAGGTCCTGGAAGACGACCGTGTCCGCCGCCAAAACCGCGTCGCAGGTCAGGATGTATTCGCTATGCACCAGGGCCGGTCCGTTGACCGCAGCGATGACCGGCACGTCGATGTCGAGGAGGTTCTGCAGAACCTTCTTCCCCTCCCAATAGACCCTGTCCCAGTTGCGCGGCACAGTGAAATCATCCGCCTCGCTCGCCTGGCTCTCGTCGAAGGCTGCGATCCAGCTATCGCCGGTTCCGGTGAGAATCATCACGCGCGTGTCCGGATCGCGGCTGATGTCGTAGAAGGCGTCCACCATATGCTCGTGGGTTCGTGGTCCGAAGAGGCAAGGGCCGCCCCGGGTATGGAGCCGAACCTCCAAAATCCCCTCCTCACTGCGCCGCAGGCTGAGCTGTTCGTAGCGCGTGAAATAGGCTGGATCCATGGGCGACATCTTCGGCGAGGTTTCGGGTCGCCACAGGCTCTAAATCAACGCCATCTTGTCCAGCCCTCCCGCGGCCATGCGCCGAAAAGCGGTCAACGCCGTCTTGGACCTTCGGTAGGGACCAGGACAGCGGAAACTTGAAGACCTCATGCCACGACACGCCTCCAAGACCTGGGATTATGTCATCATCGGCGCTGGAAGCGCTGGAGCCGTTCTGGCCGCGCGCCTCTCCGCACAGGCGGATCGCCGTGTTCTTCTGATTGAGGCGGGCGGGTGGGACTGGTCGCCCCGGATCAGAATACCGGGTCTGCTTGAAGGGGCGTTGACGAGCCGCCGGCTGAACTGGGGCTATCTCGGCGACGCCGATCCAACCCTTTGCGACCGGCGTCTCACCTGGGCCGCAGGGCGCGTGATTGGAGGATCCTCATCGATCAACGGCATGGTGTATGGGCGCGGTCTGCCCGGAGACTACAGCCGCTGGACTGAAGCCGGCGCCAAAGGCTGGGGCTGGGAGGACATGCTCCCCTACTTTCGCCGGATCGAACACTGGACGGGCGGTCGTCACCCGGACCGGGGTGAAGATGGACCCTTGTGGGTCAGGCGTTTCGAAGAGACGGATCAGGCCTGCGCCGCGACCATGGCGGCGCTGATCGCCCTCGGCGTTCCGCCGGTTGAAGATTATAGCCTTGGTGTGAACGAGGGCGTTAGCCTGACCCAGGCGACGCAGAAGCATGGGTGGCGCCACAGCGCCGCCATGGCCTATCTCGGTCCGGCGCGCGGGCGGCGCAACCTATCCATCTTCACCAAAACCCAGGCCGTGAACCTCCTCTTCGACAAAACCCGCTGCACGGGCGTCAGGGTCAGGCGTCGGGGTGAGGAGCTCGAGCTTTATGCTGAGCGCGAGACCATAGTGGCGGCCGGCGCCATCGGCAGTCCCAAACTTCTGTTGTTGTCCGGCGTCGGGGCCGCCAGCGCCCTTTCGCCCTACGGGGTGAAGCCGCGCCACGACTTGCCGGGCGTCGGCCAGCACCTCAACGATCACGTCAATATCAAACTCTCAGCCTTCGTCGAGCGGCCGACCTACAATACTCGACGCAGAGGCCTCTACGCGGCCCTCGAAGGCGCGCGCCTTCTGGCCCAAGGCGCCGGCGCCGCAAGCAGCCCGGCCAACCATTGTCAGGCCTTCGTGCGAACCGACCCGTCATCCTCGGCCGCCGATGTCCAACTCCAGATCATGCCCTTCGGGTTCGGCAGCCCTGAGGACATGCGCCGCAATGGCCTGAGCGTGGTGGTGAGCCCCTGCCAACCTGAAGTCCGTGGACAAGTTCGTCTTCGCTCCGCAGATCCCGGCGAAGCGCCTCGGATCACGATAGCCTTGCTGGAGAGCGCGGTTGATCGTTCGCGATTGCTGCGCGGGGCGCGCCTTGGCCTCGCGGCCTTAAAAACAGGACCGGGGGCCACGATGGGCGGCCGCGTCTACGCCCCCCTTGAACAGGATCCCACGGACGGCGAATGGCTGACCTTTTTCCGCAAGACCGCCGCCCTGAATTGGCATCCCACCAGCACCTGCCGCATGGGGCTTGGTCCGCTTGATGTCGTCGACCTGGAGCTCAGGGTCCATGGACTGACAGGCCTCAGCGTCGTCGACGCATCGGTATTCCCATCGGTTACAAGCGCCAACACCAACATCCCTGTGATGGCGCTCGCCGAGCGCGGCGCGGACCTCATTGCGGCGCGAACAGGATGAACCGCGCGCCTTTTCGCCTGATTTCGCTGGAGGAAGCGACACCCGAGGGCGTCGCGGATTTCGGAACTTTGATCGGCGCGGATGAGGGTCTAGGGCTCTTCGCAAAATGGCCGGGAGTCAGCGTCTATGGTCCTGCGCCGATTTCGATCGAGGCCGGCGCTGAGATCTTGCATGCGAAAATGGACGCTGCGACTTTTCCTGCTCGAATTGCAATATTGGAACGACACTTTAAGCATACACAAACCTTTCTACCCGCGAACGGTCGTCCGTTTGCGATGGTATTCGGCGAGCAGACCCGGGACGGACTTCCAGGTATTGAAAGTCTAAGGGCATTTTTATTCAAGGACGGCTTCGGAATCGCGATGAAAGCTAAAATTTGGCATGAGTTCCCTATGGCGCTCTTGGATGACACACGTTTGCACATCGTCCTGCGCCAGGAGAGCCATATCAATCTCTTGAAGACGCCAGACTACCCCGATGATGCGCGAGGCCCGGATCTAGAGAGGTTCGATATGCGCATGCGCGCTGAACTTTTCGTCGCCCCAAGATGAGCTCAAGAAGGCTCTTATGGTCTTCGCCCGTTGATCGCGTGCGGTCTGCGAGACGGTCGCTCGCGGCATAAGCCTGGCGGCGGCCTCGGCGTAACAGGCCAGAGGATCCCGATCGACGCAGAGCACGAGCGTGGGCGCCCCTATAAGCGGCAGTCTGGCGGCGAGATCATGCTCGAACGCGGCGCGGTAGGCCAGATGATAGGTCGACCAGACCTTGAGCACCTCCGCCGCCCGCAGGGTCAGGACCTCTGGCGGCGACGCGGCTCCGCCAACGATGGAATGCTTCTCGTCCCTGAGATAGTGCGGAAAATATTGGGTCGTCTGGCTGAGGAAGGTCCAGACCCAATCAAGATGCCGCCCCTCAGCATCCGGAACGATGCGCGGCGCGTAAAGATCGAGGAATTCGGCGCGCTGGTCCTCGGTAAAGAGGGCCGCCCCGTCCAGGACCAGTCGTCCGACCCGCTCAGGATGGGCGATCGCAAGTTCGCAGATCACCTGGGCTCCGGTATGGTGTCCATAGAGATCCGCTTTCCCAAGCCCGAGGTGGTCCATCACCTTCAAAAGGCCCTCGGCATAAAAGCCGATCGTCGTCGGGCCTGGCGGAGGCGGGTCAGACTCGCCGTTGCCCATCATGTCCGCCGCCGCAACCGTGCGTTCGGCGCCGAGATCCGCCATGAGCGGCGCAAGACCTGCAGAGCACCCCGGGCCGCCATGGGCCATCACCAGCGGCGGTCGGGTTGCAAGCTTGCCGCGCGAGGCTATTCGGTAATGCATGAGGCCGTCTTCGGTGCGAAGAAACCCGCGATCGATCTGGACCGCATTGGTCACGTCTTGGGGCCCGTTCCAAGGGCTTCGATGTCTTCGGTCAGGACGCGGAACAGGCGACGGATGTAGGCGTCGCGCCAGGCCTCTCGATCGTCCTCCGCCGAAGGGTCTGGCTGATAGGCCTCGACGCTGGACGGGGTCGGCGACTTTCCGCTGACCGCGAGGCGTTCGTGCGTGTCGAGCCGGTCGCGGATCGACGCCACCTCAGAGGCCAGGGCCAGAACAATGGCCATCACCCGATCCATGTCGGTATCATCGAAATAGCTCTGGCGCTCTGGCCCCGCGGCCTTCCTTCGGCGCTTTCGCCAAACACCAGGTTCAGACGGATCGCTCATGCGTTCAGCCCAAGGGCGCCCGGGTTCATCAGGCCTTTGGGGTCGACGATGGCCTTGAGCCCTTCAACCAGGCTGCGAACAGGAGGCTGGCGGCTCTCCATGTAGCGGTAGGTTTTTCCGATCTGCAGATGCGCGCAGCCCTGCTCCATCCAAAATTGGGTGAGATCCGCCCGAAGGACATGCATGACAGCCGCCGTCTCGGGCGCGGGGTCAAGACGGGGCAGCTTGGCGAGATGGGAGGAAACGATCATCCGCTCGTGATAAGCCTCCCGGGCGTCAGGCCAGTAGAGCATAGGCTCGAGCAGGATGGCTGTGGTGGAGATCGCGAAGGTCACATAGCCCCATTCGATGCCGTGCTGCTGCAAGAGCTCCGCGCGGGCTTCAAAGAAAGCGTGGAGCCCGTCGGCGACCGCGACGATGCGCGAATGCGGCGCGATCCCATGACTGGGCGCCCAGCGCTGTCCCTTGGGGCCGAGAATATCGTTCGGCGGCAAAAAGGGCGCGGCCCGTACGGCTCTCGGCACCGTCGCCTCGACCTCCTTGCCCGTTAAGAGCGCAATGGCGCGAACGCTCGCCAAAGCGGCGTCCGTCTCGGCCTCGCTGGCGCCGTCAATGGCGATGTTCATCGCAAACTCGACATCCTGAAGCGCCGCGCGGCCGGACGTCGCCATCCGAACCGCATCCTTGAGGCCAGACATCAAGGTCCGGCCCGCCTTGACCACGCCGACCGCCCGCTGGAAATCGCGCTCGATGTCGCTGTCCCAGAGCCGCATGTTCCAGATGTAGGGATCTGCGCCATAGCATTCCGCCGCAAGTCCGCTCCTTGCGACTTCCGACATGGCGGCCAAGAGATCCACGTGGCTTGAGAAGGTGAAGGACGCAAATGCGCTATAGGCCGGCGTCCTGATCAGCCTAAGGGTCGTGCGCGCCTTAAGGCCGAGCGCGCCCGCATCGTGCAGGAACACGCCCGTGAGGTCCGGGCCGTAGTTGCGGAAGAAGGGGCCGGTTTGGTTCAGACTGCCGTCCGATCCGGTCGCAAGAACCGAACCATCGGCCAAGACCACTTCAAGGCCAAGCACGCTGTCCGCGCTCGTGCCATATCGCGTCGAGCCCAGAAAGACGCTGCCCTGCGACAGGGCGCCGCCGACCGTGGAGGAATAACCGGACATGGGCCCGAAGTAGGGCGTGCGAAGGCCAAGGGGCTTTAGCGCCTCATAGAGCGCCCGCCAGCTCACGCCGCACTCCAGCGTCACATACATGTCGGTTTCATTGATCTCGATGATCCGGTCGAGCCCGCTCATGTCGACCATCACCGATCCCAGCTGCACCGGCAGGAAACCGGCCGTGTAGGAAAGCCCGCCGCCGCGGGGAACCACTGCCACGCCGCTCTCGGTGCAAATCCGCACCGCGCGCGACAGGGCCTCCACCGATTTCGGGCGGATGATCAGGGCCGCGTCCACGTCCGCGCGTCGGTAGACGTCGGTGGAATAAAACACCAACTCGGCCGGATCGGCGATCACGTTCTGCGCCCCGACGGCGAGAGACAGGGCCTCGATCAACTCACTCTGCGAGCGGGCAAGCATACTGGCGCTCATGGAACACACCACAGGGCAGTGCAGAACATTGGGATCAGGACCGGCGTTGCGCGCCGCGATAGCCGACGAAGGCGAGCTGTTCGGACATGTACGCGGCCTCGACCGGCTTCAAGAAAACGTCTTCGGCTGCAAAGCCCGCGTCGATACAGGCGCCTTTCCAGTCGATCGTGCCGCTCCCGCGTTCGAACGGCTCGTTGTTGTGGTGACTATTCCACTCGGCCATGAATTCCTGAAACGGATCGCTTGGCCATCCCACCATGTCGTTGTGCACATGCACACCGCCCGGCGTCAGCAGCCGATAGCACTCTGCAATGATGCGCCGGGTGAGCTTTTGCGGCACCTCGTGCAACAAAAGGTTCGAGACGATGAGATCGAAACTCGAGTCTTCGAAGTTCGTCTCGGCGGCGTTCTGCTGCGAGTAATGGACCGGCACGCCCATGGCTTCGGACCGGCCGTGGGCGTAGCGCAGCATCGGGGCTGCAATATCGACGGCGTAGATCTCTGCGCCCGGGTAGGCGTCGGCCAGAGGCAGGGTCGACATCCCCGCACCGCAGCCGAGATCGAGGATTCGCTTGGGGTTCAGGTCTGGGAACCGCGCCTTGACGCAGGCGATCGTGCCCTCCCCGAGGGCGTCGTTCTTGTCGCCAAGACCGCCGTAGGCATAGATGTAAACACCCCGGTCGTAGACGGCGCCCGCGTAGACGTCATCCGCTCCAAGCTCGGTATGAAAACCGCCGGGCATAACGTGGATATCGACCTTGGTCGCATAGTCGGGCAGGACAAACTGCGGGTCCAGGCTGAGGCTGCCGCCGACGGCGGGCCGAGACCGGGCCGCTTTGGCCAAGCCTGGAAGCTGGCGCTCGACGCTTTCGCCGACCGAGTCCCAAAGGAGTTCCTGGGTCGCGCGATTAAGCAGGGAGAAGGCGCGATAGTAAGGGTCCCGCTCCATGAGGCTCCTGACCTCATGATAGGACGCAGGGGGCCGGCCGTTGGCCTTCTCGAACGCTGGGACCTGGCGGGCGCGATAGGCGCGTTCATTGCCGTCGTAGAGATCGGAGATCAAAAAGCGGCGCATGGCGGCCAAAAAGGCCTCACGGCCCTGCTCGTCACGCGAGGGGCGCGATAGAAGGGCGTGCTGGTATTGAGGCTTCATGGTCTTCCCCGAGCGTTAGGCTCGAAACTAATCGCTTCGCAGACCTCGGCATCCGTCCACGCCCAGTTGCCCGGAATTCGGTCAGCTGACCTTGGCCCCCAAACCGCCAGCTAGCGAAGCAAGGAACCGAAAAACTCGTGTTACGCATAGTCTATGTCATATATAAACTGACCAAACGCCCGGTGAATTAAGTAATATTTCAATTTATATAATCAAGATAGCAGAATTATTTTCAATAAATCAATTAGAGCTCGACATCTAGGAAGGCGACGCGCGACGTATTGGCTTTGAAATCGTCTCGGATCGCCAGGTGAACCGGCGCGTTTGAATAGGCTCTATAATCATCCACACTCGCAAAATCACCGATCACCTGCCACTGCATGGCGCTGGAGCCCGGCCGGGACGGGGCGCTTTTTCGCACCAGATACCGCTGCACCATCGGCAGCGATCCCATCGCCCGGATGGCCGCGACATTGCGCGCCTGCGCCGCGATCGACGCATCAGCCTTGAAGTCGAACATCACCGTATGGCGCACCTTGATCCCTGCGGCGTCTGCAAACCGGGGCGCAAGCGGCGCCGCCAAGGCGCACTCGACTTCATTGACACAGAGCAAGGACAAAGCCTCGCTGAGCCGTTTGAACGCGCGATATCCAGGGCCGGGCCGAGCTCCAGAAACCCCTTTGATCTGGATCATGTATATCCACTCAAATCGCGCCGGAAACGGCGTCGGGACGAAGTTCCTGCCAAGCAGGAAGCCGTCGAACTCAGGCGAGGCGGCGAGGTCTTTCATCTGGGTCATGATGTCCCTCGCCCGGTCCGGCGACGCCCCGTCCCTGAGGTTAAAAAGCCGGGTCTTCAGCCTTGCTGGGGTCGCCTCGGCCGCCTCTGCGAACCCGTCGGGCGCCGGGGCCAAACCGCCCGTCAGGGCCAAGGCCCCAAGCGCTGCCAGATCCCGTCGAGAGGGCATGACCGGCTCCTTGGCTTGCAAGGCGATCGGCCGTTCGGCTCCGCCCCCGTCATTGATCGCAGAACGGTCATGAGCGCGAAGGCGCGCCTGAACGCCTGTCCGCATTCCGGACGGCGCGGGCGTCGGCCCGCTCTGTGCGCCGCCCCTCGCCGCCCGTCGTCAACCTGACGCAACGGTGATCACGGGCGGTGAGCCTGCCTGCGGCTAACCCTTGATCTCCAGCCAATCGCCTGGGGGCTTCAAGGCGACCGCAATGGATTTCAGCTCCGTATAGGCCTCAAGGCCATCGCGCCCGTTCTCCCGTCCCCAGCCGGACTGCTTATAGCCCCCGACCGGAAGATCGGCGCCGCCGACATGATGACCGTTGATCCAGACCTGACCGGATCGGATCGACGCGGCGAGGGTGTGCGCCTTGCTGACATTCTGCGTCCAGACGCTGGCGGCGAGACCATAGGTGGTGTCGTTCGCCAAGGCCGCAATCTCATCAAGATCATCACCCTTGAAGGCCATAACGCAGAGCACAGGCCCGAAGATTTCCTCCCGCACGATCCTCATGGACGGATCCACGCCCGTGAACACCGTAGGCTCGACGAAAAAGCCAGGCGCGTGCGCCCTCCCGCCCCCGGCCGCGAGCGTCGCCCCGGCGCAGACGCCCTCAGCGATAAACCTCATAACCCGGTCGAACTGGACCTCGGAGATCAGAGGGCCGATCTGGGTGGCGGGATCGAACCCTGATCCGACCCTGATGGTTTTCGCGCGCGCCGCGATCGCTTCGACCACCTGATCGTGAACGGCCTCATGGATGATCAACCTCGAGCCCGCCATGCAGGATTGACCGGCGTTGAAGAAGATTCCCGTGGTCGCCCCACGGATGACCGCCTCGAGGTCCGCATCGGGCAGGACCACCATCGGGGACTTGCCGCCAAGTTCGAGGGTGACCCGCTTGAGATTGCCGGCCGCCGCCTGCACGATCTTTCGCCCGACCTCGGTCGACCCTGTAAAGGCGATCTTGTCGACGCCGGGATGGGCGCAAAGCGCAGCGCCGGCCGCATCCCCATAGCCCGTCAGAATGTTCACCACTCCCGGCGGAAATCCGGCCTCGCCAATCAGCTCTCCCAGCCGTAGCGCCGTCAGAGGCGTTTGCTCGGCAGGCTTCAGCACGATCGTGCATCCGGCGCTGAGCGCGGGCGCGATTTTCATGACCGCCATGATCAAGGGAAAGTTCCAAGGCACGATCTGACCAACCACGCCGATCGGCTCGCGCACCGTGAAGGCCTGATACTCGCCCGGATCCCCGATCGACGTGCTGACGCCGTTCAGCTTGCTCGCCCATCCGGCAAAGTAACGCAGCAGTTCGGAGGCGACCGGCAGGTCGACCGCGCGCGTGTCATGAAGCGGCTTGCCATTGTCGAAGGTCTCCAATTCGGCAAGCTCGTCCGCATGCTCCATGAGAAGATCGGCGAGCCGCCAGATCAGCTTCGCGCGCGCGGCGCCGCTGGTTTTTCGCCAGGGTCCCTGATCGAACGCGAGCCTTGCGGCCCTCACGGCAAGATCGACATCGGCCGCGTCTGCGGCGGCGACGCTCGAGATCTGCGCCTCGGTGGCTGGATCGAACACCGGGATGGCTCCGCCCGCGGCAGGCGCGGTCCATTCGCCGTTGATCAGCAGGCCATGACCGCGGTTTAAGAAGGCGGCCACACGACGGCTGGGCGCCGGGTGGGCTTTGATCTCACACATGAACGGGCGCTGTGCAGGGGTCGTAATTGAAGAGCGATGTGTTCTGAGAGGGCGAGCGCGCAAGGCCTTCGCGGTCAGGGTCGCGGGATTGAATGATGTCGCCCTGGAGGATCGATTGAGCGCGCACCTGTTCGACGCGCTCACGTCTTGCGCTCTGAAACGCGTCGAACGCGGATTCGGGACGATCGGTCAGAGCCAGCGCCCTTGCGAGAACCACGCCATCTTCGATCGCAAGCGCCGCGCCAAGCCCCAGGAACGGCAGGATCGGGTGGGCGGCGTCTCCGAGCAGAACGACCCTGCCTGAACTCCAGCGGTCGATCGGAGGCCGTACGAAAAGCCCCCATTTGATCAGGGTGGATGGGGGCGAAAGCCTGATCAGATTAAGAACGCCCTCGTGAAACCCCTGGTAGGCCTCAAGGAAGTCTTCGACCTTGGCGGGCGTGCTCCACCCCTCGGCGCTCCAGGCCTCGCGCCTTGCGATGCCGATGACGTTGAGCAGCGATCCGCCGCGGATCAGATATCGATTGAACACGCGCGCTGCGCCGATCGAGACCGCCGCATGGGCGCCGCCGAGGACCGGGGCGGCGAGGCTTCGCGGTATCAGACATCGGAAGGCGATTTGACCGGCGAACTTCGGGGGATCTTGATCGATGATCTCGCGGCGGACCGCCGAGCGCGCGCCATCCGCGCCGATCAGGATGTCCGCGTGCGCCGCGCCGCCGTCGGCGAAGTGGGAGACCACGCCCGATCTTGTCTGCGTAACGCGGTCGAGACGCTTATTCAGCACAAGGCTGTCCGCATCTTCGCCCATCACCGCCGCAGCCAGGATCGCATGCAGGTCCGCACGGTGGATGTGCCGGGGCGTCTCAAATCCGTGGTCGGGCGGAGCGCCCTGGTCAAGCGAGCCCGCGAGCAAGGCTCCGGTGCGATAGTGAAGAAAGGCGATGTCGGGCACAGGAAGCGAGGACGCCAGGACCTCAGCCGCTAAGCCCAGGGACGCCAAGCCCCTCCCCGCGCCGGGGCTGAGGGTAATCCCGGCGCCGACCTCGCCAAGCGCCTCGGCCTGCTCGTAGACGCGAACGCGCCAACCGGACCTTTGTAAGGCCAGTGCGGCGGTGAGCCCTCCAAGGCCCGCGCCGACCACCATGGCCTTGCGCTCGCCCACTATTCGGCGGCCAGGGCCGGCGCATGCGACCAGCGCGGTTGCAGCGGCGCAGGAAGTCCGGTTTCGGCCTCGGAGGACAGGCGCAGCGCCTCAATCGAGGGGCCGTAGTTGAAAAGAGTGTCACGCACGCCGCGCTCGGCCCTGATCGACTGGCGAAGCGCCCTCGTCGCCGACGCGTCGACGACGCCATCCTGGTCGGCTGCCACGCCGTAGGCCAGCGCGCCCTTGACGGTGACGAGACCCTGCAAAATCTCTTTGCCGACGAGCTCAGCGTCCCGATCCAGTGGATCGCCCCAACCGCCGCCGCCCCAGGTGATAAAATGAAGCATGTCTCCGGCTTCGACGGCGATATCCTCGCGCTTGTTGCCGACGATAACCTGAGAGCCGTCTGGCTTTTCCAGGATTTTCCGCGCCCGCGCTCCAGGCTCACCCCCATTTACACCCCAAGGGTGGGTGAACCATCGATCGTCGTGGATGGCGATCAATCCGGGCTCTAAGAACCTGTAGGTCATCAAGATGCCGTTCCCGCCACGATGAAGCCCGGCCCCGCCTGAGTCCGCCACGGTCTCGTACCGCTCGATCCTCAAGGGAAAATAGCGCTCCAGAAATTCGTTCGGCACATTGGTGAAGTTCGGCCACAAGGAATGCCCGTCCGGGCCATCCCCGAGGGGGCGGCCGGGAATGCCGCCAAAACCGATCTGAAAAAGCTGGAACCACCGGCCGTTCCGGTCGCTACCGGAATAAAACAGGTGCGGGGATGACGAAAACCCTGCGGCGTTCAGGAATTCCGGCGTCTTTTGCCCGAGCAGGCCCCCGAGGATGTCGAAGAGCCGGCCGAGGGCGTGCGTTCGCCCCGACAGGGCCGCCGGGAACCTCGGCTTCAGCAGCGAGCCTTCCGGAATACGGATGTCGATGAGGTCGTAGTAGCCGTCGTTGAACAGGATCTGGGGATCAAACACCATGATCATGTAGATCCCGAAGAACATGCGCATCATGTTCTCGTTCAGCAGAAAATTTATCGAGCCGTGGCTCTGAGGATCGGTGCCGTCAAAATCGAGCACGACCTTGCCGGCCTCGCGCCACATGGTGCAGCGGATTTTGTAGGGGCCGTATCCAAGGCCGTCGTCGCAGATATAGTCCTCGAAGCTGACCGGGGCTTCACCGATCGAACTTTCGATCAGCGCCTTCATGGCCCGGTGATTGCGGGCGAGGAGCTCTTCGGTGGCCGAGACGAAGACGTCGTCTCCAAACCGTTCGCACATCTCGATGACGCGGCGCGACGCCACGCGGCACGCCGCGATCAGGGCGTTCAGGTCCGCCTTGCACCATTCGGGCGTGCGCACCTGGTGCATGATCAGTTTGATCAGATCCTCGTTATAAACCCCCTTGTTCCAGATTTTGACCGGGGGAATGCGCACGCCCTCTTCGAAGATCGAGTGGGCGTCGATCGGCATGGATCCGGCGACTTTTCCGCCTATGTCGGACTGATGTCCGAACATAGACGTATAGGCGCTGAGGCGGCCATCCTTGAACACCGGCAGAAGCACCAGCCAGTCGTTGGAGTGACTGATCGCCCCTTGCACCGAATAAGGATCGGAAAGGAAGATCATGTCGCCCTCCTCGACCGTGCCGTCGAAGCCGTCGAGAAACGGGCCGATATAGGAGCCGAACTGACCGACGATCATCCGGCCGAGGTGGTCGGCGATCAAAGGAAAGGCGTCGCCCTGTTCCCTGATCCCCGGCGACATGGCCGTCCGCACGAGGGTCGTGTCCATCTCCACCCGTGCATTGCGAAGGGCGTTTTCGATGATGTCGAGCGTCACCGGATCGATCGCGACCTTGTCGAACGGGCGCTTATTGGTCTCGATGATTTGAGCGCGCATGGCTTTGCCTTCAGACCGGAGTAATGAGGATATTGCCGTGATCATCGAGCGTGCCCACGTGCCGGGTCTCGATCAGGGTGGTTGAGTCCATCTCGATGATGATGGCGGGGCCGACGATGAGGTCCCCGGCTCTGAGCCTTGAGCGATCGTAGATCACGGCCGCCTGCTCGGCGCCGTCCATCCAAAGGCTGTGGTCCCGGAGCTTGGCCCTGATTGGATCGCCGTCGCCTCGAGGCAGATGGTGGGACGGCAGCTCGACCGCCTGCCCCATGGCCGTAGCACGCAGGTTAACAAGCTCGTGCTCCGCCTCCATGTTGAAGGTAAAGAGCCGCCGATGCTCGGCGTCGAACCTCAGGGTCAAGGCCGCAAGGCCGCCCGAACCCAGCTGGTCCAGGGTGACCGCCATCGGCACTTCGAAGGCCTGGCCGCAATAGCGGACGTCGATCTCGAAGGCGGTCTCTACGGCGTCGGCCGCTATTCCGTCGGCGATCAGGTCTGCGCGAACCTGGGTCTGCATTTGGAGCAGCAGGGCCACGACCTCCTCGAGACTGGTCTCTGATAGGCGCTTGGAGAGCGAGCGCGCCGTTTCGGTACGCATGCGTGTGGTCGCATCCCCAAGCGCACAAAGCACGCCCGGGGAGACCGGTGAAACGGCTGGATAGCTCCCCATCAGCCGCGCCACCGCATTGACGTGCAAGGGACCCGCGCCGCCGAACCCCATGAGCGCAAAGGCGCGCGGATCATAACCCTGCTGCACCGAGATCATCCGCAAGGCGCCGAACATGTTCTCGTTGACGATGTCGATGATCCCGCGCGCCGCCTCCATCAGGCCGATGCCGAGCTTGTCAGCGATGGTTTGCACAGCGCGTTCAGCCCCGTCGCGGTCCAGTTTGAAACTCCCGCCGAGGAGGTTTTCAGGCAGATAGCCCAGCACCACGTTGGCGTCCGTCACCGTGGGCTCGACGCCGCCCTTGTTGTAGGCGACAGGTCCTGGGACCGCGCCTGCAGATTGAGGGCCCACGCGCAAGGCGCGGGTGAGTTCGGGCACATAGGCGATCGATCCGCCGCCTGCGCCGACGGTCTTGACGTCGAGGGAGGAAGCGCGGACGGAGAGATGTCCAACCTCGGTCGTGCGCACCCGCCGCGGCTCCCCGTTCTCGATCAGCGCGACATCGGTTGAGGTTCCCCCCACGTCCAAGGTCAGGATGTTGTTCAGTCCCGCGTTTTTGGCCACCCAGAGGGCGCCGGTCACCCCGCCCGCCGGCCCGGACATAAGCAGGGAGACGGGATGCTCCTCAGCCTTGGTCGACGACATCAGCCCGCCATCAGACCGCAGCAGCGAAAGCGTGCCGCGCATCTGAACGTTTTCCAGACGGTCGCGGAGGTTGCGCACATAGCGCCCCACGACAGGGCGGACGGCCGCATTGGCGACGGTGGTCAAGGTGCGCTCGTACTCCTGCATTTCGGGCAGGACGTCGTGGGACAAGGACAGGGGAATGTCCGGCATGATCTCGCGGGCGATCGCAGCGACCCTCCGCTCGTGCTCGCCATTGAGGTAGGCGTTGATCAGCGAGATGGTCAGCGCCTCGATGCCCCGGGATTTCAGCCTCTCCACCTGACGGCGGACATCATCGTCCTCGAGGGGCCGGACCTCCGCGCCCCGGGCGTCCATCCTGCCTTTGACCTCGACGGTGTCTTCGAGCTTGGCCATGGGCTCAGGCTTCGGCCAGACGATCCAACCCGCCAGCCCGCCAGGAACAAAGCTCCGGGCGATCTGCATGATCTGGCGATAACCCTCGGTGGTGATCAGGCCGACCCGAGCGCCTTTGCCTTCAAGAACTGCGTTGGTTGCGACCGTGGTCCCATGGAGAAAGACAGCGATATCATGGGCGTTAATGCCGGCCTCTGCGCAGAGGGCCTCAACCCCGTTAAGGATCCCCTCCGAGCTGTCATGCGGCGTCGAAGGCGTCTTATGCCGCCAGAACCCGCCGGTTGCGTCGTCCAGCAAAAGCAGGTCCGTGAACGTGCCGCCCACATCCACGCCCAGCCGGTAACCCATGCTCAAAGCCCTTTTCGCCATATCCAAGGCCGCGCCCATGGCGCGCCGAGTTTGAATTTACGGTCGAAGCGTCCAAGCCAGCACCGAGAAACCCGCCACGTCCGAGATATGGACAGGCAGACGCAGAGCCGCCGAAGGGAGCGCGCTCAGGCCGGCGTGGCGGCAGTCGGGCGAAGCGCGCGCGCCAGGGCGGCTCTGCTGTCCCGCCGCGCCTGCGCCGCGACGTAAGCGGACGGATGATAGTCGAAGGCATGGAAGGCCCCGGGATAGGCATGAAGCTCTATTGGCGCCCCGGCGCGCCCAAGCCGGCAGGCATAGTCCAGGCCCTCCGGCAGAAGCAAATCAAGCGCGCCGACGGCCAAAAAGCACGGCGGCAGCCCCGATAAATCCTCCGCGCGGGCGGCCGACGCATAGGGCGACACCCCCTCACCGCCCGGATCGGCGCCAAGCAGAGCCGACCATCCGAAACGATTGTTGTGCGCCGTCCAAATGAAGTCGCCGCCGTAGGCATGGCCTTGCTCCAGACGGCAGGTCCGATCATCGAGCATCGGTGAGATCAGATGTTGAAACCCAAGGGCGTATTCTCCGCGATCCCTCGCCATCAGGCAAAGGGCCGCCGCCAATCCTCCGCCGGCGCTCTCCCCCATGACGCCGAGCCTTGAGGTATCGATCGCCAGGTCCCCGGCCTGATCGAAGATCCAGCTTAAGACAGCATAGCTATCCTCGATAGCCGCCGGGAAAGGCGCTTCCGGCGCCAGCCGATAATCGAGCGAAACGATGCAGCACGACAGGTGATGGGCGAGCTCGCGGTTATAGGGCTCGTCGGCCGCCGCGGCGCCGAAAACAAATCCGCCGCCGTGCATATGCAGGATGCAGGGAAGCGGCCCACGGGCTTCGGAGGGTCGGTAGACAAGAACCTCCACGCTGGGCGCATCCCTCGGCCCAGGGGCGCGCCGCCTGACGACGTCGACCTCGAGCGGTCCCTGACGATCCGGCGCTGAACGCCCGAGGGCCCCGCGTACCGCCTCAAGGGTGTCCATGGTCAGGACAAGGGGCGCAAATGCGTCGAGCAGGCCCAGCAACTGCGGATCCACCAGACGCCGGCTTGAGCCTTTGGTCATGAGACGCCCGCCACGCCCGATAGGTCCCGTCCTAGCGTTCGAACGGCGCGATGAAAGCCCCGACCATTTCGGACCATCGCTGGGGCTCGTTCATCATTTGGATGCCCGTGTAGTTGGAAAACACCTCGTATTTGAAATCGGGCCTCAGCCTTGAGAGCCGAAGGTCGAGGGCGTTGATCATGTCGTGGGCGTCGGTGATGATCAGGGTGGGCGCGCGGATCGCTTTTGCGTCGGCGGTCATGTCGTAGTGATAGACGGCCCAATGGCCGATGTCGGGGCCCATCATATACATGGAGAGCAGCATCCAGGTCCGGCTGCGCAGGTTCGCCTCGGTCTGGGGATGCGGGTCGCCTGGAACATCGTAGCTGAAGAAGGCGCTGAAGTTCGAGCCATCGGGCTTGGGCGTGCGGTCGAAGTCGGGCTTTGCAAGCGCGTTAAGAGCTTCTTGCTTGGTGAAGAAGGGATTGCCATGCAGCACGAGCGCCGCCACCCGGTCTGGATGATGAGCCGCAAACGAGGCGGCGATCAACGAACCGGTATGATGGCCGACCACGATGACGCGTTTGATCTTCAGATCGTCAAGGACCGGGATCAGGTTTTCGGCGAGATCTTGGATGGTCGGCTGGCCCGGCGCAGGATCTGACATCCCATAGCCCGGCGTGTCTACGGCGATCGAGCGGACGCCCAGCGCCGCCAGATCGTTCTGGATCTCTGCGAACTCGATCATCGACATCCAGGCCTGGTGGATCAGAAGGAGCGGGATTTTGGCGTCTCTTGGGCCAATGTCCCGGTAGTGGACCTGGCCCATCGGCGTCTGGGCATATCCCTTCCCGCCGGCGAGAACGCCGGCGCCGCGCCAGGTGTCAGCAGCGTTTGCGGCCGGTCCTGCCGAAAAGCCCGCCAGAAGGAGGGTAAGGATCATCCCGAGCGCCCGCTGGATGAAAGGCGCGGCAGGGCGAGCACAGCGCTCCCCTCCGCGGCCATCGCCGCCTGCGCGCGCTTTAGAACGACCCCTTAGCGTGGCCCAAGGCGGGCTCAATTGACCAACTGACCGCCATCGACGGCCAGGAGCGCGCCGGTGACAAAACTGTTCTCAGGATCCAGAAGAAAGGCCACGGCGCTCGCGATGTCGGAGGTCTGACCGATCCGGCCGATCGGATGTTGCTTGACCAGCATGTCGATCAGATCCTGCGGATCCTGGCCTTCGCGAAGGTTGCCCCAGAGCATGGGCGTATCGATCGCCCCGGGCAGAACCGCATTAACGCGCACACGATGCTTGCCCCCCGCCTTCGCCGCAAGGCGCGTGAGGGCAAGGACCGCCGCCTTGGAAACGCAATAGGCGCCGCCGTCGCTCAGCATGATATGCGCCAGACCGGAGGAAAAATTGACGATCGATCCGCCGCCGGTCTTGCCCATGGCCTTCATGGCCACGCGGCAGCCCAGAAACGAGCCGTCGAGATTGACGTCCATGTGATACCGCCATTCCGCGAGGGTCATGTCCTCAAACGGAATGCCTGGGGTAAACACGCCGGCGATATTGACGAGGCCGCCCAGCGGCCCGTGCTCGGCGACGACCCCTTCGACCACACGCTCCCATGCCGGTTCAGACCGGACGTCCAAGGCCAGGTACTGCGCCCCGGCGGGAACGGCGTCGGGGGTTTTGGGGTGATGATCGGTGATGATCACCCGCGCGCCTTTCGCCAGAAGACGATCGGCGACCTTAAGTCCAATCCCGCCAAGTCCGCCGGTCACGAGGATGGTTTGGTGGTCTAAGGCCATGGGGTCCCATCTCAGGGTGTTCGTATGAAAGGCGTGGTCGCCAAGGCAGCACCATGGCGCCAGTTTTGTCTTTCACCATGCGCGCACCGTCCGGCATCCGGATAGGCGATCACGTCCTTCTGGCTATCTCGCGCGTCTGAAGTAGGCTTAGCGTGCGTGGAGTTGTGCACCTTGCCTGAAATCACCCAGGTCGACCCGGATCTCCTGCCTGAGCCCGGCCTGCTCCCTGGCGAGCTTCCTCAGAGGCCGCGGTCGATTCCCACCGCCACCTTCCTCGGGTTCAGCCTTGGGATGATCGGGGACCGGATCTTCCGCGACGCGCCCGCCCTGCTTTTGCTGATCTACATGACCGACTACCTCGCCGTTCCGCCCGCCCTCGCCGGGATCGCCATCTTCATTCCGAAGATCCTCATCATCTTCGTGGATCCCATGGTCGGGACCCTATCAGACCGGATCGATACCCCATGGGGGCGCAGGCGTCCCTTTATGCTGGTCGGCGCCGTTCTCGCCAGCCTCAGCATCCTGATGTTTTTCTATGTCCCGCATTTCGCCTCGCCCCTGGCGCAGGCGAGCTACATGAGCCTGATCGTCTTCGTCGGCTTCACCGGCTACTCGCTCTACTCCGTCCCCTATCTGACCATGGCGTCAGAGATGGCCTCCGACGATTCGGAGCGGCGAAAGATTATGTCCTGGCGGGTCGTGTTCATGGCCATCGGCCTTTCGATCAGCGCCTTTGCCGGAGGCTTCGCCCAATCCCTTGGCGGCGGCGTGCAGGGCTATCACAAGATGTCGTGGTTCTATTGCGCCATATGTTTGGCCACCATGCTGGCGACTGTGGTTTCGACCGGAAACATTCACGCCACCGTCGGCGCAAAGGAGCGCCTGTCCTTCGTGGAACAGGTACGTCTGGTTCTGGCGAATGCACGCTATCGCCGCCTTCTGATGGTATGTTTCGCACAGAAGCTCGCCGAGGGTTTAGGCTATGGATCCTTCGCCTACTTCTGCATCTACGTGGTTCACCAGCCCCTCAGCGCCATTGGATTGGTCGTTCTCGCCAGCACCGCTGGCCAGGTCCTTGCCCAGCCCCTCTGGTTAACGGCCAGTCGCCGCTGGTCGGCGCCGACCCTCTACACGCTTGGGGTGCTTGGCTGGTGTGTCAATCTCGCGCTCTGGCTCGCCATGAAGGATCAATCGCCCCTTTGGCTGATCCCCCTCGGCCTGCAGGCCGGCGCCTCCGCAGGCGGCTTCTTGATGGTGACCTTGGGCATGCTGTCCAACACCATGGCGCTGGACGCCGAGGAAACCGGCGCCAACCGCGAGGGCGTCTATAGCGGGTTTTGGCTCGCCACCGAAAAGCTGGCCTTCGCCTTTGGGGCCCTCGTGGTGGGGGTCGTGCTTGGTCTATTCGGCTTCGTTGAGAGTTCGAACGGCGTGCACGTCATTCAAACGCCCCTGGCGATCCTCGGGATCGCGATCACTTATTCTGGTCTGAATATGCTGGTTTATCTGGCGAGCATTCTTGCGGTGCGCAGGGTTGGCAAATCACAGGGCTTGGGTGGCGCCGCATCGGTGATGACACGGCCGATTTGAATCCACATCGTCCAGCGCTTCTGATCACTCCGAATCTGAGGGTCGGTACGTTCGAATCGTGCCCGGCGCGCCATTTCGGTACAGAACTGCGAACTTCGAATGACCCCGGTTTCGTAGCTGAAGCGGCGACCAGGGTGCGGAGCAGTTCCGATTTCGACCCCATGATGCGGACCTCTTTGTCGGCGACCTCGACGCGCTGGGCCAGGGCGCGCAGGTGGTCGCGGCGGTAGCCGCCGTTTTCGCACCGCAGGCGTTGACGGGCTGCGCGGGCGAAGGTCTGGACAATATCGGGGCTGAGGGCCTGCCGGCCGGCATGGTCGAGCGCGGTCGGCGTCGGCCTTGGCCTGGTCGCGGATCGCCTTGAGGCCGGCGATACGGTCCTTCAAGGCGTTGTCGTTCAGATCGGCCACGCCGGATTCGATGGCGTCGTATAGGCGATTAAGGCGCTGGTCGGTCTCGGTTGCGCGCTTGTTGAGTTCGGCCAGGTGCTCGCGGCGGCGCTCGGCGCGCTCCTGGCGGCGGTCGAGGACGCTGGCGAGGAGGGTTTCCAGCC
>Ga0116229_10000245_pt1 | contig 64484 bp, 54 predicted proteins | sample S1TSphgellanicum_3_FD_87313 | JGI IMG/M metagenome (GOLD analysis project Ga0116229, IMG submission 87313) | Host-associated microbial communities from peat moss isolated from Minnesota, USA - S1T2_Fc - Sphagnum magellanicum MG | ecosystem: Host-associated > Plants > Peat moss > Unclassified...
AGAAATTCGCTTAACGATTTTGAATTCGCTGATTTTTTTTTTTCGCTTAGAAATTCTGAAGACCTTTCCCCCCCCCCCCCCCCCCCCCCACCCCCAAAAAAAAAAAAAAGAGGGAGAAGAAAAAATTTTTTTTTTTTTTTAATTTTCTATTTTTTTTTTGTTTTTTTTGTATATAAATAAGGTGTTTTCCCCCCCCGGTTTTCCCCCCCCCCCCCCCCAACGATCATATAAAGGATTACATATGGGGAATGTGAAAATTGTTTTATTTAGTAGTATTGCCACCATATTTTTTGTCGTTTTTGTCATTGTTGGAACTATGTGGTATGGTTTCGCAACTCTAGTAGAATTATTTGGTCCCACCCACTATCAATGGGATCAGGGATTCTTCCAATAGGAAATAAATAGAAGGATTTGTTCCAATAAAGCTGAAAATCTTAATTTATCAGAGGCTTGGTCTAAAATTCCCCCAAAAAAAGTTTTTTATGATTATATTGGTAATAATCCAGCCAAGGGAGGATTATTTAAAGTAGGCGTGATGGATAATGAAGATGGAATAGTTGTTGGGTTAACCGTGGTGTTTTCAAAGACATGAGCTTTTCATACGTCACATGCCTATTTTCTTTGAAACTTTTCCAATTGTTTTGGTAGATGAAGAAGGAATTGTTAGGGTGGATGTTCCATTTAGAAGAGTAAAATCTAAATATAGTGTTGAACAAGTAGGTGTAACTATCGAATTTTATGGCAATGAACTCAATGGAGTAAGTTTAAATGACTTAGCTACCGTGAAAAAGTATGCTAGACATGCTCAATTGAGTGAAATTTTTGAATTCAATCGCGTTACTCTAAAATTGGATGGTGTTTTTTGTAGTAGTCCAAGGGGTTAGTTTACCTTCAACCATGCCACATTTGCTCTTCTTTTCCTTTTTGGACATATTTGGAATGATGCTAGAATTTTATTTAGAAATGTTTTTTGCCAATATTGATCCCGATCTAGATTTTCAAGTCAAATTTAGAGCATTCCAAAAATTAAGGGATCTAACTACCAAAAGATAAATAGTCTAAGATTCATGAAATTTTTCTTTCTACCTCTCTAAATAGAGAAGTGATATATATACATTAAAGAATTTTTAAATGAATCTATTTCTAGATTAATACGAAAGCTATTTTCATAATTCTCACTCTTAACTAAATCATTGGTTTATACATTTTTGTTGGTAGGTACTTCAGGAATCAGTTTTTTTGCTATTTTTTTCTGCAAACCATCTAAAATTCCAAGTTCAAGAAAAAAAAGTTCCTATTTCATTTTATTTTTCTCAAGTCCCTCCTTGTAATAGGAAACTAATGACCTTCCCTTCATTTATAGGTCATTGATAAATTTAGTTTTCATCTGCTTTGAAAGGATCCTTCAATTTTCTAGAAGGTTGCCCAAACATTATATAAAAGGTATAACTAGTAAACCTCACAACTAAACAAGATATGGGGATAGCAACTAAGGTTACAGTTTCCATTGCTGGGTAATCCCCAAAAAATGGTTTCTTTTTTAACATAGTAATACACAAAGTTAATAAATTTCAACTAATGCAATAAGTTTTATGGCTACACAAATTATTGATGGTACTCCTAGAACTAAAGGAAAATGAAGTGGTATAGGGGATATTATGAAATTACTTAATTCAAAATATGGTAAAGTGGCTCCTGGGTGGAGAACAACTCTTTTAATGGGTGTTGTAATAACATTATTTGTAGTTTTCCTGGTTATTATTCTAGAACTTTATAACTCTTGTCTTATTAGATGGAGTTTTGTGAGTTGGTAATAGATTCAAAAGATTCAATTAAAAAAGGATATTCCTTATTTATTGAACCTCTTTTTGAATATCTATAAAAAAATAAGGGAAGAGGTGGTTCCTATTCAGGATTTTATTTCCTTTTATTCAATCAATCCTATGGTATTTTAATCATGTGATCAATTAATTAATTAAAGGATCTTTGGATTATGGGTATGTGACTCGTTAAAATGGATCCAAATCAATAGTACAAAATAATTTGTTAATCTTTTTATAAGATTATCCCTCCCCTTGCTGAATGTTTATAAAATTTAGCATCTAAAGCGCAATATTCTCCATGTATTTCTGAAACATTAAAAAAAAAAAACCTCTCGGGAGAATTAAACTATGGTAATTTACAAAATTTTGTTATTCAGATTTTGTTATCAAAATGGAAACTCTTTTTGAAAAAAAGGCAAGTGTTATTCATTTATCGAGTCAATGATAATGAGAAAATATTTACCCATTGTACTTTTCTTTTTTGAGTCATTGGAGTTTAGTAGAAATCTAAGGTTTAGTCATCTCTATTAGGATTCGAACAAAAAAATATCCAAGAATTTTTTGATAATATTAGGAATTAAATATCTCGAAATAGGTGGGGTAAAAGATCACTCAAAAGAACAAAAGAAACAAGCCAACTTGAGATTGGGACAATGAAAAAAACATGGAGTATGAAAAAAAAATAGAAATATATGTTTTTTTTTGTTTAAGTTGTATGGAGGCAAACCACCATGTATGGTTTTTGGTGGGGAAATACATAAAGGTTTATTTATCTTGATAAAATATATGATTGGTTCAAAGAGGGTTTCAATATTCAAGTGATTAAAGATGATATTACTAGTAAGTATGTTCCTCCTCATGTCAATATATTCTATTGTTTAGGAGGAATTACTTTGACTTCTTTTTTGGTACAAGTAGCCATTGGTTTTGCCATGACTTTCTTTTATCATCCCATAGTAACATAAGCTTTTACCTCTATCTAATATATAATAACTGAGGTAAATTTCGGTTGGCTAATTCAATCAGTTCATCAATGGTCAAAAAACATGATGGTTTTAATGATGATTTTACACATATTTTGTGTTTACTTCATGAGAGGTTTTTAAAAGCCTCATGAATTAACATGGGTTATTGGTGTAATTCTAGTTGTATTAACTAGTTTTTTTGGTGTAATTGGATATTCTTTGCCTTGGGATCAAATTGGTTATTGGGTTGTCAAGATTGTAACTGGTGTACATGAAGTTATTCCTATTATAGGATCCCCCTTGGTAGAGTTATTATGTGGAAGTGTTGGTGTGGGTCAATCCACATTTGTTTCTATAATTTACATCCTTTTATATTACCTCTTCTTATTGCAATTTTTATGTTAATGCATTTCCCAATGATTCGTACACAAGGTATTTCAAGTCTTTTATGAGTCTAAATTGTTATATTTACCACGAATATTTATAGTATTACAAGAATTATTACACAAAAATTAATCGCCATGAAAATTTCTATTGAATATATCCATCACATAATATATGAAATATTTAGTAATATTCTATGGATTTCTTTATTTTGGAATATTCGAATACTTCATTTAAGATTTTTTTAAGAGAGATGATAGATTATGGGAGTGTGTGACTTGAATTACTTATTAGACTGTGTAGATATCTTGATCAATTTGTTGCATTAATATATATTAAAAATGTGTTTCTATCCCAATTTATCTTTTTTTCCAATAGAGAGATAAAAAGCTTGGCTAAAAAAAACATGTTTCGTTTTCAAAGGAATTTTTTTTCTATGATCTATTTCATCAATCAAATATTCACCAATCGAATAGGCTTTGTTAAATTTGATACGGAAAAAAAAAAACAAATAAACATATTGTATGATAAGAAAAGTGCATCCATTTCCTTTGTGTTTTTCATCGAAATAGGCATCATTAGAGTAAAAGAAAGGTCTAATGAAAAGAATAAGCCGATATATTAATAGGTCAATACCTAGTACAATTTAAAAATAAAGTGTCCAAAAAAAAATGATTTATGGGGAATAAGACTATCCAAATATATATTGATTTTTATATAGAAACTCATAAGTAGACTTGGATCATGAGCTTATGATTGAAATGAAACTTGTTGTATTTAATAAATTGAAAAAGTCTTTAATTTGTTTCAACTTATATCACTTGAAATGAATTAAAGATGTGGGATACATAAACATAACGTGAGTTGAATGAAAAAAAAATTCATGTTTGGTTCTTTTGGGGGAATATTCCTTTTCGATAACCTATCATAATAATAAAAAAACCAAATTTGAGTGATCTTGTATTGTGAGCCAAATTAGCTAAGGGTATGTATGGGACATAACTATTATGGAAAACCTGCTTGGCCGAATGATTTTTTGTATATCTTTCAAGTAGATATTTTAGGTACTCTTGCATATACCATAGGTCTAACAGTTTTAAAACCCTTAATGATTGGTGAACCAGCAAATTCATTTGCAACTTCATTGGAAATATTACTTGAATGGTAGTTTTTTCCTATTTTTCAAATACTTCATATAGTCCCTAATAAGTTATCAAATGTTTTTTTAATGGCTACAATACCTTTCCTAAAAATTGTTAATAAATTTCAAAATCCTTTTCGTTGTCAATAATTACAACAATTTTTTTATTTAGGACTACATTAGCTCTTTGGTTGGGTATCAAAGCTATTATGCCTATTGATAAATCTCTAACTCTAAGACTTTTTTGAAATAATTCATTTTTTCCCTTATTAATCTAGTTAGCATCTAGGGAATATTTTGTCTAAAAAAATATTCCTTAAAGATTCTATATGAACCAATCAAATAAAAAGGAGAACAAACTCTCACAAATGGGTGAAGAAGGAATTGGAAAATTCCCAATGGATTTGTTTTGTTTCAAATAACTATGAAAAGGGCTTCATCTATTTATTCCTTTATCTATAAAAAAAGATGGAGCCAATCATTATTTAATGGAAATAAAGTTTTTTTTGGATAATTTTATCGAAAAACTTTTTGTAGAGCTTCTAATACTTGTTCAATAGATTTTTTTCGAATTTTTTTATTTTCATCAAATCATCCTATTTCTAACTTAATAAATCAAATATCATATGTACATCAACTCTCTTGGGACAATTATAAGCTTTGGCAGGTAACTCTAGTTGGTCGATAAATATATGTTTAAAAGTCATTTCTTTTTTCATCCTATCTTCCGATGGTGGGGAAGAAAAATGGAGCATATTAGATTGATTTTTATTTCCTAATCCATGCATTACTTCTTCTTTCTCCGCATGTAGGAAAGGAATAAATAGATCAATTAGACTTTGAGAAGCTTCATAAAGTGCCTCTTTGGGAATAACACTTCCATTGGTCCATATTTCAATAAAAAAATATTTCTTGTGTTTCATTTTTATTCTCAAAAGAATGAAAATTATAATTGGCATTTCGGATAGGTGTAAATACAACATCTATAGAGAAGTAACCATCTATAGATTTTATTGAATCCTACATACAATACCCAGAGTCTTTTTCAACTTTTAATTTAATGTCTAAATGAATTGCTTTAGTAAGGGTGGCTATCTATTACATAATATCAATCACTTCAAGAAAAGGTGGGAATACGATATCTCGAACTATTACCTCTTTGGGTCCAAAAATAAATAGATTTTTTTTTTTTAGTTTTGCAAGAATTACTATTACTTTTAAATACAATTTTTTTCAAGTTGATTAAGATATCGTGCACTAATTCTTGAATGCTTAATATTGTAGAATATTGATGCATCACTTTTTCAAATTTTGCACATGTGATACATGTTCCTTCGACTCTTCCAAGTAATGTTTTGCACATAACAATTCCTATTATATTAGCTTGACCACTTCTGAATGGAGATATGGCGAATCAACCATAATGAAGACATTCACTATTTACTTGGGATTCAACACACCTCCATCATAGTACTCTAATGGAAACTAGTAGTTTTTCATTCCAAATCATATTAAGTAAGAGTTCTTTACAATATATTTCATCCTTATACACGTATTTTTTTAGGAGGTCTACATCCATTATGTGGCATGGGAGTCATGTCATGTACAAAATTAAGTATTACATCGCTTCTTTGAATGGCTCGTAATGTTGTATCTCTTCTTGGACTGAGACCACTTATCATGACTTCTATTTGTTTCATACCTTGATCAATTAACATAGGAATAACATTTTTTGCCGTAGTTTGAGCAGCAAAAGGCATACTTTTTTTTGTACCCCTAAAACCATAGGCACCTACAAAGGAACAAGAAATAACTTGTCCCCGAATATTTGTAACAATAACGATTGTATTATTATAGCTAGTTCAAATATGAATAACTCCTTTAAGTACTCTAATGGAAATGACATACTATGTTCTCAAGTACAAACATGTGTATTTGTAATGCATGGACATACAAAGCACGTACTGGGTTATATACATAATGGACTTCAAGTGTACATACTATCTAATGGAGATGACATCTTATACTTTCAAGTACATACATTGTATTTGTAAATACATGGACATATATAGCAAGTACATGGTCATATGCATAATGGACTTCAATTGTAAAGATTATCTAATGGATATGACATACAACACTTTCAAGTATATATTTGTAATACCTAGGCATACATAATTTCTGACAACACGAGATACTTTTAACAATATGGACCATGAAACTACATCACATACATAATGGAGTTATGAAAACATCAAGATGATTATTCAAAAGTACATCATGTGCCTGATTTCAATAATCAAAATGATGATTTAATCACCATGGTAAGAACACTACAACTAGCCAAAAATGATAAACCATAAATAGAAGATAGTGAAGTAAAACATTACCACATATTGCCTTGACATTATCATGTCTAATTAAGTCCCAACCAATCACCATAGGTGGTGCACACCATAAATGAAAACCATAACCTTTAAATGTCATAAAATCAAAGCCTAAGTATCATAACACCACAAAATTTACAAATATAGTAGTTATTGAATATTTCCAATTTACTAATGGAACAAGTTGGATCCTAGTGCTTTGAGCTTCCCATGATGTAATATTGAATTGAAGACCCGTGAATGAAGACCCATGAAAGACACATTTTTAGGAGCTTTGTATTCCATTTGATCTCAAGTGTTAACGTGAATTGGACATATTTACCACATGAGAGTTATAGATGATGCCATGTGCAAATCAAATGGCAAGGGGATTGGAGGTTCAACTCACTAAAACCCCTTGGTTTTTAAGGTGCATAAGTTATACCACCTAAGCAACACAATTCAATCCCTTAGTAGATAATGACATTCATCTTTCTAAACTTCTATCTTGATAGGGCAATACTTTAATTGATGAAGACAGATGGGACTGCAATTTAGAAAAGATAGAATTTCTATTTTTCATAATAATGTAGTTCAGGAATATATGAAACTCTTGTTTACTACCCTTAACATTTTCAAATTGTTCAACATTTTGAAAAACAATTTAGATAACATAATCAATCTCAGTTTCCTAGGTTTTTTTCTAAAATCTCTTCACCAAATGCAAATTTACAAAGCCAAAAACTTATAGATTAGGAATAGAAAGACGTTTGTAGAATGAAGGTTTCACAAATAATGACATAGGAATGAGAAATTTTACCACAGCAAATATGAAGTGGAATCATAACATTGATTGAAATTTCCTCCCAAACTCCCCCAAGCTCCCATGCAATATTGGAAAAAAATTCAACATATTTGATGCATCAAAGTTAATTTGGCCCCATCTACTGAAAGATGCACCATGGAATGATCATTTGCATATAACCCAAAGCATTGACCTTGAATGTCTTAGACACCTAGAGCAGAAATATAAAACAACACATTCACACAATTCATATGATAGTCTCAATTTTCTCATTTGCCTACACTTCCTATTCAACTATATGCATAAACTGTAAATTTATTATTGTTCTTCCAATCATGTTGTTTTCTCCAACTAACTAGATTTTGGTCAATTGCCCTAACCCCACCTTCAAAAATTCAATCCATAAATTCATCCACCTTCACTCATGCATGGCCTCTGAAACCAAAAAGAATGACTTAAAAATAGGTACATGTATTATTTTACTACAAGTTGTTGAACTCTTGATCAATGTGAACATTTATATGGTGTTCCTCAATGTTGGAGAAAATGTAACTTCTTCCAATTGTATGGTTTTTCCGTTTCCACTTTTGTTGAACTTGCTCTTTTATATGTTTATCTTGTTGTTTAAGACATGAAACAAGATCACAAAATTTGCTATGAAACCGCTCCCCATTATTATCTACCAGCTTTTTACAAGCTTTGTTACAAACATGCAAGTCTTGAAATAATTCATTTCACACCATCCATGGTGCAACTTTTAGTACATGGGGCCAAATGATCTTCAAAATCAAGTCATCAAGCAAAACTCTTGAGTACTGCCTAATTCCAAGCTGCTAGGCATTCCTTGATTTGGCATGTACTTGTTCTACAACTATTAATCAATGCACACACCATATACATGAGTATAAATAACAAGTTTTGTAAATAAGAAAATGTGAGAAAAACTTGACTATACTCATTTCTAGAGGTGTTCGGTATGTTCCTGCACAATAAAAATTGGATGAAGGAAATCCAAATTTTGTCGGTTTGGTTTAGGAATGTGGTTTTGGTTTTGCATAATTATGCTAGTTTCCATGGTTGGTAAAAGGTGCAACAACATTATGCACCTACAAAAAGGAATGTGATAAATATGATCTAATTGTTGCTTAGTGCTTTTGTTTGGCCAATTATAATGATTCATCAAGGTAGTTTGCTATTAGTAGTCCTTAGCCTATTTATTGTCCCAATTTTAATTTTATGGGTGGGGTTGCAAAAGAGTGAATGTGAAAAATATTTTCACATGGTCATATATTGAGCACTGTTGGAGATGCTTTAACATGCACAAGAAGTCAAAAAAAATGTTCCCAATTGGTACAAATTTTAATCATTGCTCAACATATCTAAAACTCAAGCAAGCTACATTGGCTTTCTACTAAAGCTTCTTCATGTTCAGTAACGTAATATGAAAGGGGAATACTTTTTCTTTTTGCATAGTAAAGTTTAGTTTCTAAGTACAACTACAAATTCCATATATTGAGTATTACAAAGCTTTCCAAATTTGACATTGTTGGCCTAATCTTTTTCTTAGGTTCCAAAATAGAACTTCAAATCATTTGACATATATTACATGAAAATTAAAGCTCATAGAGTATGTGTCAATCACCACCTCCAACCCAAAAACCCCATGCCTTGTCCTATACCTCGAACCTTTCTTAAGAGAAAATCAACATGTGTTAATAAATGGAATAAATAGTTTTACAATGCTTTGAAGATAACATCAACATTGAAATCACTACCAACAAAAACAACATAATCAAACAATGGCATTCAAGTTGTTGGCATTAATTCATAAATGTGACAAAGTACATACATTGTGTTCATTTTCTGAATAGATTAAACATAATGTTTTAGTTTAAACAAATCCACACAATTAGGTTAGTTTGACGAAGTGCCAAAGCCACTAGCAAATCCACAACATAATAGCTCTTTAGTGTGTTTGATTTTGACAATTTTCCTATGCTCTCCCATAATCTAACAATGCAACAAACAAATGCTTTAATTTCTTAATGAAGTATCCAACTTGAATTGTTCATGTTCAAGAATTTGAAATTGAATTCACAAAACATCAATTCACTGACCTAAATGTAGATCTTGTATAGAGGTGTGAAAGTTGGATGATTGTGTTCCACTCCTAAAATGTGTTTATGTTGTGTTCCAAAATGGGAGGAAAATTTCATAACATCAAATGGATCCCTTCACATAAAGTTCAACAAAAGATACAAGTGTGAAAGACCAACCATTGGCAAAACACATGTTTCCAAGTATTGGATCCTAAACATGAATCTTTCTAGAATCTGCATTCATAAAAAATGCAAATATAGGGATATTGATCCCTATTAGAAATTGTTACAACTTGTGGCAAGCATCACATGGTGGAAGTTTCAGTTGTGTGATAATTAGGCTCTCAACTTTGCATCACCATAAATCATGAAAGCTTCCACATGGTTTTAAGAGCTTCCACATTATGCATGGTTTACTTGGATATACACACTTTGCCAAATCTCACAATAACAACTTGTTGCCAACCTCTTCAAAAACTTTGAATAAAATAGTCAATAGCTACATGTAAATCAGGTAGTGCAAACAACTAGCCCAAGAATTGGAGAGCCTTCCATTACACACGATCTACCTGATCTGTTTGTAGAACCATACAAAGTAGAGTTCAAAATATTCTCAAATTAGTTGTGCATTCTAGAAAACAACACAGAAACAACAACTCCAAAAAGGAAATGATTAGCCATAGTTTTCATATGCATTTCTACTTAGCGATAGATACTATGAGGACATGGATTTGAATCATCTTTCACTTGGAAATATTTGTTGCTTCAAAATTTAGTTTGTGATCATGTAGTTGTGGCCTTGTCCTAGGAGAATTGCAAAACTCTAGATAAATGGAGCTCTATGGGCAAAAATAGAAGTGAAAGGATCGAACGCCTAATTGGAATAGAAAGGTTCATAGTTCAAAGGCACCCAATTCTCACTAATTCCCTCATTAAGCTAGATGCAAAGAAGTTGTGGACATGTGCACTTGCAAAATACATTTACTCACCCCTAACGAACTTCCACCGATTAAGAGAGCAAATCCTTGCCTATATAGTATGAGGAACATAAAAAACTTGGCATTTTTCATTATCCCTCTTTAAACATTGTCAGAAGACATGGCTTTTGGCATTTGGGTAATTTAGTAATTTTGTGTATATGCTTATACATCTGAAAGCATTTGTCATTCCAAAGCCATTTTTTTTTCATTTCAATTAACATTTAAAGAAAAAGATAATTTTAGTTTTTAAAATAAGACCTTTCACACAATTTATAATACCTTTCAAATGAGAATAATCTTTCAATAATCTTTCTAATTTTCATACAGTTATAGTTGTTTGATTAAAAAACCTCATTATGTGATTTTTTGTGAAATTATATGAATTGCACTTATCATATGGAATTGAATTGGTATAATCAAGTCATATTCAATGTGTGTCAAATTTCATGGAGTTTGGAAATCATTTAATTAGTTTTTGGAATACATTTACACCTTGTAGTATATTAATACAATTATAATTTTCTTGTTAAATATATATTTTTATTATTTAATAGCAATTTCAAAATGAGATTTTTTTCTTCAATCTTATTTTTTGAGTTTTGAAATATCTTATTCCAAGTACAATTTGTAAGTAAAATAAAATAAAATAAATATTAATTTGGTGGGAGTTCAAAAACACACAATTTTAAGAAGTAATATTTGTGACGACAATCTTTGAACATCGTAGTGTGCTTTCACCCAATTTACATCAAATTGTTCTTCTAAAGAAAAAAAATTTACACCACAAGATGAGGGTTTGAATGAACCACAACAAGATGGACAAAGAGAAAGGCTTGAAAAGCAACGTAAGGAGTGGTTTTGTGATTGGTCAATTGCCACCAAAGAGGTGGAATGTGCCACCATAGTTTTTTCTCTTGTTATCAACAACATTTGGTTGTTGGTACCACTTCCCAAAGGTAGGAAGCCCATTTCTTGCAAATGGGTGTTCAAAATCAAGCATGGGGTTGATGGTGAAGTCGAATGTTACAAGGCAAGACTTGTGACAAGAGGTTTCACCCAAATATTTGGAGTGGATTACAATAAAACCTTTGCACCTATGGCGAGTTTGTGTCAATTTGTTGTATCCTTGCATTAGCAGCCATTGAAAACATGGTGATTCATCAAATGGATGTCAAAATTGCATTTATCAATGGTGACCTTGAAAAGGAGATCTACATGGAACAACCCTGAGGATACACAAGGAGGTGAACATCTTGTGTGTAAGCTTCACAAGTTTTTGTATGGCTTGAAATAATCTCTAAGAGCTTAAAACCAAAACCTAAATGCATTTTTGAAAAACATTGAGTTTGTGAAGAGTGATGTAGACTTTAATGTGTATGTTCAGCAAGTGGGAGATGTCAAGTTTTTCATTGTTGTTTACATCGATGATCTCATCCTAATTCATAATAATAAGGACAAGCTTTTACAAGAGAAGGAAAAACTTTTTCAAAAGTTTGAAATGAAAGATTTTGGTGATTTGCATTTCTTCTTGGGCATGGAAGTGGAAAGGGATCTTAAGCGATGCCTTTTTTACATCAACCAAATTGGGTATCTCAAGGAGATTTTAAAGCTCTTCTGCATGGAGGATTATAAAACCATTGAAGTGCCATTTGATCCCAAAACAAAGTTGAAGAAGAATGTGAACAAAGATATTGAGATGGTAAAGGTTCCTTATCAACAAGTTGTTGGATCCTTGATGTATGCCATGTTGTGTATTTGACTGAACTTGACATACCCAATAAGCGTGGTGATTGAACACATGGTCAATTTAAGCTTAAAACATTGGATGTAGTCAAACACATTTTTCTATACTTGTAAGGTGCCTTGCAATTCAAATTACGATTTACAAGATTACCACCCCAAGAGATAGTTGGATATTGTGATGCAAATTGGGTCAATGACCTTGAGGATAGGAAATCCACCATGGGGTTTATATTCATGATGGGAGGTGGAGCCATTTTTTGGAGTAGCAAACGATAACCCACAATCGTTTTGTCAACAACCAAGGTCGAATACATGGTAAGTACGCAAGCTACTAAGGAAACCATATGGATGACAAAGTTCATGAAAGAATTAAGGTACATGAAAAATAAGAAGGTGATGGTGATTCGGTGTGACAACCAAATGCAATGTCATTGATGAAAAATTCACACAACATGTTTGAACAAAACACATTAATATTTAACATCATTTTGTTTGAATTCGAGTTGAAAATGACGAAATCATGTTTGAATATTGTTCAATGAAGGACATGGTGGCGAATGTGTTTACCAAGGCATTATCAAAAGAATAACATAAGAAATTGATAACCATGTTCGGATTATAAACTTCATAAAGTGGGAGTGTTAAAATTATTATTCGTTTCTAATTCCCAATGTTGATGAATGTTTAAAACATTCATCAAAAGGATGAATAATATTCACATCCTTATAGTAGTTAAGGTATGTTGAATAATGGTGGCTAGGGTTTAGAAGTGGAGGTTACATTAGAGTTTGATGGTGACGGTTAGGGTTAGGTGGCAACTATTAAGGTTAAATGATAACTAGGTTAAAGTTAAGTGGCGGCTAGGTTAGGGTTAAGTGGTGGCTATTTAAGGTTAAGAAATAATATATATTGGAGTGGTTTTGAGTAGTTTCTCATTCTTTTTTATCAAGTTTTTGATTGCAACTTTGGAGTTAATTTGCCACAAGTTATAATTTATAAGATTGTAGTTTGTGAGACCTTTAACCCATGTGATTTTCTTGTCATTTCAATGCAATTGCATCTTCTAATAAGCTTTGGTGTTTCAAACCTTGCTTGTTTTCTAATTATTTCCAATATATGGGTCTTTCGTAATTATATGCATAGAATGGGCATGAAATGCACCAAACCTCTTTAGTAACCAATGAGGTGGGTGGGATATAATGGGCTAAAATGTTTTCTTATCTACTTGATATGAAAACAAAAAAGAAGTAAAAGATGAAAAATAACATTTGACAAAATAATCGATAGAATTAGATGTTAGACGTAATCAAACAAATATATACAGTATCTAAAAACAAAAATATTGTTGAATAACATGAATATTATAGTGAATAAAGACCAAAGCTTAGAAAATAACAACAATACAAAACAAAACTTTTGAAAAAAAATTTTATGGCAATATATGAGTGATAGAAGGAGTTTCAAATTTATTAAAGAGAGTAATTTCTTTTGGATGATTACAACAAACAACAATAATTAAATTAAATTGTTAGTTACATTTCCAAGACCTATAGATTTATCACAAGTGATAAGAAAATGTAGGTGTAGGCCAATCCTAAATAATGTTAATAAATGAAAGATGTTGTTAGAATAATGGTAATAACACAAATAATAATGAAAGGAATGTCACTATGAAAAATGAATAATAGGATAATCATGAGGGGGAAAGTTTACATTACAAATTTTTGAATGTTTTTTTTATGGGAAAAAACTCCACAAATTTCCTTAGGTTTTAAAGAGAAAAAAAGATTAACGCAAGTTTTCTATTAAGAGGACCTCAACTATAACACCAAATCAAAGTGGGTCAGATTTTATTTGTTTTTAGTATGTGATGAATGTTTGCCATTCAGTGCACATTGCACATTTCAACAAGCAACCTATCATTATTTTTGTAGTGGGTAATGTTTCTCATTGATTTTCTCTCTAGATGTTATTACTACTAGAGTTGCTATTGTCAAAAAAACTTTCTAGCCACTTCTTATGAAATGTAGCCAATTATAAATGTACAAAAATTGTTTTAACCTTATCAATTCCTTTTTGAACAATAAAATATCACCACTTTAAGCAAAGAAAAAAAGGACAATTGCCTACAAGCAACATCTTTTTTTGGTGCAATAACCACCTCCTCTAAAATCTTTTATAAAAACACTAATAGTCTCCCAAAGATGGCCATTAAGAAATAAATTGTTGCCTTAAGACAACAAGAAAAAATATTTCAGATAATTTGATTGCATCTTAAGTATAATGTATTGATTAATTATTTATTTCATAATAACATTTCATTGGGATGGACTACACTTCATTGTGATTACCAAATCTAAACATGTACTTATGAGGGGAAAAAACGTTCATTAAGATATTGGAATCACAATTTATATTAAAAAAAATTGATTTCATGCATTTCGATAGAGATTGGGATGTTGTTTGATATCAAGAAGTGAAAAAACCATATTGATCCAAAATATTTTTTTACTAATTGTTGTTCAGTATAATTCAAATTTCGTATCTTTTTAATCAATAAATTTGATTCACATTATTGTATCAATATTTAGACCAACACTTGAAGACCTAAACCTTAAAATGCCTTATTCTCACAAACGGTGAATGGAAAAATGAATTCATATAAGGGTCGTTGCTAGCAAATAATTTCAAACACAAAATAAAAAATAAATTATGTAGAACAGAGAGACGTGGAGGAAAGGTGGAAGACGTTAAAAAAAAGGAAGAACAATTTCATGTGGACAAATCCCGAACAGAGGCGATGTAAAAAAGTCATCAAGGGAAAAGGAGACTTTCTACCATTATAAAGATGAAAGAGTTTCTTGACATCGAAACATGTGAAATTCTAAAACTTGCATTTGAATATGAGCCTTTAGAATTATTTCTAGTCACAAATTTTTGTTTCTAAATAAACGTTGTCTATATTATGCATGAAGTGGAACCTAGAAATCAATAAAAAGAACATTTGATATCATTTCATCCATGTAGAAGCAATGTAGACAAAAAAATTTGGAAAAAGTTTTGAAGAGGATTATGTGGTGCACATCTTCCGAAGAAATGCCTCAATTTAAGGTTTTGTGTTGTATAAATGACTATTTTGTGCATTTTGTAGGAAGGTTTCCCAATGCAAACACACACCAACGAAGAAGTAAGCTTCAACTTTCCTCTTCCTAATTCTTACACTCAAGTTTGTTGAATTGTTTTTTTCCTCAAAGGAAAAGTTGAATGAGTTGAAAGTTTCAAGAATTAGGGGCACTCCACCCTTAACTTTTTTCTTTGAGATCAAAAAATAACCGGGGCTTGGAAGCCTCAGGTTTCTTTTTGTTGGCTTTAACAAGCTCAAGCAATGGTTGCCTAATTTTTTTTGTTTATGAAAAAGAAACCCGGGCCTTGAAGGTTTGGGATTTTAATTTGCTTGTAGAAAGTTTGGGTGACGGTTGCCTAGCTTTTCTCATCCATGAAAAAAACACCTTGGCCTTCGAGGCCCAAGATTTATTTTTTCTTCTTGCAACAAGCTCAGGTGATGGTCCCCGACTTTTCTCGTCCATGAGAAAAAAACCCAAGCCTTCAAGGTTCCAAAAAAAAAATTTCTTGTAGAAAGCTCGAGTGATGGTCATTCGAACACTTGAGCCTTCAAGGCCCATGATTAATTTTTTCTTCTTCCATTGACCTCGAGTGATGGTCATATGGCTTTTCTCATGCATGAAAGAGAAACTTGGGCCTTCAACGCCCAGCATTATTTTTTCTTCTTGCAGCAAGCGCGAACGATGGATGCCCAACTTTTCTCATCTATGAGATTGAAAACTGAACCCTCAATGCTTGGGATTTTCTTTTCATTGTAGCAAGCTCGGGCGATGCTCACCTGATTTTTTTCACTATGAGAAGGAAACCTGGGCCTAGGGTCTTTTTTTTTCTTGGAGCAAGTTTGGGTGATGGACACCCGGCTTTTCTTATTTGTGATAGGGAAACCCAGCCCTTGGAGACATGGGATTTATTTTTCTTGTAGCAAGTTTGGACGATGGTCATTCAGCTTTTTCGTCAGTGACAAAGAAACTTGAGCCTTGAAAGCCTGACATTATTTTTTTAATTCTTGGAGCAAATTCAGGAGATGGTCACTTGGCCCTTGGAGGCTCAGGATTTTGTTTTCTTACAATAAGTTCGGGCAATGGTCGCGTGACTTTTCTCGTTTATGAGAAAGAAACTTGGGCGTTTTTATTCTTGGAAGAAGCTCAGGTGATGGTTACCCAACTTTCTTCGTTCATGAAAAATAAACCCGGGCCATGAAAGCCCAAGATTTTATTTTTCTTATAACAAGTTTGGGTGATTGTCGTAACATTCTTCGTCCATGAGAAAGCAACCTAAATCCGAGAAGGTTTAGGTTTTGTTTTCATCTTGGAAAATTGGGGGTGTTTGGCTTTGATTTCCAACTCAAAAGGAGAAGGGGACGTAGGACATGGAAGTCTAGAGATTTTTTGTTGGACATTTAGATAGTTAGACGATAAAAAAATCTCGAGTTTCTGATGCCCTAGGTTTTTTTGGTAAATCCTTGGAAAGACAAGGGTACCCGTGAAGGCTTTGAACTCAACCTTACAATAGAAAACCCAGGGATTATTGTTGGTTGACATTTTCAATAGTCAACTTTTTGTTTTTTCATATATTGAATTTGATCAAAGATGAATTGATTCCCAATGTTTGCACTACAAATTCTTGCAACATGAGGACATTCTGATTGTAATAACATGGTTTTTGAAAATATGCATAACTTTCAACAATAGTTTTATGAGATTTTGTATTTGATGGTTTGGGTTTAGAGTTATGAGATTATGTGGTTGATGTCTATATGCTAGGAATAGATAAATGTCTGTTTGTTCAATTTAGGTTTTCTTTCGATAGGAGTCATAAGAGGACGCCTTGGAAGTGATTGCAAAGGTGTTGGGTTTTAGTTGTGAATTGACAAAGACACTTGAGTCCTCAATGCACAAATCACAACAACAAGTACTTCACAAATTTAACATGCGATGAATTTACAATGAAAATTGTGTGAAATTCATTCATTCATAGGTTTGTACATTTTACACATGAATATCATGCATTGAAAACATGTTTGACACATGGATAATTGTTTTGATGAATGAAGTACGAACTTATGAATGAATGAATGTCTCTTAAATTTCACATTTTCTTATATATTTGTGTGTCAAACATGTTTTCAATGCATAATATCAGTGCATGAAACATATGAATTATGAATAACAAATTTTGCATGATTTTCATTACTAGGTCGTTAAGAAAAATTTGTGATGTAAACACCCAAATTCCCTCCCCAAATGCATAAAAAGAAATTTCCTATGAATCTTGCATGGTATGTCCTGAATATGAATATGCATTGGGCAAGATTCTTAATAAATATAGTTCACAACAAAGTTTGGGTTTAAACAAAATTTGATTCATGTAATGGGAGATCCTATCATATGGTCCTCCATATGTTTTTCTTCTTCTTTCAATTGAATTCATTTCCCTCTACTATGGTCGGGAGGAATTATAGATCCTTCTATTTTTCCAATAACTTTTGTGTCTATGAGTTGAAAAATGATAAGTTGAACTATAGAAAGCAAAAGATTGTGAATCTTAAGGAACTAGAATAGAAAACTATATGTATTTTCTGCACTTTGCATATTGCAAAAAAGTAACTTATTTAGGGTTAGGGTTTGAAAGTCTGATTATCTTTCACACCTTATTTCCTATGATCAATACTAACCAATAAAGAAAGCTTCATGTTGGGAAAGAAAGAGTTTTATTTCTCACTATTCAAAAAATTTATTGTCCATTTGAAATTTATAAGGTTTTCTCCTCTTTATGGTCGACATTGACCATATGTCTATCTAATGCCTTTTATGCATTCTATCTCAGTTCTATTGTCATAATAATATTTTTTTTGTTCCCACATGTTTCCTTATAGTCAGGACCAACCGTAAGAAAGTTTCATTCAACCTTTTAAAAAAATCATGTGCTCATTCATAAATTCCTAATTAGACATCATTTTCACCATGTTTGTTCTTGTTCACCAATGGTTGGCATCAACTATACAAGAGGGTTAGTCAATAAAATCAAGTCTCTTGTTTGGAATTGTAAAAACACACAATCTTTGAGAGAATTTGGATACTTGAATTTGGAAATAATTTGATGCCTCATTTTTTTAATGTAAATGTTTATTTTGTGCCCTATGGTTGGCACTAACCATAGCAAATAATATATCTAAAAAAATCCAAACTTTGCTTTGGGAAGATGCTTTGCATAGTGGTTTTGATATTATGCATTCCTCTCAAATTTTTTTCTCAATTTCTCTCTTGAAATTCCTTTTCCTTATGATCAACACTAATTATAGGAGAAGGCCAATATATAAAATCAAGTCTCCTTTTTAGAATTGTAAAAATGTACAATTTCTGAAAGAATTTATAGATTTAAAATTAGAAATTATTCGATTAGGATTTGCCTTAGATTTTCCCCAAATTATTGCTCTATCATTTGGTGTTGCAGGGGCCAAGCTGGTCTCAGTTGTCAATTGAGACCATCTTGTGACAAAATAACTTCAACATTACTAAGGTGTTGAACACATACAAAATCTTTCCAAAGAACAAAACGAGGATGAGTATCCCACTTTGTCGACTTCTTTCAATGCTTGTGGTGCATCTGACATTCAAAATTGATGTGTTGAAAATGGAACATGCCTTCCAAATGGGTTGCTAGGAAGGTGAAAAGGCCTTTTATGTCTCATTTACAAATGGAAAAGAGAGGAGGAAGGGGTAGTTCAACACAATGGTTCTTAGAGTCCTCTCTAAGAAAAGAAAAATGCTTGCTTTGAAATGTTCTTGCAACAAGATCTAGACATCAGTTTGTTGTCAAATAAGATGTTTTCATGTCTAGTAAAGTGGCTTGCAAGTCTACCAACCTCACATCAATAAGAACCATCCCTATAAGGATTAGCACAATTATGTGGATTCATTAATCTTGGACACCACAAATGGGCTAGTGGAGCTACTTATAGCTATGAAGGACATCAACAAGTGAGGCAACAACCCCTCCTTTATGTCCTAATTCAATTGAGTTGCTTCAATTCAATCTTGTATATCTAGCTAGAATAATTTATTTGATTCTCCATGGGTCAATAGAGATGGATCATGTCAAGCCATCTCTTGTCCATGATTTTTTTTGCATTTAGTCAATTGGGATGATTCCTCTACATTAGTTCAAGGAGGTCATCCTTGATGATTATTACAAAAAATGCAAGAGCAAGATCAATAAGACTTAGTGCAACCTCACACAAGAGGCATTTTTTGAATATATATACATATATAAGGTCAACAATCTTTCTCCTTTGTAAATGTCTACTCAATATTATTTTTCTTATCATTTGGATTTTCACTCTTGCATTGTCTAAATTACAAAGGGATTTTGTTGCCACTTCAGATTTTGCACATTGGATGTATTATGTAGATGTCCTAGACCCTCACATCCACAATCAAAATGTTTTGGAATCCTTATGCAATAATGCCATCAAAAGTGTGAAAAAGGAGCACATGACTCCTTTCAATAAGAGCCTACCCATGTGTGACCTTGCTCTAGGCCTAGAATTCCTTCAACAAGTTTAGGTTCATTATGACATTAATCTAAATCCGAAGATGTTCATGGAGACATTGCAGATGTTGGTATCCTTATAGGTGAACAACAAATAGAAAGTTTTTTGGCCGAAGCAATGGAACTAGTCTCTAATTCTTAAGGAAATGCATAAATTTTTGAAGGTTGATTTGTCTAATGTAATTTTTGAGAAATGGACAAGGCCACATTTTGGTTCAAGTATTGCTTCCCTCCCTCTTATTGATTCCATGTAGCATTCATTTGCATTGCATTACTTTCACTTCTATCTTTTTAAACATAGCTCAAGTCATTTGATCATGTCTTTTCTTTTTAACTTGAAATGGAGGCATCCAAACTATTTGAGAACATGGTAAAGGACCTTGGGGTCTTGGTTTTGGACTATGTGGAAGTGTAGAACATCCAAGATTTTATTAGATGTTGAAGGCTTGAGTTATGGGAATTGGCCTTTTTCCTTGAATTCAAGCCAAAGGGGGGTATCCTCAAAAGTAAAACTTGAAACCAACAATATGGAACTAAGGAGGTTGCTAAATGTAATAGTTTATAGGTAAACACCTTAATTTTCCTCCCATTTTGAGCAAGCATATGAGATTCCTTCATTTTGAGCTTTTGCATCATTACATTTCTATCAAAAAAATTCTTATTTTCTTGCAACTCTTATTTTCATGTCTCATTGGCCCAACAACCTATCTAGACCTTTCCTATTTTTTTCAAGATATGGTGTGATCTGAAGGCCGAAACCATCATGTTTCGCAAGGATTTACTAAAAGACTAGTCTTTTTAACACCTTGAATTGGTACTTGGATTACCCATGTTAGTGCACTCTTGAGTTGAAACTTCAATTGAGGGGAAAGTTTGATGAAGGTTTCATGGAGAAGACCATAGATTTTAGTATGAAAAGACAAGGTGAAATGAAGTTTGAAAAGGAAGAGGAAGTTGTTTTATAGCTAAGATTACTACACAAGATACTAAAATCTTTGTAAAAGATGAACAAGTAAACCCTTTTCCTCCTCTAACAACTTTGACGAGAAAACCTTAAGCCAGCTTGTAGTGGAAGAGTTTCAAGAACGTTTCAAAAGATGATTCCTTGGTCATTCTTGCACCTTTCCCACATTGCCCCTATGTTGGTCTCTGGTTCCCTCTAGTTAGCATCCATTGTGTCAACATTCCAACTTTCTTGGCTGGCTTTCATGAGGGAAAAGGAAACCTTTGGCTTTTGGCCTCTTAAGTACAAGGACCTCCAATAGATGCTCTCCAAGGTTGTCAATAGCACCTTATTTCAATGCTAGTTCTTAACTTTATAATTCAAGTTCCACATGTTAACTAGTGAAATTATGTCTTGTAGGACTCCCTTTTTTGGGATGCCATCCTTGCTAGTTACGGAGGTACCATCTAGTCTTCCAATGCCCTCAGTGTCTGATCCCCCATATTCAATCCCCTATTGGAACCAAAAGGTCAAGAATTGTGTCTATGTAGTATTTGGCCTTGCAAATAATTCTTGTGTAGTGATGGTGCTATCATCATTTTCCATGACAATGACCCTATTGTTTTCAAGGAAATCAAATATTCCTTGAAAACAATGGATATGTAATCCATTCAAGGTGGGCGGTCATAAAAATTTGCCTCACATGAGCCATGACATCAAAGGAAGATGGTAATGTTCTTCCTTCATTCATGTGTGGATGCTTCCTTTTTTCTTGTGCTTTGGATAATCCAAATTATTGTTTGCTTGCAAATTCGTCTAAGTTGGGCAACCCTTCTTGTTTGAGACCTTGAGGGTTTCAAGTTTCAAGAGCCTCCCTTAGACATGGTTAAGTAGGGTGTGTTGTTGGCAAACGATGACATGTTTTACAACCACATTAGCTTAGACACTATAAATCCAAATCAGGCATCACATTCATATGAGACCAAGAGATCCATGTTTCCACGTTGATTGCATTCATCCAATCTTGTTATCCCCCTGATTATTTAATTGTGGGGATGAATTTGTCCACAAGTTAGTGTTCTTTCATTTTATATGCAACCTAATTTAAGATTGTCACTTGTTTCGAATGACCCATTATGTTTTGTTGCATCTTCTTTTTAGATGTTGCATTTGTGCTTGTCAATCCCTTAGTCGGCATGTTCTTGTGTTGGAGCTTGACCAAGATGTATATGGGGAACCATACAACCTCTTGTGGAAAAAGCAACCATTGAGGATGAGATTGTGGTGGCTAGCAAAGTTGTGCCTAACTTTCCACCAATGAAGAAAACTAGAATCACCTTTGATTGTGAGTAAGTTGAAATTCATGTTCTTTTTGTTCTTTGTTCTTGCCTTCAAACGTCCTTAATGTGGTTCATTTTTTCTATGATGTTTTATCTTTGCAAAGGTTTGGGTTGGAAGTGGTAAAAGACAATTCCCTTTCATGCATGAAATGACTTTTTCCCTAGCCCTCCTCAAAGCCAATCAGTACTTGCATATTCGAAGACATGGCTCAACAAATGGCTTTGTTAGCCTCTCCACCCTCTCCTAGTGCTCGTGAGAAATTTGACAAACATGTACTAGGATTTATTAACAATGAGGCATTAGAATGATCAGTTTAGATTTTTGTTTCCAAATTTTGTTAGGACTTTTTATTCTTTCTTGAGCTCAAGGGTGGGCCTTCATTTGTAGGTCGTATGGTTGGGTGGTGAGCTTGTTTTTTTATTCCAGATATTGTAATATGCTTGTATTTCAGTCCTTGGCAATACACAATTTTTTAAGTTCATGTTCCTTCTTTAGTTTTTCACCTCTTCATTTTTGGTCATCAACATGGATTTCTATCTATTACATTCAATTGCTTTTTCTTTTTCCAATTTGTCCAATGGGAACATAAGATGAAAACTTCTTTTATGGAAAATCCCATTATAACATGGCATCCCTATGTATGACATTCTTTGTCCTCTTCAGTTTCTCTTCATCGTAAAGGAATTAATATAGTTACAACCTTATAGGATAATGGTAATCCTTCATCCTTATTATGTAACTTGTAGTTGTAGAGTTTCAACTTTATAATAAGTTTAGTGCACTTTCCTATGTGTAAGCGATTAGGGCATATGTTGTAAATTTTTTTGTTATGGTCGGTGTTGACCAAAACGCAAAATGTTGGCCAATGATATTAACAACAAATATTATTCATGCATGTCCTATGACCCTTGAAAATCAACAATTAGAACATAAGGTTGAGGGAATTATCAAATGGGGACCATCAACCTTATGTTCTGACTATTGCTTTTCGATGACCCCTTGATATTTCTTCCTGTATGGTTGACATACTTTATCATAGTTGTTACATGTTACAATAATTCAATGCATGTCATTTTCATATCCAAACATGGATTCAACATTTTATGACCATCTACTAAATGTGATGGTCGTTCCATAATTCCTTGCTTGCTTATGTAAATTCATGTGTTGCAAGCTTGTATGTGTTTTCCATAGAAATTCTATAAACTCATTAGGGCTATGCAATATTCATGTTATTTAAAATCTATGAATTTTTCTCATGTTTTGTGTGTTCTTTAGGAACTTTTTTAAAAAGGAAGATTTATTCAGGAACAATTCTTGTTTTAGATTTTATTTTATAATAATAAAATTCAAATTCTTTTCAAGAAGAATATTTTTTTTGTGCCATTGTATAATAACCAACTTACAACTGATTGCAAATAGTAAGAACCAAGTCCCAACTATATTGCTCTAGAAATATTTTTTGGAGTGTCATTATTTTGGAAGATGGTGTATTGGCTAATAAGATGGTCAATCTTCCACAAGTTTCAAGAGCTTCAAAATTTCCAATTTCATTGGTTTCTCTACACAAAAAAATGCATATTGTTCCATCAATTTTTAGCCCTTGGGATAATGAAGCAAAAATCCTTCTAATTACAATAAACCCAATGCATGTGACTAAAGTGGAACCTTTTAATCAACAACAATATATGCCAAGATGCACTATGTTGGAAATGTAGTCCATAATGGAAAATAGGTTGATGATCAATAATATCGACTTTTTTCTTTCATTTTGTTCAAATTCAAAAAAATTAAAAATTACATACTTACACACCCATACACTTCTCGCACTAGCAAAAAACATGTATTCCAATGTGGTTAATCCATTACATGACCTTGCTTAAGATAATATGCAGTATTTCCTAAGATCTATCACCTACATCTCATCCTAGGATCAATTTGATGGTTGTGGCCTCATCTTTGGTAGTATTGAGGGAGCCTTCCACATTCAAAGGTGGTTCCTTGTGCATTCCCATGGATACCTCTAGCTATGTTAGTTTTTTAGATGTTCATAATATCAATGGTGTTGTCAAATTTTGTTTTGAATGTATTGAGCAGAGTTGAGTTCCATTGGTGTTTAGTTCTTTTGAGTTGAACTTGTATATGACCTTGGAGTACTTGGGGGCATGCTTTCCTCAAAATTTGTCATTACATCATCTAAATCTATCATAACTTTGCAGCATGTTGGTGACCTCAATTCCTCCACTTCATTAGTGGTAATGTTATTTATTGGCACTAGTTGGTCCATCTCCCTATTGTAAGCAAATATTAATGATTCATGGATCATCCTCTACATTGTTTGAGTTTCTAGGCCATTGTTGTTGTAAGATTAATTTGTTTATTTTCTTGTGTGCCTAGATTTTGAAAAGGTTACTAATGAAATTGTGTTGTGAAATTTTGATATGTTGAGTTTATAGGCCATGGAGGTTGTTGTAAATTGCTCAAAAATTCCAAGATGAATATCTTATCATGGTCCCATATATCTTGTAATCTTGCAAGTGATTAAAGGATACCTAATATTCAACCTTTGCTTCGTATTTTGCATCTACACTCTTGAGTTTCTTTTTTTTTATAAATAAGTCCAAGTCCAAGTTTTGCGATGTTCAGCAATAGTGTCAAGGGGTATGGATATTGTGACACGTTGTAAATGAATAAATGAAAAAAAACTAAGTTACTTTATTGGTATGTTGAAGCTTGCAACAATAATAATATTCATGTGTAAGATATTACATAGTTGCATGCATCTATTAACACAACCCTAACATTGGGTTTGTGACTCAATGTGGAATGCAAAGGCACATGAGGTTAAGAAAGTGTGTTCAAAAGTGAAACACACTTTCACAAGTGGGGAGAGTGCAAGAGATTTAGCCCAATGATTCTTAAAGTGCACTCCCACTTTAAGAATTGCATTCGTGTAGGAATCCCAAATATTCAGAGCTTTAGTTGAAAGGACAAACAAGCACCAAATTGGGCCCCCATGACACCATTGGAAAGGCTTTGAAATTTAAATGCCTAAAGTCCCCTTGTGGCATTCATTTAGATGTGAAATGCATGAATTATGATCAAAAGCAAGGTCGAGAATCAAATTGGGAATTTGACTCCTAATCACAGATCCCCTTAAAGCCAGGGTTAAATCATCTCTGATTGAGGCGTGTAATACACCATTGAAAAGACTATTTGTATCCAATTAATGATCTTAAAACATTTAAAAATGTAAGAATGACTAACAAATCTGCATGCATATGTTATTGTCAAATGGTTTTCTGTGTTAATTATAAATTGTATAATCAAATGTTATCCATGTCAAGATGTAATTATTTATAATACGTTAAAAAGCAACATAAGATAATTAGGTGTTCTCCTATCATAATTTGATATGAAAAATTACATATAGTTTAGACATTTTAAATTGCCCTAGGATTATAGTGCCACATGGAATTATAAATGACATGGCAAAACATTTTTTGTGTTAGAGAATATTTTTCCATAACAAGATCTATCAAAAAAAAACTTGTCAATGTGGTAAGAATATCTTAAGAATATTCCTTCTTGTTCATGTTCATGATGTAGCATTCTTGGCATCGAAGGTTGATAACATATAACCAAGTTGAGGCATTGTGGGCCATGGGAAGCTCTTGTTGAGGTGAATGGTTTGCAAAGTAACAACCATGAAAATGTAATTCATTCCAACCTAAATTTTTCATATGAAATTAAACCTTTTTGTATGTGTTGATGCTAATGTTGCATTGTAGTTGAACATGATAAGGCACATATTCGCATTAGCGCAAAGGTGTTGCTAACAAACCCAATTTTGAAACAAAAGGTTGGAATAATGGTAATTTGTGGGTTGTGGGGAGCAAGATTGGTGATAAGGAGATAGGTATAGGGTATGTGGGTGTGAAATTGGTGCGGGTGTTTATGTTTGATTCAATGGTGCCATTTGTTGAGATGGCAATGGATTCTCGCAAATTAGAAGTACCAATGAATAATTCACCAAAGCTATAATTTTGTGGTCATTGAAGTTTGTCAAGGTTTTTCATGATGTGGTGCTTCCAAAAGAATCTACAAGATTGGATAGTTTGTAGTTGGTAAGCCAACTATGTAGGTTGGAACAATATTGCTACATCATACTCATAGTCTATGAATTCTTAATGATGCATGCAAGCTAATTCATTATGTACGAGGAATATTTTGTGGTCAAAATCTTGTAAATTTTGGATCCATGTAATACCATGAATGGTCATATCAACCATCCAAATGTTTGATAAGAGGTAGCAACATGCATGAACATAGATGGCCATTAGGTGTATGTTAAATTAGATGGTATTATACATGACTAGAAGTGGAATGTTCATCATTAAGCCATCACTAAGTGGAGTCATAAAATTGACCATGCAATAATTAGATTTATGGTTAAGATTGTCTATGTATGTCACCATCACGAAAGACCATTTGTTTACATGTAATTAGACATTACATATTTAATGGTTTATCTAAATTTATGGGATTCAATGGCTAGGATAGAAAGATCTTACGCATCCTATACCATCCACATGTCACCATTACAAAAGAGTATGTGTTTAATTTGCCAAACCATAACCCTAATATCCAATGACTAGGATAAATAGATCTTATGTATCCTATATGGTTCATGTATTATCATTATACAAAACCACATATCTAATTCATCAAACCCTAACCGTAATATCCAATGGCTAAAATTGAACAATTTTACACATCCTATAATGTCCATGTGTCATTAGTATATAAGATCACCCATCTAATTTTATGAACCTTAACCTTAATATCCAATGGTTAGGATAAAAAGGTCTTATGCATCTTCGGCTATCCATGTGTCATCACTATAAAAAACCATGTGTTAATTTTATAAACTCTAACCTTAATATGGCTAGGATCAAACAATCTTACACATCCAAGATTGTCCCTATGTCGTCATTATAGAATATCGCCTATCTGATTTTACAAACCCTAACCCTAATATTCAATGGTTAGTTTGAATGATTAAACGAACCAAGTGTTTTGCATGTGGCATCACTACAAAACACCACATGTGTACATGTAATTTTGTAGTAAATACTTAATATTTTAGGGTGAAAACACATTATAGTGACCCCCTTTGGAATGTCACATTATATTACTTTCTAGGGGTGTGCATGTTTGAATGTATCCCACTTCAAACTTTTGAAAAAAATTCACAATATTTTTCCTTTTTATGTTAAAAATAACCTAGGCAAGATATTAAATTTTTTTATTTCATTTCATTTTATAACATGGGAGATTGAAGTATAGTTGTGATACAAATGTAATGTAAATATGTATTCAAAAACAAAAATATATTTTAAAAATAATTTAAATGATTTTTGATTTTTATGAAAATGAAAGTTATATTGAACCATGCCATTTCACATAATTTGAACCAAGTGATTAATTTGAAATTTTTCATCTCAAAAAATGATTTTTTCCAGCAAAGATGTGATACATGTGTGGAAAATTGAAAATTTGACAAGTTATCATATTCACATGGAAGATGACAATGCAAGCATAACTAGATGGGCCATTTTTAAAATTCCATTAAAATTGATCATTATAATGATTAACGAAACTTTAAAGTCAGTGTAGTCAAAACAAAATAGTGGCCTTATTATACCAATGTATATTATAAATATACGCATCCAGATCCTTTAATATAGATAGTGTAATGTTTATTATTTAAAAAAAATATTACCTAACATTAATTTTGTAAAAATAATAATTGGGCAAGCCCATCCTTGGGTGATATCACTAGGAATGTCACACCTTGATTTTTTTGGAACCATCAAACATTGAAAAATCATAGGAAACACTTAAATAAATATTTTCATAAATTATTTTTCATGAGTACATTTATTAGTTTCCATAGATTTTGAAATTTCAATAATTTCAAGAATATTTTGTATTTTGATGTTCCTCATCATTGCATTTAGAAAAGTTTTAAGAACATAATGTTGGTTCCTTTATTTAAACTTTTTGGTCAATAACACAAATTTGAAACATGATTTTAAAGAAAAATTGGGAATTTTTTCTTAAGTAATTTGGAAGTCATTTTATTTGTAGGTCTTGATTAGGCAATTAATTGAGTAAATATAATTTAGTTATGAATTTCCAAAGTTAAAACTATCAATTTTTGAAGGGGCCATTTTAATGAGGAATATAATTTTAAAAATTTTCCAATTTTTTTATTCCAAAATAAAATTCAAGCCATATATTAGTGTATGCAATTGATAAACATGGAAAAAAAGATTTATAGTTGTGAAAACATTTAAAGTAAACAACCCAGGAAAATGATTTGGCTATTCTTGATTCTTTAACCATTCCTTGAGGTGGTTCCTAGTGGTACCACCCAAAGATGAGTTTGCACAAATGTAGGGCCCAAAAAACCAAATTTGATACCCAAAATTAAATGTACCATATTTTTGAAACATTTACAATGTGTGTATTATAATATTATACCCAAAAGTGCCCCAAAAGGGATCATCGTAATATCCTCTCACCCTGCACAAAATATTTAAGGATCTAATGGTTAGGATTCATTGAACTACTGAAATCAAAATTGCCCATGTGGCTTCATGTTGAGGCACCAAGTGTTGTTGCTTAATTTGTGACCAAATATATATTATTCAATTAAATGATTTAGAAGTTGATGGTGGAGATGTGATAATCTTATGAGGAAATATATGTTGTTTGTCTTTCCCTACTATAGTCATGAATGACATGGTGACAAATGACATATATTATTAGTAGCATAAGTCACGAGAATGATTTTATTGTGTTATCATGTAGTGGTAAATGACATTTATTACTACAAATGGAGTCATAAGTGATGTAATTTATGCCATGTTTTGGCATAGTGGAATGTAAAAAATAATGAAAAAAATGACATATAGTGAAATTTGCACAATTTTATCTTTTCAAAAGACAAAATTGATTACAAAAAATTTATTATGTTCACACAAAATAATTTAATCATTGTCAATAGTAATGCAAAGCAATGCAAAACATAAGTGTATAATTATGCTAGTTTAGACCAATGAGAGGAAGGGAGGGGAAATGGTAAGGGAAAATGTTATCCTTTTTAATTTGTGATTCATTCATTTGGTGGTTCACCTCAATGGGGCTGTTAAGAATTAAAGATGATAACTTGTAACCTTTTTTTATTATTGAACTGGTCATAACCACAAGCCTTGAATATTGTTTTTTTACACTTCTTAACAAAGGCATAATTGTGGATTCTTTCAGATTTATAACATGCAATTCTTATACCCTTGGGGTTTTTGGGTGTCACAAATTGTCATCTTTTGATGTGAACAAATGTGAACCATTGATTTTCAAGTTTTTATAGAAGGGAGATAGTTACAATTGGGATTTCCATATATTTTAGTCTTAGTTTTAAAAGTAGCATTATTGTAACCTCCTTTAAGGTTGGGTATTTTGAAGTTCTTCACACAAATGCCTCCTCACATATATATATTTATTCCTACTAATTTTTTTTGGATGTTTGCACAAACATTGTTTGATATGTTTACATCAAATGAATTTGCAATATGAAAAGTTTGAAAGGTCTGTATTATAATTCTTTGAGTCACACTATCAATTTCAATGAGCCATTGTCACTCTAGTACATCTAAGGGGACCATGATCTACAACCATTGTGGATGGCATTCACATCATATGTTTTTTTTAGTTTTTTCATTTACATTTGAATACTTAAAAACCCAATTTTGTGTGATAGTTTTCTCCGCGCAACTTCACATGTGTTTGCATGGTCCCATTTTATTGTATTTCATGCTTTCGTCACCCTAACCTTGGTTAATATCCTTGTAAGTAATATTAAAGCATTAGAACTTTCAATTTTTTTTTTTTTTCATTCTTGTGGTCTTTTATTAAAATTGTGATACAAAATTGGATTTTTAAAGAAAGGGCTACAATGTTACCTTTGAAATCTTTCAAATTAGTTTATATGTGGGAGTTATGAGCTTGTAAAGTAATGAGGTTCATAACTTAATTTTCAAATAAATTCAAGACTTTTGAAATTTTTTGTCACATTGATCAAGTCATTGACACCATTACAAAACATATTATAAGGATGAAAATGATGAATTTTCCCAAATTTGGGATAAAGTGAATGTCTCTCCTATGATTTTGTTTATGCATCATTTTGCTTTCAATTTGCACTAACCACCTTTTTTTTTTGGTTTGTGCAAATTAATTTCACTTTAAAGTTCAACTTTGTGAAGTCATTCTAATCCCATCCTAGAACTCCCATTCCCTCCTTTTCCTTGTGAAAATTATGTAATGCATTTTGGGTTTGCATTTTGTTATTAAATCAAAAATTGACATAGTGTTTTACCCTCAATACAATTTGACAAACCTAAGGATAAATTACTAATTTTCAACAAACTTGTAACCTTTCATGTTTTGACCCCAACACAACTGCATTGCTTATAACTTGAACTATCTATTTTGGTTAATCTTTCACAAATTTTTCTACAACATTTTGTATTTTGCCAACACTCTCCCATTTAACTTCAATCATTGGCTTTTTTCAATTTGTGTGCATCCATGGGTTGTGAGGTTGGCTTCCACATGTGACTTGAACAATTTCACACATCTTTTGAGTCAGATTTGACTCTTTTCATTGATGAGTTGACATTACCATTTCAAAAAATAGGGTTCACACTGTAGCCGATGTTGTCATGGTTAATTCAACATGTATAGCTTGACTTCCTTATCATGTTCTACAAGAGAATTTACTAATTAGACTTAGCACATGCAAAGGAAAAGGGTTATCACAATTGACATCCAACATATCAATTCCTCCCTCTAATGATAAAAAAATTTGGATGTTAAAACAAATAGATAAGTGGATGTTTCTTAGCATGACTATGCCGACACAACTCAAGGTCTAAAAGAGCAAATATAGAGGCACTGCCACTTGTTGTTTTGGTCAGCCAACATATTTCTATTATATTTCAAAAGATGCCAACAACTTCCATTTTATGTTGAGAATGGAGGTGGGTTTAATCATGTCTCAATTTCCCCCCTCCCAAACTCACCTGCCATACTTACTATCAACTTACAGGCAATTGATCATTAAATGAAAGAAAGAAAGAAAGATCACTTATGATATCCGTTATCAAACCCCAGTCTTCAGCACTTGACTTGTATCAATTCAACTTGAATTATGTGCTCTCCTTTTTTACTTCCACTTCCTTTCTGGATTGGGTTCTTTATTGAGAAGGGGCTCGTCCCGTAATGGCTCTGCCCTTCAAAACATATCAATAAGGATGACGAATATTCAACATACTAAATTGGAAAGATACGGTGGTTAGCCTGGTGAGGGCCCAAGTAATTGCTTGAATTATGCTGGAAATGTTTCTGTGGTGGACTTCACATGGACACCAAAACTTGGGCCCATTTTTGTATGCATCCCAAATTCCAATATCTCTACCTACTCCAAAGGGGAGAGTCAATAAAGTTTGCTTTGGGGGGATGGGGTGGGGTGGGGTGGGGTGGGGTGGGGTGGGGGGGAACCATCAATTTCGGTAGGCAAATTCTCAGAAACCAGTTGTGTCAAAAAGCTCCGGAAAGTACTAGAAAAGCAGTCCTAGGAGTGTACCTTCTAATGTACGTTTGAACGGGCGTGCGCTTTATCAAAAAAGAAATAGCGCACAAGCTTATTAGAGTAGGGGAGGCGGTCCACTTCGTACCTTCCTGACGTTTTATGAGGACAGCGGTGGTAGCTGGGTAGGCCCGTAGGACGGGACAGTTAGTTCGGTGGGGGCCACAGTGAACTAGCACCCACCAGCGCACCGTGAAGGATGGATGGTAAGTTGTCAGGAAACAGTTCTCTGTTGGGCTTTCAGTTCCCTGGATAACCATGGTGGTTAGCTCAGTTGCTTTTTTCTTAACTACCTATTTATTAACAACCCACGAGCAGGTTGTTCGTAGGTAGGTAGTAAAAACCGCCCATACCTATGTACAAACCATCTACTTCTCTGGTAATTACCTATTTTCTTACCTATTTACATATATGTGAGACCTACTTCCTACAAAATTGGTTGCCAAGGTGAAACAAAATATTAACTAAATTGAGGTTCATCCACAACTGAGTAATAACGGGCATCCAGTGGATGGTGCACTGGTGGGGGTGCTGGTTCACTGTGGCCTGGTGGGGGGAGTTCACATCTTTGCTAACAAAAATATGTTTAACATTGTACCAGAGCAGCTTCAACACGTGTCCTGAATAGGTGAATAATTCAAATTTGAAGATTTCAATCTGAAAATAGCAATCTGAAAATAGAATGTTTCACACGATTCTCTAATTTCCTTGGCAAAATTTTGTTTCTTTGATATGTTTTACTTCTTTTGAAAATTTCACCATTATAAAAATATTTATTCCTAGAAATGATATAAATTAATGTTGTACCTACCTATTTACTTTACTGTTTTAGGGTCAATTTCATCATTAAATAATCCTTGAGATAGTGAAACAATTTTTTTGTGAAAATATGAAGCTCAGGTGTTGGAAACCATCATAATTATTGCAGGTTAAAAATCTGAATAATTTCACTCCTCATTATGACAATATCATAGAGCATCATGGAAAAGAAATTTTCAAATTTACAAAAACGAGTTTTAAAAATTAATTAATTATTCATTTTGATGTTGGTCAATGTGGAGTCTGACCCTTGGCTCTGTCTTGGGGTACCTAATTGCTAGTGACGTACAAGTCGAACTCAAGTCAATTTGAGCCCACAAAATTGATAGAAAAGCACAAACTGATTTAAAAAAAAATTCAACTCCAAAAAAGGAAAAATATTTACAAATTTACGAAGAATTTTTTTCGAAATTTCAACTTGGATAGAAACGTGAACTGAATCTAAATCCTGAAATCCTGAAATCCTGAATTATATGCATCAGCAAAAGGCTGTAAATATCCAATATAATTAATCTGGGCAGGTCTAAAATCTGATGAGAGGTGAGATATTAAATTCTGATTTTCTAAATGGTTGTAATTAATTGTAAGCTGACAGTTATAAAAAGAAATCACCGGACCAGTGGCTTTTTGTTTCAGTTTTTTATTTTGCAAAAGTGGCAACTAAATATTTTTTCTTTTAGTGAAAACCCACGTTTTTCCAAAAATTTGTCCACAAAATGACTGAATAGTGAAAGTCGGTCACCAAAACATGCAATGCCATTCTTGAATTTAACCTTGTACAAAGGGAGATAATAATATGAACCGCATTTAGACTTCCTTCTCATAATATTAAGTTGTTAACCCTTGAAATTCTGTTAGAATTATCAAAGATTTTTAAAGTAAATCTGTCAAAGGTTCAATATATTAATATTTCAAATATGCATATTTTAAAAGGTTAAATACAGCCAACAATGAACATTAAAATTTAGGGGATTGTAAACGTAAAAAATATGGAGTTAGAAAAGTACTTTACTTCCCTGGTTTTGAGCTGCATTTATATTACATATCGTACTTGCCACTGTGCTTCGTACTTTGCCACTATGCTTCGACATTAAATAATTCTCAAAATGAAAAACTGAAAGAAAACTACGTCACTATGGGTATATATGAGAACGTCACTAAAGCGTCATGTAAATTTTTTTGTGGACCTCACTCAAAATATTTCAAAGGGAGGGGGGGCATGTTGAACTGGGAAAGAGTAAAGAGTAAAGTCCCTTATGCTTGTAAAAGAGGTAACGCCCAAGGATTCTTAAATGTAGCCCATCATTGTCAGAGTAAGGTATATACATGGCTGAGAACTTTAGGTGCAAGAAAAAAAACCCAAATAAATGAAGTTTATTTTTTGGCTGTATCACAAGGCTGCTCCTCCTTTGCAATTCATTATTGATTTCTTAGAAATTTGGAAGATCCCCTAAGTTCCAACCAGGTCTTTTTTTGGGGGGGGAATGTACTCATCTTGACCAAAGAAGAAGACAAGAATATGCTGTTGCAAATTCTTTGTTGTTAAAAAAATCTTCAATAATTCGAAAGAAAAAGTTTTCCTGAATATTTTGTCACTGTTTTAAGAACTTTAGTTCTGTGGAGTATTTTGTCATTGTTCTACAGTTTGAATATATATTTAAAAACGTGTTATCAATGAATGCTAGATCTTCTTAGGGATTCTTGTCAATTGATGTTACCTCAAAAAATTGCAAAACAAAAACCCTATCCCCAACATTCTTGCATTAGTCTCTTCCAACTTGTAAGATTATTCTTAAGTAAAAAGAGAAGGAAAAAAAAATCCCTATGGTTCTTTTTAGAGAAGAATGGCTCAACAAGGGTCCCTTCTTGCTTCCTAGATGCTGGCGAGACCGCCAAGCTGCTTAGGGCAGGCCGCTGTTGAGAAAGGAAGAATTCAATTTGGGGCCCTTTTGTACTTAATAAAGAGATTGCACAAAAGTTTGAGTACATTTGCAGGCCACCTTTTTCAGTGGAATCTTTCCTCTGTCAAAGACAAGCTATTTAGCTTTCAAAACACTTCTCATTTCTTTTCTGTAATACTCAATGGATACTTGCTGGGTATCACAGAAACAAATTTTTTTGGGTCAATGCTTTACATCCAGTAACACTCTTGGAGCAAGGTGTTCCCAATTTAAGCGCTCCCTTGGCTCCCCCTCAAGTAGGCACTTATTTTGGGAACACCCTCCTCCTTGGGTGCTACCCTACACATTTATCCCAAAACTAATTGATTAGATGTTAGTTATTCATAGAAATGGAATTGAATTACTAACAAAATCACATGCAACTAACAAGACAAAAATTATGAAAATGAGAAGGTGGAAATATGACTGAAACTCACTTTAACAAAATTAAAGTCCAACAAAAAGACTCCGCATACATATAGAAGTTTGGAAGACAATCCTTTGCATTTGAAGTGGGCTTACTCCCATAAAGCTGCTAGAGAGAACTATTAGTGTGAGCAGAAAGCAAGTGTATATTGCACTCCCCAGTCTGGCACAGAGGGTTAGACACCCTTTTAATTTTTATTAAGAACAGTGAAAGAAAATTCAGTGTTTTCAGAGGATCGTTTTAGAGCAGAATTTGGAGTTGGGCCTTCTGCTTCACACCAGTGGGATCAAAGAACCATAATTTGGAAGGTACCTTTTTTTTTCCCTTCTATATCTATCCCTCTTTCTTTCGCATTTATGGAGCGGTAGATATATTAAAAAAGAGATAGACCAAAAAAGTTTTCTTTTGAAGGTACTTTATGTGGGGTAAGGGTCTAGTTTCGGCATCTTGCACTCCAACTAGCCCTGTGACAGGGGCCCCAAATCACAGAAGGGTCTAAAGATAAACACTTCTCCTATACAAAATTCTTTATGAACAGTGAGGGATTTCCATGGGACTTCACAGAGGATATCAGCCCACTCACTTGGGCTCCACCTTGGTTCACAGGCCTCAAATCACTGTTTGTTTTTTCAAATTTGTGAAGTAGGTGTGTTGGTGATCATCCACAAGAGGACTTAACCAGATTTGGCTAAGGTTAGAGAGGTAAGTAGAAAAGTTTAGGAATTGTGCCCTATTTGGCAACCTGCTCTACCTATTGTCTAAAGTGATGATTTGGAAAAAAAATTCCTTATAGTGGGGGGACTTTGGGCCGTTTAAAAGAAAAGAAAAAATCCTTTGTACCTCTTGCACTGGCTTTTTTTTTTTCAATAGCTAGAAAGAAGTGTTCTTGTTGCAGGTGAGAATACGAAAGTGACAAAAATTTGATCTCCAGTTTCGTGTAACGCGCATGATGCTCATCATCTCGATCCCCACCAATACCTCCCTGTCATGCCGACGCACAAAGAAGAAGATCAGAAAAAGAAGGTGGTCGGTCAGTCTGAAGTCTGTCGAGGACGCACACCAACACGGCTCAGCATAATAATCTCTCTCACTGTTTTCTTGTCAGTCGAGGACATACCACGGTTTAGCATAATCTCTTTAACTGTTTTCTTGTCGCCGTTTCCGGTTTTGTTTGTCATCTCCAGAGGGAAAAGAACTGTCGAACGAAGAAACGATAACCAAACCTGATGAACCTTGCACACCAGGAAGATCCGAAAAAGGAGAAGGTCAGTCGAGGATAGACCACAGTTTGGCATATCTATCTTATTGTTCTTTTGTCGCTGTTTCCGGTTTTGTTTATCATCTCCAGAGAAAAAGAACTGTGGAACGAAGAAACGAATAGCAAATCTGATGAACCTGCACAACGGAAGAAGACCCAAAAAGAACAAGGTCAGTCAGTCGAGGACACACACCAAAACGGTTCAGCATAATAATCTCTCTCACTGTTTTCTTGTCCCTTTTTTCGGCTTTGTTTTATCATCATCTCCAGAGAAAAAAGGAAAGGTAGAAGGAAGAAACGAAATGCAAATCTGATGAACCTCGCACCTTGTAGTCGTCAGAGCAAAAGATCGGCAGAGTAAACAGCAAACATTCCCCCTCTCTATGTCTCCAGAACAAAGATCGGGATATTACGAACCGCAAGCAAACATACCACTGTTATTCCGCAAAGGAAACACGGAGAATAAGCAATCCGGCAAGCTCCGAGGACCGTGAGCAATGGCTGGATCTAATGGCGACTTTGAAGACCGGGGCGGCCAAGGTCGCGGCCAAGGGAAGATGCGGAACCTGGACCGAACTCTGGACCAGCCGCTCGGCTTGGAAGCCGAGCGCGTGAGCAGTATGCGTAACCAGAAGGTGAGCTCCTCTTACGCGAAAATCACATGGAATTGACGATGGATTGTCTTGGCTATCGACTGGTTGCGCATGATTTGAAACCAATTAAAACTGGATCTTGTGCAGGTATTGCCAGCAGCAGTGATCTTGCATCTAGCTTTCCAGAGTTTGGGGATAGTGTATGGAGACTTGGGCGCATCTCCACTGTACGTGTTCCGAAGCACATTTCCTCAAGGCATCACAAACAAGCAGGATGTGATTGGAGCGCTCTCTCTTATCATCTACACCGTCACCTTCATTCCTCTCATCAAGTACATGTTTATTGTTTTGAAGGCCAATGACAATGGTGAAGGTATTATATTCAACTCATCATCCAAGCTTCCATTTCTGGTGATTGATAAATTTGGTCTTTTGTGTGGCTTCTTTGCATTATGGAGGTGATTCGAACTTGTTCTCACCTTCTTCATGTTCAATCCCTGTCCTCATGGGGAAGGGACTTTGTGCATGGTAGGATTTGGACTTTATATGAGTAGTTCTCACATGTTGCAAATCAGCCTAATCACATAACAACTTGTCATCATCACAACCTTTGCATCCAATGATTTGGTAATGGAAATCGTGTGAAATTCCTTCTTCATAAGTTTGTAGTTTTTGCACACTTGGATGTCTGTGTCTAAAATTATTAGGATAAAAGATTTCACACAAGCATATTGTGTGTCGTAGGGGGAACATTTGCATTGTACTCATTGCTCTGTCGACATTGCAATATAAGTTCATTACCAAATCGGCATCCGACAGATGAGGAACTATCCACATTTGTTGTGGACCGTCAGCACCCAAAGACTTACCTGCAGAAGAAACTGGAGGGTAGCCATGTTCTGCAAAGACTTCTCTTGGGGCTAGTTCTTGTTGGCACTTCCATGGTGATTGGTGATGGCATATTAACCCCTGCGATTTCAGGTGTTCCAATAGACTTTCAAATCTTATATTTATATTCATCCTTGTCATTCACTACAGTGGTATTTCTTTGCATATTCTTCTTCCATTTGATGATTGTTGCAGTGGGTGACTTGTAGTTACCTCAGAAGTGTGGTGATGTTTTATGCAGTTCTATCAGCAGTAAGTGGAATCAAAGAGGCATCAAGTTCTTTGAATGATAGTAAGCACTGCTTACCAAGCTGATTATGTCTGGAATTTCTGTGCAAACTGTTTGGCTCTTGTGCTGTGGAATATATGTGAGCTGGATGGGACTGTTGACTGAATTGCCTCAGTTCTCTTTTTTGGCAGATGTGGTGACAATTGTATCTTTGGTGATCATAGTCAGTTTGTTCAGCATGCAGCGTTTTGGTACAGCAAGGGTGGGGTTTTTTTTTGCTCCAGTTTTTCTGCTGTGGTTTGTTTGTATTGCACTTATTGGAATCTACAACATCACCCGGAATGACAAAGGCATATTTCAAGCTTTTTCTCCTCTTCAGATTGTTTACTTTTTCAAGAGAAACAAAAGGGCAGGATGGGAACATCTTGGAGGTGTTGTGCTTTGCATAACAGGCAAGCAACATCTCATCATTCAAACATTCAGGCACTTATATCCTTTGTAAATGACATTTTAGGGCATCCTCTAATGTTCCATTTTTTCACCTGGAATGGTGTGGCTTGATGTTTGATATGCAATTCAGACATCTTGTTGCTGCTTTCTAATGGCAGGAAGATCTCAGTGACATGGCAATGGAGCCATTGAATTGAGTGGTGTTTTATTCTCTGTTGCTCAAATGTACTGCAGGGACTGAAGCGTTGTTTGCTGATTTGGGCCATTTCACTTACAGATCTATTCAGGTAAAGAATGCAGCCAAGCTGTAAATTTTCCTTGGACTCTGGTGATCCCCCTGATGGGTTAGTATGAAAGTGACAGGGTGTTATTCTTGGTGAAGCTGATGGTGCTCCTCTTGTTGTTGCAGATTGCCTTCTCAACAGTTGTTTATCCCTCACTCTTGCTAGCTTATCTTGGTCAGGCTGCATTTCTTCTAAATTATCCTGAACATTCAGACAACCCATTCTACAAATCGCTTCCAGGCAAGTGATCTTATCTCTATCTCTCTGGATTGTTCTCTGTCAATGCATGCATCATTGCCAAGGTCATAAGCCTACTGCTAGGTTCCATTCCATGATATGTCACCTTTTGACAAGTTCAGGTAGGATCAGGATGGTACTATCACAGGCTGTCTCACAAAGAAATCTACATGGAGTTAGCTTCTCCCATGTGCCAGGGCTTGTGAGGGAGCTTGGGAGATATAGAACAAGAGCCTCATGGTGTGCAGTCATATTGTAGAAGATGGGTATTGGGTTTGACTGAGCAAAGATGGCATTTCATAATGTGTCAGGTTTTCCTGTTCTAGAGGCTGTGAGTAGCAAAACTGTAGGGAATCGCATATAACCTTCATCTCTCATCCCTGTCAAATCCAATGCAGAGATGGTGCTGGTTGTTTGAAGCTGTAAAGCGTATTAAATATTTTTCTATGTGTAGGGTGAGACATATGATAGGCATTTGATCTCTTGATAACTTTTCAGTGATCCTTAAGCTGTCCAAGTCTTGATGACAGTTAGTGGACTTGCTTTGTTCAGTTAAACTTTACTGGCCCATGTTTGTCCTGGCAACTTTAGCGGCCATTATTGCAAGTCAGGCGATAATTTCTGCCACATTCTCAATTGTGAAACAGTCCGTTGCGCTGGGCTGTTTCCCGCGTGTAAAGATCGTGCACACTTCAGATCAATTCCAGGGCCAGATTTACATTCCTGAAATCAACTGGCTTCTTATGATTCTCTGCCTTGTCATCACTGCGGGGTTCAGAGACACCAGACAAATTGGCAATGCTTATGGTATTTTGTCTCATCTTTGTTTGTTTGATCATTCTGATTTTAGTTTTGCTACTGGCAAAAATGTATATGTAGAGCATTCTGTATACACATCAAAATTTTGTAAACATAGTTAGTCAGTATGCTTTTTTTACATTACATTCAGATAGCTAAACGATTTGTTGCTCTTTGTACAGGAATTGCAGTGGTTGCAGTGATGCTGGTGACAACATATCTCATGACACTTGTAATGCTCATGGTGTGGCACAAGCCTCTCATTGTGGGCTTGGTATTTCTGCTGCTGTTTGGATCACTTGAATCTGTCTATGTCTCATCAGTTCTATTCAAGGTGAAGCAAGGGGGATGGGTTCCACTTGTGATAGCAGCTGCCTTTGGCAGCATCATGTATGTGTGGAACTATGGGACTCTTAAACGCTATGAGTATGAAATTCAGAACAAGGTATCTGTGGGATGGTTGTTGGGACTGGGTCCAAGCCTTGGCTTGGTACGTGTGCCTGGCATTGGACTTGTATACACAGATCTCGCCCATGGGGTTACACCCCTCTTCTCACACTTCATTACCCACCTTCCAGCAATTCACTCCACTGTTGTCTTTGTTTGTATCAAATACTTGCCTGTCAGCACAGTTCCACAGGAAGAGCGTTTCCTTACTCGCCGTATTGGTACCAAGGCTTACTCCATGTATAGATGCGCTGCAAGGTATGGCTATAGAGACTTGCATAAGAAGGATGATGATTTTGAGTACCTGCTGTTCCAAAGTTTGATAAGATTCAATGAATTTGAAGCACTGCAAAATTCTTTTGGTGCTGATTCCTTGGCTGCCAGTTGGACACCAGAAGAGGGAAGTGTCTCATCTCTGCCAGCTCTGGAGATGGCCCCAGTCATGGGGAACTCAATGTTGCAGGGTGATGGTTTGGAGAATAATTCAGCATATGCTGATTCTTCAATACAACCCCCAAGTATGTCTGAAGGTTTCTCCCAAGAGATTAGTGCAGCGACTGAGCATCAAGGTGCACATTTTCAAACAAGCCCCATTACTACTTGTGAACAAGATATACACAATGAGCTCAGATCCTTGATGAGGGCTAAAGATGCAGGAGTGACTTACCTTATTGGTGACACTGTTGTGAAAGCAAGAAGGGATGCACACTACTTGAAGAAGCTTGCAATTAATCATGCATATACATTCCTGCGACAGACTTGTCGTGAGAGCACTGTTGCTTTGAACATCCCTCATGAAAGCTTGTTGCAAGTGGGCATGATTTACTATGTATAATAACTTATTTCTTCCATTTCTCATACATATATTTGGGAAATTTTGGCACCTGTGATTATTTTTTAAAGTAGTGCAAACATAAGATTGAACAAGAATCAATCATTCATGTCATGGAGGAATGAATGTGCAGGAATGTTCATTCTGTTGAGAAATAATCTCATGAAGTCTTGTAGGAAGAAGCTGCTTCTTGTTGCTAATATGGGGGAGGTCCTTTGTTTTGTAGTCAATAGTTTGCAACTATAGAGTTATTTTCTCGAAGGCATGGATTAAATCATTGATAGATACCACACCATTACACTAGTATTTTGTAGAATATATTGGCACGGACTTGAGAGGTGCCATCCAGTGTAGTACAATTCTCTCTTTTTCAAAGAAAGAACAAGTGGGTAAAGGTAGCAAACACAAAATAGTAACAACAAGTTAAATGTGGCATTTTGTTCGATGCATTTGCAACACAATGCCCAACATGAAAAAAAAATTGGATTTTTTAAAAATTGTTATCACACAATGATTAATGTTGTAAATGTATTTTTTACACAATAGTTTCAAAGAAAAAAATGTGATGAAGTGATTAAAACCCTCCCTTCAATGCAAAGGTCCAAAGTTTAATATTTTTCCTAATTGTTTTTGCTAACAAACAAAATGGATGAAAAAATATATTGAACATTTAAATAAATTTTAAGTTAGTTGCCTTTAGGAAATAGCTTTTTTGAGGAAAAAAAACTAAGTGTTAGTCCCAAGCAAATTGCCTTAATGAACAATGTAAGTTCCAAGGGAGCAAAAATGAAGTTTTTAGGGAACGAAAAATTTCCCTAAGGAACAAATGAAAAACCTTGAAAAACAATTTACACAAGGAATAAAAAAAGTTCCCCTGAAAGTAATTTCCCTTGGGGGCAATGAATTTTCTCCCAATAAGGGCCCAAGTTCCTTGGGGAGAAGGACACCTTCCCCAAAGAGAAATGAACTTTCCTTAGGGAAAACCCAAGTGCCCTAGGGAAATATATGTTCTAAATATTTTTATAATCAAATCCATCTCATGTTCGTTTTATATGAGTTTGTGATTTATCATTGAAAAGGTTTTTAATAAAGTTACAACTTTGTAATTGAAAGCATTTCAATCAAAATTCTTATGAAAAAGTTATGATTACACAAAATTTCAAACACATTTGTTCTCTAAAGAACATGGTTGTTTCTAAAGCAATTTAAATTCTTTTTTTTCAAGACCTCCGTATTCTCTAAAAAAAAAGAGGTTCAAGTTACTTCCTAAAACAATTTAAGCTTCTCATTCTCATCCATAGGGACATAGTTGTTCCCCAAGAAAAAGGACAACTTCCCTAAGAAAAACTTAAATGCCCCAAGGAACAAGAACACATATGTTTTGAATCTTTTTGCTATCAAAATCATTTCATATTCGGTTTTTTGCAATCAAAGTCATCTCGTGTTCCCCTAAAAAAAAAACAATTTTCCCATTGAAAAAGTCTTTAGGAAAGCTACAACTTTATAATTAAAAACATTTAAATTAAAATTAAAATTAAAAAATTATGATCACACAAAACTTTAAACACATTTATTTTCTAGGAAGATGATTGCTCCCAGGGACAACTAAAGACTTTTTTACTTGGGGAACATGATTGTGTATTATAATTGTGTTGAGCCCAATGCCTCATTTAACTCGCTGCTACTATTTGGAGTTTCCCAATTAGGATTGAATTTATGGACCCTTCACTAGTAATTTTCAAATGATCCATACAATTGAATTAGCCAAAGAATCGGTCAAACTACCTACCTTGAGCTGTTGGTTCTTTGCTGATCTCAGGAAACTTGAAAATTTTCAAAAACCTGGAACTAGTGGTTATTTCCTTGTGAAAATTCAAAATAAACCCAGAACTGGGGTTCTTTGACTTTGAACATTTTCAAAAACCTGAAATTGGAGGTTATAACTTAAAACAAAATAAAAAAATTGTCGGTTGCTGATGCCATCTTCCAAGGAATTCTGGATTTTTTTTTTTTTTTTGGGCCATACCAAATGCTAAACTGTTATGATGTGCAGCAACTTGGTGAAAACCTTAACACTGAAAAATACAACTCTGCACTCTAGTGCACCATTTTCAGAACAAGTACTTTCGACTTAGACAAACAAAAAGGAAAGATCTTTAATTTGCTTAGTAAGCGTCTTCAAAAATCCACAACTTCTCCTGTTCACCTCTCCTATTAAATAGATGACAAGTTTTTTTTTTTTTTTTTTGGCAATGAGCCAATTTTATTGGCCCATCACTCAAGGAAAATGAAACTATGAACACTCCACAAAATAGAAGGTTCTATTTTGAAGTCTAGAGTTCTTCCCCTTTGGGCCACCTATATAGCTGAAATGAGGACAACATTTGCCAAGGCACATGGGATAAAAGTGAGGCGAGGTGTTTTGGAGAACATGTTGGGAACTTGGGGAACACATTGGGAACCTGATGTGAACCTATTGGGAACGTGAAGGGAACAGAGTGGGAACCTGGGGAAAATAGAAAAAAGTTCCTTTTCCCACCCCCCAAAACCTAAAAGGCAAGAAAGCAAGGCACCTTGAGTGAATGCTTAGGCCTTCCCATTGGCTGCATGAAATTTCTCTTCCCAAAAGAGTTCGTCACCATTTTTGGCCGGGCTAATACACCTTGGGAAGAACACCCTACCTACTACCTGCTGTCATAATGGATGTCAAACCCCTGGGGGATGTGGTCAAATGGCGGATGCTGTGACCTGGTCCAATGATTCGGCAACCCCTCACTGTCTGGTTGAAACTTTCCTAATCGCTCTCCGTGTGTATGAAAAGACGGCCTCTCAATTCTCACAACTGATGGTTTATGTCTGATAGCTCAAGCACACTGGTTAAGCTTGAATACTTTTGACACTCACACCCCTTGTCTATTCACAATACCCTGCATGCTCTCACTGGTTACCTAGTCCATAATCACGATGCTCAAAAATCAAAGAATCTGTTCTGAATATAGCGGTGATTCTCAAAAAACTTGAAGAAAACAAACAAAAACACCCACAAAACCCCCAACTTTACAGGTTCTTTCATGGAAAATGCTGGTGTTGAGGTTGTAAATAAACAGAATCGGCGATTATCGGGGATTGTGAAATATTTAAAAAAGGAACCTGCGGTCATTAGCAAAACCAAGTACCCACCCAAAACAAAAAAAAAAGAAAACCGTGCATCTGGGGGGAGGGGTGGGGATTGATCCAGTTCGAGTTTTGTTCTAAGTTATAACCTCCAGTTCCCGGTCCGAGTTTGCTGCTGAAGGAGGTTTTTGTTGCAGTAACGAGAGCTGCTCTCAAAATTTCTCCGGGCCCAAGGGGGGTATTTTTTTCTTGTGGCGAAATTTTGCCACTTGGGGAACCAAACGAGAAAAATAATTCAATTCGCCATATTTAAACCACTGGTTCTTGCCTGTCGTCACCACATAGCAAGGTTTGAAAACATTTCTTCTTTTCTCTCTGATTTCTAGCCAAATTTGGCTGAGTCCTCTTGTGGATGATCGTCAGTCCACCTCCCTCACAAAATTGAAAAAAGAAAACCCCGGCGCCAACGCTTGAGAGCACAACCACAAACCCACGCACGCACGCATGGGCAGAACTATCTGTGTGTTAAGGAGGAGGGCTACGACGAGGAGGAGGAGGACGACGACGAGTACAGGAGTGATGGCGAGTATCGAGCGTTATTATTTCTTAAGACCCCGACAATTTCTGCGGTATGTCGTTGCCATCATTTCGATGATATTTGAACTTCGAAGCTTTCTTCAACTTCTCTTATCAGGGTTTGTTTCTATAAAGTTAGGTTCTTGTCATGACAATGGTTGGTCGAAGAAGAAGGTACGGTGTGTTTATGTTTCCAACGTTTTTTCTCTTGTGATTTCTTCCCTGTGCATGCAGAGAACGATAAGTAGAACCTCCGGATTTTGCTTCATGTATGTATTTTGTCGTACTCAAGTGTTAAGGGTTTTGCTAATTGCGACGGCCGCTGGTGATTATTAGATCTCTGCCACCTGTTCTGTGTGTATGTGTCTGTATGTGCTGCGATGAAGTGTTTTTGTGGTATTTGTGTTTGCTCTATCTATACATTGTAAGGTCTTGTTACATGCACTGTAAGGTCATGTTACCTGCATTGTAAGGTAAAGTTACAGGCTACTGGTTGCGGCAGTTCGGTGTTGAAAGGTTCTGTGTGATGGCAATAGTTTCAAATAGAACATGAAGCTTGCATCACAGGTGTTTTGTTTAATTCGTTTCTGTGCAGGGGACAACAGCTTGCGACAGTCTTGGGGCCAGGACAGGCATGACAAACCATCATAATTTCTACTTCACAGGTGCCAATGAGCGCCCCCAGAAGCCTCGCATTCATGGAATGACAGAAGTTAGGCTTTACTCCTCTCTCTTGGCACCCCAAAACTTGCAGGTAAAAACAATTTCGTTTCTGTGTGTTATCTTTTGGTTTTCTCTGCATTTGAAACTTAATTTTACGTGGGAAGTTTGTACTCAAATGAGCTAGGGGGGATGCTTTGTTGTGCCTGGTGGAAAGGACCTTAAGTTGGTTTGGTGAATTTATTTTGCGAAAATCAAGTTCTCAAGATTTATGCATATGCCATGTGTGATGGATCTGGTAGCAAGATTTAAGGGTTGAAACAAGGATTTGTGCATTCTGTGCATTTGGAAATTTGGGTACAGGATGTGTTAGAGACAATGGGGCAGTATATGGATGGGCTGAAATGTTCAGGGTGTTCCTTCAGCCTGATGCCACATGACATTGTGAGACAGTTAATAAACCTGGCACATGCTCATGACGTCTATGTAAGCATGGGTGGGTGGGCAGATCACGTTCTCACCAAAGGCCCTTCTATCTTCAAACAGTATGTGCAAGTAGGCTCATATCCCTCCCTCTTCTGGTGTTCTTCTTTGCAAAATGAACCCATGTACTGCTTGAAATACCATGTAGTTACTTCATGATATTGGTCTGGTCCATGCGATTTGGTGTCTAGATTGAGTCTTTATTATACTGGATTATGGGATCAATTTATCTGCATTCTATGTTGGTGGAACATCAAGGTCATTGACCCTTATTTGACTCTGGAAATATGCTGTATTTTTTGGTAACGCAAGATATGGATGCTATGTGGACTCTTGTGGGTACTTCATCTCTGTAGCAGCTGCATATTCATGTGCTGTGAGTTGTTGAGACAGATCCTCATTCAGCCTGGTAAAGTGTGAGATATTGCATGCCTTCATTCAAGGATGCTGGAATTACTATAACTACACAAGAGGATTGTTTGATCATGTCCATCCCTGGTTAAGACACCTTGGATCAATACAATGGGTTGTGAAAGAATAATTGTCAGAGGACTGGCCATCATGGAAGCACTGAGAAATGTCTTGTATGTCGCTGGAGATCGATTGCTTCCTGATGTTCTGGTGTCCTTTTTGTGCACAGGAATGCAAGGAACTTGGTTTTGATGCAATCGAACTGAACACTGACTTTATTCATCTTCCAGAAGAGGACTTGCTGCGCCTTATTCGCAGTATCAAGAGTGCAGGTCTGAAGGCTAGGCCTGAGCTTGGCATTGAGTCTGCCAATGATGTTATGATTTTGAGTACTTGGTTGATGGTAAAATGTCATTGACATGCATCTTTGACTTTAATTGTAATGGACTGGTGAAACAAGCTGGAATATTTTCCCGGTTCTACATTTCTAGGAATTTTCTGGGACATCAACTTACTGTCAGGCAATAGATGGTGGTGTTCTTGCCATGGCCAGAATCCCCATTATTAGGAACTTTGATGGTGTTGATGCAAATTTCACGATAACCTGTTGATTATGGGACTCCAATACTAGGCCCCCCCAAAGTTGTGACATGCATGTCTGTGGTTACATTGACAGCTATAATGTGAAGAGAATGTGGTTTATTGTATACTGAGGGACTAAAGACAACTGCAGTGGATCCAGAGCTGGAAGGTGCCAACTGGGTGGTAAGGCATGCTGAATGCTTCCTTGAAGCAGGTGCAGCTGTGGTAATGATTGATTCAGCTGGAATCACAGAGAATGTGAATAACTGGCATACAGATGTGATTGCCAAAGTTATTGAGTGACTGGGTTTGGAGAAAATTATATTTGAGGCAGCAGATCCTAGGGTGTTTCGATGGTTCATTCAGAACTATGGTTCCAAGGCAAGTGTCTTGTTGCACCTCAGTTACTGTTAGCTCTCTGTGCAGAAGCAAACGGACTGTATTGTTTTAGCCTGCAAGAATGGATGAAGCTTGTTGCAGCTTGAATGAGGATTCTATTGACTTTCATTGATTAGCCAGCAACACCATGACCGATTCTTCCTTTTGCTTCCAGAAATGCAATAGAGTCTGAGTTGACAGATTTTTGCATAATTGTTGCCTGAAGTTTTGGACAGATTATTATTTTTATCTACATCCATTCCCAGGAGCTGATGAAGTCAGTGGGGAGTTATGGCAGCTAGCCACGCTATTCATGATGAAGGTGATGGTCTGATACTTAGTGAGTGACACTCATAACGCTATGAGTGCACTTATTCTTGTTAGTTTTGTTTTGCTGGACTGATACAATGGTTCAAAGTGTCACTGCAGAGTTTCTGCAGTCTCATTTAGTTATGTAATGTCTGTGCTCTGGATATAACTATGAGTTACATAACTATTTTCCTGAATATTTCATGTGGGTCCTTATATATTTATGTACACCCACCAGCACAAGGTGGGTCTCACACTTTTTTGAGCGACTCTCATAAGGTTATGACATCACTCATTCTTGTTGTGTTATCTTCAAAGTGTCGGTGTGGATTTTTTTCTGCAATCTCATAGCTATCTAGTGCAGCCAGCTTGGAGATGAATTCTAATGCCTCTTGCTGGAAATTCATTGCTTCTTGTGTTGATTAGCTATGTCTCTTGAGTGCTAGCCCACATCATGACTTAGTCTTCTCATTGCTTCCAGAAATATGACATAAATTCAGGACATAGTTGTCTGTACAATAGTTTGCCTGAAATTTTGGGCAGATTGCTATACATCTACAGCCACTGTCAGGAGGCGATGAAGTCAGTGGGAGTCATGGCAGCTTATCACTGCTATTCATTCTGACACCTTGTGGGTGACACACATAAGATTATGATTACACTCATTCTTGTCATGTTAGTGTTAGTTTTGCCAAACTGACAAAACAGTTTCCTTCAAAATGTTGTCATTTCCTCTGCAATGAAATAGATATGCTTCTTGTGTTGCTTACTGATCCTAGGGTTTGGATGTCAGAGGAATTGTGAATCATCAGCCTACTCTGCTTCTCCTTCACAGCAAGTTGAATTACTTCACAGGGGGTGGTGATAATGTTGTGAACCAACATTGCTTTATCCTTATAAACATAGGATGCGACAAAGTATATTTTATATCTTATTGAAAGTAACATTCCTAATGGTTAGATTTGTACTTCATGTTTAATTTGCCTTCGTTGTGATACTTTGCAGGTGAACCTGTTGGTGGATCATTTACACTTATTGCAGCCGGAGTCTATTCGGTCTGGTATGGGAGGTGAAAGGTCTGGGTGGGGTCAATTTGTCTCTTATAATGGATGGCTCTAACCTCAACAGGCATTTGAAAGAAGCAAGTGAAATAATCCCATGCATTGGTACTGTTGATAGTGTTGTACATTTGGATCACAAATCAGGTAGTAGATTGTACAAAAAGAGGGCATTTTAGTGAAACAAGTTATTCCATGTGCTAAGGACAGGTTTGTGGTGAGCACACTCAAAGTGGTTGATTACTCAATTTTCATTATACCTTCAGCAAAAGGTACATTAATGGTTATGACCATGGTTTGAGGCCCTATACTTAAGTGTCAAGAACTGGTATCTTAATGGATGGTTTGTGTCTAAACAATGATCTGTAAATACTAACAAGGTCCTGTGTCTAGCCTTTGAGGTTTGTGCTTTTCCTGTCATGCCTAAGCGAATCTTAAAGGATTTGACCTACTTCCCGGTTCCTGATGTCTGGTTTCCTCCTCTGTTGTCTATCTCTGAATATTCTTCTTGGATATTCTTTTCTGTACATTCTTTTCTTCTATGTTTCTGTGTTTGGAAGTCAATGTGGCCGAGACCTGCTATTACCAGTTTTGTGATACAAACAATGTTCCAGTGCATGCAATTCCTCCGGAGCTTAGGAAGTCATGGGTATTAGAGATTGGTGATTAGAGAGCAGGCAGATTTGTGATGGGGTTGGCCACAGGCTCTCTAGGAATCTGAATCGGCCAAACACTGCCTGCCAGGGTCCTTGGTGATAACAGCTGTTAGGTCTTAGAGAATTTGGTCTACAGAATCAACACCTGTGCTGAACTGATGATTTAGCACGAGAATTAGTTGATCAAAAGGGAGAATAATGCCTAACAGCTATTAACACTGCAGCATGTTGTCTGGTGGGCATTTCCTTTTTGAAATGTGCCCCCCCCCTTTGTGTGTCATCCTTCCCCTTGATACCCGGCGGGTACCTTTTGGGTATCATGATGGAAAAAGAATCCAGGGGTGGTTTACATTGGGTGGAGGTTGACAGTTACCAGTATCAGACCCCACCTTGCACGGCCCCGCAGCTGTAACACCCTTTCCTAGGCCCCTTATTTTGGAAATACTCACCACTTTGGGGCTTTACCTTACCTGAAATGGGCTTTACCTTACATGAAATGGTTTTCATGTGGCCTTTTCTGCCACTTTTAAGTTCCCTTACAAAGCACAATGGAAGGTCCTCTTGGATACAAGCCATTGTGCCCATTTGGAAATTGGGCTTGCCTATCAAATTCTTCAAAGAATTTTTCATAATGGTTTGCTCCATATTATGCAAAAGGTTTTTCTCAGTGTATTTGGAGGTATGTTTACAGAGTATTCAATTTCATGGGGTATTTCAGTGTAGGATGAAGCCCTAAGGTGGGGGCATTCTCAAAATAAGGAGCCTAGGATGAGGCAATAGATGGCCCAATATTTTGGGAATGTCTTCCACCCATGGGCTTTACCTATCCTAAAGCATGAGGCAAAATTTATCAGGAACCAAAAACCTACAAAGATCACAAGGCATAGTAGGGGGAGGGATATTATGCTTACTCCTCAATAGTGGGAGGGAAATTATGCCTACTTATAGGTGTAAGAACCCTCCCACTCTTGAGGTGTAGGCATAATATCCCTCCCTTTTTTAGGAGGGAAATTGATGGATATAAGGTGCCCTCCAAATACACTTCAGATTTTCTCCAAGTGCTTTACAAAAACAAAACAGCCGCAGGTCCATTCTGTGATGTTCTTTAAAAAAATTATCGTGATACCTTGTGGGTACCTGCACCAGGTGTCACAGGAAAAAAATAAAAATAAAAAATCTATTTGATTTTTACGCTCAGTAATGCCCTCGGAGTGGGGGAGTTCTGATGTAAGCCACCTGCGGCTCTGCCACAGGTGTGCACTTGCTTCTGGAACTCTCAACTCCTGGGTAGCTACCTTAAACAGAATAACTTGCACATCTACAGAGGCTCTGTTTTGTAAATGTTTTATAAAGGGGGAGGTACTCTAGGCAAGGCATTACATGGTAGGGACCCAATGTCGAGGGTGTAATTTTCACACCCATCTATGCCTTGGTGTTGTTTTCAGGTCGCCTTGTTTTGTTCACACGCCATAAATGCCTGCACATGGAAAACCACTCACTTGGTGAAACTTCAACACTTAGACCTACCTCACCACTTTGGGCTAACCTCGACCTCTAGATGGGTGGGACTAATACTCAATATGGACTTCCCAAGTGGTCCAAGGCCTTGTTGCCTGGGATTACCATCTCATTTCATTTGGCCTAACCACAAACTTCACCTAGTTCAAGGACTTAGTGCGTCATGGCCAATGCCTCAGGCTCCCTTCCTGTGGTCCAGACTTGGGCCCCATTAGGCAAGCCCCCACATTGAGGGTCCACCTAGAAGGGCATGTCACTCTCCCCCACTTTAGAGATGTCAATGTCCTTATTGACGTTTCTCTAGGGTAACCACCTAAGGCGCTTCCACCATTTTCTCTCCTAACCCGTTCTCAGATTAGCCACTTCTTGATCAAGAGAGCCCATTCGCACTATGTCTTTGTACTTTCAATGCAAGAGGTTTTACTAGGTATGTCTTTCGTTTTCACCCAGTGTGCTCATTTAGCATCTTCCATCAAATCTCCCTTGTTTGACCGTCATCTCTTTCATCTTCAGAGCTTGTTTTGAATTTTTGGCTTAGGAGTTCCAACCACCATGCCGGACGAAGGTTGCAAACACACCAACAGATGGTGTTGGACCAAATTCTACAGTCCAAATTCTTTTTACCCAACTAGGACATGAGTCGTGAGTTCATGAACAAGAAGGCCAACTTCTCCATTGAAGGACATGCCATTTTTTGTACACACCACCACCTCGATTTCACCTGATTTCACCTTGGAGTTTTTCAATTTGAGTTCAATTCCGAATCCATTTCTATTGGTTGCCACTTCCTTGCCTATCCCAACCACTAGCTCCCCATGAACCTTAACCTTTTTTAAGTTGACCACACTTGCGAAAACCCTTAACCCTCATTTAATAGGTAGTTAATTTTGTGGGTGTTTTCCCCCACTTTAGAGGTTGATGTCCCCATCAACAGTTAAGCCGCTTGCAAATGGGTCTTTCTTTTTCTTTTGAATCCTCTTCATTCCAAGTTTGTGACACCATTCCTGCTCAAACTTGTTTACCATTTTTTGCAAGTAGTCTAGGTGAACATGTTTCATCCATATTGCCTCCTTGTGATGGCAGCCTTTATATTTCACCAGATATTCCTTGCCTCTAAGGCGTGTTTACCTTGCATGGAGTATGCCTTCAATTTTGGCAGCTAACCTATGTTCAATGGCATCTACTTCCGACCACACCTTTTGCTTCCGATTTGGTTTTTGATCATTTCATAGAAACAACTTGAGTTTCAAGACATGAAAGATCAAATGTACTACAAAATTGGTTGGCAACTTTAAGGTGTACATGTCGAGATGCGATTTATGCAAAATCTCATAAGGCCCTACAAACTTAATAATGAAACATGGGGCGAATCCATTGGGCATCTTGAAATCCCGAATGTTCAACCACACTATTACCCAACTTCAAACTCAACATACCTTCGTGTTTGGTTAGCATGTTTTTCATATCGTTTTTGAGCTTGTTCCAAGAGCTTCTTAGCTCGGGTGTACTTTTTTTCATGCCCCTTGACCATCTCCATAACTTCCTTGAAATGATCTTTACGTCCCATGGGAATGGTTAAGTCCATCGATTTCATGGCTTCTTTCCCAATGCTAATTCAAACAAAGACATTTTCATTGTTGAATGCGTTGTGGAGTTATAACAAAACTCCGCTGGGCCTAAATGTTCACCCCAATCCTTTTGATCGGCACCAAATAATTTTTAAAGTGTTGGTTTAACACCCCATTGACCCTTTCTATTTGGCCATTGATTTGTGGGTGGAATGTCATACTGAATGATAATTTCATCCCCACCTTTCAAAATAAATGTTTTTAGAAGCCCGTCATAAACTTGGCATTTCTATCACTAATGATAAATTGTGGCATCCTCTAATGGACCCACATGTCGAAAACAACTTAGCCAAATCAAAAGTCATTGTGATTGTTTTAGTTGGATTATTTTTACCAACTTGGATAATCGATCAACTACCACGAAAATGGCATCCATCCATTCCATTCAAGTAGTTGGTTCATGAATTCCATGGACACACTTTCCCATGGTTTGCTCGGGATCGATAGAGGTCTATATAATCCTATAAGCCATATTTCTTTTTGTATATAGATATTGTGTTTTGACACTTGACACAAATGTGCACAAAATGCTCTACATTTTGCTTCATTTCAGGCCAATGGAAACTTTTGCCTATGGCCACTCTTGTGGTTCTTCCACCATAGTGTCCCACATGGGCACATCATGTTCCTCTTGCATGATTTTCATGCACAACTCCCCTATTAACACATAGATTCGAAACTACGTCCATTTGAGTAATCTTTCCTTTAAGGTGATGCCTTTCACCTTCCATTGTTTGCACAACTTTTTAAAATAACATTGGGCGAGTGAATCTTGCATGTAGGCTTCCCTTATCTTCCATTCTAGGTTATTTTTGCCTTGGAAGATGGCCTTCAATGCCTAGGTTTTGGTTGAAGATTTTTCCAATTGGAATTCCTCTTTCCTACTTAGTGCATCAGGGACTACATTATCTCGTCCTAGCTTGTGGATTAACTCCACATCTAACAATGCCAATGTGTCATGCTATTTCAGTTATTTCGTTGAGGCCTTTGGCTGCATTTCAAAATACCATAAGGAGATGTTGTATGTGTAAACTTTAATATTATGCATCCCCAAATAATGTTACCATGCTTTTAAGCAGCAAACAACAACATACAATTATTTTTCATGAATTAGCCATCATAGTTGGGCCCCACAAAGTTTCTTGCTTTCAAGTGTAATCGAATGTCCATCTTGCATGAGCACCCCACTAATGGTGAAATTGCTTGCATTGATATGGATTTCAAATGGTTTGATGAAGTCCAAAAATCTTAACATAGGGATAGACAGAAGTTTACTCTCCAAGTCTTCAAATGCCCTATTTTGTTCCTCCTTCCATTTGAAGGATAACTCCTTTAAGGATGTTTGAAAGTGGTTTTGCCAATTGCAAAAAACCTTTTATAAACTTCCGATAGAAGTTAGTGACACCTAAAAAGCATCAAATTCCTTTGACCATGACTAGTCTTTTCCAATCTCATATGGCTTCCAACTTCTTAAGGTTAGCTTTCACCCCTTCCCACAACAAGATATGATTTAAGAAGTTCATTTTTTCTTGGGCAAATTCACTCTTTGCCCTATTGGCAAAAAGTTGATTATCTTGGATCTTACCCAAAACATATTTGAAGTGTTTCGCATGTTCTTCTGTTGTTTTGGAATACACCAATATATCATCAATATAAATTATCATGAATTCATTCAACTTTTCATGGAAAATAAAGTTTATGAGAGTCGTGAATGTTGACAGAGCATTACACAACCCGAATGGCATCACTAGGAACTTGTAAAAACCATACCTAGTCCTCATTGCCATTGTTTTTACATCCTAATCCACAATGTGGATCTAGTAGTACCTCCACTTGAGATCAATTCGGCTAAAGTACCTAGCTCCATTAAACCAATACAACAAATTTTTAATGCAAGGTAGAGGATAATTATTCTTTATTGTTATTTTATTTAAGGCACGATAGTCAATGCACATTCTCAACTTGTCTTTTTTATCCACAAACAAAATAGGTGCCCCATAAGGCGACTTGCTTTGCTAAATATACCCCTGATTAAGGAGGTCATTTAATTATTTTTGAACTCTTCTAATTCCTTTTAGTTTAACATATAGGGTGCCTTGGATGGCGGGGTTAATATAATCACCACTTCTATCTTATGGTCAACCTTTTTATAAAGTGGAAAGGCATTGGGGAGTTCATATGTTAGAACCTTTGAAAATTTATTGAGTAAGTCCAAAATACAAGCAGGGGGTTACTTTGCCCCTTGTGGCTTAAGCTCCCCATTGGAGACTTTCAAATACATCAAAATAAAAAAACTAAGTGACTTTAACTCACTAGTTAAAACAACTAAATTCACTCCCATTTCTACCAATGCAAAATTATACATCGCATCTAAATTCATTAACTTAAAACCACATTTGGCACAAACTTTCAACCTACCTCCATTGTGGAGGATGTTTACTTCGTAAACATCCAAAAATGTGTTTCCTATAATTACATCAAAATTATCTAAATCACACAAGGTGAAGATTTCAAAGAATTGAATTCCCCCACAAAATAACTTGACTTTTAACGCTACACTAAATGAAGGTCTAGCTATGCTTCGTGCCAATTACATCGTGATGGGGTCTGCCACTAATTCAATCTTGACTCCAAATCATTCTGCTCCTTGTGGGGTCATGAATGAATTTGTCACTCCTAAATCCAAAAGACAACAAACAAGTTTGCCATTTATCTCACAATTCCATTTTAACAAATTGGAGGCATCACTTTCATGTGCCCCTATTTCAACCATGAAACCCCCTTGGAGAATCCATTTACCTTGGGCAATGCACTCACTTACTCAAAATGGCTTGGGGCAATCCTTCACCAAATGTCCATTGTTATCACAATTGAAACATTTGACCTTGGATAGGTCCTGCTTCACCTTCTTGATCGACGACTCCTTGCTCATTGACCTTTCCTTATCATTTTGAAACCATGTCTTACCTTGGTCCCACTTTTGTTTGTTGCGTCCCTTGTTCCCATTGCTTGGGGCTTGATTTTTCTAAGTGAACCCACTTCCGGTTTCACCCTTGGGGCGTGTAGGAGCTCCATCCTCCATACATTCCACCATCTTCAATAGTCCTTGGCACGACTTTAGAATATCAGTCCTCTAGTATACTATCTTCCACACCCAAGGCTTGAATCCATGCAAAAATATTAATTTCTGAACATACTCATCTTTTAAAGGGACCACAATCAACATGCAATTGAAATCCTGGACATTAATGGCCAACGAGCCCTTGTCATTCCCTTAGGTGAGCTCTAAGAGCTCCATGCTATCCTGAAACACCAAGTGGTGTAACGTGAACCTCTCATCCAACTGCAACTTGAATTCCTCCCAAGTGAAGGTTTCAAGTAGGTCAAGTGTTTTTTGCTTCTGGGACATCCACCACTCCCATGCATGCTCCTTCAATAAGATTTGAATGAAATTAATTCACTCCTTATCAATTTCAAAGCACTAAGTTTCCATATACGCTTCCACTTAATGCAACCATGGTCGCACTCGTTTGGTTTTGGTCTCCTTCCTTATGAAAGAGTCTAGTAGGCTCACCTTGATGGTTGCCTTGGGAGAACCCCCAAAGGGGCATTGCCTATGGCACCCAAATTTTCCGCAATGCGGTTCATCAACTTGGCTATCTTCTAATTTTGTGTTGTGGCTTCCCCTTGTTGAACCACAAACACACGGAAGGTGTCCACAAGAGCCAAAATTTCTTTGGACGATCTCCCCACCCTTAGGGCTTCTTCTTCCTACTTTTTAAGAGATTCAACCACAACCAAATGCTTGAGGGCTTACTTGCCCCCCTTTTGCCTTGGCACCCCAAAATGGGTGATCAAGGAATTCTTGTCTCCATTTGATTCAGAGGAGTGGAAGTCAACATGTTCATTCAACTCCACAATTGGTTCAGGAATGTTTTTCCTTCCCCTTCTACTTTTAAAAAGTTGTGGAAGTTTTCACTAGTGAACCCACGTTCACCTCATCCATTCCCTTCCTTTGCTTGACAAGGCAAGGAGTCTTCTCATGAGCCTTTGCCTTGCTTGGACCCACCTCATCTTTCCTTGTCTTCTTATTCTTAAATTTTTGTGGAACATGTTGCTCCACCTCCTTCACCAAATCCTTTAGATTTTTGGTTTCTTCATCACAAAACTCCCCACCAACCATGGTCTGGGCTGCAATTACAAGCTCTTACACAACAATGTCCTTCTCCTTCTCCTTTTTGGTCTTGTACTTCTTCTTGGCCTTGGGTTCCACCACAGCTTGTGTGTTGGGCAATGGATCATTCAAGGCCATTTGCCTCCAAATGTTCACCTCCCCCAAACGCCTTAGGAGAATTCACACTTGGCTTTAGGAGCATGTTTTGATACCAACTTTCACACCCATTCATGCCTTGGCATCATTCCCACATCCTCCATTTCATTCACGTGCCACTCTAAACACCTATGCTACCTAGACATGGATAACCACGCACTTGGTGAACCTTCAACACTTAGACCTACCTCACTACCTTGGGCTAACCCCAACCTCTAGATGGGTGGGGCTAATACTCACTGGGGACTTCTTAAGTGGTCCACAGTCTTGTCGCCTGAGATTACCATTTCCCATCTTCTGGACTAACCACAAACTTTGCATGGTTCAAGGACTTAGTGTGCCATGATGGCCAATGCCTCGGGCTCCTTTCCTTGCACCTTCATTCATCGGCACCTATGCAACTCGTGAGCAGGTCAAACTGGGAGTTGAACCCAACCCAACATTTAGACTCAACCCAAGCTTGCCACAAGGTGGTCTATACTTGGGCCTCACTTAGGTGAGCCCCTGCACTTGAGGGTCCGCCTAGAAGGGTGTGTCAATAATGTTATGGTTTGAATGTCTCCCCAGTGTAACAAACAATGGTGTGCATTTTGAATTTATGTTCAAGTTTTGCCATGCTCCATAAGATCCCATCCTTGGATGACATGCATTTTGAGTTGATGGCCAAGTTTGGCCATAAGATCCCATCCTTGGGATCTATGCTATAATCTTCATAATGGGATCTTGCAAAAAACTACACCCCACTGTAACACATCTCCATTTCTTTGATTTTCAAAAATACGTATATGTTCATTTGAAATGATCTTGAATCAAAGAGATCAATGTTTATATGTAGCAACAAATCAAACTAAGAAAGTTGTAGTCTTTTGATCCACTATAGCATAAGATAATGAAAGATGTGTTAAAATCAAACACTTGTGTGCACTATCTTGCTCTTTTGCTCTTTGTCCATTCCCGTGTGAGTGTGGATGCCACACGAATGGAAACAAACTTACGAACACATATACATCATCCCCAAAACACAAAGCTTGGCAATCCCTTCTCAATTATTTTCCTTCACAACACATACACACTTTCACACTACACTTCCCCCACAACATAAGTAAAACAAAGCATTAAACATACTTACAACAAACCTACATAGAAAATTTAACTTGACTCCACATCCACACATATATTGTTTTCTTGAACAGAATCCCAACTTTTTTATTGTCCATTATCAAATTCACTACAACTACAAACATTGCCTGGATACACCAAACATTCCATGCATGGTAGCATATAGGTAGCACATAACAATCACACTTGAAGTTGCATGATTTTACCTAACAACCTTGTCCCATAATGTGTCATTAAGTTCCCAAAACCAACACAAAACATTGAAGTACAGATAATTTATTGCAAATCCCAAGATCCTCTACCTTTAAATTCCAACAATTGTTCATTCATCAATTCACCATCAAGGTACTATTGCAACCAATGTTGGGTGGGTATCACATTTTTATGATACCCATTGGATCCAGTTTTCATAAAACAATTTATAAAAGGGTCTAGTTTTCACTCTTTTTTTCCCCTAAATTTTATATGATGAGCAAGGCTATCAATATTTTTTTTTAAAAATAAATCAATTCTCACTATGCTAGTTCTCAAAATTTTGAAAACAACTAGTTCTCTTGTGCCAATTCTCACAAATTGAGTATTATTTATTTTTATTTTTTCCAAAAACCATTTATTTTTATTTATTTTAAATCTTGATTTTATTATTTTTCTTACTAATGAAAAAATTACAAGCATTATTACAAAAAAATTCTCAACACTAAAAAAAAATATTTATTAAACTTTTACACTTCAACAACTTCATCATTTTCAAATTCACCTTAAAACTTTTTAATAAACTCTTCTTTTAAATCTACATCCATTTCAAAGAATTCTAGTAAATTAAAGGGAGACTTACAACCTATTCAAGGATCATTAGGCTAGTTTTTGTTAACAAATATCAATTTCTCTAGATTGAAAATCTAGAGAAATTAAATATTCTAGTGAAAGAAAAATTATTTCCATTTCAATTTGAGATCCAACAACATTCAAAATCTTACATGCTAAAAATCCAATTGTAGGAAATATTGTTTCATGTTTCCGCCACCGTTGAAGAGGACGTTTGATGTCCTTAACATCCAATTAATATTTCTTGAAAATCAACAACTTGTGAAAATCACAAGCTCTTCTATTGGTTCACTTGTGCTTGCAATTTGCTCAAAAATATCCAAATTACACTCTTACTTTAATATATCTTCGTCAACAAAATTATTATCTAATCTTACTAAAGGATGCCAATGCTTATGGCATTTGACCAACATAGGATACAAAGTTTTTTTATCATATTTTTCAACAAAAGCAACACCTTGTTCCCTTTCAACAAATGATCATACTATACAAAGACTCTTAAACTTGGGGTCTAACATCAAAAAATCATATTATGGGCTTTCTTGTTTTCATATTTCTTCAAGAATGAAAGGAAAGAATCCAGCACATTAATTACCTCCTTTATAATGTTAGAGGCCAGCAAAGATAACTCATAAAAAAAAATGGAATCATCTTCCATTATGCTTCCAAATGAAGGAATAATTTGGTTTTTTTCCTTAAGTTTCAAACTCATGGAAATAGCAAAGTGTAAAACATCATTGAGGAGCCAATGTCCACAAGACTAGTTAAGAATACAAGCAAAAATAATTAAAAATAGACAATCCAAAAAAATATGAGGAATCTATCAAGTTAGAGGTGGAGGCACTTGACCAATGATTTTTATAACAATTTGTTTGCTATAATAGAACACAATGGTAAAACAAAATTGTAAGGCCTCTTGAAACATAATGATCTTACTAGCAAACTTGCAAAATAACCAATAAAAAAAAAGATTAGTCATCGTCTATAATTCAGAACCTCAAAAGCTATAAACTATTGAAACAATAATGAAACAAGGGAGACTACTTGGTTTTCATTGGAATGCTCAATTTTCTAGGGCAAATGTTAGTCTCAACACAACCCTTGTTCCATTCTTGCCTCCCCTTTCCCAAATTTTTAAGCCAAATGATGCACTTTTGTAAATCTACCGGAGAGACTTAATAAAAACATACTTCAAATCTTTACACAGATTTTCTTCTTCAAATGCCATATTGACATGCCTTTGAAAAAACATGCCCAAAGCAAGTGCCTTGAAAGCTCTCTTCTGAACCAAGATATTCATAATTACATGCAACAATCATTACATGGAGATTTGACCCCTCATTTTTTACATAAGCAATGATCTTTTTCTTTAAACCATACTTGTGCAATAACTATGTCAGAGTTCTAGCCAAGGTTTGACCAATAGTCTTCATCGCCTCAAAGAAGCTATTAATCACATGTTTTGGCTACCAATCATTGCCCAAGAACTTGATCACTAATGCAAAGACATCATAAGCTCCTTTAAACATCCAAATATCAAAGCCAACTATTGCAAAAAATAATTTGTCAATGCAAGAAAAACTATTGACTTGTCTTCTCAACTAACCATGGCAATATCTCTTGTGAAAACTACCTTTTGGAAGCAAAATTCAATTTTGGACACAAACACAAAACTAAACATTCGAGCCAAATGTTTTCCACAAAATAAATTAGTACATTTTTCTTGACAATCAAAAGACCCAAGTCCTTTAAAAATTCTTTCTATGGCATTTCTTTTTTGAAGGAATCTTTAACAAATGTTTTTTTAGAAATTGACCCACTAGACACAATTAGTCTTTACTTCGCTGGTTGTCTTTCTTCTCTTCTTTTTAACAAATAGTTTACTTCTTTTTCAAACATTCTTGTAATAAGAATGTGATTTGCATCCACATGTCTTTTAAGAGAAGTTATTCCATTTGTCTTGTAATAAAAAATCAATATTTTCCTCACTTGAGTTCTTGGATTTATTCCTATTACAAGTTCTTGATGACAAAGGATACAACGCATGATTTGTGTACTTTCAAGCTCAACTTTTGCATTTTCATTGACACAATAAAAACTCCAACACAAAAATAATCTTCCATGTGGTTTCTAGCTTTTTCTTTGAGCATGCAACTTTTTAATATTTATTTTCATTCTTCATTTTTTTAATTTTTCTAGATTATTGCTAATTTCTATTTGCACACTTCTTCTTTTTTATAATTCCATCATTCATATAGGTTTCAATCATCTCATTATTTCCACTTATAACATTTTCACCTTTAAAGGATTGTTCCATTAATAATTCTCACAAGAATATTTCTAGAGCTAAAACAACAACAATATTTGCAAGCTCTATTAACAAACAATTACCAATTTTTTCACAAACAAAAAGGAGAGCAAAAACTAAACATTCACAAAGGTTTAGAGTTTTTAAAAACCTTTTACAAAAACAATGGGTTTAAGGGTTTTGAGTTTTGAAAAAACATTTACAAACACTAAAAGAAAAAAGGCCAATATGTGACCATTACATTTACAACTACCTGCAACTATTTGGTCTTTGCAACTAAATGTTTGTTATCTACGACTATTGTGACATCATGCTAACATTAGTCAAATCATTTTCGACTAACCTACAACTATTTTGTGACTAATTTGATTTACATCTATATATGGGTTGGATTTATCATCCAAGAACATCCATTTAAAGTCCCATTAGTCATAAATGAAATGGTGTTTAGTCGTAGTTGACATATGTCTATAGGTAAAATATTGTATTGTATGATTTTTCAGTGAAAGGTGTCAAATATAAATATGTACATATTCATAGTATTCATACGATAAATTAAAATTAAATTCCTTGAATTTAAAGGAAATGTGGTTTGTGGACTAAATTAATCATTTACCCAACTTTTTCCAACAAGCCATATATTTTGTTTTATCCCTTGATGGCCATATACAAATAGCCAGACAAGGTGAAATATTTAACTCACATCACTAGTTTTCTACTTAATCATGCATGTATTGCCAAAATCGGCTAATGTTTTTTGTGGATGGTGACCAAAATCACTTTTTATTTTGGAAAATTTTGGAAATATTGGAAAATGGCCTAAATTTGATGAAAATACAATCAAGGTGGGAAAATTCACAAAAACTTTAAGGCAACAAGCTTGAATTAAAAATCACTAGTCACCAATGTGTTTTTTCACAAAATTTTGAAACAGAAAAAAAAATCCCAAAAACTTGGAAATTTTCCCAAATAGACCAAGGCTCAAAGTGTCTATAAAATGCCTAATAAAATGCCCTAATTCAAGTACAATTAACATCAGATATGGAAAATTCCCCACAAAGTTTAGAACTCAAACTTGAAAATAAAAACTTGAATCACCATTTGACTAGATTTATAAACTTTAGAGATTGGATCAATTTGGTTGCAACTAATTATGTTTGTGACTTGGTGATTAACATTGATTTCCTCATGTTGGGACCATTTCAAATAAAATGGGTTGCTGCTGCCTATCTAATGTTTATGCAACTTTAGCACACAACAACACGATCCACACATCAAAACTATGACTAATGATGCGCCCCAAACTTCAAATTATCTCTTTGCCACCCTATAAGTTATATCCAACTAGGGTGAAAAGGTTTACATATGTGGATAAAACAACATTTGTCTCTAAAAAACTATTGCAAATACTTGTATATAATGAATGAGCATATTAGTCAAACGCCCGACACCTTAATATTTGATAGGCTATGGGATGCACATGGCAACACTACTCTTTCTTCCTTAATCACAACCAATATCATAGAAAACTACAACCCATTAGCACATTATTGAACAAACCCACAATTAAATGTTGTGAATTTCAGAGGGATATAAAAACTCATACCTTGATGATAGTGTAGAGATGTGCTTTCACCTTCTCCTTCCTCTTCCTTACCTTCTCCTTGTTCCTTTTTCAACCTTATATGTGAAAACCTCACATATGTGTCTAGTTAGTAAAGGTCAATCTCTAGGTGCAAACATGTATATATTCTAAGTAACTATATTGCCTATCTTACTGCCAGGATTCCTAAAATGGGTCTATAACTTAGCATTCTTCAAGTAAAATAAAAAAAGTAAAAGCTTCAACTCATTTCTCTTTCTCTTTCTCTCTCCCTTAATAACTTCACACTTGCACATGAGCTAGAAGTGTTGGCAACAAGATTGATTAGTAGGAAGGAAAGGAAGCTCCATTGAACAAAAACTATAAATGGTGATGGCGATTGCCCAAAGCAGATTTTACAAGGCAAGTGTTGTGACTAATACATGTGTGTCATTGAACTGATCACAATTTAATGATAAAACTCAAAAGGTAATGAAAAGTTTGGTACTTGAGCTGTAGGTGTAGTGGGAGACCTTGTCCCCTAGATGTCCATTTGCAAAAAGGAGCTATCCATATGCCTTGGTCTCTGAATATTTCCAATTCCTGGAACCTTTATTTTATATCCTTCAAAGTCTAAAAGTGCCTATAGTGTTAGAATTTCACAAAAAATCATACACAAGTTAACAAGTTTGTAAGACCTAAATCAAACACTACAACATCCATTTGTTTTCTTCCAATGACAACTTTAAAAAGGGTACCACAAACAATGATAAGGGATGTGGGAATGATTCTACCTTCTCACAAAAACCATGGAATGACCATGAAATTGTTGTACATGTCATGGAAGAAAATTCATCCAAAACAGTTAACCTATTTATACAAAAAAACTTTGACCCTGCTAAAAGATTTGGGGATGGAAGGGGTAAACAAAAAATTATCACTCATTTGCTACAAGAAAAGAAAGGATATTCATCAAATGTAGGTGAACACTTCTCTTTCTATCTGCAACCCACTATTGAATGGCTCTCTTTTTCAAAGCAATACAAGCAAATGAGGAACAAAGGTTTCAAGTGTTAACACCAAAATTGTGAAACACTGCCATGGAAGACCATCTCTAGTCACTAGAAGAAAAACATGTATTTTCAACTAGTCTTTGTGATTAAATTTTAGTTGCAAGAGACATTTTGCAACTAAAATCCTTTTAATCACCTTAAGACAAATCGCATGTGATAAACTAGTCGCAAATCACAAAGGGTATTGTATGAAAGAAAAAGTCAACAAATACATTTCATCCTTTTACTCCATTGTATACGTATTGTCACATACGACTAAGATGCAACTATTTTGGTCACAATTGAGGGCAAATCATGTGTTGCCACGTGACTTAATATTTGATTATTTAAAATATACATTATAAAATTATTATTATTTTGAAATGATCTAGGACGTTCAATTCAAATATTTGGATGATCTTACATTATGACACGTGGCCCAATGTAAATATGCCACGTGGCATTACAATTTTAATTTAATTAAAAAATTAATATTAGGTTGGTAGGTACTTAGGTAGGTACATAAATAGGTGCCTACAATGTTAGGCTACCTACCTACCTACCTACTTAGTTCAAAAAGTAAGTAGTTAGGTTCTACCTTCCTAGGTTAAATACCTACTCATATAGGTACATACTTAGGTAGGTAGGTACATAGGCCGACCTAGATGGCTAGGTCAAACTAAGTACCTACCTAGCTAAATAGATAAGTAG